>JACXTT010014136.1_pt1 | contig 10472 bp, 8 predicted proteins | sample 9270951 | NCBI WGS metagenome assembly JACXTT01 (sample SAMN15532306, study PRJNA645909) | rock metagenome | isolation source: weathered quartz diorite | place: Puerto Rico | collected 2017-06-21
TGCCGGCGCGGCCGGGCGTCTACCGCATGATCGGGGCCGATGGCGAGGTGCTCTATGTCGGCAAAGCCAAGAGCCTGAAGAACCGAGTGGGCCAGTATGCGCAAGGACGCGGGCACACCAACGCGATCTACCGCATGATCCATCAAACCGCGTCGATGGAAATCATCGTCACCGCGACCGAAACCGAGGCGCTGCTTCTCGAAACCAACCTGATCAAGCGCCTAAAGCCGCGCTTCAACGTGCTCATGCGCGACGACAAGAGCTTTCCGTTCATCGCCATCCGCACCGATCATCCGATCCCGGCGCTCCAGAAGCACCGCGGCGCCAAGAATTTCAAAGGCAAGTTCTACGGGCCGTTTGCGAGCGCAGGCGCCGTCAACCGCACGCTCAACACGCTGCAAAAGGCGTTTCTCCTGCGCTCGTGCACGGACGCGACGTTTTCGGGCCGGACGCGGCCGTGCATGCTTTATCAGATCAAACGCTGCTCCGGCCCGTGTGTGGGTCTTGTAAGCGAAAGCGAGTATGCAGCGCTTGTGAAGGACAGCGCGGATTTTCTCGAAGGCCGCTCAAGCGAGCTGCAAGAACGGCTGGCTGCGGAAATGCGCCAAGCTTCGGATGCGCTCGAGTTCGAGCACGCCGCGCGCCTTCGCAACCGCATCCGGGCGCTGGCGAGCGTGCGCGCTTCTCAAGGGATCAATCCCTCGACATTCAGCGAAGCCGACGTGTTTGCGCTCCATTGCGAGGGCGGCCAATCGTGCGTCCAGGTGTTCTTCTTCCGCGCCGGCCAGAATTGGGGCAACCGCGCCTACTTTCCACGCCATGGCGCGGAGGAAACAGCGGCAAATGTGCTTTCGGCGTTCATCGCGCAATTCTATGACGACCGCGATCCGCCGAAGCTTATCCTCTGCAACGCCGATCCAAGCGATCGCGCGCTCCTGGAAGAGGCGCTTTGCGCACGCGCCGAGTGCAAGGTCGAGATCCGCGTTCCCGAACGTGGCGAAAAGAAAGAGATCGTCGAGGCTGCCCTGCTCAATGCGCGCGAAGCCTTAGGCCGGCGGATGGCCGAGACCGGCAGCATTGCCAAATTGCTCGACGGCGTGGCCGAAACCTTCGGACTTCCACAACGTCCCGAGCGGATCGAGGTCTACGACAACAGCCACATTCAAGGCGCCAATGCGCTCGGAGCCATGATCGTTGCGGGCGGCGATGGCTTCATTAAGAACCAGTATCGCAAGTTCAACATGAGGAGCGAGGAGTTCCAAGGCGACGACTTCGCGATGATGAAAGCGATGATCCGCCGCCGCTTCGCGCGGATGCTTGAGGAACGCGATGAACAATCGCCCTCCCCGCTTGTCGAGGCGTCCCGCGAGAATAGCGCAGAAGAGATCGCAAGCGGCGATGCGGCGTCTGCTTCCAATCGCCCCGCCCAGGCCGGGGCGGCCCTACACGGGCGCGGCGGACAAGTCGAAAACGGCGGCGTGGACTTTTCCAAGGAGCGCGACGTTGATAGCCACGAAACCAGATTTGCCGCCTGGCCCGATCTGGTGCTGATCGACGGCGGCGAAGGCCAGCTCAATGCGAGCCTCCAAGCGCTTGAGGAATTGGGCCTGAAGGACCGCATCGTCATCGCCGGCATCGCCAAGGGCGTCGACCGCGATGCGGGCCGCGAGCGCTTCTTCGTCCCCGGGCGCGCGCCCTTCCGGCTCGACGAGAAAAGTCCTGTCCTCTACTACCTGCAGCGCTTGCGCGACGAGGCGCACCGGTTCGCAATCGGCGCCCACCGCGGCAAGCGCAAAGCGGGCCTCGCCAAGAATCCGCTTGACGAGATCGATGGCGTCGGGCCGACGCGCAAGCGCGCCCTGCTCGATCGTTTCGGTTCGGCGCGCGGGGTGTCACGGGCCGCGCTCGCGGAGCTGGAATTGGTTGACGGCGTCAATAAGGAACTGGCGAAGCGCATCTATGACTTCTTCAACGACAAACGCTGAACTCGACCGCGCCTCCTCAAGCGCCCAAAGCGGACCTGGGGGTCCGCGCTCAATCGTGCCGACGGTTTTGACGCTTTTTCGGATGGTCATGGGACCAGTGCTCGGGGGGCTCATCCTCTGGGCGGGTGCGGTGCTTTACAGCGACCGCGCGCTCGCGGGCTTTCTCTACACGATGACGCTCGTCCTCTTCGTGCTCGCCGCGGCCACCGATTGGCTCGATGGATACCTGGCGCGCAAGCTCGACGCCGTGACGCCGCTAGGCGCTGCGCTCGATCATGTCGCCGACAAGGTTCTGATCGCGTGCATGCTGACTGCGCTCGCCTATGCGGCGCTGCCCCTCGATCTCGCGGCGGCGGCTCTCATCATAGTTGGGCGCGACCTTGCAGTGGCGGGACTGCGCGAGGGCATTTCAACGTCCGGCAAGACGCTGCCGGTCAACGGGCTTGGACGATGGAAGGCGGCTGCCGAGATGGCCGGGGTGGGCGCGTTCCTCGCTTATCAGGACGCCGCAATCCTGCTCGTCCCGGCCAACGTCGTGCTCGGCCTTCACTATGCCGCGCGACTGCTCATATGGGCGGCGGCGATTTCGGCTCTTATCAGCGGCGGCGTCTATGCCCGTGCGGCCGTCCGACGCTTTTAGTCGAGCGTCAGTCGGCGCGGCCGAACTCGATGATGTTGAGCACAACGATCACCACGACGAAGACGGCGATGGCGCCGACCGCGAACCAACCTTCCATTGCCCGCTCCCGATTCGGTTCTGACGTCGGGGCTCTAACCGATCCCGCAGCGCCCCGCCAGCGTCCCGATTGTCACGCGTGTTGAACGACGGAGAGAAGGTTCATGTCCGGGTCGTGAAACCAGGCGACCCTGGCGCCGTCAGGGGCGGTCCAAACGCCCTTGGCGTCCTGTACGAAGAAGCCGTAACGCTGGAACACCACGCCCTTGGCTGTGAGACCCTCGACGATCTTGTCGATATCGTCGACTTGGAAGCCGAGCACGGCATAGGCCGCAGGCGCGATCGCGGGGACGCGCGAGACGCGAATGTGCGCATTCTTGGCTTCGAACACGGCGGCAAAGCCATCGTCAGTGATGAATTTGAGGCCGAGTGTGTCTCTGTAGAACGCGGTCGAAGCCTCCTTTTGCATGGTGCCGACCAACGCTGTCACCGTAGCGGTTGCAAGCATGCACTCCTCCAGATTTTCGCTGCCTGCGATCGGTGAGCGGCGCACAGCGCGCTTTTAACTCAAGGCCCAGCCGATCTCATGGGTCGGGTCGTAGTTCAATACCTAAAGCTTTCAGGATGGGAAACCCGCTCTTCATGAATGTTCGGCCCCCCTCTTTTAGGGCCTCTTGCGCTGACATGGTTTGAGGAAAAGCTGCGATGATGCTTGTGGCCATTTCCTCGATTGAGGAAGCTCCAAGGGTCAACGCGCGGCAATACAGTTTGTCAGTTTTTCCAACTGACACCCCAGCGCCAATAACGGGCGAGGCCAAAGTCAGGAGTTCATCGTTGAGCGCCACCTCGCTCAACAGGACTGCGTTCAATCCGTCGCACATTTGTTTGGCGCGGGCCTGCGCCGGCTCGTCTTGGACGATCCTGACGAGTGACGCGCCCGCCAAAAGCATAATCCGATCTATAAGTTCATCCCATTGCATGGGCCTCAGCACCCTTTGAAGCTCCGCTATTGTTTTGGGCGAATGATTGTCATCTGCGAGGGCCGCAAGGATAGGACCACAACCATTGGCGATTAGGTCCACGTCTCCCTTGGGAGATCTCGCCAGCGTCGCGGAGGCGCGTGGAACCGCCAAAATGAATTTCTCTTTGCTCAATAGGTCGCGGCGTTTCTCGCGCGACATATGTTCGACGGGACCCTTGATGAAAACGTCCTGACGAAATCCCCAGCCGATGAAGCATTCTCGCGTGGATTCTCGCAACACGGGATCTGCGATCGACGACACGATGCGCGACCCCTCAGGCCCCAACGTCAGGTGGTCATTATGCGTCACCAGCGAGGTGGAGGCGGCGAACTGCAGTCCGGCTGATTGTAGAGCCCCGGCCACTTCCGCAAACGAGGCCAGACACCAAGCCTCGGTGAAGTATTCGTGTTGCAGATAGATGGGCCGTTCCGCGCCCATGGCCTGCACCCGTCGACCAGCCGCTGGGTTGATCTGGAAATAGTTTGCACCAGCGTTCAGTAATGAGTGCGCGAATTGCAGTGCTTTTGAAATGCGATATTCCATCGACTCGCCGATGGCGCCGGCGTCGCTGCGCAGATGCAGATTCATAAGCTGCCGCAGGAATATGGCGTCCGCCCACCCTGCGGTATTGTTGTAGCTGATGTAGAAAAGGCCATTAGGCGCCAAATGCCGGTCAAGCAATTCGACTATGGCGCCTCGATCCTTGTCGCCAACCCAAGTCCAAATGCCGTGAGCCGCGATAATGTCAAACTGCGGAAGATCGCCACGTTTCGCCAGCTGATCGAACGAATCGAGCAGAACCCGCAGCTTCGCCCCGGACGCGTTCGCAAGCGCATTGCAGCGATCGATGTGAGCCGGGACATAATCGTTTCCCCAATACTCTCCGGGGTGAGCCGCAGCATGAATATTGAGGGACAGTCCGGTGCCAAAACCCAATTCTAAGTATTGAAAATTCTCTGGAACCCGATGGCGAACGCCAGCGCTCAGCAACGCCAGCCTGAGATCAAGCGGTGAGAAATCCGAAAAATAATTATCAAAGTAGGCAGGCTTCTCTGCGGCTTCGAGAACCGTCATGAGAGAACCGTCGTCAGACCACTCATGCTAACGCCACCGCGTTGATCCCCTTAATCCCCTGGCCCCGACCTGTCAGGCGCCCTGCGGTGCGGCGCCCGGCCAGCCGCCGGGATGGGCGGGCTCTTCGTCGGTGACCGGCAAAGCCGGCGTCGGCGGAGACGGCGCCTTGGGCTGATCTTCCGGTCGGCTGAGTTTCTCGCCGCGAAGAACTTGAGCGATCTCATCGCCCGTGAGCGACTCATACTCGAGCAGCGCCTCAGAGAGGAGCCGGTGATCCTCGGCCTTTTCGGAGAGAATGCGCTTGGCGGTGGCGTAGCCTTGGTCCACCAGGCGCTTCACTTCGGCGTCGATCTTCTGGGCGGTGGCTTCGGCTACATTCTGGGTGCGGTTGACCTGCATGCCGAGGAAGACTTCGTCATTGTTGTCGCCATAGGCGACAAAACCCAATTCGTCGGAATAGCCCCAGCGGGTCACCATCATGCGCGCAAGGCGGGTGGCGGCGGAAATGTCGGAGGCCGCGCCCGAGGTCACCTTCTCCTTGCCGAACTTCAACTCCTCGGCGACGCGCCCGCCCATCATGACGGCAAGCCGCGACGTCATCTGCGTGAAGTTCATGGAGTATTTGTCGCCTTCGGGGAGCTGCATCACCATGCCGAGCGCACGGCCGCGCGGGATGATCGTGGCCTTATGCACAGGATCAGATTCCGGCACGCTGAGCGCGACGATGGCGTGGCCGCCTTCGTGCCAAGCGGTCAGTTCTTTTTCGCTTTGCGTCATCACCATGGAACGCCGCTCGGCGCCCATCATGACCTTGTCCTTGGCGTCCTCGAACTCGCTTGAGGTGACGACGCGCTTGCCGCGGCGGGCCGCCAAAAGTGCGGCCTCGTTCACAAGGTTGGCGAGATCGGCGCCGGAGAAGCCCGGCGTGCCGCGCGCGATCACCTTGAGGTCGACGCCCTGCGCCACCGGCACGTTGCGCGTGTGGACGCGAAGGATCTTTTCACGCCCCCCTACGTCGGGGTTAGGCACCACCACCTGGCGGTCGAAACGGCCAGGGCGCAGGAGCGCAGGATCGAGCACGTCGGGGCGGTTCGTCGCCGCGATCAGAATGATGCCTTCGTTGGCTTCAAAGCCATCCATCTCGACCAGCAATTGATTGAGCGTCTGTTCGCGCTCGTCGTTGCCTCCGCCTAGGCCCGCGCCGCGATGGCGTCCGACGGCGTCGATTTCGTCGATGAAGATGATGCACGGCGCGTTCTTCTTGGCCTGCTCGAACATGTCGCGCACGCGGCTTGCGCCCACGCCGACGAACATTTCAACGAAGTCCGAGCCCGAGATCGTGAAGAACGGCACGTTGGCTTCGCCCGCAATCGCGCGTGCAAGCAGCGTCTTGCCGGTGCCGGGCGGGCCCACGAGCAGCGCTCCTTTTGGGATCTTTCCGCCCAGACGCTGGAACTTGCCCGGATCCTTCAGGAATTCGACGATCTCGCCCAATTCTTCCTTGGCCTCATCGATGCCGGCGACATCGTCGAAGGTGACGCGGCCCTTGGCCTCGGTCAGCAAGCGCGCCTTCGAGCGGCCAAATCCCATTGCGCCGCGCCCTCCCGCTTGCATCTGGCGCATGAAGAAGAACCAGGCGCCGATCAGCAGCAGCATCGGCAGGATGCCCAGAAGGATGTCGCCAATGCTCGGGCCCGTCTTCGGGCGGTCGGTCTTTACGTTGACGTTGGCCGCCGTCAGCCGGTCAACCACGCTCGGCATCGTGCCGGTAGGCAGATAGGTGACGAAGGTCTGGCCGGTCTTGGATCGGCTGACGATGGTGTTATCGGAGGTCTCCGCGTCGGTGATGTCGCGCGATCCTAGGTGGCCAAGCAATTGCGAGTAGGTGATTTCGCTGGCGTTGCGCGGCGTCGTACCGCCTGTCATCACCCCGAACAGCACGACAAGCACGATGGCGATGACGCCCCAGATCAGCAGAGAACGAATGGGCATGAGAACCTTCAGGGTCGGCGCGGAGGAGCAAAACCGCGCACGTAACACAATCTTCAGCAAGATAGGGACAGCCCGCCCCGGTGAACACCCCTTACCCTGTCACGACGCGCGTCAAGGCCGGGTGAACGGCTGCGGTGGAAAATTCATCAGAGTTTCGGAACGTTAATCCTGTTTGCAGGCTGGTTCAGCGCGTGCGCGACCCTCTCGGCCAGGAGCCAACGCTTGGCGACGCCGCCGCTTGACCTTGTCGGTCCGTTAGCAACCAAACGCGGCTCAGGCATGGCGGGGTGGGCCACAAAGTCGCCCCCTTGCGGGCGAAGCGCCAGACGCCCGTCCCACACCGTCTCAACGTCAGCGGGCAATGGCAGCGCCGCAATGGGTTGGGCGCCGTCGGCTCGCCCCTCGATGGCGCCGCGATCGCGCTCAAGCGCAAAGCCCGCGCCGGACGGCGAAATCTGCGCGCCGGCGAGCGTTGCGCCGCGAAAGCCTTGGGCGCGCATATCCCCATCGAGGCGCTCGATTGCGTTTGGGGGGGCTTGGCGCTGTGCGCCCGCGCTCGCGGCCACCAGGGCCGCGAGCGTTCGACGGCGGACTTCGTCGTCTGCACCCCAATAATCGGGCGACACAATGATGCGATCGGCCTCAAACCTCGCCGTGCGCTCGATCAATTGAGCGGCGGCCCTTTCGATTGCATCGGCAATTGGACGCAGGCGAGCGGCGAGCTGGACAAGCCGCATGGGGTCAAAGCCGAACTGCGCCAACGCGGACAATCGGGCGCGGACGCGAACACGTTCATAAGCTTGGTTGGCGTTGGCTGGATCTTCGATCCAGTTCAAACCGCGATGGCGGAGAAACGCGCGCAAATCCTCGCGGCGAGCGCCAAGCAGCGGGCGCGCGACAAGGATGCCGCGTCCTTGCGGCCAAAGCGGCGCAGATGCAAGCAAGGCCATGCCCGCAAGGCCGCGCCAAGACGAATGCGCCGCAGCGCGCATGAAGAGCGTTTCGGCCTGATCGTCGGCGGTGTGACCCAGCGCAACGATGCGTGCGCCGTGGCTTCGCGCATAAAGGCTGAGAGCGCCATAGCGCCGCGCGCGCGCAGATTGCTGCGAGCGGGTCTCGTCTTGCGGCCACGACAAGGTCGCCACATGTGCGCAGACGCCTGCCGCTTGCGCTTGCGCCGCTGCACGCAGGGCGTCCGCCGCCGAACCCTCGCGCAACGCGTGATCGACAATGACCGCGCGCAGCTTCGCTTGCCCGAATGCATCGGCCATCAGCTGCAAAAGCGCCGCAGAATCGCCTCCGCCCGAGAGCGCAACGACAATCGGCTCATTGGGCGAAAGCGCCGCCATCCGCTCGATCGTCAACCGATCGAGCATGGGTCTTGCTCAGGTCGTTGGACAGTGGCTGGCGCGCGCCTCGCGCGCCGCGGGGTCGCGGATATTGCGCGGCGCATTGGGATAGCGGCGCGGCAGGTTGGCGAAGGCGCCGCAGGCTTGCTGCGACTGGCCCATGCCTGCAAGCGAAATGCCGAGGCGCACTTGCGCTTCCGGCGCACGCGGCGCATTGGGCGCGGCCTGCAGATAGCGGACGAAGTTGGCGGCGGCATCCTGGTAATTGTTGCGCGCCAGAAGCGTGAACGCATACCAAAATCTCGCATCCGAGGCGGTGCTTGCATTCGGATAACGCTGCAGGAAATCGCTGAACGCCTCTTCGGCCTCGGGATATTGGCCGTTGACCAGCAGCGTCCGCGCATTGGCGTAGGCGTCGTCTGCGCTGGGTGTCGGCAGCGCCGGCAATTCGCGCTCAGTCAGCGTGCCGAGCTCACCTTGCGCGCCGGGTGGAAGCGGCTTGCCGCCCTGATCGGCAGCGCCATTGCGATCGTAATTGTCTGCGCGCGGACCTCCCGCCCCCGATTGCGGCGCCGCCGGCATTGGTCCGGTTGGGACGCTTGTATCCGGGGCGGCCGGCGATGGCGCAGTCGTGGGCGTCTGCTGGGCGGCGTTGGGATTTTGGATTGCAGCGACCGCGTCCTGGTTCACTTGCGCCAGATTGCCGACCATGGCGCGCAGGCGCGCGATCTCACGCTGAGCGTCCATGAGTTGATGCTGGAGATTTTCGTTTTCAGCGGTGGCGTCGGTGAGCTGGCGCTGCAGCGCTTCGATACGATCTTGTTGAGCGTCGGCCTGCACTTGGGCGGCAGCTGCGGCTTGGCTCTGCTGACGGTTTTGCGCCAGAGCGGGGCTTGCAAACAAAAATCCGGCCGCGACGAGGCACGCCGCCAGCCGGATTTTCGGCGAAGGGGAAACAAACTGATCCGTCATAACGAACGCGAAGCTGCCTGCTTCCCCGGGCCAAATTGGGGCGTTTACGAGACCGCGCCGCTTACGATGGTGCTATGGGCGTTGCGGTTCACGCTCCAGGCCTCTTCGTTGGAGCGCGGATCCATGGGCCGTTCCTTGCCGTAGGACACGGTTTGCATGCGGTCCCCAGAGATGCCCAGGGAAACCAGATAATCGCGCGCCGCCGCGGCGCGGCGAGCGCCCAGCGCCAAATTGTATTCGCGTGTGCCGCGCTCGTCGCAATTGCCTTCAACGAGGATGCGCACGTTCTGGTAGCGGCGCAGCCACGCTGCCTGGCGCTCAAGGATCCCGCGCGCTTCTGGGCTCAGATCGAAGCGATCGTAGCCGAAGAAAATGCGATCGCCGACGGTGATGCGGAACTCCTCGGCGGAACCAGGAACCGGCCCCGACGGCGCTTGCTGCGCTGGGGGAGGCGTGGCCGGGGTCGGCGCGGGCGCAGGACGGCTTGCGCACGCGGCAAGGGTCGCAACGGCGGCAAGTGCAATGGTGCTCTTTCGCATTGGGTCACTTCTCCCCTGATGGCGGCGCATTCGGCTGACGCATACCCCGTGTCTTGAATGCTATTCTTATAAAGCAGGTTCCTACGCCGCAAACATGTTTCCATCACGGCAGCAAAGGCGACCAAGCTGGGTCAGATGCGTCGGTCTGGGTTGGCACTTGGCGGAGATTTCGCCCGGTTAGGTCAACCGACCACAAACGCGGGCCCTGCCCCTGCTGTTCTCGGAAGAACATGATGACACGCCCATTAGGCGACCAGGTGGGAGCTTCATCGAGAAAACTCTCGGTTAAGATGCGTTCACCTGAGCCGTCGGGCCGCATCACCCCAATGGCGAAATGGCCGCCCTGCTGACGGGTGAAGGCGATGAGATCGCCGCGGGGGGACCAGACCGGCGTTGTGTAGCGGCCTTCGCCAAAACTGATCCGATGCGGGTTCGAGCCGTCGGGACCCATGACATAAAGTTGCGGGGAGCCGCCGCGATCGGAGTTGAACGCGATTTGCGACCCGTCCGGGGCGTATGACGGGGATGTGTCGATGGCCGGATTGTTGGTGAGCCGGCGCTGTTCGCGCGTTCGCAAATCCATCGCATAGATTTCGGAATTGCCGTTGAGATCGACAGTGAAGGCGACGCCATTGCCGTCCGGGGTAAAGCGCGGCGCAAACGTCATGCCCGGAAAATCGCCCAACACTTCGCGTCGGTTGGTCGCCAGATTGTACAAGAATACGCGCGGCGCGCCGGTCTCGAAGCTCATGTATGTGATGAGCTGCGTCGAAGGCGAAAAGCGCGGCGTCAGCACCATGGCGTTGGAACTCGTCAAGAAGAACGGATTGGCGCCGTCCTGATCCATGACCATGAGGCGCTTG
>JACXTT010014137.1_pt1 | contig 10472 bp, 11 predicted proteins | sample 9270951 | NCBI WGS metagenome assembly JACXTT01 (sample SAMN15532306, study PRJNA645909) | rock metagenome | isolation source: weathered quartz diorite | place: Puerto Rico | collected 2017-06-21
GCAATCGTGGGTGGACCTGCCGGGACACTTGGGACTCGCCACCGGGTTCCGCGCGATCGATGACATCAACCATCAGCTGATCCCGGCGTACGCCGAGCTGAACGCGACGCTCACCTGGCAGCCGACGTCGCACCTCGATCTTTCGGTCGCTGGGCAGAATCTCCTGCACGATCAGCATCGGGAGTTTGGCGCGGCGACCAGTCCCACTCGTCGGGACATCCAACGTGGCGTATACGGAGCGGTCGCATGGCGCTTTTGAAGATCACGGCCGCTGTATTGCTGGTGTGCGCCGCCCGGCTCGGGGCGCAAACGACGAAGGCCTCCGAGGCACAGGTAAAGGCCGTTTTCCTGTTCAACTTCGCGCAATTCGTCGATTGGCCGCCCGAGGCCGTTCCGGACTCGCAGGCACCGTTGGTCATCGGGATTCTGGGCGAGGATCCGTTCGGCGATTTCCTCGATGCCACCGTGCGCGGCGAGCGTCGGGGATCGCGGCCCTTCGCCGTCCGTCGCTACCAGCGGGTGGACGACATCACGCGGTGCGACATCCTGTTCATCAATCGGTCCGCCGGAGACGGGCCGGAGGAGATCCTGGCGCGTCTCAAGAACCGGCCGATCCTCACGGTGAGCGACGCCGACCGATTCGCCGAACGGGGGGGCATGATCCGCTTCGTGACCGACCGAGGCCGCATCCGGCTCCAGATCAACCCGGTGTCCGCGGAAGCGGCCCACCTCACGATCAGCTCCAAGCTGCTGCGGGTGTCCGAGGTGATCACCCCGCCGGGGCGTTGAGATGGCGCTGCGCGACTGGCCGATCAAGCAAAAGCTGACGGCGATGCTCGTGCTGATCAGCGGGCTGGTGCTGCTGCTCACGTCCGCGGCATTCGCGGGCTATCAGTACTGGTCTCTCCGGTCGGCAACGCGCGACGCCCTGGCCGTGCGCGGTCGGATCATCGCCGCCAACAGCACGGCCTCGCTGGCTTTTGCCAACGTTGCCGACGCCAGGGAGATCCTCTCCGCGCTCCGGGCCGACCGGCACGTCGTGGCCGCGGTCCTGTACGACAAGGGCGGCCACGTGTTCGCGGGCTATCCGGCGGGCGTGGCCGGCGACCTCATCCCGGCGCAGCCGGGGCCGGACGGGTATCGCTTCGAGCGCGGGCTGCTGATCGGCTTCCAGCCGGTGGAGGAAGCGGGCAGCCAGCGCCTCGGCACGCTCTACCTGGCGTCCGATCTCGGAGCCATCTCCGACACGTTTCGCCTCTCCGGGGTCATCGGCCTGGGCGTGATGGCCGTCGCCCTCCTGGCCGCGTACCTCCTCTCCCGGGTCCTTCAGGGGACGATCTCGCAGCCCATTCTGGCGCTGGCGGAGACCGCCCAGGCCGTGTCCACCCGGCAGGACTACTCCGTGCGGGCGCCCAGGCTCGGCGCCGACGAGCTGGGCGTCCTGACCGATGCCTTCAACCAGATGCTGGGCCGCATCGCGGAGCAGAAGGGCGAGCTGCAGCGCTACGCCGCGGATCTCGAACGGCGCGTCGAGGAGCGGACCCACGAGCTGCAGGAGCGCAACGAGTCGCTGCGGCGCAACGCGGCCGAGCTGCTCGCCGCCAACACCGAGCTGGACGCCTTCGCCTACTCGGTGTCGCACGACCTGCGGGCGCCGCTCCGCAGCATCGACGGGTTCAGCCAGATTCTGCTGGAGGACTATGCGGAGAAGCTGGACGAGGCGGGACGGGAGTCCCTGCAGCGGGTGCGCGCCGCCAGCCAGCGAATGGGCACGCTGATCGACGACCTGCTGAAACTCGCGCGGGTCACCCGTGCGGAGATCCGCACCGAGGACGTGGACCTGAGCGGCATGGCCCGGGAAATTGTGGCCGACCTGCAACGGACCACGCCGGAGCGGCAGGTGGAATTCGACATTGCCCCCGGGCTCACGGCGCGAGGCGACACCCGGCTGCTGCGCGTGGCCCTCGACAATCTGCTCCGCAACAGTTGGAAGTACACCGCGAAGCAGCCGGCACCACGAGTCGAGTTCCGATCCGCCGACGCGAACGGGGGCAGGACCTTCATGGTCCGGGACAACGGCGCCGGCTTCGACATGAAATACGCCGACAAGCTGTTCGGCGTGTTCCAGCGGCTGCATTCCGCCGCCGACTTCGAGGGCACGGGCATCGGCCTCGCCACCGTCCGGCGCATCATCAACCGGCACGGCGGCCGGATCTGGGCGGAAGGCGCCGTGGACCAGGGGGCAACGTTCTACTTCACCCTGTGATGGCCCGCTCGCCGCGGGCCTGGAGGGTCTCGTGAACCCGGGAAAGATCCTGCTGGTGGAAGACAACCCCGACGACGTCGCCTTGACGCTGCGCGCGCTCAAGAGTCACAACATCACTAACGACGTCGTCGTGGCGCAGGATGGGGCACAAGCGCTCGACATCCTGTTCGGCGCGAACGGCAAGGGCCCCGCCGCCGAGCTGCCGGCCGTGGTGCTGCTCGACCTCAAGCTGCCCAAGGTCAACGGGATGGAGGTGCTGCAGCGCATCCGGGCCGATGAGGGCACGCGGTTCCTGCCGGTCGTCATCCTCACTTCGTCCGACGAGGAGCGCGACGTGATCGAGGGCTATAGCCTCGGCGCCAACAGCTACGTGCGCAAGCCGGTGGACTTCGTGGAATTCACCCAGGCTGCCAAACAGCTCGGCCTGTACTGGCTGCTGATGAACCGGGCACCGCCGGTGACGCGGAGACCCTGACTAGGCCGAGCGCAGCTGGTCCTTCACCGGGAGCCTGCGGAGGCGTTTCCCGGTTGCCGCGAATATCGCGTTGGCCAGCGCGGGCGCCGTGATCGAAGTGCCCGGCTCGCCGATCCCGCCCGGCGCGTCGAGGCTGCGCACCAAGTGTACTTCGATCGTGGGCGCTTCGTTCATCCGCAACACGCGGTAGTTGTCGAAATTGGACTGCTCGACCCGGCCATTCTTGAGCGTGACCTCGCCCCACAGCGCGCCGCTGATGCCGAAATTGACGCCGCCCTCGATCTGTGCCGTCACGGTATCCGGGTTGATCACGGTGCCGCAGTCGACCGCGCAGACGACCCGGTTTACGCGCACGTCGCCCGCTTTCGACACTGCGACCTCGGCCACCGCGGCCAGGTAGCTGCCCCACGCACTAAAGAGGAGGGCCACGCCGCGCCCCTGTCCGGCGGGTAACGGCCGTCCCCACCCGGCTGCTTTCGCGGCAAGATCGAGCACCGCGCGGGCTCGCGGCATCTTGCTCAGGAGCGCCCGCCGATACTCCACGGGATCGGCCTGCGCCGCCGCGGCGAGCTCATCCATGAAGCTCTCCATCACGAAGATGTTGTGGGTGGGTCCCACCCCACGCCAGAACGTCGTGTTGAGCACCGGCTCTTCGTGCCGCACGTACTCGACCTGGATCGCCGGGATGTCATAGGTGAGAAACACCGCGGCGTCCACCGCGTCGGAGTCGAGCCCGTTCTTGAAGGCGGGCGGCAAATAGCGCGCGAGGATCGCCGGCCCGACGATCCGGTGACTCCACGCGACCGGCTTGCCGCGAGCATCCAGCCCGGCGGCCATCCGGTCGTAATAGTAGGGGCGATAGAACTCGTGCTGCATGTCCTCCTCGCGCGTCCATACCACTTTCACCGGTCCCTCGACCTGCTGCCCGATGCGCACCGCCTGCGTCACCCAGTCATACTCGAGTCGCCGGCCGAATCCGCCGCCCAAGAAATGGTTGTGCACCACCACCTTCTCCAGCGGCAGGCCCGTCACGCGGGCGGCGGTCGCCTGCGCCCGGCTCAGCGTCTGCGAACCGGTCCACACCTCGCAGCCGTCCTTCCGCACGTGGACGGTGCAGTTCATCGGCTCCATGGTGGCGTGGGCCAGGAACGGCACCTGGTACACCGCGTCGATTTTCTGCGCCGCGCCGGCGATGGCCTCGGCGACATGGCCCTGCGTCCGGGCGACCACGCCCGGCTGCTGCGAGGCGGCGTCGAGCCCCTGAACCACGTCGGCAGTGCTCACGTTGCCGTTGGGCCCGTCGTCCCAGCGGATGGCGAGGGCCGCGAGCCCCTGCTTGGCCGCCCACATGTGGTCGGCCACCACGGCGACCACATCGCCCAGGTTGACGATCTGGCGCACGCCCGGAATCGCCATGGCCTTGGCTTCGTCCAGTGCCGCGACCTTGCCTCCCAACACAGGGCTCGCCGCCGCAGTAGCGATCTTCATTCCCGGTAACCGCACGTCGATGCCGTACTGCGCCGTGCCGTTCACCTTTTCCGCTTTGTCCAGACGCTTGGCCGGTGTGCCGATCAGGGTGAAGTCCTTCGGATCCTTGAGCGCGACCTTTTCCGGCACCGGTAGCTTGGCCGCCTTTTCGGCCAGCGCGCCGTAGCTGAGTGTACGGCCGCTCGGCGTGTGGGTGACGACGCCCCGTTTGGCCCGGCACGACGCCGGGTCGACATCCCACGTCTGGGCGGCGGCGGCCACGAGCATCGTGCGCGCGGTCGCCCCGGCACGGCGCAGCGGCTCGTAGAACGCGCGCACCGACGACGAGCCGCCCGTTTCCTGGTCGCCGAAGAATGGATTGGCGTACAGCTTGTCGTCGGGCGGCGCGTGCTCGAGCTGGACCTGGTCCAGTCCGACCTCGAGCTCTTCCGCCATGAGCATGGGCATCGAGGTGTAGGTGCCCTGTCCCATTTCGACCTGATTCATGACGAGCGTGACCCGGCCGTCGGTGCCGATGCGAATGAACGCGTTCGGCGCAAAGGCGGGCGGCGGCGCCGCGGCGGCGGCGACTGCCGCGCCCGACCGATCACCGATCCGGCAGCCGAGCAGTAACCCGCCGCCGGCGCTCGTGAGCACCACCACGAAGTCGCGGCGCGATACGGTATGCGTGGTCATGGTCAGGCTCCTTTCGCGGCCTGCTTGATCGCGGCGCGGATCCGAGGGTAAGTCCCGCAGCGGCAGATGTTCCCGGACATCGCCGCGTCGATATCGGCATCGCTGGGATGGGCGTTCTTCGCCACAAGCGCCGAGGCCGACATGATCTGGCCCGACTGGCAGTAGCCGCACTGCACGACCTCGAGGTCCAGCCACGCCCGCTGTACCTTCTTGCCGGCCGGCGTTTCCCCGATCGCCTCGATGGTGGTGATCTTTTTCCCGGCAACCGCGGCCACCGGGGTAACACACGAGCGGATCGGCTGGCCGTCGAGCTGCACCGTGCAGGCCCCGCACAGCGCCATGCCGCAACCAAACTTCGTGCCGGTGAGGCCGACGACATCGCGCAGCACCCACAGGACCGGCATGTCAGCCGGCACGTCCACCGTCACGTCGCGTCCGTTGATGTTCAGGGTGGGCATAGCTGACTCCCCAAGAAGAGACGATGGACCATGCAGGACTTGCTGTCTTTGAGCAAGGCCACGGCTAAGTGCTTCTGAAGCGGACTTGCCGCGGGCGCAGGACCTCGAGGGCCGCTGCGACGGCCGTACCGGCCTCTAGGCACGGCCCCGTTGCGAGACCGAGCACCCAATGGAGACACGCGCCGGACACGATGGCGAAGGGTAAGCGGCGAATGGCCCACGACGGGCACTCTGGGCGAAACGCCCCTGACGCGACGCCCTGACGGATCACCGCAGACAGCTCGCAGGTGCCGCGCTGCAGCAGCTCGCGTCGGGCGAGGAGCCCGCCCGTGTCGTCGGACGGTGCCTGTTCGACGACCTTCCAGATGGCCTCCACCGTATCGCGCAGCGCGGTGGTCGCATCCCAGTCCGATTTTCTGGAACGTGACGATGTCCTGTTCAAGCGCAGCAAGCCGAAGCCCTTAGGCAGAGAACCCACGGCCACTGATGGTTCCTTCATGCTGAGAAGTGAATCGCGTAGAACGCTGCAGGGGAATAAGTACGCGCACGCTGCGCTGCGGTCTATGAGACCTTTGTATTGGTCGGCTGGGATACGGTCCCCCCGGCATTAGCCCCGACGGCCCTCTGGCGACTAGTCGTGAGGTGCCAATCGCTGGCGGATGGCCCCGAGATGGTACGCCGCGTGCGCGATCGCGCCGATCGCCACGCCCAACGCGTCCTCGTCCCACACGGCGTGCGTCTCCACGGCTACCCGCAGACCGTGGTACTCGCGGCGCAGTTGAGCCTGCACGTCGGCCCACTCGGCGTTGTCCACCGTGGATACGGTCCAGCTGCGACCGCGATCGCGCGACGTCGCCTGTCCTCGCAAACCCAGCGTCGAGAGCGCCAGACTCGAGCTCAAGTGGTGGACGTGGGCGGCGACGGTCGTGCGGCCCGGTCCTCCCGGCTGCGACGCCTGGATGGCGCTCAGTCCGCCGATCGTCGCGAAGATGCCGGTTCCGGGGGAGGCGTCGGTGAAATACGTCCAAGGGCCGGGGGGCCCCTCGAACGCTTCCACGAGCATTCGGGTCAGCAAACTCACCATCACGACGGGCGGTGTACCGCTCATAGTCCCTCGGCTGTAATTCCGAACAAGATCCAAGATACCAGGCGTGGTCCGTTCCGCGCCCCCTGGCGCCGACCGAGCTCACGGTCCATTGTCTCACCGCATATGCGCGCGCTCTGCTTGGCCACGGCAGCTCTCTTGTTGCTTACAGAAAACGTCGTCGCCCAGGTCTCGGGTCCCAACGAATCGCTGCAGTGGATCCCGGTACCACCGATCCTTCCCCCAGGGGCGCTGATCGCCGTCGTCTCGGGAGACCCGACCGGTCCCGGCCGCTGCACGGTCGAGCTGGCCATGCCGGACGGCTACCAAATGCCGCCCCACTCTCACCCCGGCGATGAGCTGGTGGAAGTCGTATCTGGCACACTTCTGGTGGGCATGGGGGACCGGACGGATGTCCGGAAGACCCAGGCCGTCGGGGTGGGAGACACGGGTACGGCTCCCGCCGGGATGCACCACTACACCATCGCGAAGGGGCAGACGACCGTCCGGGTGATCTTCATGGGCCCGTACACTATCACCTACGTCCATGATTACGACGTCCCCCGAAGTCCCAGCTTTCCCTATCAGTACTGAGCAGGCCACGGTAGGACGCAACGCTTGTGGCTGCTGGCGACGGCCAGCTCCAGTCCGCGCATGACGTCGAGTGCCTGCTCCGCCGTGACCCCTAGCGGTGCCTTCCCGAGGATCGCGTCGCGGACATTCTCATAATAGTGCGTGAAGCTCGAGGGCGTGGTCGCAATCCTGCGCTTTCCCTCGGCTGTGGTCAGCCGGCCGTGCATCTCAGGCGGTTCTGCGTCCCAGCCCGCTTCGTCGGGCAGGCGGCCGGATTTCAGGGCCGCTTCCTGCGGATCGAGTCCGTACTTGATGAAAGAGCCTTTGGAGCCGTGGACGGCAAAGGTCGGCCCCGGTGAGGCCGCCAACATCGACGCCCGCAGGAACGCCCGCATGTGGGGGTAATGAAGCGCGACGTCGAACGCATCGTCGGCGGCGGCGCCTGGGCGCTCGATGCGGATGTCGGCGGAGATCGCCTGCGGCTTCCCGAACAGCACTAATGCTTGATCGAGCAGGTGCGAGCCCAGGTCGAACCACAGACCAGAGCCGGGCAGGGGCTGCTCGCGCCACGAACCCGGCCGGAGCTCCGCGCGGAAACGGTCAAAGTGGGACTCGAACGTGGTGACGCTGCCAAGCGCATTGTCCGACAGCAGTGCTCGCAGCGTGACGAAGTCTCCCACGTAGCGGCGGTTCTGGTAGGCCGACAGCACCCGCCGCTTTGCGTTGCCCAGTCGGACCAACTCTTCGGCTTCCACGACGGTGGCCGTAAACGGCTTGTCGATGACGACGTGGCGTCCGGCCAGCAGACATTGCTTCGCGATCGCGTGATGCGATGTATTGGGCGTGGCGATGACGACCAGATCGACGGCCCGGCCGAGCAGCTCATCGACGCTGCGGACGAATGCCGCTTCGGGATAGCGCGGGTCCGGGGCGTCCTCCCCATGGCGCTGCACGATGGTGGTGAGGCGGAGACCCTCCACGACGCGAATGACGGGCGCGTGGAACGTCTTGCCGGCGAAGCCGAAACCGACCAGTCCGACGTTGAGCATGACAGTCATTGTACACTATGGCAGGGCCAGGCGCCGCGTCGTGTCGATTCTGGCCGAGCGCATTCGTCGTGTACATAGATCCAGCTAAGGAGAGACGGACGAATGAGACGCCTGATCATGTGGAACATGATGACCCTCGATGGCTGCTTCGAGGGGCCTAAGCCGTGGGACATCGGCTGGCACGACCTGGGGTGGGGAGAGGAGCTCGAGCGACTGTCCATCGAGCAAACCGGCGCTGCCGGCGCGCTGCTGTTCGGGTGTGCGACCTACGAGGGCATGGCGGCGTATTGGCCGTCGGCCAAGGGAAAAACGGCGGACATCATGAACGCGATTCCCAAGATCGTCTTTTCGAAAACCCTCGAGCGCGCAGATTGGAACAACACGCGGCTCGTGCGGGAGAGCGCCGAGCGCGAGGTCCCCCGCCTGAAGCAGCAGGCCGGCAAGGACCTGTTTATCTTTGGCAGCGGGAATCTCGCGAATTCGCTCACCCGCAGCGGCCTGATCGATGAATACCGCCTGGGCCTGAACCCCGTGGTGTTGGGCGGGGGCAGCCCGCTGTTCAAGCCCGCTCCGGAGAGCATGAAGATGAAGCTGCTCGATGCGCGAGCGCTCAAGTCGGGATGTGTGGTGTTGCGCTACGAGCCTGCACGCTAGCTAAACTGGTCGGGTCAGAGGGATTATTCGTTGAGAGATCAGCGGTACCAGGTCGAGCCGATCGGGTGGGTCGAGTCTCCACTGGTCGCCCGGGCGGCCGCGCCCCGGCAGGGGAACGAAGGTGCGCCGGAGGCGTGGCTGGCGTTCGACGCCCGCTTCAGCGAAGGGCTGCGCGATCTGCGAGTCGGGGATGAAGTCATCGTCCTGACATGGCTGGATCGCGCCCGGCGCGACGTGCTGGTCGTCCATCCCAGGGGCGATTCCGCCAACCCGCTGCACGGCGTGTTCAATACGCGCTCCCCAGACCGGCCCAACCCCATCGGAATGCACCGCGTGCGGATACTCGCCATTCAGGGCACGAGAATCCGCGTAAGTGATCTCGAGGCCCTCGACCGTACGCCGATCGTCGACGTCAAGCCGGTGCTCGACCGCCGCGTCGAACGTTGAAGGATTCGCTCGCGTCAGTAAATTCGCGAGGATGACGGCACCTTCAGCGTGGAGCCCGTTGCGGCGGCCCCTGTTCCGCGCGCTGTGGATCTCGGATGTAGTCTCGAGCATCGGCACGTGGATGCACGATTCCGCGGCCGCTTGGTTGATGACGTTGCTCACCCCCTCGCCGCTCATGGTCTCTCTGGTCCAGGTGGCCACCACGCTGCCGCTGTTCATGCTCGCCCTGCCCGCGGGCGCCCTGTCCGACATCCTGGACCGGCGGCGCGTGTTGCTCGCGACTCAGGTGTGGCTGGCCCTGATGGCCGCCTTGCTGGGCGTACTCACAGTGACCGGCGTGGTCCAGCCCTGGATGCTCCTCGTGGTCACGCTCGCCATTGGTGCGGGAAGCGCGGTCGACATCCCCGCGTGGCAGGCGATGATTCCTGAGGTCGTGCCGAAGGAGGAGCTCCCGGCGAGCGTGGGGCTGGGAACCGTCGCGATCAACGTCGCCCGCGCCGTGGGACCGGCCCTCGCCGGGGTCGTCATCGTCGCGGGCGGACCGGGACCGGTGTTTCTCGTCAACGCCGTCACGGTGCTCGGCGTGTTCTTCGTGCTGTGGCGCTGGCGGCGCGAACCGCACCGCGCCACGCTACCCGCGGAGCGCATGGCGTCCGCCGTGCGCGCCGGCATCCGCTATGTCCGCTACACTCCGGCGCTGCGTGCGGTCCTCATGCGCACGGCCGCGTTCGTACTGTTCGCGAGCGCGCTTTGGTCGCTGCTGCCGTTGGTCGCGAAGACATCGCTGGGGCGCGGACCCATCGCGTACGGGGCCTTGGTTGGAAGCCTCGGCTTGGGGGGACTGCTCGGCGCTGCGATATTACCGGTGTGGCGGAGGCGCCACTCGATCGACGCGATCACGGCGGTGGCAACCGTCGTGTTCGCCTTCGGGTGTCTCGCGCTGGCGTGGGTCAGGGAGTTCGGCGTTCTGCTGGGCGCGATGCTCGTGGCCGGCATCGGCTGGATCATCGTGGTGTCGGGCCTCATTCTCGCGGCGCAGCGGGGAGCAGCCGAGTGGGTACGGGGGCGGGCGCTCGCGGTGTCGACGCTCACCCTCTTCGGGTCGTTCGCGGTCGGCGCGCTGGTGTGGGGGCTCGTGGCGGACGAAGCGGGGATTCCATCGGCGCTGATGATGGCCGGCGGTGGCCTGCTGCTCGGGCTCGCCCTTATCCCCCTCTTTCCCCTGGCCGCCGCGGAAGGTCCAAAGTTGGACCCGGCCCCACACTGGGGCCGCCCCGGTGTGGGTGGAAGGGCTCGCGGCTGG
>JACXTT010014138.1_pt1 | contig 10472 bp, 14 predicted proteins | sample 9270951 | NCBI WGS metagenome assembly JACXTT01 (sample SAMN15532306, study PRJNA645909) | rock metagenome | isolation source: weathered quartz diorite | place: Puerto Rico | collected 2017-06-21
CGAGCTGCGTGCCCCGCGCTCGCGCGTGTGGCGCGCCATCGCCGACGCCAGCCAGTTCGCCACCTGGTTCAACGTAAAGCTCGATAGCCCCTTCGCCGAAGGCGCCACGACCCGGGGCCAGATCACCTCGAAGGGCTACGAACACCTCACGATCGAGATGCAGGTCCAGCGCATCGAGCCGGAGCGGTACTTCGCCTATCGCTGGCACCCCTACCCCATCGACCCCACGGCCGACTACTCGGCGGAGCCGACCACGCTCGTCGAGTTCACGCTGGAGGAGAGGGCTGGCGGGGCGGGCACTGCGCTGACGATCGTGGAATCGGGCTTCGACAAGATCCCGCTCGCCCGCCGCGCCGAGGCGTACCGGATTAATGACGGCGGCTGGAGCGGACAGATCAAGAATCTCGAGCGCTATGTCGCCTAGCTCCGCATTGCGTTCCCCCTCTCCCGAAGGGAGAGGGGGTCAGGGGGTGAGGACTCCCCGAGAGCGGGACGCCGTCCCGGTATTCGTGGCCCTAAGCGATGCCACGCGGCTGCGGCTGTTGCGCCGGCTGTCGGCCGAGGGCCCGCTCTCGATCACCCGTCTCAGCGACGGGACCGGCGTCACGCGCCAGGCTATCACGCGCCATCTCTACGCGCTCGACCGGGCGGGCCTGGTGCGTCACGTCAAGCAGGGGCGTGAGCAGATCTGGGACTTGAATGCGAAACGGCTGGAAATCGCACGGCAGTATCTCGATCACGTGGCCGCACAGTGGGACGCGGCGGCCGCACGACTCAAGGCCTTCGTCGAAAACCAGAACTAGCTGGCGCTCGATCCCCGGCCCGCCGGCTCAGGGGGTGCAGGTCGGCACCCCCTCCTCGGTGGCCGGCGCCAACGAGGTCGATCCCATGAAGATCGTGCACGTGCGCGTCGTCGTTGTGTGGCCGACGAATGCCGTCCAGCCGTCTCCCGTGAGGGTGATCGTGGGTCCAATGACACCGACCGAGGGGCTCCACATCGTTGCCGGGAGATTCGCCGTGTAACTGCCGCTGTCCAGCTTCAGCGCTTCTTCCTGGACCATCAGATTGTGCAGGTCCGATTTCATCACCGCGATCAGCGCGCGGTCGCGCGCCGCAAACCGCGGAATGACGATCGTGGCGAGCAGGCCGATGATCGCCATGACGATGATCAGCTCGACGAGCGTGAAGCCCCGGGCGACGCTGGCGTGGATCATCGCGATCTCCCTTTCTGGCCTTCTCCTTCGACGGTGGCATAGGCGAGCAGCATCGCGGCAGCATAGCGGAACGTGCGTTCACGGAAGGCGGCGTAGCAGATGGCGGCTGCCAGCACGCTGAGCAGGAACAGCTGCGTGCGGATGATCGGAAACGGCCCGATGGCGCCCTGGCTGTCGAGCGCCCGGACCGGCTCCCACAGCGGCAGGATCGGGGCGAAGGCAGCCGAGACGAGAATGAAGCCGCGCGCCAGCCGATACTGGTCGCGGCGCGACTCTACCGCCTCCCACACGGCGGGGGCCCGGGTCAAAAGCTCCCACTGGCACGCCTGCAGGAACGCGCCCGACTTGCGCAAGCGATCTGCCCCCTCGGCCTTGATGACTTCGCCGTAGCTCGGGCCGCCGGGGAACGTCTGCAGGTCGCCCAGGTCCGCGAAACGACGCTGCACCGTCGGGCTGACGAGCACCGCCATCTCCCAGCGCTCTTTGGGGGCGTGGAACGCAGTGCGCGAAATCGTGTGCACGACGACGCCGAGGGCCGCCGAAGCGGTGAACAGCAGGGCGATCCACACCACCGCCTGGGTGGCGCCCCACTGCGGCATCGACAGGTTGAAGGTCGGAGACGCCACATCGAGCAGGATGGCGACCCAGACCATCGCGTAGAATCCGTGCACTACCGTCGTGACGCCGAGGGTAAACGGGCGCATCACTGCACCTCCCACACCGGGAATAGGACGGCGGGCAAGATAGCGCGCGAATTGAAGGGGCGAATTGCAGAAAACGGGCCAACCGCGAGACCGCACCCCTGCAGTGCGCTCAGAGCCGCATCGGGATTTGTTCGCCGGCCACAGTGCCGTGGGCCCACAACAACAGACGCAACAGCGTCAGGGTACTCCCTCAGCTCACCGCCTTCTTCACGAGCGCGCCGATCCGTGCCTCGTCGGCGGCGGTCAACTGCGTCAGCGCGAAAGCGACCGGCCACATGGTGCCGTCGTCGAGCGTTGCCTTGTCGCTGAAGCCGAACGTCGCGTAGCGCGTCTTGAACTTCCCCGAGGCTTGGAAGAAGCACACGACCTTGTCGTCCTTGCCATAGGCCGGCATCCCGTACCATAGTCTCGGCGTGAGTCCGGGAGCACTCGCCATGATGATCGCATGGAGCCGTTTGCCCAGGGCCCGATCCGCGTCCGGCATCTCGGCGAGCTTCGCGAGCACGGCGCTTTCTCCCTCCCCCGCGCCCTGCAGCTCCCTGACGCGATCCTTCGCCGCAGCGCGTTCTTCGGCTGTGAATCCTTTGAACTTCTTGTTGGCGTTCTTCTTTGGAGTCATCGCCATCCTCTCCTTCTCTCTCTAGCGCTTACTCGCCGCGAGCCACGGCTTGCCGCGGTAGGAATCCGCCACCACCCAGGCGCCCGCCGTCAGCGCGAAGGTCACCACGAACTCGCCCCATTGGAAGTCGTTGACGGTGCCCGCCACCACGCGTGGGACCCATACCATCAAGCCGAACAAGCCCATCTGCAGCGTCGAGAGCGTGGCGGCGAGGCGTGCCCAAACGCCGACCGTCACCGCCAGCCCCGCGGCAATGAAGGCTGCGCCGGTGCAGTACGCCCACGCCACGTGCCCCGGCAGCCAACCAGGAATCAGGACGGTGGTCGCGTCGCGATACATGAAATGGGCGAGGCCGAACGGGATCAACGAAACGCCGTAGAGCACTCTTGCGATGCGCAGTCCCCGTTCGTCGGCGAAGAGACCGAAACGCTGCCGGTCGTGATCACTGGCGAACCAGATGGACAGAATCCACGCGGCTGCCGCCATTACGGCCGTCGCACCGAAGGACCAGGCGACCAGGACGAGGGGAGTCTGGTAGAAGAGGTTGGGCAGCCGGAACACCAGCAGCCACACCAGGAGCGACGTGAATAGCACGCGGGCAGCGATGGCCGCGGTACCCTGCCAGAGCAGGCCGACGCCGCCTGCCAGGGAGATGACGGCGCAGAGATACGCCAGGGCCGTGCGCGCCGGCACCCATTTGGGCACCGGCTCCCAGATCTGGACAAAATCGCCCTTGATCAGGCCCATGACGCCGAGCCAGATCATGATCGCGGCAAAGAAGAAGTGCCCGGCGCTTGCGATGCGGACCGATTTCCCTGCGGCCGCGTTTGCGTTCATGGGCACCAACGGTATTCATGGAACGCTGGCGCGCAACCGGCACCTAGTCAGGGCGCGCTGCGCAACGCGCTGTCGGACTTCTGCAGCATAGGCGCCCGCAGCGCGGGATAGAATTGCACGAACGCGTTGTCGAATGCCGCCTCGGTCTTGTGACACGAATAGCACGCGGCTGAGCCCGGCAGTTTGACGGCGCTCGACGTCGTGTCGCTCCCGAAGCCGTAGAAGCCCCAGCCGGTGGAATCGACGCCCTTCCGTTTCAGGTGGACCTCAAATCCGGACATGCGATCGCCCTCGTAGAACCCGGAGCGCGCGGGGTTCGATTTCCGGGACGGCTCGTAGAACGTCAGCACGAACATCGCGTTCTCGGGGAAGGTCCGACGCTCCACGGCGTAGCGATAGGCCCACGGCTGCAGGTAGACGTTGTGGAACATCCCGGGTGCTGCGCCAGCCACGGGCGGGTTTTGTGACTGCGCGTACGACAAGCCGGTCGACGCCCCCACCATCACCCACTCCTCATACCCCGTCGGGCGGATCAGGCGGCCGTCCCGCGCGAACTGCGGCTGCTGGGATTGTGGAGGCACAGCCTGCTGCGCGCCCTCGGGCGCGCCCGCCTCTCCAATGCCCCGCCGAGCCAACAACGCCGTTGTCGAAAGGACTGCCACGCCTGCGGCCATCTTGATGATCGCATGCATCTGCTCGCTCCTTGCGTAGTGATTTTCCCGATCTGACGAGTGGGCGATGACGGCAGTGCGCTGTACCCGCAGCAGGGTAGGGCCGGGCCTACTCCCCAGCGTGCTCCGTGCAGCGAACTGCGGCTGGGATGCAGCGAACCGCGGCAAACAGACCGTCGGGCAGGGTTAGCTTCGAGTCATGCAGAATCGGCGGGCTTTGGCATGGGCGGTGGGAGGAATGGCGCTGCTGGGCGCGGTCGCCGCGACGCGCCACCACCTCCAGATGGCGAGCGGCTCGCTGGGGGGGGAGTATCTCACCTGGCGACACGCCGTGCTCCAGGAAGCCCCGTACTGGATCTTCTGGGCGCTGGCGATCCCGATCATCTATGTGGTGGTTGTCGGTCTGGCGCGGCGTGGCTGGAAACGCACGCCAACCATCTCCGCGCATCTGACGTTTGCCGCGCTCGCCATTGCCGCGGCCACGGCGGCCCACGCTCTCGTGTACGGTATGAGTGTTGGCACCGCGCTGGTCAACACCGGCGCGACCTCGTTCTTCACCTACGGCGCGATCCTCGCCGGCGTGCTCGCCTACTACTACGCCCAGCGCTCCGTGGAGCGCGAAGTCGAGCTCGCCGGCGCGCGGCTGCGCGCATTGCAGGCGCAACTGCGGCCGCACTTCATGTTCAACGCGTTGAACAGCGTGGCGATGCTGGTGCGCGGCGGACGCGGGCCTGAAGCCGTCGAGATGATCGCCCGCGTGTCGGACCTGTTGCGCAACTCGCTCGACGAAGACGACCGCGCCGAGGTGGCCCTGGAGGAGGAGGTCGCGTTGGCGCGGCGCTACCTGGCGATCGAGGAGGTGCGCTTCGCCGACCGTCTCGACGTGCGGGTCGATCTGACGGAACGCGCCAGGACTGCGCGGGTGCCACGGCTGATTCTGCAGCCCATCGTGGAGAACGCGGTGCGACACGGGCTCGGCGCCCGCGCCGTAGCCGGGCACATCGAGATCTTCGCCTCCACGGCGGATGCCAAGCTGATCGTCGTGGTTCGCGACGATGGGCCGGGACCGAATGGCGCACCGCGCGGCCCCGGTGTGGGCCTCAAGAACACACGCGAGCGGTTGCGCACCGCCTACGGCACGGCGGCACGGTTTACGCTCGAGCGCGGGACGGAGGGTGGGGCGGTCGCGACGCTGGTGATTCCGCTCGCATGAACCGGCTCCGCGTCCTGGTCGTCGATGACGAGCCGCTCGCGCGCACCGGGCTCGCCGAGCTGGTGCGGCGGGATCCCGAGCTCGAGTGCATCGGGGAGTGGGGCGATGGCCTGGCGGTGATCGCCGCCATCGAGTCGCTCACGCCCGACCTGGTGCTACTCGACGTCCAGATGCCCGAGATCGACGGGTTCGGCGTGATCCGGGCGATCGGTCCCGACCGTATGCCGCCCGTTGTCTTCGTCACCGCGTATGAGGAGTTCGCGCTGCGGGCGTTTCGGGTGCACGCGCTCGATTATCTCGTCAAACCGTTCAGCGACGAGCGCCTCGCAGCAGCGTTGAACCGCGTCAAGGGCATCGTGCGCCATGGCCAGCTGCACCAGCTGACCGACCGGCTGAGCGATCTGGTCGGCGCGGTGCGGCAACCCGCCTACCTCTCACGCCTCACCGTCCGCGTGGCGCAGCGGGTGCAGGTCGTGCTCGTCGCCGACATCGATTGGATCGAGGCGGCGGATTACTGCGCCAAGCTCCACGTTGGCGCGACCGTCCACGTCGTGCGGGTGTCGCTCGGCGCGCTCGAACGCCTGCTCGACCCAACTATTTTTGTCCGCGTGCATCGCTCGGCGATCATCAATCTGGACCGACTCAAGGAGATCGTGTCGGACAGCTCGGGGGACGGCGTGCTCGTCTTGGGAGACGGGGCGAAGGTTCGGCTCGCCCGCAGCCGTCGAGCGGCGGTGGATCGGCTCCTGGGAAGAGCGTTCTAGAAAAGCCTCAGTTTTGAAGCTCATGCGGTGCCCCGCTTCCGCACCTCCTCCGCTTGCAGCTCGCGACGCAAAATCTTGAGCGCCGCGCTCTTGGGCAATTCCGTGCGGAACTCGATCTCTCTAGGAACCTTGTAGGGCGCGAGATTCTCGCGACAGTGCGCCACCAGCTCTTCGGGTGTCGCGCGCATCCCCGGTCGCAGCACGACGAACGACTTCACGGTCTCCCCTCTTTTGGGATCGGGAACGCCGATCGTTGCTGCCTCGAGTACTGCGGGATGGCTCATGAGCACGCGATCGACCTCGTCGGGATACACCTTGTAGCCGCTCGCGTCGATCATTTCCTTCTTGCGGCCCACGATCTTGAAGAAGCCGTCCGCGTCCATGACGGCGAGATCGCCCGTGTACAGCCAGCCGTCGCGGAGCACCTTCGCCGTCTCCGCCGGCTTGTTCCAGTATCCGTGCATCACCTGCGGTCCTCGGATGGCGAGCTCGCCTGCCTCCCCAGGCGGGAGATCCCGAAGCCCCGAGTCCATGTCGACGATGCGGCAGTCGGTGTCGCTGATCGGCACGCCGATGGTGCCGATTTTCCGCAGGCCCTGCAGTGGGTTGACGTGCGTCACCGGAGACGTTTCGGTGAGCCCGAAGCCTTCGCAGATCTTGCCGCCGGTCAGTGCCTCGAAGCGCTGCTGCACATCCACGGAGAGCGGCGCCGAGCCCGAGATGCAGATCTTGACGCTCGACAGATCGCGTCGATCGACGTTCGGGAACTGGTTGATCGCATTGAACAGCGCCGGCACGAGAGGGGCGATGGTGACACGCCGCTTTTCGATCTCCTTGACGATCATCGGGACATCGCGCGGATTGGGGAGCAGCACCATCGCCCCGGCGAGATAGACCATGAGGTTCATGCACACCGTCATCCCGAATACATGGAAAATCGGGAGGGCGCTGAGCATGACCTCCTCTCCGGAGCGGAGCGCCGGGAACCAGGCGCGAGACTGCTGCACGTTGTAGGACAAGTTGCGATGCGTGAGCATCGCGCCCTTGGAGACACCGGTCGTGCCACCTGTATACTGGAGCACGGCGACGTCGTCCATGGCGATGCTCACCGCGGGCGGGCGCGGCTCCGTGCGCGCGATGAGCTCCTTGAAGAAGTGAATCCCCTCCCCGACCGAAACCTTGGCGATCGCCGGATGCGGCTTCTGCCGCTTCAATTTGAGCGGCGCGAGCAGGTTGAGCGGGAAGCGGAGGTACTCCGGAATGCCGGCGATCACATAGGAGGCAATCGGCAGCTCGGCACGGTGGTCCTTGATCTTCTGGTCGAAGGTGAAGTCGGACACGATGGCGACCGTACAGCCGGCATCCTTCCACTGGTGCTCCATCTCGCGCGTCGTGTACAGCGGATTCGTCAGCACCGTTTGCGCCCCGAGCCGCAGCGTCGCGTAGTAGGCGATGACGGTCTGGGGAAGGTTGGGGAGCTGAATGGCGACTCGGCTGCCCTTGGCGACGCCGAGCGCTGCCAGCGCCGTGGCCAGACGATCCACCTGATCCTTGAGCTCGCGATAACTCAGCCGGCCGTTCAGGAATACGACGGCGGTCTGGTCGGGATGGGTGGCCGCCACGCGCTCCAGGAACAGCGGCAGCGTCACGTCTTCAAACGTCACCGCGCGGGGAACGCCGCGATCGTAGTGCTGCAGCCAGGGCCTATCGTGCATGTCCGCCTCGGGCGAGCGGATTCGGCGTCGGCTCGCCGACCCGCGTGAGCTCGCCGTGATCCGTATGATGGAACGGCTCCGATTGGCCGCGCACGATCAAGGTGGTGTCCTCGTCATACGTCCACGCGTCGTGCGACTGGATCACCACGTTGATCCGAAATGCGACTGTCGTGAACGCTTCCTCGAGAAACGGATTGGAGCAGATGCCGTTCGTCGTCACGCCACGCTCGGCCGTCAGCTCGAACCTAGTCGCATCGTTCGCCGCGTGTCCGAAGGCCATGACCGTTTGCCCACGCGGGATGGCGATGGTCTGAATCACGTTGCCGGTCGCCGGCTCCCACAACCAGTAGCCCACCTGATCGTGGTAGGTCTCGATTTCCCCCGGCTTGACGATGTGTGTGTGGTAGCGAAGTCCGTAGAAGAGCTGAGGGCCATTGGCCTGGGGATCGATGGGTTGCAACTCGGTGTGTTCGACGAAGACCTGACGCACCGGAGCGGAGAGCGGCTTCGGTGGAATGTCGAGCGAGCGGTTCCCCTCCCAGATCCCCGCCATCTCGGTCAGAGGCCCGAGATTCTTGAGCGTGTTCACGTCGATGGTGGACGGTTCGGTGAAGATGTCGCGGGGATTCCGCATCCTTCAGCTCCTTCCGTGCCGGGCGGCGATTGTCAGGCAGGACTGAGCGAACTATACGGAATCCCCTAGGACTTCGCTTGATGGAGCGCGACCGCCTGACGGACCAGGGCCTTGAAGGCGCTCGCGCCCGCCCTGTTCATGTGTTCTCAGCAGCAAACAGTTTCTTGTACTCGGCGTGCAGTCGCTGCCAGCCGCTGACCTTCATGGCCTCCGGACCGACCATGCGGCCGATGGGCGTGCCACCGAGCAGGTGATCGAGCACGTCGAAGCAGATCTGCCACCCGGCCGCGCCCATGGCGATGAAACGGCGGTCGATGTTGGTCCATAGCGTCAGGCGCGTGCCGCCCTCGACGGCATCCAGCCGCCAGCGCATGTCAAAGCCGCCCCAGTTGTATTCGAGGAGGTGGGGAGCGTCGGCTCGCGTCACTCTCGTTTCGGTCACGTGCAGCCCTGGCGCTCCCACGGTGGTCAGCTTCACCTGGGCGCCGACCGTTCCCAGGCTCCCGTCGGCGTCGAACGGCGCCCACTCGCGAAGCTGCGCCGGATCGATGAGCGCCTGCCAGACTCTCTCAGGCGGGTGGCGCAGCTTTCTGACGAGGACGAGCGTCCATTTCTCTCCGTCCTTTTCGATGTGCGCCAGGTTGGCCGGACCCGGCGTGTACGGCTCGCGAGCAGTCACACATTCTCCCTAACGCGAATACCGTTTCAGCTGCGTGAGCTGAATGAGGTTGCCGCAGGTGTCTTTCAGCATGGCAATCGTCGACCCGGTCACGTCAGTCGGCGGCATCGTGAACTCGGCGCCGCGAGCCTTGATCCGCTCGTAGTCGCCGTTGACGTCGTCGGTGAAGAACATCGCCCCCGGCTGGCCCTGTTGAATGATCGCCTGCTGATAGGCCTTGGCGACGGGGTTGTCGTTGCGCGCCAGCTGCAGCTCGGTGCCGTCTGGCTCCTCGGACGAGGCGACGGTCAACCAGCGATAGGGGCCGTTCGTGAAGTCGGTCTTCTTGGCAAAGCCCAGGACGTCGGTATAGAAGCGCAACGCCTTGTCCTGATCGTCCACGAAGATGCTGGTGAGTTTGATTTTCATTGTTCTCACCGTTCTGTTTGTCCTGCGCTTCCGGTTGCCGGGGCGTTCCTCTCCTGAGACCCGGTGGTCAGGCCAGCGGGCTGAGCGCGTACCGCGCAATGGCCACGAACGCCGTGACGAGCCCGATTGGCGCGTCCCAGACGAACGGGTTGGCGGCGACCAGTTTGAGCGACCGACTCCCGTAGTATGCGGCGAAGGCCAGCGTCTTGACCGCGAGCACCGCGGCGACGAGCGGGATCAGGCCTGGCCTGCCGGTCACGGCGGCGGGGACCACGAGCAGGACGGCGCCCACGACCTCGAGGATGCCAACCGCACTCCATCCGGCGCGCGGGAGCCAGGGCACGTAGCCCTTCAGCGTGTCGCCCTTCAGCACTTTGTACGTCCCCCCAAAGACGAACATGAAGGCGAGCGCGATCTGCAGGACCCAGAGGAGGATGTTCATCGGTTCTTCCCTTTCGGGCGTGTTGAGCGATCCATGCGGTCGAGGTGGCGTTCCAGCGCATCGACATGGCGGGACCAGAAGCGGCGGAACGGCGCCAGCCAGGCCTCCACCTCCTGAAACGGCTCCGGCTTCAATCGATAGAGACGGCGCTGGGCGTCGATGGTGGATTCCACGAAGCCGGCCTCGCGCAGCACGCGCAGATGCTTGGAGACGGCGGGTTGCGGCATGCGCAGCCGGCGCTCGATCTCCCCCACCGACTGCTGCGACGCGGCGAGCAGGCCAAGGATCGCCCGCCGGTTCGGCTCCGCGAGGATGGCGAACACGGATTCCATGGAGTCATAGTATACTCAATGGAGCATATACTTGTCAAGGCATGTATAGGGAACAGCAGACTGTCCTCATCGCGGTAACATTAGGGAGCGCAATGCGACCACCAGCCAGGAGCCCCCCGTTGTCGACACACGTCCGGTACTGCACCGTCCTCCTCGCCTCCCTGCTGACCGGCCTCGTCGCGGCCCAATCCATCCCCGGCCCGGTGCCCCGGGACCCCGGCCGCCTGAACGGCCGCACCC
>JACXTT010014139.1_pt1 | contig 10471 bp, 7 predicted proteins | sample 9270951 | NCBI WGS metagenome assembly JACXTT01 (sample SAMN15532306, study PRJNA645909) | rock metagenome | isolation source: weathered quartz diorite | place: Puerto Rico | collected 2017-06-21
GAGGAAACTCAGCAGCGGGCCGACGAGGAAGGTGTCGCGGAACATTTCAGCCTCGACGTTCGCGTTCACCCGCCCGTCGAAGTCCACGGTGCCATCGTAGTGCAGGCGCGCGGGCGGCGAGTGGATTTCCAGGTTTTTGGTGTAGATGACGCTGTTGGTGAGGATGAACGTGCCTTTCGCCTCCTTCGCGCGGCTGCTGCCCAGATCCTTGTTGATGGCGTTCAACACCGGCGAGAAGAGGCCGAAGATGGGAATCTCCCAAAGCAGACCGTCGTTGAGCCGCACCTCGCCGAAGCCCTGCCAGCTCTGCCAGTTCGTCGTGTTCGCGCTCGTGACCGTGACCGCGCCGGCGACGGCGCCCTCCAGCTTGTTGCTCCTGCCGCTCAAGTCCGCGATAAAACCCGGCAGGCTGGCGTTGGTGAAGGCGAGGTTGAAACCAAAGTCCGCGCTGTGCCGCGGCGCGAAGTCGAAGTTCAGCCCGCCCGCCAGCCGCCCGCCGTGGAATACGCCGTTCAGGTTCGTGATGACGAGCTGGTTCGTCACCCAATGCACCGTTCCCGCGACTTGCGGCAGGTGGAAGAACGACCACCGGAACGGCCCGCCCGCGATGTCGAAGTGCAGGTCCGTCGTCTCGCCCTCGCGCAACGGCACCGAGCCGTGGACGCGCACGGTCGGCGCGTTGCTGAACTGATACGCCTGAATCGCCTTCGCTGTCTGCGGGCCGATCATGCGCGTGAAAGCGTAGGGGTCGAAGGTGCTGTGCGCATTCGTGACCCAGAGGCGCTGGAGCCGCGCGTCAATCCGCACGTCCGGCGCGGTGATGACGCCGCCGCCGCGCCGCGCGTGCACATCCGAGATGGCGAACAGCTCGTTGGTGAAGCCCACGCTGCCGCTGAACTCGTCCACCTGCTCGCCGCGCAGCACGAAGTTCGTCGCTGATGCGCTCGCGCGAAAACCCACCTCCTGCCGCGCGCCCCAGCGGCCCCAGACCTCGCCCTCGACCTGCGGCGGCACGGTGAAGGTGAAGTTCGTGAGGATGCGCTTGTCCTCGACGCGGTCGAGCAACGGCTCGATGGCCACCGGGAAGACCTGCGCACGCCCGGCCCAGCGATATTCACGGGAGCGTGGGTTCACGGTGTAATCCAGATGCACTTCCCCCTCGGGCCGGCGCGCCCAGAGGTTGGGCAGGCGCAGGACACCATTCGTCAACGTGAGGTCGGTGCTGGCTTCAAGGTAAGTTCCGCCGCGATATGCGCCTCCCGGACTGTCCACATGTGCCGCGAGCGAGACAGAATCACCGACGGCCTTCCAGTCCGGCGCACGGTTCGTCCACGCAGGCAGTTCCACGGTCACGGCGGCGCGGACCTTGGGCGGCGCGGCAAACGTGAAGCGCGACAGCTCGCGCTGCGTGTTCGTGTGGAAGAGGTGCTGGATGCGATACACGTCGAAATCGAAGCGGCCTGAGACGGCAGCCACCCGCGTCGCGACATCGAGCCGCGCCTCCGTGTCGAGCGCGCCGCCGTAAAGCTCCGCGTGCAGGTTCGTGACCGCAAGATCCGGCGCGCGCCAGTGCGCGCCGAAGCTGAACTGGCCGACCTCCAACGGCTTGAACTCCGACTTCACGTCGTCGAGTGAAACGGTCGTGTCCACCTGCCAGGACGCAAGGTTCGTCCAGAAGCCCCACTCGACCGGGGCACCAGACCCCAGTCTGGCTTTCATTCCACCCGCTGCCGCAAATGCCGGTTTGGAAACCGGCGCTCCGACGAAGGCGGCTTTCGCCGACACGCGCGCCTGCGTTGCTTCGCCCCATTTGGTTTTCGGCGCGGTGAGCTGCGCCTCAGTGTCGGCGGCGAGCAGTTCCTTGCGCGCGGGCGCGAAGGTCGCGTTGCCGGACAACCGGCCTTCGGCCAGTTGACCCCACTCGGACTTCAGAGCGGTCGTGAGCAGTGTGAGGCTGGCACGCAGCTCGTCAGGAGCGAGCGGGCGCGGCGCGGTCTGGCCGGAGAGGCGGAACGTGGCCGCCTCCGCCCACCTTGATTTGCCGTCGTGCAGCGTGACCTCCCACGCCGCGTCCCAGTCGTTAGTGCGTGCGGAGAGGCGGTTCAGCCGTGCCGTGATGAGCGTGCGTTCAGCGCTGGCATTGATGTTGGTGCTGCGCACACGCTCGGCTTGGAGACGGAAGTCCGCGCTGGCCGCGCCGTTGGTGCCGGGCGGCTGGATAATTTTCACGGTGAGGTGCGCGTTGCGCCCGCCGCCCCAGGGCGTGCGGACTTCGGACGCCCTCACCTTCAAGTCAGCTTGCAGGCCACGTTCCAGCCGGGCGTCGGCATGAAGAACCAGCTCGATTTCCGGCGGCGCGGAAAACTGCACGCGCGCCAGTTCGGTGAGCACGCGGTGGAGGATGGCTTCGGCAGCGGGCCGGGCCGACGGGGTGGTTGGACTGGATGGCCCCGTTTTTTTCGACGAGCGCTGGCGCAACGCGGTGGCGTTGGTCACGACGGCGCTGAACTGCATCTGGATGCCCTGCACGGTGGCGCTGAACTGCGGGAGTTCCCACACGTCGCCCGGCAGGAAGCGCAGCGAGGTGGCGAGATTCGTCACGGTGAGCGTGCGCGGCGGGAGGTTCGAGGGGGCGATGGTCCAGGTCAGTCCGCCCTCCCGGAGCGCGACGCCGCTGACGATAAACTGGAAATGCCGCAGCGCCTCCGGGTCGAGCTGCACCTCGGCCTCGGCCACTGAAAAATGCGGCCCGGTGGCGTCGCCGGATTTCTCAACGGCGATGCCCTCGGCCACCAGCCCGCGGAACCATTGCCAGCGCAACCGCTGGAACTCCACGTCCAGCCCGCGCGACTTCAACTCGGCCAGCACGGGGCGCTTGATGAAGTCCGGCACCCCGACCTGGTTGAACCAGAGGAAGGCCACGAGCACCGCCAGGATCGCGAGCCACACAATGATGCGCAGGCTGAGGAAACCCACCCGGCACACGCGCCGGAAGGTCCAGTGTTTCGGTTGAGGCTTGGCTTCGGGCACGGGCGCGAACCGCTAAGGGGCACTCGTCGGAGCGGAGCGGGATGCCGGCTGGCACCGGGGAGGTCTGCGGCATTTGGATTCACCAGCGTTCATTCCAGGACGGCACTTCACCCCGCCTCACTTCGGCGGGCCGAGGTATTGGACGACGTAATCCAGGTAGAACGAGCGCGGAAACTCGAAGACGAGCGGCTGGCCGCTGCGCGGGTCGGTGACGGCGGCCCACGGGTTCCGGCCCCGCGGCAGGGTGCCAAAGGTCACGCTGTTGGTGCGCGCGGGCGGGCCGGCCAGTTCCACGCTCACCCGGTGGTTTTGCTCCGCGATGCCGTAAATGGGCAATGCATCCGCCCCGAGCCGCGTCCACTGCTCCGCGCGCAGCCGGCCAAGGCGGAACAAGGTTTCCTCCAGTGCGAGGTTCTTCACCTCGTCCGCCGCCTCGCCACCCTCGCTCCAGCGGCCGTCGGCGGTGCGCGTCAGGCGGCGGCTCCGCCCGTCGAAGGACACGGTGACAGCGGCGACCTGGTTCGAGGTGAAACTCCAGACGGTGCGCTCCTGAACCTTGTAGAGTTCCCACGCCAGCTTTTCCACCTCGCCGCGCGGGACGACATAGACGGCGCTTTCGTCGTGCCGGCGCGCGAACAGGCTGTCCACTTTGCCGCCGCCGAATTCCAGCCGCGCCACCAGCGTGTTCGTGAGGCCGCCGGCGGCGTTGGTCGCGGACTTGAGCAGGCTCAGGGAACGAACGGCGGGTGCGAGGCCGTAGGGGGCGAAATCCGTGACCACCTCCTTCGCCAGTTCCGCAGCCTCGAGCGTGACGAGTTGGGCGAGGAAGGCCTGCATGAGTTGTGGATCGGTGACGGATTGCAGTTTGTCGTCGGCGACCCAGATCAGGTTCGTCGCGGAGTTGGTTTGCAGGCGCAGCGTGAAGGTTTCCTTCCCGCGCACCTCAATCGTGTCCACGGCGTCCGTCGGCAGCGCGTCCAGCAGGCGGTGCTCGCTGAAGTCCCAGACGGGCGCGCGCAAGACTTCGAGCCAGTCGCGGGCGACGAGCATGACATTGGTGGTGGCAAGGCTGCGGGCGAAGACGAGTCCGGGCTGGTTCGTCGGGCTTTTCCCGAACTGCACGACAAGCAGGTCGTTCGTGCCGGAGCCGAAGGCAAGTTCCGCCTCGGGCGCTTGCAGGCCGAACGACTCCAGCTCCACCTTGGGGTCGTCGGTGACAAAGCGCCTGACGGGCCACTGCTGCAACTCGCGGAGCAATTGTTCGAGGCGCGGCGTGTTGGCGCGTTTCGTCGGGGAGGGTTGCTCGATGCGCCAGAGCTGGTTCGTCGGCGAGCGCCGCAATTCGAGCAACCGGGCGCCGGTGCGGATGCGCAGGCCGTCGAACTTCACGCCGGCGAGCGAAAACAACCGTCCGTCACGCCAGGCGTCCGCGCTCTCGGGAAGGTATTCGAGCAGGTTGGCGTCGGCCACGGCGACGTCGCCGGTGCCCGCCACTTGAACGTAAATCTGATGGTTGACGGGCGTGCGCGCGCCGACGCGCAGCTCGATGGCCGAGCCGCCTTGATGGAAGACGACGGTCGCCTGCGGCGGCTGAAGCCCAAAGTCCGCGAGGGATTTGGCCTGCGCGGCGAGAATGATGAGCTGGGGCCGGCGGTGGGCGCAGACCTCGAGCAGAGCGTTCAGCGCAAGCTCGTTCGCCGGGTAGCTCAAGGGCGCGGTGAGCCGCCACTGGCCGGCGGCGCGCTCGGCGCGGAACGTGGCGTTCGAGCGGGTCAGCTCGATGCGCGTCACGGTAGCCGGGCGCAATTGCGGGACGAGCGACCCGGCCAGCGGGGCCGGCGGCGGGCCGCCGGGCGGCCGCAGTTCGACCAGGAAGATGAACGCGAAGAGCGCCACCGCGAGGCCGACCAGCCATTTTGTCTGCGAGGAGTTCACGTCACGATTGCCGCCGGAACCAGACCAGCAGGCCGAAGCCGAGGATCGCCCCCGGCACGCCGGCGAGCAGAATCCATTGCACTGAGCGCAACTGGGTGTCCGACATGATGAAGCTGTAGTCGCGCAACTGGCGCGGGGCGATGCCAATGAGACGCGGGCGGTCCACCAGCCAGTTGACGGCGTTGTGGGCGAAGTCGCGGTTGATGGACTTGTCAATCATGTCGTTGCCCAGGAAGATGGAATCGCCGACCACGACCATGCGGGTGGAGCCGCCCTCGACGCTTTTCAAGCCGCCGCGCTCGACGGCCACGGCCACCGGGATGATGCCGCGCATGTCGGTGCGCGGGTCAAAGCGGAGGCCATTGCGATAATCCTTCACCGCCGCGCCGCTCTCGGACGTGGTGACGAGGCTGCGCACCTGCGGCGCGTCGGAACCCTGGCCGGCGGTGCGGGGTGTGAGGGAACGGGGCGCGGAGAGGACGAGGCCGTTTTGCGTGACGCCGAACGGGCGCATGATGTCATGATCGCCGAAGTTCTTCAGGGCGATCTGGCTCTCCTGCCGCTCGGCATTCGGATCGGTGACGACGTCATCGCCGACGCTGACGCCCCAGAGCAGCAGCAGGGGTTCGACCTCGGGGTTGCCGGCGCGCAGGAGCATCAGCACGCGGCCGCCCTGGTTGAGGTAGCGGTTGAGCTTCTCCTGCTCATTCGCGGTGACCGGCAGCCGGGGGCCGGCCACGATGAGGACGCTGCAATCGGCGGGGATTTCGTTGGTTCCAATGAGCGGCAGCATCGAGGCGGCCATGCCGTTGGCCTGGAGGAGCATGGTCAGTTTGCCGTAGCCGGTCGGGGATCCGGCGGTCTGCGGGTCGTGTTCGTCGTGGCCGCTGAGGAAATAGGCGTGAAGCCGCCGGCTTTCAACGAGCGTGAGAATCGCCGAGGTGAAGAACGCCTCGCCGGTGAAGGACTTGCGCTTCACGGTCTGGCTCTGGCCGGAGAGCAGCTTGCTGGTGTCGTATTCCGACAGCTCGCCCTGCCGCACGACGCGGTGGTTTCCGTTCAGCTCGAAGACGACGAGATCCTTCGCGCCCGCGGCCAGCCGGGCTGCGGTCTTGACCTGCTCGGCCTTGGCCGGCTCGGTGAGGTAGTTGACCACGGAGACTTTCACGCGCGGGCTGGCATGCTCGTATTGCCGGAGCAACTGGAGGATGTGCGAGTAAAGCACTTCGTCGGGGTCGAAGAAGACCGTGACCTTCAGATCATTGGTCAGCAGGCCGAGCACCTGGAGCGACACCGGCGAAAGCGGCGGGACGCGGTCCTCGGAGAGCATCACGCGCCGGGGGTGGCGCGCGGCGAGGAAGTTCACCATCACGACAATGGCGGCAAGGGCCAGCACGCCGACCAGCACACCAAAGCCCGTGCCGAACTTGCGGGCGGCGGAGAAGCTGGGCGGGGGAGGGTCGAGAGCGTCAGACATGGCTGGCCAAGGGAGAATGATGAATGACGAATGACGAATGATGAACCGCCCGGCGGGGCGGGGCGGTCCGGTCATTCGGCATTCGGTATTCGGCGTTCAGCATTTGCTTCATTTCCATCTCCGGCTCTGGACGACTTTCAGCGTCAGGAACAGGAACAGCACCGTCAGGCTCAAGTAAAAGACCACCTGCCGGGTGTCCACCACCCCGCGCGTGAAGTCCTTCATGTGTTCGATCATCGAGACGTGCGCCAGCGCGGCGGACTGCCAGCCGGGCTTGGGCGGCAGGATGAACGTGAGATAACTCAACAGGAACAGGCCGAGGCCGAGCACAAAGGCGTTCATCGCCGCGATGATCTGGCTCCGCGTGAGCGAGGAGGCGAAGCAGCCGAGCGAGATATAAAGCGCGCCAAACAGGAAGATGCCGACGAACGTGCCGCCCAGCGCGCCGGTGTCCACCTGCGACAGGTCCACGGAGAAGCGCTTGAGCAGGAACGGATACGCCAGCAGCGGCAGCCACGCGGACATGAAAAAAAGCAGCGCGCCGGTGAACTTCGCCAGCACCACCTGCCAGTCGCTCACGGGCGTCGTCATCAGCGTCTCGTAGGTGCCGGAGAATTTTTCCAGCGCGAACGTCCGCATGGTGATGATGGGCGGCGCCAGCAGCATCACCAGCCAGAACAGGCCGTTGTTGTAAAACGCCTCGGTGACCGGCACGTCGAAGGGCTTGTTGTCCAGCGCCCGCACCACGATCACGAAGCTCAACCCCAGCAGGAACTGCACGGCGGCGACGATCACGTAGCCGATGAGCGACACGTAGCAGCCGCCCAGTTCACGGCGGACGAGGGTGAGGAAGGGTTGCATGATCCCGGCTAGGTTTCCTCCTGCTCGCGCTTGGTGACGTGGACGAAGATGTCCTCCAGCGAATGACGGGCGCGGGTCAGTTCGCGAAGCTGCCAGCCGCGCGACTTCGCCAGCTCGAAAATTTTCGGCCGCAAATCCACGCCGGCCCGGGGCGTGAGCGCGCAGCGGTGGAACTCGCCCTCGGCGGCGGAAATGTCGAAGTGTTCGACCTCGGCCATGTGCTCCCACGCCTCGCGCAGGTCCGGCACGGGCGCGGCCAGCTCGGCGATGACCTGCTGGCCGGCGCTCATCTTGCGCTGCAGCTCGTCGAGCGTGCCTGTCACGCGGATGGCCCCCTCGTGGATGATGATGACGCGCGTGCAGGTCAGCTCCACCTCCGGCAGCAGGTGCGAGGAGATGAAGACCGTGCGGTCCCGGCTCACGTCCTTGATGAGCTGGCGCACGGCGCGCGTGAGGTGGGCGTCGAGGTTCTTGGTCGGCTCGTCCAGGATGATGAGTTCCGGCTCGTGCACGAGCGCGTCCGCCAGGCCGACGCGCTGCCGGTAGCCGCCGGAGAGCGTGCCGATGACCTTGCTGGCCACGTCGCCGAGGCCGCACTGCTCGGTGACGATGTCCACGCGCTCGCGGCTGCGCGCGACGCTCATGCCCTTGAGCCGCGCGCGGAACTTGAGGTATTCGCGCACGCGCATGTCGAGGTGGAGCGGGTTGTTCTCCGGCATGTAGCCGATGCGCCGCCGGACCTCGTCCGCCTGCGTGAACACGTCGTAGCCCGCCACGCGCGCCGTGCCGGAGGTGGCCGGCATGAAGCAGGAGAGCATCCGCATCGTGGTGGTCTTGCCCGCGCCGTTCTGGCCGAGGAAGCCGACGATCTCGCCGCGCCTCACCGTGAAGGTCAGGTCGCGCACCGCCGCGCGGCCGCCAAAATGTTTGGTGAGATGCTCGACCTCGATCATCGGCGGGGCGCTCATGCGGCGGCTCCCTCCGCTTTCACGGGCCGGCTGGCGCGTTCGACTTTCGCGATGCGCAAGGCGAAATCTGCATACCAGACCTCGCGGCCCAGTCGTTGCGCGATTTGATGTTCGGCGTGCTGCTTCCAGTTTGTGATCGCGCGCTCGCTGTCCCAATACGAAACAGTAATGCCCGCGCCGTCCACGCCACGCACGCTTTCGACGCCGAGGAAGCCGGGCTGCTGCGCCGCGAGCCGGACCATCTTCTCCGCCATCGCCCCGTAACCGCGTTCGCCCGCGGTGCGCGCGGAGGTGAAAATCACCGCGTAGTAAGGCGGTTCCGGTGTGGCGGCGATGGGCGGGGCGCTCATTTCAGTTTCACCTCCACGCTGCCCTCGCGGAAGCCCACGAAATTCCCGCGCTTGAATGGCGCGATCACATTCAGCCGCACGCCGTCGCCCTTCCGCCTGGCGTGCAACAGGCGGCCCAGTTCCACGAGATCGCGGATCGGCTGCCCGTCCACGCCTTGGATGACAAAGTGCTTTTCCAGCTTCGCCTCCGCGCCCGGCGAACCCTTGTCCACGTCCGCAACCACGAATCCACCGTAGAACGGGAAGCCCATGTTCGTCGCCAGCTCCGGCGTCAGCTCCTGCAGGTGGAGGCCGAGCTTCTGCCGCGCGAGGTCGGCGTTGAAGAAATCGCGTTCCGGCATGAGCCGCACAGACAGGGTTTGCTGCGCGCCGGCGCGGCGGATCAGCAGCGCCACGGGCTTGTCCGCCCCGGCGGAATTCAGCTCGCGCATGAACTCGATGAAGTTGCGTGGCGCCCGGCCGCTGACCTGGAGGATGGTGTCGCCCAGGCGCAGGCCCGCGCGTTCGGCGGGGCTGGCGGCCTCGACGGCGGTGACTTCCAGCAGGCTGGCGCCGGAGCGCACGCGCGCGCCGAACCAGAGCGCCTTCGTGCCCTCCGGCGTGAAGTAGCGCGAGAGTGCCTCATTCACGCGCTTGATGGGGATGGCGAAGCCGATGCCGTGGCCCTCGCGGTAAACCGCGACGTTCAGGCCGATGAGTTCGCCGCGCAGGTTGATGAGCGGGCCGCCGGAGTTGCCAGGGTTGATGGCGGCGTCGGTCTGAAGCCAGTCCGCGACGTCAAGCTGCCGGTCCTCGCGCTCCGGGCGCCGGGTTTTGGAACTGAGGATGCCCTTGCTCACCGAGCCGCCGAGACCGAAAGGATTTCCCAGCGTGATGACCGTTTCGCCGAGGAGCAAATCGTCGTCCGCCGCGAAACGCACCGGCGTGAACTTGTCACCGTCCTTGGCCTTCAGTTTGAGCAGGGCCACGTCCGTCTTCGTCGCACCCGTCACGCGCTCGGCCTCGAACTCGCGTCCGTCCATGAGCTTCACCCAGATGCTCTTCGCGCCTCTTACGACATGCTCGTTCGTCAGGATGTAGCCGCTTTCGTCAATGATGACGCCGGAGCCGACGCTGGCGGGAACCTCCTGCAACTGCGGCAGCACGCGATAGCCGAAAAATTCCGCGCGCCAGCGGAAGAACGGGTCGGTGTTGTCCACGACAGTCGTGGTGGCGATGTTGACCACGCTGGGCATGACGCGTTCGACGGCAGTCACAGTGGCGTCGCGCCGCACGTCAGCGGTCTGCGCGCGGGCGGTGAGCCACGCCGCCGCCATCAGGGCGAGGACAAGGCCCGCCGCGTGGCGACGCGGGAACATTGGCTGGATTCCATTCATGCCGGCACTGACAACACAACTCCGGAACGCGTTCAAGCGCTCACCGCGTTTCCTGCGGGTGGCGTCGCCGCTGGAAGCGGGTTGCGGCGGAAGCTGCGCGAGAATTCTGCCGGACACTCAGGGATAAAGCAACCGCAAGGTGCCCGTCTCCGCATGATTGCCAAGGCGATGGCGGGCCGTTAGCCTCCGCGCATGGCCTCGGCGGAGGAATCACTCCATGTCGCCGCGCGCCCCGGCGCAGCCTCCACGCCGGGACGGCGTTTTCACTTGTCGGTCATCCTCATCTTCGGGGCGGGCGTAGCGGCCGCCGGCTGGATTTTCGAGGTCATCGCCGCACAGGAGCGCGCACGCGCGGAGGCGGAATTCCCTCAGTCGCGGATGGCCCAGCAACCCCACGTCCCGCAGACCCTCAAACGATGCACCGCCCTGCTCCCCCACATGCAGATGCTCTAACGCCCCAAGCCCACTCCGAAG
>JACXTT010014140.1_pt1 | contig 10470 bp, 7 predicted proteins | sample 9270951 | NCBI WGS metagenome assembly JACXTT01 (sample SAMN15532306, study PRJNA645909) | rock metagenome | isolation source: weathered quartz diorite | place: Puerto Rico | collected 2017-06-21
CAACCGGTCCCAAGCGTGGCAGGTCCGTGGCTGGTCCAAAGTCCGGTGCCGGGAAGGCCGGGGCGAAGCTGGTTCCCGACGGCGATCGCCACTTCGCGCGCTCGCGCCTGACTGCTCGCGGACGAAGCGGCCGCGCCCACGAGGCGTAGTTCGACCGACTGCCGGAAGCGCTGGCCCGCTCGCGCCCGGTGTGGGAAGCCGAGGGCGAGGGGCGTCGAGTAGGTCTTGAAGGACGCATCGGTCCAGTTCCGCTGATCCTCCATCTCGAAGAGATCGCCTTCGAACCGAACCTCGGCCTCCAGGTCGTCAGCCATTCGGATGGAGAGCCGCGTATAGGGTTGGAACAGCGCGTGCAGCGTGCCATTCCGAATCCACTGCGGTCCGATCAAGGCAGGCAGCCGATCCTCGGTCGCGCGATCTGAGGATTCGGCGCGGAAGGGGCATCCGGCGGCTTCCGGGGGATGGAGGACGCAGATGCCGATCCGGCAGTAGGGGAAGTCGGATTTGGCCACTCCGTCGAAAGTGTAGCGCAGGCTGCCGTCGGCGCGTCCTTCAATCGTGACCTCCGCCAGAAGCTCAAGCTCTTCCTTTCGATGCAGCGCCTGGTAGGAGATCCTGAACTCACGCTCCCCCGCCTCCACCGAGATCCCTGACCTAGCCGGCAACACGGTGTCCCAGTTGACGTCGCGGACGGCCGTGTAGATCCGGCGCACCACCTCGGTCCCGCCAACCCTGGCGCGGCGAAGGTCCGCTCCGTCGAAAAGCACCGTGACCGGACCCGCTTCGAGCTGGCGCGGCGAACTCGGCGGCACATCGTCGACCCGGTTGGTGCGGGCATCGGGACGCATCACGGGCACCTCCTTTCGGAGCTCACTCGTGCAGGGCACCTAACGTCAGGCCCCTGACGAGGTGGCGCTGCACCAGGAGGCCGAGCGCGATTGAGGGAACGAGCGAGATCACGGTCAACGCGCTGGACTCTCCGTACTGCGAGCCCTGGAATCCCAGGAACGAGCGGAAGATGGAGGGAAGCGTGACCGCGACCCGGCTGGTGAGGATAAGGGCAAAGAAGAACTCCGTCCAGGCGAAGATGAACGCAAATACCGCAGCAGTGACGACGCCGGGCGCAGCCAACGGAAGCGCCACCGTCCTTAGCGCCTGCCAGCGCGTGCATCCATCCACCAGCGACGCGTTCTCAAGTTCCTGCGGCATCTGCCGGAAATACGCGTACATCGTCCAGACCGAAAACGGCAGGCTGAATACGGTGTAGATGAGGATCATGCCGATGTGGGTGTCGTTGAGCCCGTAGTTCCTGTAGAGCAAGAACACGGGGAGCACGACCGCAATGGGCGGTAGGAAGCGCTGCGACAGCACCCAGAACGCAAGGTGCTGGCCGCCGGTGTTGAAGCGGGCCAGGCTGTACGCCATCAGCGTCCCAACCGCCACAGAGAACACAGTCGTAGCCGAGGCGATGATCAGGCTGTTGATCAAACCCTGCATGCCCCGATACGAGTAAAGCGCGGCCGTGTAGTGGACGAACGTGGGCTCGGACGGGAACCAGACCGGCGGGATGGCCAGATAATCACTGACCGGCTTGATCGAGGTGACCGCCATCCAGTAGAGTGGCGCGAGGAGGAAGACCAGGAAGACGCCGATGTAGATGAAGCGAACGGCGTGCAAGAGGCGAACGACAGAGAAGCGGGGATCGCGCCCCCGGTGCGGCCGGGATCGCCGTCCTTCCGTCATTCAGGCGCCCTCCCGGCGGAGCAGCCGCCGGACAAGCACCGTAATCACGGGGATGGTCAGGATCAGAACGATCCAGCTCCCGGCCGTAGCTTGCGAGAGATGGAACTCCTGAAAACCAGTCTGGTAGAGGTAGAACGAGGCCGTGTAAGTGCTGGTTCCGGGGCCGCCGCCGGTCATGATGTAGATGATGTCGAATAGCTTGACCGCATCGAGCAGGCGGAAAGTGACCGCAAGCAAGATGATCGGCGCCAGCAGGGGAAGTGTGATTTGGAAGAAAGTGTGCCAGGGAGAAGCACTATCCAGCTCCGCGGCCTCATAGACCTCGCTCGAGATCGATGCCAGGCCGGCCATCAGGATAACGAACATGAACGGCGTCCATTGCCAGGCGTCTGCCAGGACAATGGCGATGAAGTTCCAGGGTGCTTCGGTGAGCCAGCTGATGGTCACCGGGTAGCCGAGCAACTTGCTGAGCAAGTAGTCGGCCGGGCCGAACGGACGTTGTAGGAGCAGCCCCCAGAACTGGCCCACGATGGCCGGGCTCATGAACAGCGGCATGATCAAGATGGGCATGATGACGCCGCGGCCCCGGAACGGCTTCAGCATCGCCAACGCGAGCAGCAGCCCGAGCGCTAACTCAAGCGCGACGACAGCGACCGAGAGCGCCACGGTGTTGAACAGGGCGGTCCGTGCTATCGGATCGGCCACGGTTTCCTTGAAGTTCTGGAACCCGACAAAGGCATGGCCGGGGATCTGGAAGTCGTAATTGATGAAGTCGACCCAGAGTGAGTATACGAGCGGATAAGCGGAAAGGAGCAGGATAAGCGCGACGGCCGGGAGCACCAGGAGTACGCCGAAGTGGCGGTCGGCCCACGCTGAGATACCGCCCCTGCGCCCGGAGATGCTTCTCCGGGCGGGGACCTGGGTCGCATCGGTGCCGTCAACCGCGGAAGGCTCCCCCACTGAGACACCAGGCGAGGGGTCCATCGCATTTCGCCACCTATGCCAGCTTAATCGCGAGTCCCATCGTCTGGATCGTGTGGTTCGAGTAGGAACCGGGTAACTTCAGGAACTGCTGATAGGCATCACGCTGCTTGTCGACACCGAGCTTCTGCGTGATGGCGTCCCACTCGCTGGCCGCCTTCTGCAGCACCGTCTTCGGGTCCTGGCCGGCCCACGCCGCCGTGCACATGCGGTCGATCGACAACGCGTAGTCCTGCCAGCCTGGCATGATCATGTCGACCACTCCGAGGTTGGTCCCGTTGTTCAAGTTAACTAGGTAGTCCTTCGCAGCGGGCCACAGCGAGCGGTAGAGTGGAGATTTGTAGTGCGAGAGCCGGTACGGATCCCGTAATGCATAGGGCAGCATTACTCGGGCGGTCGAGACCGGTGGGCTTGTGTTCCACTGCATGTAGAGATAGGCAGCCTCCGCGTTTTTTGAGCCCGCGGCGAGCGACTTCACGTACCCGGAAGCCATCTCACCGTTCCCACCGGGCATCAACGCGTAGCCGACCTTGCCGACGATCTGGGACTTCGGGATGAAGTTGATAGCCGTCGCGCGCTGCGAGTAGTTCTCCGACATGCGCCCGGTCGGGGGCCAAGAGTAGATCATGGCCACCTTGCCCTGCAGCCAAGCCGTCCACTGGGCCACGGCGTCGAGGTCGTTGTTGCCCGGAATCGAGGCCTTGTTCTGCGCGATCATCTGCTGGAGCGTCTTCATCCCAGCAGGTGAGTTGAGCTGCGCCTTCATCGTCTGGGCGTCGAAGAAGACGCCGCCGTTCGCGCGATATTCTTGCACGAAGGAGAACTGGTTGCCGGGGCTCCCGGCCTTGCGGAAGTTCGCCGTGCCATAGACCTTCGGGCCCAGCTGATCGGTGATGAACTGCGCGACCCGGGAGTATTCGTCCCAAGTCTGCGGAACCCGCAGCGGCTGGCTATACTTGGCCTTGTAGGCCGTCTGCAGCTTCGGATCCCCAATGACGTCCTTGCGGTAGTACAAGCAAAGTATGTCGCCGTCGTCGAAGAAGCCCCAGCGCTTTCCCTTGAACGTGGGGAGGAACTTGTAGAGCGGGTGATAATCCTCGAGATCGGCTTTGTTCAAGTACTTCTCGACGAGGTCGTCGATCGGCACGATCACCCCGCCGTTGGCGAGCGAGGGGATCCAGGCCGGCTCGATGTCCAGGATGTCGTAGGCGCCGGAGTTGGCGATGTGCTCGGCGATGGGCTTCGAGTACTGGTCGGGGTGGGGCAGCTCAATCACGTTGGAGCCGATACCCGTCAGTTGCTGCCACTGCGGCCCAGAATAGTTCTTCGGATCGAGCGCCTGCAGGCCCGACTCGTAGGTCATGTTGAGGGTGACGCCAGTGTACTTCTTGGCGGCCTGGACCGCGCGGTATGCCGATCCGTCGGTGGGACCCTCGGTCGAAGCTTTCACGGCCGCCGCCTGCGCCTTTCCCAGCGGGGTATCAGGGGGCGCTAGCTCGAACGCCGGCGCCGCCGTGGCCTGCCCCGTGCCAAGCGCGGTGGCGATCGGGCCGAAGAAGGCGGCCAATCCGCCGAGCTCAAGGAGACGCGTGAGGAAGGTTCGCCGCGAAGTGTCCCCGCGCAGCCAGGCGTCCACCTCCTCGGCAAGGCCGGCTTCGAACTCACGCCGCTGTCCATCACCAGCGTTGCTCATCGCAGACCCCCCTCGATGCGTGTTTTCGTGAAGCGCACACCATGAGTCGAAATGACTATCGTCGCGTGGCCATCGATGATAACGTGGCGGCCGCCTTTCTTGTGCCTTCGATTCCGTCGCGCAGCGCCTGGCCATAGATCCAGATGTCGCCGGAGTACGCCAGACAGCGGTACCCCTTCTCCAGCATCGATGCCGCCTCATCGGTGCTCGATGCCATGAACCCAGCCGTCTTACTTTTTTGCGCCGCCGCCTTGGCGATCCGTTGGACCGCGGCCAGATAACGGGGATCGGTGAAAGCGGCCGGAATGCCCATCGAGTTGGTCAGGTCGAAATGCCCCACCCAAACGACATCGATCCCCGGCACAGCGGCGATACGCTCGACGTTCTCGAGCCCCGCAACGCTCTCGATCTGGGCGATCACCAACGTCTCGTCGTTGGCGCTTGCGATCTTCTTCATCACGTCGCCTGGCACGTAGTCGTCATGGGCGACCCCGAAGGCCGCGCCCCTGCGTCCTACCGGCGGGTACTTGACCGAGCGCACGATCAGTTCTGCCTGCTCGACGCTCTCGACCATGGGCACCATAACCCCCATCGCGCCAAGGTCCATCACCGGCGCGATCAAGTGGTACAGCGCGACCGGCACGCGAACGAGTGGGATGACCTCCGCAGCGCGTGCGGTAGCCAGCAACATGCGTATAACATCCGTAGTCCAGCCGGAATGCTCCTGGTCGAAAATCACGAAGTCGGCGCCAGCGGCCGCCGCGATGCGCGAAAAGCCGGAAGTTGCAAACTCGAACGCCATCGTGCCGACGCAGACTTCCCCGCTTGTCAGGCGGCGCTTGACGTGATTCTCTCTCATATCGACCCCAGTTGATGCGTCCTGTGTTGTCCCTGCGCGTACACCCTCAGGCGCTCCTGAAAGCGCGGCTGAGAGAGTACATCGCGGTTCACGACGTATTTTGGTACGCGGCCAGCCGCCACGTCGAGGATGCTGGTCCAGGCGCTGCGCCCGTTCGCCGAGAAACACTCGTCTGTCCAGCAGATCCCATGTGGTGAGACGATAACGTTTTCAAGCTTGAAGAGCGGGTCGTTCGGATCGGGCGGCTCCTGCTCGAAGACGTCCAGGCCGGCGCCGAGAATCCGCCGCTCTTGCAGAGCCGTCGTCAATGCCGCCTGGTCGATGATCGGACCGCGCGCGACGTTAACGAGGTAGGCTGTCGGTTTCATCAGCGCCAGGCGACCGGCATCGATCAGGTGGCGCGATTCGTCGGTCAGCGCTGCGCAAATGCAGACGAAGTCAGCGGTCCTCAGCAAGTCCTCCAACGCTACCATCTCGGCGCCGATGGACTCAGCCGTTCCGCGGTCCACGTAGGGGTCGTGGGCGACGATCCGAAGATCGAACGGTCGCGCGAGACGACAGACCTCGCGCCCAATGTTGCCCAGGCCGATCAGGCCGAGCACGCGGCCGGTGAGCCCCGTGCCCATGTAGTCGAGCTTCTCGGCCCAGCGCCCCGCGCGCGTGAGCCGGTCCTTGACCAGGAGGCGATGGCTCAAGGCCAGCATATAGGTGATCGCAGAGACGGCCACTGGACGTCTGACGCCGTCCGGCGTGATCGTGAGCGCGACCCCGCCGCGCGTGCATGCAGCCACATCGACCGAGTCGTAGCCCACGCCGAAACGTGCGACGATCACCAAGCGGTCGGCGCCTTCGAGGGTCCGTGCCGTGACCCTAGGCGCAAGCACGAGCAGGGCATCGTAGTTCCGCGCATCCTCGCTCTGGACTTCGGGCGTGTTCTTAGGGAGGTACTCCCATGTTATCTCCGGATGCCCCTCCAGGACGTCGAGCCCAATGTCGAAGGCGAGGGTACCGTCTTGCCGCAGAAAGTCTCGCGTTAGCCCGACTCTGCACTCGGTACCCATCTGCTCCTCCGCGGGTACCCCACGCCGCACGGCCTCCGGCGCTCAGCGTAACCGAGGCACTCCAAAGTGAATACGAAGTGGTTTCGATCTCAACGATCTTTGATCCTCCGTCACCGCCCCATCGCGTGCACGGCGACACCTCGAACGCATCGTGCCCGGGTCTCACGCTGTCCCTTCCAAAGAAGCGCGAAGCCCACAGCGACAACAGCAGCTTGTTCAATAAGAATGCCGGTCGCGGAAACAGCGAGTACAAAAACGCACGGCCAGGGGCAACTTACTGGCTTTGCTGAAGCTGGACGAGGATGCTGATAACCTAATGCCGAGTTGTATAACCGTGGGGCCGGGAGCCCGGTCCCAATGCTACCCAGCACGGTGATCGATCGCCGAATTGTCGCGTAGACGTCACAAAGAAGGCCTCTATCGAAGAGGGCTTGCGCCGGAGTCGCTTCAACGATGCCCTCTTCCTCCTTCTGTTCGCGCCCGAAGGGGGTCGGCTGTATCCCTCACGCACCTTTGGCGGTGGCATCCGCTCACACGTGCCAGGCAGTATACGCACAAACAGATGTTAGGCATCGGAGAGACGCACCGTCAGCCCACTGTACGCGAGCACGGCGCGCGCCCGCTAGGCCTCGTCGTCGGCGAACGCATCGCGGAGTAGCTTACTTTGCCGCTCAAATGCTTGCCTTGGGCTCCTGGGATCTTTCATCATGCTGATCTCTTGTGTCAACAGTCGCGCGACGTGCAATGTGTGGGTCTCTCGGCGCCGGCTGTTGCGAATATACAGCGGATGATCACGGTTGATGTAGATAGTGGTTCCTTCAAAAAACGCCTCGCGCCCTTCGGGACCGAAGTGATCCAAGCAGCACGTCACCCCTGCCTGGCCGAGCTTGACCCGCTGGACGACGGCGTCTGAGGTAAGGCGGCGCACGCGCGGCCGTCGCCGTCGCTTGGGAGGCGAGGCTGTTCCTTCGGGCCCGGATACGCCGCCTGTTACGATGGGAGAAACGTCGATGGAGCTGCCAGTCTGTCTGGAAGCTCTTTTGTCAGACACGACACCGGCGCCACTGGCTGCCTCGGCCGGTTGCGCATAAGAAACGGGACCAAACGGTGATAGGTCGGGATTCCTGGCAAGTGCCTGTTGAATTCGGCGGAAGGCTTCGCGCACGGCTTGGCGGGTCTTCTGACGCTCGCTTCGATCGGAGAGACGGACTAGGGCGGCCCGCACTCCGGCCATCACCCGCTCCATAACCCGGACGAACGCGCGGTGCTCGTCTGTGTCTCTCACGAAACCGGCGCGGTCGGCCGTCACCGGTAGAAAATCCGCGTGGACCTCTCCCTTAACCCGCGTGGCATCCCGACCCTCCATCCCGAACAAATCGCGGCGCACCGTGACTTGACGCACCTTGACCTCTACCCCAATATCGTTCGTCGAGGCGAGATGGACCGGAACGATGACGATCTCGCCATGCATCATGCCAAATGGGGTGCCTTCCAGAATCGGAATACGATGTCCGGGTAGGCGTAGGCGCATTACCTGACGACCGTTCAGGAAGACCGCGAAATCGGGAGCTCCTAACGGTACACTTTCGGTAATCCGACGTTCGACCTCCGCTTGTTCAAAGTGCCGCCGCAGTCGGGACAACGTCACCGTTGTTCCGTTTCCACGCATGGGGTCCGGCGTAACGAGACGCATCGGCAAGTCCCAACGATCACCGGCGCCTTCCCAGGCCTGTTTGTCAAAGACGACTTCCGCGGCAAATGGACCCCGCTGGGTGAACACCGTAAACCGCTCACAGGCAGAGAGGGTGGCGAACTTCCCAATCCCGAACTGACCGATGCGCAAGCGGCCAAATCGTGGGGACCGAGGATGGAGGCGCTTATCCGACGTCCCGATAGTAAAGTACTCGCGCAACCCGTCGAGATCCATTCCAAGTCCATCGTCCTCGACCCGGATGTCCTGCTCGGTGATCGACACGCGGACTGTCCTGGCGTCTGCGTCATAGGCGTTGTTGACGAGCTCGCGAATCAACTCGACGCTCTCCGCGTAGAGCCGCTCGCCGATCGTGACAAGATGGCTCTTATCCACACGGAGTGGCAACGTCACTGATTCCATCGCGGAGAGACTATACGGCGGCGAGGCCCACAAATCCTAGAATGCTACACAAAGCCTGCGTACGCTGCAACTTGCGCCAACTGTCTGCGTAGAGTAGTATGTAGGCATAATGACATCATATAAAGGCGGTTTGCCTATGGTCCTCGACGTCCTGGGTTCGAAACCTAAGCTGCGCCTCCTCCGCTACCTTTCGACGCACGAAGGGCCACTGACCGGTCGGGCGCTTGCTCAAGCAGCCGGAGTAGAGGCGAAACGCGCGGCCGAGGCGCTCGCGGAGCTTGCAGCCACGGGAATCGTTCAGCGTCGCCGCGCCGGAAGAGCTTTCCTCTACTCTGTTAACCGCGATAACTACGTGGCCAACGAGATTCTGCTTCCCGCTTTCCTGAACGAACGGGACTGGCTGGAACGGTTGGGTGAGGAGGTTAGGCGCTCAATCCCGGGCATCGTTTCTGTCATCTTGTACGGAAGCTGGGCGAAACGGAAGGCACGACCAGGGAGCGACGTCGACCTACTTTTGGTCGCAAGTCCCAAACGCAACAGGACTCGCGTACTGCAGTCTTCCGAAAGAATTGACGAAACCCGCGGACGGTTGAGCGAGCGCTTTGGGCTGCCCGTTTCGCTACTCGTTCTCAATTCCGCAGAATTGCGGCACCGTCTTCGGAAGCACGATCCGTTGCTTCGCGAAATCATGGCCCAGGGGCGTGTCCTCGCTGGCCGCAGTCTAGCCGAGGCAGTTAGCGGTGAGTAAGAGCCGTTCGCCGAAATCTTTAAGCGTTGCAGTCCGAGCTATCAATAAGGCTCAAGCGGCGAACTACCTGAGGAAAGCAGAACAACACTTTGTGGCTGCGCTCGAGGCTCTGTCAGCCGAACGCTGGGACACTGCTGTCTTGCTGGCTATCCACGCGGCTATCGCTGCGGCCGATGCAGCAAGCATTGCCTCCGCAGGTGTCCGGTCGATCAGCCAAACGCATGCCAATCAGTCCCGGCTCGTTCGTCAGCTCCTACCGAATAACGATGAAACACGACGTGCGGCGGCACAACTCGAAGCCTTGATCGACCGTAAGAACGTCGTGGAGTATGAAGCACGGCGTTGTCGGCTGGAAGATGCGCAGGTGAACACGAAACAGGCTCAGCGCATTGTACAGTGGGCACGGACCATCGTCGCCGCCTAACTCCCTGCGCGCAAATTGTTGAAATCCTGGTGCCGGGAGCCCGTTTCCAACGCAACCCAGCACGGTCATCGATCGCCGGATCGTTGCGTAGAGTTAAGGCTCAGATCGATCGGCCGGCCGGACTTGTACCGGCGACCACCTGGACCCACCCGATTGCCCGTTCAATCCACCGGGCGTGATTACACGGCCAGGGTTGGGGCGATTTTTCCATTCAGAGCACGCCGCTTCAGCCTTTGCGCGATGGTCCTGACCTCGCGCTCATGAATACACAGTCTCAGTGCCACCTCAAGGTCGCTGAGACCTTTCGCCTTTTCCTGCAAGACTCGGCTTTCTAGGCCGAGAGCCCCATGATGCGAGGTTCCCGGTGTTCAGATTCGGTCATTCGTATCCTCTCCGCTGCCCCCTAATGTATCTTTTGTGCTTGAAGAAGTGGTGAAAGGGGCGTGAACATGCGGTGAATCTGTTGCCCAAACGTTGCGAAATAGCGGTCGAGCGGGGGGAAGATCGGCTGAGCCATCTATCAAGGTAAGGAACGAGGATGGTGCCTACACAGAACCGGTGTGAGTCGTCCGGGATCCACCCATAAAACTTGAAGACGAAGCCGCGGCTGGCCGTAAGGTCAACCGCCGCTTATGCCTTCCGGCTGCGTTCAGCGGTTCTTGATGCTCAGTGGACAGTGACCTCGATGCTGGTCGGATCTGATTGTGTCCCCTGGACAACCTGAACGGCCGAGAGGACGTAGGGGAATGCCACTAACGGGAGGGAGGAGACGCTCACGTTGACCGACCACGAGCCATTGGCGGCGGCCGTCGTTGGTCCCTGGGTAGCTTCCCCCAGAACGTTGGCAT
>JACXTT010014141.1_pt1 | contig 10470 bp, 9 predicted proteins | sample 9270951 | NCBI WGS metagenome assembly JACXTT01 (sample SAMN15532306, study PRJNA645909) | rock metagenome | isolation source: weathered quartz diorite | place: Puerto Rico | collected 2017-06-21
TTTGCGTTGGTGGGAGAATGCGGAAGCATTTTGATCACCGAGTCCCAGGCCAGGATGACCTACAACTCAGGCCAGTTAACTCTCCGTCAGCGCACGCACCACGGTCTGGAATACACCCTGAACTACACGTATTCGAAGTCATTGACTGACTCTTCTGGTAACTACTCCGTGGCTAATACCAGCTTCAACGGGCTGTCTGTCCAGAACGGATACGATCTCAATGCCGACTATGGTCCTTCCGCGATGGACGTTCGGCACAGCCTCAACTTCGTTGGCGTATATGACCTTCCATTCGGTCGTGGCCGAACGTATGGCGGCGGTGCCAATGGATTTCTCGATGCGGTGTTCGGAGGGTGGAAGCTCGCCGCCTCAGCGATCCTCTACTCAGGATTGCCCGTAACCATCTTCGGCCCGAACAACAGCAATACGAATAACTCAGGCTGGGGATTCAGCCGCGCAAATCAGTACCGCCCGATGGTCGTTCGAAACCGTTCCATCGGTAACTGGTGGGGGACTGATCCGTCGGCACAGCCCTGCCTCACAGCGGGAGTTGACGACGGGACTTGCGCATACGGCAGCGCAACTTCATTTGCTTTCGGGACCGCACACAACAGTACGGAACGCGCTCCCGGTTACAGGCAAGTGGATACTTCGCTATTTAAAGACTTCCACATTTGGCGCGAGCAGGTTTTAGGTTTTCGCGCCGACTTCTTCAACCTATTCAACATTGCGAGTTATGGAAATCCAGACAATTCGATTACCGACAGCAACTTTGGCCAGATCACAAACGTCCGCTCCCCGGCGCGACAGATACAGCTCAGTTTGCATTATATTTTTTAAATAGATTCTGGCTCCGGACGGGGTTAGCAGCATCAGAGGCCATCCACGCGGTCTCTGCGAAATCGGAAGCTTGTGTCGGGAGCTTATGCAGGAAAAGGTCCTTCTAGAAATTTGCGCGGATTCGATCCAATCGGCTGTAGCGGCCGAGAAAGGCGGAGCGCACCGGGTAGAACTTTGCAGCAATCTGCTTGAAGGGGGAGTCACGCCCAGCTCAGGAGTGATTGCAACTGTACGCGACCGGATCGCGATCGGGCTTTACATTATGATTCGTCCGCGGGGTGGCGATTTCTGTTACAGCGAAGACGAATTCGAAGCCATGAAAAAGGATGTTCTCGCCGTAAAACAACTGGGCGCCGACGGTATTGTGTTCGGCATTCTTACCGAAGATGGAAGCGTTGATACACGGCGGACTCGTGAATTACTTCAACTCGCACGGCCACTCAAGGCGACGTTCCATCGCGCGTTCGACATGACCAATGACCTGGCCCGCGCTCTGGAAGAGCTGGCAACCGCCGGAGTGGATCGAGTGCTGACCTCGGGTGGCGAGCGGACGGTCGAAGACGGTGTAGCCATGATTGCGAAACTCAACCAGCTCTCCAACAATCGTCTGGCAATCATGGCTGGAGCCGGAATTACGAAGTCCAACGTACATAGCATTATTTCGACGACCGGCGTCCGCGAAATTCACGCCAGCGTGCGAGGTCGAGTACCCAGCCGAATGCAGCATCGCAATGAACGGGTATCGATGGGAGATATTGAAGGTCGAGAGTACGAGCGTCTTGTAGTGATGGAGGAGCGGGTTTCACATTTGCTCGCAGCCGCACACAACGGAAACCGGCAGAAGGATAAAAAAGATAAGGCGCGCGTTGTCTCCAACGAGCAATGAACCTTGAACAACGGGCACTGAGCAATAAATTCGCCAAACTTCGTCGCGATGGTCTTGCAGCTTGAGAGTCATGGCACGAAAGACTACCCCCGTGTCTTCATGATCTAAATCGTGATTATTCAAATCGTGCTCCGCCGCTCGTAACCCCGGCCGCCGCGCCTATATGAACAAATTCGTTGCGTTCGTTCTGGCTTTCCTCTTGCTGCCAAGTGTTGGCGCTTTGCAAAGTGCCACTCAAAACAAGACGCAGCCCGATCCTTTCAAACCCGCGCTTGATCATCTCGCATCGTTGATATCCGAACCGCTTCCAGATTGGCGGGTCCACTCTGATTTGCCCCATCCCGAGGACTCATCACTGGACGACAACGACTGGCATCGTGTCACCGCCAGTCCCTCGTACGATGACAATGCGCCGAACCACTGGAAAGGACCACGAGTATTTCGCCGCTGGATAGAGATTCCGGAAAAGATTAACGGCTATGCTGTGGCTGGATCGCGCGTGAGGCTCGACCTTCGGCTGGGCAGCGACGCGAGCATGCTGATCACGGTTTTCTCAAACGGCTCGATGCTGTTCCACGGAGACGAAAATGCGCAACAGCCGCTTTTATTGGCCGACCATGCCCAACCCGGAACAAAGTATTTGATCGCGGAACGCGTGGATGCGCAGGACGTGGATACTGCCTTTTTTCGGGCCGACCTCACAATTGAACCCCCAAGCAGTCGCCCTGACCCGCGAGTGCTGCGCGAGGAGGTTCTTTCTGCCATTCCCCTGGTCGCAGCGTACTCCGAGGGCAAAAATGAACGCGGGCAGCAGTTGCTGGCTGCCGTGAACGCAATTGATTTCTCGCAACTTGCGAAAGGCGAGCAGGCAGCATTCGATGCCTCGTTGCGCCAGGCTCAAAGCAAACTGCAATCGCTTGATCCCTGGCTGAAGCAATTCACCATTCGAGCCGTTGGTAACGCGCATATTGACATGGCATGGCTATGGCCGTGGACCGAGACTGTCGAGGTAGTGCGCAACACATTTCGGAGCGTTCTCGACTTGATGCGCGAGTATCCGGATTTCAAGTTCACCATGTCTTCCGCGCGAACGTACGAATGGATGGAGGAAAAATATCCGGATCTGTTTCAAGAGATCCTACAAAGGGTGCAAGAAGGACGATGGGAAGTAATCGGCGGGATGTGGGTTGAACCCGATCTGAACATGCCTGCGGGCGAGTCCCTGGTTCGGCAGATTCTTGTTGGCAAGCAATACTTTCGGCAGGAGTTTGGGGTTGACGTAAAAATTGGGTGGAATCCGGATTCCTTCGGGTACAACTGGCAGCTCCCGCAGATTTATAAGAAATCGGGAATGGACTATTTCGTCACGCAAAAGCTGCTCTGGGCGCACGAGTTCACAACGTTTCCATACAAGTTGTTCTGGTGGGAATCCCCCGACGGCAGCCGCGTTCTAACTTATTTCCCGCATGATTACGCCGGCGGTATCGACGCCGACAAAATGGCTCAGGACCTTTCGGAATGGATACCGTCTATGTATGGCCCGCAACTGCATGACACGCCGGAGATGATGCACCTTTATGGCATCGGTGATCATGGTGGCGGCCCAACCCGCACAATGCTCGACAATGCCAAACGCTTGATGGCTCCTTCGACAGTTTATCCGAAGTTCGAATTCAGCACGGCCGCCGATTTTTTCAGCGACCTCGACAAGAAGTTGCCCGAAATGAACGTGCCGACCTGGAAAAACGAACTCTACTTTCAATATCACCGGGGTGTTTTTACAACCCAGGCAGAAACCAAGCGGCGTATCCGCCGCGCAGAGGAAACGGTACTGAATGCTGAGAAGTTCTCTTCTCTGGCTTTGCTCTATGGCCACGCTTACCCGCAAGATGAGTTGCGTCTGGCATGGAAAGACCTGCTTTTCGATCATTTCCACGACATCATGCCGGGATCGGGCATCGCGGTGAACTACCTAGATGCCAAGAGGAATCTCGAAAATGTGCAGAGGATGACCCGTGAAATCAGTAACGCTGCGCTCAACGAAATTACCGCTCACGTGAACACCCAGGGAAATGGAGTGCCGATTGTGCTATTCAACCCGCTCTCGTGGGCGCGAACCGAGGTTGTCGAGTTGGATGTTCAACTTCCGTCAGCAACAAAAGCGATCGAAATACTGGATCCAGCCGGAAAGCGTGTAGACTCCCAGCTAATTTCGATTGATCCTGATACACACCACGCTGGCATTCTCGTTCTGACCACCACTCCCGCAATGGGTTATTCCACTTACTTTGTGCAAGCCGCCGCCAAGGCTCCAGTCGTCCGCTCAGCGGTAACGGCCAGTGCCGACACCCTGGAAAACGAATTCGTTCGGTTGAAAGTTGACCCGCGGTCCGGCTGCATGCTGAGTCTGTTCGAGAAAAGCAGCAAGACCGAAGCGCTCGCGCCAGCAGAAACGGATACTGGCGGCCCAAAAGATCGCGTCTGCGGCAATCTTCTTCAGACGTTTGTCGACAAGCCCCAGCGGTGGGACGCTTGGAACATAGACGCTGACTTCGAGAAGCAGCACTGGGATCTCGACAGCGCGGACGAAGTGAAGGTTATCGAAGGCGGACCATTGCGAGCAGTAATTCGAGTAACGAATCATTTTCAGAATTCGACATTCGTACGCGAAATCACGGTGTATGCCGGGGTACCTCGCGTGGATGTCAAAATGCACGCCGATTGGCATGAGAAGCACATTCTGCTGAAGGTCGCGTTCCCACTCAGCGCGCATGACAAAAGCGCCACCTACGAAATTCCATTCGGCTCGATCGAGCGCCCGACCACCCGCAACACCCCGGCGGAAAAAGCAGAATTCGAAGTTCCGGCGCAGAGTTGGGCAGACATTTCAGATAACACCCACGGCTTCAGTTTGTTGAATGACGGCAAATACGGATACGATGCGAACGGAAATGTTTTGCGGCTCTCGCTTTTGCGTTCACCCGATTGGCCTGATCCGCATGCCGACGAGGGCGAGCACGACTTTACCTACTCGCTTTATCCTCACCCGGGAAGTTGGCGCGATTCGCTCACCGTCCGCCAAGGGTACGAGCTGAATTACAAGATGGTCTCAATGCAAGCAGAAAAACATGACGGCTCATTGAGGCCTGAGGGTTCGTTTGTTCAGTTGCAGCCTTCAAACCTCGTACTCACCGCGGTGAAGCAAGCTGAGAACGGCTCCGGCCTCATCTTCCGCTTTTACGAATGGGCGGGAAAAAATGTTGACGCGAAGCTCACTCTTTCCAACAAAGCCGAATCGGCTTTTGAGACCGACTTAATGGAGAGGGACATCAGCCCACTTCAGCAGAGTAAGGGTGAAATTATGGTGCGCACCGGGCCATATGAAATCAAGACCATTAAAGTTACCGTAGCCCCCAAGCGCGACATGGACAGAACCGCATCACCGCACTGATGGAATCACCAACCAAACTCCTGTTGTTGTCAGTCCTGCTAGCGACCTCGGTTACAAACCTTGCAGCGCCGGGGCAAAATTTCGTTGACGTCAAGCCTTCGCCTCAGCAGGCCGCCTGGCAGGACCTTGAATTCGGTGTCATCGTCCACTTCGGCACCAATACGTTTCTCGATCGCGAATGGGGAGACGGCACCGCCGATCCACAGATATTCAATCCGTCAAATTTTGAGCCCGAGCAGTGGATGCGTGCGATTCAAGCTGCCGGTGCGAAATACGTCGTGCTCGTCGCCAAACACCACGACGGCTTCTGTCTGTGGCCAACGGAGCAAACCCAATACAGCGTGAAGAGCAGTCCCTGGGAAGGCGGGAAAGGTGACCTGGTGCGTCAAGTATCAGACGCAGCCAGAAAATATGGTCTGAAATTTGGTGTTTATCTTTCGCCATGGGATCGGCACGAACCGAAGTACAAGAATTCGGCTGCCTACGACGACTACTACCTTGCGCAGTTGCAGGAGCTGGCCTCGAACTATGGGACCTTGGTGGAGTGGTGGCTCGACGGGGCGGGCAGCGAAGGCCACGTATACAACTTTTCACGCTATATTGAAAATCTGCGCATGTACCAGCCGAACACGCTGGTGTTTGCTGACGCGGCATTATTCGAATATGGAGACATCCGTTGGGCAGGTAACGAGAACGGGACCATTCCTTACGAAAACTGGAATGTGCTCGACCGGCACGGTTATTTGCGATGGCGGCCTGTCGAAGCCGATACTCCACTCCACAAGGAGCACTGGTTCTGGCATCCGAATGATCAAGAATCATTGAAGTCGGTAGAGGACCTTCTCTATACCTATGAACAAAGCGTCGGTAGGGGCGGCCAGTTGATGCTGGGTGTGGCCCCTGATCGAAGAGGTCTGCTGCCTGAACCCGACGTGAAACGGCTCGAAGAATTTGGCGCAGCCGTTCACCAACGTTACGGAGAAAACTTAATTGCCAAGGGTCACATTCGGGGAAGCGAATCGATCGAGTCTGCGTTGGATAACGACCCCAACACATTCTGGTCTGCGCCCGCCGCCTCGCATCATGCAATCCTGGAAGTAGTTTTTTGGAAGCCGATAACTTTTAATCACTCCCTAGTCATGGAGTGGCTCAATGACGGTCAGCATGTTCAGCATTTTAAAATTGAAGCCTGGATCGGAAACCGCTGGAGGACAGCTGTTGAGGGGGATGCGATTGGTCACAAACGCGTGGACTATTTTGCCCCCCTGACCGCGTCTCGTATTCGGTTAAACATCATGGGATCCTCGGCAGAGGCCCACATCCGCGAATTCCAGGTATTTAACATTCCCACAGCGCTTGGCTCACATTAAGCCAGCAGCAAAAAAGGAGCCAGAGGCGCGCTTCCGGCGCGTAGGTCTCTCATCTGTGCCTCTCGGAATGCCATAACTGTCGCAAAATCGCTGACCGGGTTCTGAGCGCTGACGCCTGTTTCCAACATCAGTTGCCTCCGGTTTGCCCGTCAACCTCCCGAGGGCTTAGCTATACTTGCTTTGATGCAACCCAACCAGGAGATTATCAGCGCATGGCGTGCTTCCGCCCCGTTCTGGGAGAAGCACCGCGAAATCATCCGACAGATGTTTGCGCCGGTCACACAAGCTCTGGTCGAGGACGGGTTGATTGGCAGCGGGAACACAGTTCTGGATATTGCTACGGGTCCCGGAGAGCCAGCATTGACCATAGCTGCCTTAGTCGGTTCCGAAGGCGAGGTCTTCGGGATCGATCCTGTGCCCGAGATGGTGGACGCCGCTCGGCGAGCCACAGACCATCTTGGGTTCAAGAATGCACAATTCGGAGTCGCCTCTGCCGACCGTCTGCCGTTCCCCGCCGATACTTTCGATGCCGTGGTCAGCCGCTTCGGGGTGATGTTCTTTCCATCTCCTGTTGACGGAGTTCGAGAGATGTTGAGGGTACTCAAGCCAGGACGGAAACTGGCCCTGGCGGTTTGGCATTTCGCCGAAAACAATCCTTTTCACTACGCCCTGGCGCGGGTCATCGAACGGTTTGTCGATTCGCCACCCCCGGCGCCCGATGCTCCGGACGCATTCCGCTTTGCCAGCCCAGGCAAGTTACGGGGCGCTCTTGCTGAGGCCGGTGCGATGTCTCCATCCGAGCGGCTGTTGCAGTTCACAATACAAGCATCGACCTCAGTGGAAGACTTTTGGACGCTGCGAGGCCAGATGTCCGAGAAGCTTCGTGAAAAGCTCGCTACGCTTTCAGGCGAGCAGTTGACTGAAGTGAAGCGTCAGGCGCTGGAAGTTCTGCGAGGGTATTCGACTGAGCGTGGGATGAGTTTTCCGGCTGAGGTTCTTATCGTCACTGGAACCAAAATCCATCAGGCATAGTTGAACCACAGACAAGCGGAACGTGGTTCTCTTGGAAGCGGATGTGCGCGATAGCATCCGTATGGTCGGCCACCGGACACTATCGGACTTTACCACCCGGTACGCAATCACCTCGAGGTGCGAACGATACCAGCTGACGGTGCCTGGCGACTTCTCAGCGTAGATCTTGTCCCAATGAGTCCGCACATTCATACGAAAACGAAACCCCTGGATTGGAGACTCTTGCACATCATAAGCCAGTCGTAAACGCAGTGGCGGTGAGGTTGTTTGGCCTATGCCTCGGAATCGGTAACCGTGCCCAACTGCATTGCGGTCAATCGGTCATCGAATCGGTAACAATCCCTGCCGATAGAGGCTTGACTATAGAACGAGCGTACTATATATATAGGACGATTCGTCCTATGAAACCCGCCGTTCTCTACCACACTGACCAAGCCACCGAGACCCGCCGCGAGATCTTGCAGGTCGCTGTTGATATTGCTTCTGCGGAAGGGCTGGAGGGCCTTTCCATCGGCCGGCTCGCGGCCGAATTGGAAATGAGCAAGACCGGCATATTTGCTCACTTTGGTTCTAAGGAACAACTACAGCTGGCAACGGTAGAGACCGCCAAGCAAATCTTCTTGGAGCAGGTGGTCCAACCTGCCCTCCGGAGCCCGCGAGGTATCCCCCGTCTTAAAGCCATGCTGGAGAACTGGCTTGGCTACGTGCAAAGAATCGTGTTTCGTGGAGGCTGCTTCTTTGCGGCGGCGTCTGCCGAGTTTGATAGTAGGCCGGGCGCGGTCCGTGATCAGATCGCCGAATTGACCAAAGCCTGGATGGTCGGGCTGCGGGATGAAATCGTGTTCGCGCAATCACAGAACGCAATACAGGCCTCCATAAGGCCCGCGCAGCTTGCTTTTGAGCTCCACGCCTACGTACAAGAGGCCAACTGGGCCTTTAAGCTTTTCAATGACAAATCCGCATTCCTGCTTGCCCGGCGGGCAATTGCTGATCGCATCGCTGCCGCGTCAGGAAAGCAAGCCTTCAACCATTCCAAACGATAAGGAGAAATGTATGAATCAATCCGTCCAAGAACCTCAGGACTTCTTGAAAAAGGCGCTGACCGGCAACGCAGTGTTCTCAGTTGTCTCGGGCTCGGCGATCCTGTTTGCCAATCGCTGGCTGGTAAAGTTCCTGGGCCTTCCAGATAAGGTCAGTCTGGCTATCCTGGGGGTTAGCTTGATTGGGTACGCCATGCTTTTGTGGCTCAATGCCCACAGGCCTAAAATAAAAATTACCGAGGCCTGGGTTGCGGTCATCATGGACGTTATTTGGGTCGTGGGTAGCTACTCGCTAATCGTTGCCGTGCCCTTTAGTGTTGTTGGAAAGTGGGTCGTAGCCCTGGTGGCCGAACTGGTGCTGGCTTTCGCTGTTTTGCAATGGCTAGGAATCCGGAAGATCCGAAAGAGCGAGCAATATGCTTAGGTCTAGCTGGGTGGCGCGTGACATGCGACTTCAAGTCGGCGACGCCATCCATTTCTCGCTTAACCAATAGTCTGGAGTTGTCTCGATGAATCAGCGTCGATGGAACTGGCACCTGTGGGCAGGGTTTCTGCTCTGCCTGGTCGCGTTTGCCAGCTACTTTTTGGTATTTGCCAGGTTTCCAGTTACTCGGGACGTTCCCTGGGTGAACTTCCTGCTTTTCGGGACAGGCGTCGCGTTTCTGTTTGTCGGCCTGAAGCGCGCCTTCGGCCAACCGCAGGAATATCGCGGAAAGATCGCAGGCCCAATTCTGGGTACTCTAAGCCTTCTCGTGGTGGGCAGTTTCTGTTTCTTTGTCTTTTATCAGACCAGGCATTTACCGGCCTCCACCGGAGCGCCGCGTGTCGGGCAGAAGGCCCTGGAATTCGTGCTGCCAGATACCAACAATCAGCCGGTTTCCCTCTCCACCCTACTTTCCAGTCCAATGTCGCACACACAAACGCCGCCCAAAGGAGTGGTGCTCGTCTTCTATCGGGGTTACTGGTGACCATTCTGCAACTCCGAGTTACGGGGTATCGAAAAGCACCTGGCGGAAATTGAAAAGCTCGGCGTGCGCCCGGTGGCGATCAGCGTGGACACACCCGAAATGTCACGCGACCTATGCAAGAAGGCGGGATACACGTACACGTTTCTCTCCGACCCGAAAGCGGAAGTCATTCGCCGCTATGACCTTCTCCATCCCGGCGCGGGAGTCAACGGACAAAACATAGCTCGGCCGGCTGAATTCCTACTGGATTCGTCAGGCATAATTCGGTGGGTGAATCTGACGGAAGATCTTCGCGTGCGGGCACGGCCCGAACAGATCATAGAGGAGGCAAAAAAGCTGAACTAGAACTGTGGCGCACCGTCATCACAGATGAACATCACCGAACGACGCGAAAGATAACAATGTCCTTCTACAGAGATCATGTCTATCCCCATCTTGTAAGGACTCTCGGGGACCCGAAGCCTATCCAGACGATTCGTCAGCGCCTCGTGCCTTTGGCTCGAGGGAAGGTCCTCGAAATCGGCGTAGGTCCGGGCGTTAACTTTGTTCACTACGATGCTGCAAAAGTAACCACGGTCTATGCCCTCGAACCTTGGCCCGGTTGGCGCTCTGCCCTCCGTAGGCAGGTGCTGAAAGGCGAATGCGAGCTGGTCGTATGCGCGCTGCTCCTCAGTCGACAGACCCGCCGGTGCGGGCCCGCCGGACTGAAGCGATCGACCACGACGTGGCGAGCTACGGGCACGTCGCGAAACTCTTCGTCGATAGGGAGCCCTATGGCGACCTTACACGGGACGACATCCTCGACAACATCACGCTTGCCTGGTTGACGAACACCGGAGTGTCTTCGGCTCGGCTCTACTGAGTTCCGCTGGGCGTGTGCGTC
>JACXTT010014142.1_pt1 | contig 10469 bp, 10 predicted proteins | sample 9270951 | NCBI WGS metagenome assembly JACXTT01 (sample SAMN15532306, study PRJNA645909) | rock metagenome | isolation source: weathered quartz diorite | place: Puerto Rico | collected 2017-06-21
CTGGCCCAGAAACATGCTAAGCCATGCCATGGCATACCGCCAATGTCGAAGCCTGAGTCTGAAAAGTACCTCCAGCTCCTACCCGGCTGGACCCTGTCCGACAATCAGATCTCGAAAGAGTACAAGTTTACAAGCTATCTTGATGGGCTAGGTTTCGCCGAGACCGTTGGTCTCCTGGCGGAACGGGAAGACCATCATCCAGACATTCTGGTCAAGTGGAAGAGAGTCAGACTGACTTTTACGACTCATTCGATCAAGGGTCTTAGCATGAACGATTTCATCATGGCGGCAAAATGCGAGAAGGAATACGAGAAAATAGTGTCCCGGCCCCCAGGCTGAGGCCGGTCGTCGTTCTGCTATTGTTTTGCCATGTTGGCTTGGATGCGCCGTTGCATCTCGTCCGGAGCAACATCCTCCACGTGAGTGGCTATACCCCAATGGTTACCGAACTGGTCTCGGACCGCCGCGTTCCGGTCGCCGTAGAACTTGGTGTCAGGTTCCTCGACCGATGTTCCACCTGCCGCCAACGCTTTCTTGTAGACTGAATCCACGTCTTCCACATAGACGTATAGCATGCTAGGGATCGCCTTGTACTGTGGCGTTGAGTCGCTAAGCATTATGACTGAGTCGCCGATCTTCACTTCTGCATGAGCGATCTTGCCGTCGGCTCCTGGGACGAAGTCTTTCTGCTCCGCGTTGAACGCTTTTTTCGTGAACTCGATGAGCTTGGACGCTCCGTCCACGACTAGATATGGGGTGACAGAATGGTATCCTTGAGGAATGTGTCTCACTTTAGTAACGGATTGCATGGGCTCCGCTCGGGCGGCCGTCCAACATAAGAGTTACTGAGATGGCTGAAACTAACCCGTCTTCGCTTTCAGCGCCTGCTCGATGCTCTTGATCCTCGTCTCGATGCTGTTTAATCGCTCCAGAATTTCTTTGAGTATTCGGCTGAACTCATCGGGCATCTGTGTCGCGGGCATGGGCGGTCTAAACGGTGTGGGCATGGGCTCGAACGGTCGGAACGGGGGCTCAACGGGCCTTCTGTGTTCCAAGATTCTATCCTCATAGCCCTGCTCGATGCGCTGAGTTCTTGACCATTTCGGCTAGGATTCAGCACGGCCAAGTGAGGGTAAGTTCAAGCTCAAATATACAACAATCAAACCCACGACAAGACAACCGTCCTTCATAGGGTGAGCCGGAAATCTTGTCAGAGCTTGGAGAAAACGAGCAGCGAGTACTCAGGGCCCTGCAGGAATCGAAGGCCAAGGTTTCTCCAACATTTCTCGCTGAAAAGTCAGGGCTCGCCGATGCCGCAGTCGCGAGGGCAATCCTCAACCTATCCTCAGCCGGCTACGCGAAAGAACAGGTTGACAAACGCACGGAGATACGGACGACAAAAGAAGGCGAGCAATACGTTTCGAAAGGTCTTCCAGAACGACAAACCGTCAATGTAATCGTCCAATCGGGTGGTCGACTATCTCCGACGAACGCCGTCGAACGCGCCGGGCTGTCCTCCGAATATGTACCGATTGTGACCGGCTGGATTACGCGGAAGAAATGGGGACGGCTTGAAAAGAAGGATTCAGGTAGTGAACTTATCGTCGAGAAGGAACCAGAGAAAGATGCCGACGAAGAAGTACTCGCGCTCGTCGGTGGCAAGACGCTGACGCAAGAAGAGCTCCCGAACGAGTTGATCGTGTCGGCGATCAAGCTGATCCGGCGGAACATTCTTGAATCCCAGGCGAAGAGTGCACGGCAAGTAGAAATAACGCCCGCCGGCCAACAAGCAATTCTCAATCTACCGACCCTGGCCCCAACAAAGGAAGTCAGCAACCTTACCGGCGACATGATCGCAAGCGGCGAATGGGAAACAATTCGTCTCCGAAACTACAATGTTTCCAGCGCTGTTCCGACAATCTACCCGGGACGATTACACCCCTACGCCAAGTTCCTCCGTTCCGTAAAACAACAACTGGTCGGACTCGGCTTCCAGGAAGTTGTTGGTCCACTCGTCGAATATGCTTTCATCAACTGCGACTGTCTCTACATGCCACAGGACCATCCCGCCCGAGAAGTCCACGACCTGTTCTATCTCAAGGACCCGTCTCGGGGAAACATGACCGTGTGGAGTGGGCTCGTGGACAAAGTCGAACAGGCTCATGAGAATGGTGACGAGACCGGCTCGAAGGGCTGGCGTTACGCGTATTCACGCGACGAGGCGGCAAAGCTGGTCATGCGCAGTCACGGGACAGCATTGAGCGTCCGTGCCCTGCTTTCCAAGAACGTCAAGATTCCGGGCAAGTATTTCGCGATTGCCCGTTGCTATCGTCCCGACCCGTTAGATAGGACGCATCTGATGGAGTTCAACCAGGTCGAGGGAATCGTTGTCGACCAATCCCTGAACCTGCGAAGCCTCCTAGGCGTGCTGGACACGTTCGCGAAGGAGATCGCGGGGGCGGAAAAGGTCCGTTTCAAGCCCGACTACTTCCCGTTCACTGAGCCCAGCATCGAACTCCAAGCTTACAGGGAACGGTTCGGCTGGATGGAGTTCGGGGGAAGCGGAATCTTCCGGCCCGAGGTCACGATCCCTCTGGGCATCCAGGTCCCCGTGATCGCCTGGGGATTGGGCATCGACCGATTGTACATGATGAAGCGTCAGATCACGGACATTCGGCAGCTGTTCAGCCCCGACTTGGAATGGATCAGGAGCCAGGTAGACTAGACCATGCCATCAGTCCAGTTCCAGCTCAAAGACCTCGAACACTTGGTCGGGACATCGCTGCCACGCGACAGGGAGGGGTTGAACAAGATAGTCGCCTACGTCAAAGCTGACGTTGAATCGATAGAAAGCGAAGGCGGAAACATCAACGTCAGCATCGAGATCAAGGACAGTAATCATCCTGATATTTGGTGTGTCGAGGGGATCGCGCGTGCTCTGCGCGGGTTCATGCGGCACCTCCCAGCCAAGCAGGCCAAGGTTGTCCGTACCTCCGGAATGACTGTTCACGTTGACAAGGGGCTACGCGATGTGCGTCCTTACATTGCCTGTGCTCTCATCCGAGACATTCACACCAGTGAGGAGGCACTCAAGTCCTGGATTGGCTTACAGGAGAAGATGGACCAGACCTATGGACGTAAGCGCAGGAAGAGCAGCATTGGCTTCTACAGGGCCAGCCAGATCACTCCGCCGCTTCACTATACGGTGAGCAAGCCCGACGAGACCAGCTTCGTCCCATTGGGGGGAACTAAGTCAATGACTCTCCGTGAAATCATCGAAAATCATCCGAAGGGAATCGAGTACGGAGCGACAATCTCCCGTCATTCGGAATGGCCAGTTCTACTCGATGATGAAGACAGGGTACTCTCGTTTCCTCCCATCATCAACTCCAACGATCTCGGCCACATTACGCCTGACAGCCGCCATGTTCTGGTCGAGGTTACAGGTACAGACGTTGAGACCGTACAGAACACGCTCAAGATAGTTGCGACGACACTGGCCGAGCGAGGAGGCGAAATCCACAGCTGCACTCAAAAATATGCATACTATCCAACGAAGAGTATCACTCCAAACCTCAAGGAGACGCCCTTCCAACTCTCTGTCGAGTTCACGAATCATCTACTCGGGACAACTCTTCAATCAAAACAACTCTCATCATTTCTAAAGAACGCGGGCTTCCCAGTCCGTAAGACCCTGAAGGACACGATCACCGTAGGAGTCCCAAGCTACCGGCTCGACATCATGCACCAAGTGGACGTGATTGAAGACGTAGCGATCGCAATGGACGTGAACAATCTCAAACCGGAATGGCCGAACATCTTCACACCTGGAGCATTGGCCCCTCAGACCGGCAAGCTGGATAATGTCGCGGAGTTAATGGTCGGATTAGGATTTCAGGAGGTCATGACTTACAGCTTCGGGTCGGAAGAGACACTGTTCAAACGAATGAACCTCCATGAGGAAGGCCAGATCGAACTCCTGAACCCCAGTATGAGCAATTACACGACTCTCCGGCCCTGGCTGCTTCCCAGCCTCCTGGAATTCCTCTCGAACAACACCCACGTAGAATATCCTCAGAGAATCTTCGAGGTCGGCCGCTGCTTCGACAGGAGCAACAAAGTATCCTCCGGCGTCCGGGACACTCCTAAGCTCTGCGCTGTTACTATCCACGCAACAGCCGGTTTCACGGAGATCAAACAGTCTCTCGACGCGATTCTCCGGAGCATCGGGACCAACTATACCGTCCAATCCTCCAAGCATCCTAGCATGCTAGACGGTCGGACTGGCGAAATAACCAGGGGAGACGGGTCAACAATGGGAATTATCGGCGAGGTTAACCCAAAGGTCATCAAGGAATGGGGGCTCAGTCTGCCTGTTGGAATGTTCGAGCTGGACCTGTCGCTGGCGATAGCTCCGGGAATATGACCGGCCAGAGTTTAACTATCCCCGCGACCCGGGCGGAAAAACCGTCTCCTAAAGGGACCATCCAGAAATGCTCCAGTCCATAGCGTGCCTGGCAGGTGGAGTCGGAGCCGCCCGATTCCTAGACGGGCTTGTCAGGGTCTATCCACCGGAAAAGCTTACGATCATAGCAAACACGGGGGACGACCTCGAGTACCTAGGACTGTACATCAGCCCGGACATCGACATTGTAACCTACACGTTAGCGGGTGTCGTTGACGAAGAGAAAGGGTGGGGTCTGAAAGGGGACACTTACAAGTGCATGGAACAACTCGAACTGTACGGAGCCGAAACCTGGTTCCGGATCGGGGACGCGGACCTAGCCACACACCTGCTCCGCGGCGCGCTAATGCAACAAGGCTTCACGTTAGCCGAGGCGACCGACAAGATCCGAACATCCTACGAGGTCAAGGCCAAGATCATACCCGTCTCGAACGACCGCATCGCGACACGTATCAAGACCCCGACAGGTTTACTAGAGTTCCAGGAGTATTTCGTAAAAAGAAAATTTGCCGACCGTGTTGTCGACGTGTTCTACGATGGAGCGGACCGCGCGAAACCTGCCGAGGGCGTTGCGGCTTCGATCATGAAGTCGGACGCTGTCATAATTTGCCCGAGTAATCCAATTCTCAGCATTGGGCCTATCCTCGCAGTCCCTGGGATGAGAGAAGCGATGAACAAAGCAAGCGACAAGACAGTCGCAATAACACCTCTGGTCGGTGGGAAAGCCCTCAAAGGACCGCTGGACAAGCTCATGACAGATCTAGGACTAGAGTCGACAGCTTACGGGGTCGCCCAGTTGTACAAGGGAGTCGCTGAAGGATTTGTTCTTGACGAGATCGACCGAACACTGACCCCAAAGATCAAGGATCTGGACATGAAAGTCAGTGCAACTAACACTGTAATGGATTCTCCAACCGCAAAGATGAAATTAGCGCAGGAGACCATCAAGCTGGCGGAGAACCTCTAAACCAGAATTGTCCAGCTTCGCCATAGTGCCCGTCAAGAACCTAGTCGAAGCGAAACGCCGGCTATCTCACCATCTCAGCGTTCAAGACCGACGCGCACTAGTTTTAGCCATGCTAGAGGATGTGCTTGAATCGATCCAAGCATCCAAAGCGTTTCAAGAGGTAATCGTAGTTTCCTCTGACAAGTATTTGGGGCCAACGGCAGTCAAGTACGGTGCCGAGACAATTGTTCAGTCAGCTCTAGGCTTGAACTCTGGGATCCAGCAGGCAACTCGCCGGGCGATGGACCTAGGTGCACACGTGACGACGAACGTTCTAGCAGACATTCCATTCATCGGACCGGATGATTTCACCAAAATCGTTGGCATCAGCGCGGAGACTCCTAGAGTAGTGCTCTCTCCTTCCTTGGACGGGGGAACGAACATCATGTTGCGGTCTCCTCCAGATGCGATCGACCATGCTTACGGCCGATGGAGCTTCACACGCCACCTGCGAAACGCCCAGAAGAAAGGCGCCCACGTCTATGCTGTCTCGAACCCTCGCTCGTCCTTCGACGTTGACACTATCGACGATCTGAGAACGATTCTTCGACTGGACCCTGACGGAAGGACCAGGACTGGGATTCAGGTCCGGCGGCTAGAGTCCCTATTCCAAATCGCTAGAAACGCTTAACATAATCAACTACTCTTTATCGAGTAGAAACTCTTTTATGAGTAGATCGAGCTCCGCCGAGGAGACTCGCAGAATGAGACGAGAATCACAGTCAAATTCGATAAGATCTTGGGCGCTCGTCGTTGTTATGGGCGCATTGGGTAACCTGCTCGGGCTGGCGACAATTGGACTAATTCCAATCCCTGGACTCACGGGACTAGCTATTGACCTGTCTAACATCCCTGTCGCATTTCTCGCGGTTTTTCTGGGCAAGAGATACGGTGCTTTGACCGGAGCGATTGCCGGCATTGGCCCGGCGATAATGTTCGGCTATATTACCGGCAACGCAGGGCTTCTCTCCATTATCTTCGTCCCACTAGGCAAGGTCTTCACGGGATTCACGGTAGGAGCCGTAGCCGAAATCATTGCATCGAGGCGGAAGCTTGCGGGTCGCGCAGACATCTTAGCTTCCGTTTTGATTGGGTTCATTCCCGAAGCACTGCTTGTGATTGTTTACTTTGAAACACTCGTTCCTGTCTTCGTTCCAGGAGGTGCCTATTGGGCCCCCGCTCTTGCGATTCCCGTCTTCATCAAGGGTTGGGGAGAAATGGTGTTGATCGGACTCTTCACCGCGGCACTTGCTGCCAACAGGAGCTTCACCACCTTCTTCACGCGATACTTCCCGACGAACACATTGCTGGTTTCAGTGCCGAAGGCAGCCGTTACTACCTCCTAGGGTCCAATAACGTTCGCGAAAAATCGCGCTAGTTACGCTTCACGATGAGTGGAGCCTTATTCCCCACTTTCGGCGAGTTCTCGGTTTTTCGGACATCGATGATGTCTCGTTCTTCAGGTCCAGTGCCGATCAGCGTAACCCGGACACCGGTCTCCCGTTCAATCTTTGAAATGAAGTCGCGGGCTTCTACGGGCAGGCTCTCTTTCTCAGTTGCACCCTTGACTGCTGGAAATAGGACGTCCAGCTTTGTCAAGGCAATCTGGGTTCCACCGTTCAATTGTATGGCTCGTTTCGCAAGATGATAATCGAAGGGCGCCGCTCTTCTTTCCCGTCCCGTCACGGTGCCGTATTCCATCCATCCTCTTTTCAAGACCTCGTCCCGTTCCAGTTGTCCTTCCAGGGGACCTTCGCCGACCCGTGTCACGTAGGACTTGAAGATGACAATGACATCGTCCACCTCGGTCGGCCCCACTCCGACGTCCGCGCATGCTTGGGATGCGGTCACATCTTTGGAAGTCACATAAGGGTAAGTTCCGTGGTAGAGGCTGAGGAATGTTCCCTGCGTGCCTTCAACCATGACTCGTCCGTTGCGGCTGAGCACGTCATGAACTTCCTGGACTGAATCGCAAACGTAGGGTTGCATCGAGGGAGTCTGACGGGCCAGCTTTAGCATTCTGAGTGCCCGCTCGGCGTTCGCGGCTCCCACGCCCCGTTTTGTTGACCCCAGCTTCGTAGCCAGATGCTCGGAATTGCACTCCTGCTCCTTGTGCCTCTCTTCGATGATTCCTGTCTGGTAGTCGACTCCGAGGCGGTCTGCGGTGTCCGTTTTCCGTATCTCGTCGATGAGAACGGTCGGGTCTATCACTACACCGGGTCCTATCAGCAGTCGGGAGGACTTGTTCACGAACCCGCTCGGAATGAGCCTCAGAGAATACTGTGTCTGCTTGTAGAGGACCGTATGTCCGGCGTTCGGGCCGTTTCCGCCTCTCACGCAAATCTGGGGCTTATCTTTCAAGGCAAGATATGCGGCAACTTTCCCTTTACCCTCGTCCCCGTAGAATCCTCCGACAACGACTGTTGCGGGCAAACCGGGTTTCCCGTCTCGGTATGACCGGGCCCGAATAAAGCCTTCGAACCCGTTAGTGACTAACTTCGAGTGACCACAAGACGTGCCCAGTCCCTAAAAGCAGTCCCGCTCCACATGGGGATAGAATGGAATTGTGCTCGACCAAGATCGACCCGAACGACCTTTACTTCGTCGAAAAGAAAAATCCGAAACGGAAGAGTACTAATAGAGTACTTTCGTCCATGTCAGGCTGAACTAGATAATTTCGGAGCCAGCCCCCCCGTGGAGCAAGTAACCATTAAACCACCGGCACCCACGCAGCCGGAGAAGAGTGCAGTCAGCGTAATGCATCGACCGTTGAGCAAAGTCTCAGTCGAAGTGGACGGATTACGCCGCGAGTTCGAGACCAAACACAAAAACGTAGTCGCACTAGACGGCGTCAGCCTTCAAGTTGGAGAGGGCGAGATCTTCGGCGTCCTCGGGCCTAACGGCGCCGGCAAGACCACAATGATCAGGATACTTTCCACGCTGCTCCTCCCAACATCGGGCGTTGCGAAGGTGATGGGGTACGATGTGGCGAAGGAACCGGAGAAGGTCCGGCCGCTGATCAGTATGGCGAGCGGTGCCGAACGGGCAGGTTATGATTACATTACGACTAGGGGAAACCTCTGGTTCTTCTCACAACTGTATGGAATACCGTCAGAAGTCGCGCAAGCGAGAATCAATGAGTTGTCCAAGCAGATCGGGCTCAGCGAAAACTTGGACAAGAAATTCTATGCGCTATCGACCGGCTACAGGCAGCGCGCCACCATCGTCCGAGCCTTCGTCCACGACCCGAAGGTCGTCTTCCTAGACGAGCCAACGATCGGATTGGACGTTATGACTGCACTCCGCATACGAGAATTTCTTGTTAACCAAGCCAAAGAACATGGACGCACAATCCTGCTCGCAACCCACAACATGGCCGAGGTGGACGCGATCTGCGACCGTGTCGCGATCATCGACCAGGGCAAGATTCTCGCCAGCGATACTCCAGCGGCTTTGAAGAGGTCGCTCGGAGCGCCAGCATTGGTCATGGAGATATCACCACCACCGCCAGCCGAGCAGCTCACGATGCTGAGCAAGATTGAGGGTGTGAAGGGATACACGTCCGCGATAGACGAAGAGAGGAGCCTGTCGCGCGTCCAAGTGGTTGTCCAGAACGAGAACACAGCGCAAAAGGTGCTAGAGGCAACTAGGGAGGCAGGATTGAATGTGCTATCATCATGGAGGCAGCAGGCAACATTGGAGGAGGTTTTCGTCGCGCTGGTGGGTAGAGGGTTCAGGGAGCGGGAACGTGAAGGCTAGCGCGAGAAACTGGCTCCGAACAGTCTACGCCCGGGCATGGGTTCGGACGAAGAGCATGTACGGTGAGCCCCTATGGGTCATCGTCACGGTCGGATTCCCACTATTCTCAATGCTGGGCATAAGCCTACTCTACTCCAGCTTCCCAGGCGGCCAGTCCCGGATCGGGTTCGCCATACTGGGCGGGATCATGCTCTCCTTCTGGGGTAACGTGCTCTGGTCTATGGCTAGCCAGTTCAACTGGGACAAGCAGGCGGGAATGTTCGAGATCTACATTACCAGCCCCGCGCCGATGACCGCGATACTCGTCGGCATGTCCGTAGGCGGGATCTTGGGCACCGCACCATCAGCAGTAATGGTCGCAATAGTTGGCACGCTCCTGTTCCACCCGGTCTTGACGGCCTTTTGGTTGGGCGCGATCTTGACGTTCGTAGTGACGCTCGCGGCTCTCTACTCCTTGGGAATGACACTTGCCTCGCTGTACCTTGTCTACGGTCGCGAGGCGGAGGCTTTCAACGAGGCGCTCCAGGAGCCAGTCCAGCTCCTGTCTGGGCTCTACTTCCCCGTCTACTCGCCAGTCATGCCGCTCGCCATCCAAGCCCTAGCATCAGTCATTCCCCTCACTATCGGAATGGACGCTTTGCGAAGGACGCTTTTCGCCGGGACTGACGTGGGCTATGTCTACACTGAACTCGCGGTACTCGCCGTAATGGCAGCGATTCTTCTTGTGGTCGCTCAGCGTTCGTTGAGAGCGCTGGAGGAGCGGGGTCGACGCGTCGGGACGATAGCGGTGAGGCAGAGGTAGAGCCTGTTGAGTGTTAGTCTCAGGGCTCTTGCAGCTTCGGTCTGGGCGGGATGGTATCGAGAGTTCGGCTGGACCAATCCTGCCGGGAGTTTCGTGATACGTACGCTCCCGCCGGTTGCCAGCGTCCTAGCTCTGGTGCTTATCTACGGAGTCGGCCAGTCGACCGCAGGTTTTCCCGCTGACCCTTCACGCTTGGCCATGCTTCTCGTCGGAGGAGCATTGTTCGCTCACATTGCCGCCTATTCTTGGGTTGCCACTTTGGCCATCGCCGAAGGAAAATGGACATACGTGTTCCAGTCGGTCTTCATCTCGCCCAAGTCTGCAACGCCGTATCTTGCCGGTAGGACGCTCGCGTCCTTCATCACGTCCGCCATAACAACCAGTATCGCTCTGATCGTCGGATATTTTGTCGCCAGCGCCCTATTCCGCACTGCTAT
>JACXTT010014143.1_pt1 | contig 10469 bp, 12 predicted proteins | sample 9270951 | NCBI WGS metagenome assembly JACXTT01 (sample SAMN15532306, study PRJNA645909) | rock metagenome | isolation source: weathered quartz diorite | place: Puerto Rico | collected 2017-06-21
GAAACTTGTTCCATTTTGGCATTTTGCGAATATGATTAATATGCCATGACTTGATAGAACCGCGTGACAAGTAAAATTCAGGATCTAGAAAGCCTTTGCAAAGAGATTATGGACGCAGATCCCTCCATAAGATTTGTTGGAGTGGTAAATGACAAAGGCAAGCTAGTTGAAGGCGGTCCAAAACCAGGTGTAAAGCCGCTTGTGGACCAAAAAGAGTCTGAAATGGTACTCATGGAGATCGCCCTGATGGCAAGATTGAGGCGCGAGCACGACATACACTTGGGGCCAGTAAACTTCACGGTTTCACACAGGGAAAAAGTGGTGTTATTGACATTTCCTATAGGGGATGAAACGATCTATGTATCGGCTACAAAGGAAATTGATTTGGGCAAAATCCCATTTAGTATATTACAAGTTTTAAGCTCAGAATCTAAAAAATGAAATTTTAAATCTCATTTTGGCATCATCTTTGTTGTTTTGGTCTACACACCTGCAGGTAGGCTTTCTATTTAGCATAAAGCGGTGCTATCTCACCACATAGCAAACATCTGTCTGCGCATTTGTTTAGTGCAACCCATTTATGTTTTCCATCCGAGGACTTGGGGCAATTTATGTTAGATATTGAGGAGGTGGAATCTTGATGGTTCATGCGCTTCTCCATAATGTCATCTGCGTGTGTGATTTCCCATGTTGGCTACAAATTCGTAAAACTTCTTGTCTGGAAATATTTTCGCAGTTCATTATATATTCCACCAACCCCAATCTTCCAACAGTACTAGTCACAGCGCGAGATTTATCATTTCTCTGCCAAATTTGGGAATCAGAATTTTGGCAAGAATATTACTTGTCCAAGATATCTATCATAAAATTTTTGGAATCATGGATTTGTCACCTATTATAGAGCCATCAAGCGTAACTATGTTTGCTGATTCAATTTCCCTTAGGTTCTTTAAAATAGGCGAGCTTGATCTCTTGTATCTCTGCTGTGTGACATACAGATATTTGTTAAACGATGGCACAACTAGAATTTCTAAAGTTCCTTTAGAGGATGGAAAGACCTGACTTTTTTCAGTCTTGATTGATACCCAAATTCGTTGTCCGTCAAGAACAGAACCTGAATTAAAGTAGACGGGATGAGCATGACCCATTATTATTTTTGATACGTGGGCCAAGTTTGCAGAAGGCATTGTATGTCCATGTGTCAGAAGAGTATCCCCAATTACAATTCCTGCCGAGCTTGCATACATTACATAATCAGGCAGTAATTTCTGCAAATTGCCATCATGATTTCCTGGTATTACGATAGTTTTGATTTCTTTTCCTATCTCGAAAAAAGATGGAACCGCACTCCATTCTATTTTTGAAATTGTATCAATTCCTGCCTTTACATCTCCAAGTAAGATCAGCGAGTCTGCTTTTTCTGCTTTGATGAGATTTTTTATGTTATCTTGCATCTCGCTGATTAGCTCCTCTGGCCTGACAAAGATGTCATTTGAGATTAGATTTGCCTCAAATCCGATATGCAAGTCTGTTATCACAAGATGCCTCTCTTTTTCTTCTAGCATCAAGGCAGGCTGTGAAGGTATTATCCTAGTTTTTACCATCAAAGTTATACGCGATATTTTACAATTAAGTCTTAGTTGAAAGAATCTGGAAATGTTGACGATATCATATCCTCTAATGGTGTAAAGCTGCACTATTTTGAACCAAGCAAAAGAAAGATTTGGACTGTAGTAGGAAAAGAAAACGAACACTGGCTTGACCCTGAACTTGACTTTTGCTCATGCGAAGACTATTACTATAATGCGCTAGGTACGGGTAACCAATGTTATCATCTAAGAGCAGTCAAACTGGCAAAAGAGCAAGGAAAAGTCGAGACAGTTACGTTTTCAGATTCAGAGTTTGAAAGTTTTATCTCTGCATTAGTAGAAGACTTGGTCTAGGCATAGTGTGTTTTATCCAAGTGATTTGATATCGATAACAAACCTGGATCTGACATCGCTATTTAGCACTCGCTTGTATGCTTCATTTACTTTCTGAATTGGAATAAGCTCGATTTCACTTGCTATGTTGTGTTTGCTGCAAAAGTCTAGCATCTCTTGGGTCTCTTTGATGCCGCCAATTAACGAACCTGCAATACTACGGCGACCTGCTACAAGTGGGAAAGAACCAATTGGTGTTTGATCTACTGGAATTCCCACAACTACCATAGTACCATCAAGAGCAAGTAGTTCCAAGTACTGGTTCCAGTCAAGCTCGGCTGAAACTGTGTTGATTATCAAATCAAAATATCCTTTTAGTTTCTCAAAAGTTTTAGGATCAGAGGTAGCGTAAAAATGGTCGGCGCCTAGCTTGATGCCGTCCTGTTGTTTTTTAAGTGAATGACTAAGCACGGTAACTTCAGCTCCAAGAGCATGTGCAATCTTTACTCCCATGTGGCCTATGCCTCCAAGTCCTATTATGGCCACTTTTTTCCCGGGTCCTGCTTTCCAGTGCACAAGTGGCGAATAAAGTGTGATGCCAGCACACAAAAGCGGTGCAGTTTTGTCCAAAGGAAGATTGTCAGGAATTCTAAGTACGTAATTTTCATCTACAACTATTTTATTTGAATATCCACCCTGTGTTGGAGTTTTTCCATCTCTTTCAATTCCATTGTAGGTTGTGGTCATGCCTTCAAGACAGTATTGCTCAAGGTTTTTACGGCATGGTTCACACTTGCGGCATGAATCAATAAAACATCCAACTCCTACCTTGTCGCCTATTTTGTATCGCGTTACCTTTTGTCCAACCTGTGAGACGATTCCAGTTATTTCATGTCCTGGGACCATTGGATATACAGAACCGCCCCATTCATCACCCACTTGGTGTATGTCTGTGTGGCAAATACCGCAATAATTGATATCCACAACAACATCAAACGGTCCAGGGTCTCGTCTCTCAAAGGAATGTGGCGCAAGAGCTGCTTTAGCTTGCTCTGCTGCATATCCGTGAACTTTCATATTCTAGAATCTTTGAAGGCTTCTATTATTTTTTCTTTCTTGTACGAGAGGGTTTTGAAGTAAAACCTTCTATATTTTCGATTATCTTTTTGAGCGCCCTTCTTGCAGCATCCATATCGCGTGGTGAAATGTTCTTGTATGCCATTTTTCGCAGGTTAAGAATCGCTGAAACTATGGAATCAACAGATGATTCAGATTTTTTTGTGATATAGACTCTGTTGTGTCGCCTGTCTTTGGGATCTGGTTTTCTTGTCAAAAACTGGCCTTTCTCCAATCTGTCAATGACAGGAACAAGGGTAGAACTGTCAAGCTCTAAAAACTCTGCCAGCTCTTTTTGGTTCAAGCCATTGCGAAAAGCCAGCGCTCCGATCACCTTCCATTGGGCATTTGAAAGACCATAAGAGTGTAAAAGTTCGCTATCAAGTGCTTTTTCCATCAATTTCGACGCCTGCCTTGATAGAAATCCTACGCTATTCTTATAATCTAGTTGTTTGAGTTTTTTGTTCAATGCTTGGGTGGCCAATTATTGGGGTACCAATGTATAAGGGTTTTGTAGGTTGTAACAATGTTACATCACATTGTGCCAAAATCGTTTATTTGCCAAGACTTGGATCTGTGGCAAGATGAGAGCACGAGTTTTACTATTCTTTTCTTTTCTTGCAATCTTAATTTTTCCGCAATATGCGTTTTCAGATTCTACTCCTCTAAATAACACGTCGTCAATTTCAAATTCTACGACCACAAGTTCTTCTACAAATACAACAACCAGTCCAAACTCTAACACTACTCAATCGAGTACTTCTTCGACAACTACAACTACAAACTCAAACTCCACTCAACAAAGTTCTACCAATAATACTACAAATGAAAATACTTAAACTGAATCAAACTCTACGCAATCAAATTCAAACACAAATAATACAAGTACCAATCATGCTGCAACTTCCAACTCTACTCAATCAAGCTCGTCTGCATCATCTACAAACCATACTAGTACAATTACAAATTCTACCACAAATGTCTCAACTACCTCAAACTCTACACAATCTAACTCAAGCACATCTACTAATCATACAAGTACGACTACATCAAACTCATCTAGTGATTCTACGACTTCTAATCACTCTACCACAAATACGGTATCTACTTCGTCCACATCTAATAGCGTACAAAATACCTCATCTGATAACACTCAAACACAAAATATCTCATCAACTACTCAAACGCAATCGCCAGTTACGATAGTTCTGGTAAGTACCACAACCACAGTCTCTCCAAATTCTATTACAGTAAACCAAGGATCACAGGTGACACTAGCTGTGACAGTTGAAGGCGCTTCAAGTGGATCTGCCGATCCGGCTGGATTGATATCTTGGAGTGATGGAAACAATGGTGGCAAATTCAGCGCTGATTCCTGCGTAATATCATCGGGAATTTGTAAAGTAACATATACTCTTAGTGCAAACCCGTCTAGCTCAGTTATTATCACAGCAAAATATGGAGGCGATAGTGCACATCAAACAAGCACTGGAACATCATCTGTCATAGTAAATCTCGCTCATAGTACTGAAACAGTTGTTACAACAAGTTCTGGCACTGTAGATCTAGGAACTCAGGTTACCTTTACTGCTAGTGTAAGTGACAAATCTGACTCGCCAGCTATTCCAAGTGGTACAATATCCTGGAGTGACGCAAACACAGGCGGAACATTTAGCTCGGCATCATGCACGTTATCATCTGGTAGCTGCAATGTTTCATATACTCCTGCTTCAAACTCTCCCAGTACTGTTTCAATAACTGCAAGCTATGCAGGAGATAGCACACATTCCGCAAGCTCTGGCAAATCACAATTATCAATAAACCAAATTTCAACCTCGCTGCAGCTAACTGCGGACCAAACCTACTATGCATTCGGTGATGTGGCAACCATGTCTGTTTCAATGCCTGGTGAGCCTCTTCAAAATATTGCACTTGGGGTAAACAACCCAACAGGTGACAATATTATTTCAAGAACTATAACAACTAACGAAAACGGCACCGGCTCTTTGCAGTTCAAGATTCCTGATAACTATCAAACTGGAATCTATCCGTATATTGCAACAGCCACAGTTGGAGGCAAAGACTATCAACGCACAGGCCAGTTTACGCTAATCGCATCGCACGGAATCTCGATTGAATCAGTCCAGATTACAAACCAGCAAGGAGATCCTGTTTCCATGCTAAAAAAAGGGCAGAACGGATTTCTCAAGGTCTCACTCTCATCGGATGAGACCATGCCCGTACTCTTGACAGTAAATCTCTTTGATGTCAAGCAAAGCAGCCTTGGAACTGCCACTATCAAATCGGTGGTAAACTCTGGAAAGTCACAGATGGCATTATCATTTTTCATTCCAGCAGGAGCTCAAGCTGGCCTAGCCAATGTTTACACAGATGCATATACTGATTGGCCAAGCAACGGTGGAACTCCATTAACTACGGAATCCTGCCTTGCATCTGACTTGCAAGACCCTGCTACCATATCAGCTGACTATGTTCCTAATCCACCACATAGCTGCACAAGTTCAATGCCGGGTGTGACTGCATCAGGCCTACAAAATGTTTCCATGACAAATAGCCAAGCACAAGTGACACTTGGAGTATCATTGTATAATGATACGATGACCTTTATGGACCCAGCCAAGGCACATCTTCTTGCACTAGCTTATCTAAAAGATTCCACGAGCAAAAATTCAGTTGCACTTGTAAGCCTTGATCTTAACAACTTGGGTTCTACTGATACTAGCGTGAAAACTTCGGGAAATGTTACCAAGATAGGACCTGCCTCTTTTACCACGATAGCAGGACCTAACATTGCAAACGATCCAATGGCACAAAAGATTTTGCAAGAAATCGAGTATTCCAAAAGACAAGTAGCAAACATACTAGGAAACCAGACTGCCAAAAAACTAGAAGACCAACTGGTGTTACAGCAAAGACAAGCTGCAGCTGAGAAGCTTAAAGCAGATTTGGATGCACTGGAACAAGCAAATATCTCCACTACTCCAGATGTCGCTTTCACAAGCTTTTTGACCACAGTTCCAGAGACTGGCTCTCAGCAGGTCTTTTTAGGACAGTATAATTTCATGCAACAAAGGGTTAGCGCTGCGAACACTGCAATGCAAAACATACTAAATAGCGGCGGCTCTTTGGCAGAAGCTGTTTTAGCCTTTAACAAGTATGCTGCAGTAAACCATGCACAGCTAGTCAGCCTAAATAGCGCTCTAAATGTGCAATATGCTTTGGCTGATTCAAGAATCCAGTCTTGTTTTGATTCTACAGGACATCTTGCTACAGTAAACGGTGTAAATCCATGTGTTGCAAATATTGAAAACAATTCAACAGGTCCTAGCGGAATATCGATTATATCAGTCCAGCCAACTGATGCAAATGGCAAACCCGTTTCAATGCTTCAACGCGGTCAGACAGGATATGTCAAAGTTGTAGTATATTCCAGTTTATCTTCGCCATCACTTGTTACCATGAACATCTTTGACTCTAACATCTCAAGCCTTGGAACCGTATCAGCAAAATACACTCTAAATCCAGGAAATTCCGAAGTAGTCTTGCCATACTTTATCCCAGACCAAGCTCAGGCAGGTCTTGGAACAATCTATGCTAACGTATTTACTGACTGGCCACAAAAGCAAGGGGTGTCGCAGTCAAATGAGCAATCATACTTTGTCGGTCTATCCTAAGTATGTCATTCCATCATTGATTACTCTACTTGTCTTGTCTGCAATTCCAAATTCATACTCGCAGGAGGAAGGTCCTTCAATTACAATAACGTCTGACAAGGACTCGTATCTTCCAGGAGACACCGTAAATCTGGCTGGATTGGTATCAGGAGCACAAAACCCACTTGTTGCCGTACAGGTAAAAGACTCTAGTGGAAACTTGATCCTAATTAGAACCATCCAAGCAGACCAGAATGGAAATTTTACAATCTCCTTTAAGATTCCACCGAGCGCTACTTCGGGCAAGTTTGACATTACAACAAGCACGCGGGTAAATGGATTTGTTGTCACCCAGACTCAAGTGATTACAGCCAAGGTTCCAGAGTTCCCCTTGTCAGGTGTGGTCTTATTTATTGCTGGAATAATTCCGATAATACTTTATCGTACCATGAGGCAAACAGGTTCAAATGGTGGTGGATGGTGAACCCACTCAGGAGATCTTCCTGTCTGCCTCTATGGGTATTATACGTCACGGAAATTAAAAAGGAACACGCAGAAATTCTATGTGATATAATTTTTGCATTATAGAACTACCTAGTTTTTGAGAGCATTATTTGAAAAATAGACCGAAATAATGGTATCTGATTAGTTAAGGAGAAAATCAATCCTGTTTTTATTTTTTATTATTTTCTCATATATCGTAATTGAATGTATTTTCTATGATTAGACCTATGGAAGTCCAAGTCTTACAGGACTCGAATCTTTAAGGAATTTTACGTTGTAATGATCTTTTGCATACGAATGTCAAATTTGACAGGCCTTCTTGATTGATAACTGTACAATTTATCTATTATGATCAGCAGATTATTCTTACGAAAAACTGGAAAAAAAGCATCAATAACAGAAATTGCATCTTATTAGTTTTGGGAATTATAATTATTCAACCTGTATTTGCTGATACTGGATCATTATATGATCTGAAAGCTGGAGATTGGATAACTTATCAAATAAGCAATACCTATAATGACAACCCTACACTGTACTTGAAACCAGTTACTCTTAATGACACAGATTTGAAGATTCGCGAGACACAATCACCTGGATTATTTCAAATTCCAGCTAATTCCAAAATAGGTGATCGAATCTTGGTGCATGCAGGTTATTTATCATGCCAGTGTCCAGTAATAGGAATTAAAACCATTATTGTAGGAACTTCTAATATACAATCTTTTGAATTAAAATCGGCTTATGGCATAGGAAAAGAAAACAATGGTGATATATTTACTGGAACAATAGACAACTTCTATGACAAAAAAACAGGACTAATGTTACAATCTTCCCAAGAATTTACAATGTCCGGATTACATCAAATAATAAAAATAATAGCAACAAATGCCTCACCAAAAATACTGGAAGAAAACAAATCGATCTCAAGTCCATCTGTTACTAACTTTTTTGATCAGTTGATAAATTGGTTAAAACAAATCTTCCACTTTATGGTGGTGGGGATATGAACATGATTGTTTCAAAGCGAGTAAGATTTTGTATTAATATGATTTTCACATAATCACTACTTGAATTATGATCTTAAAGCTTCTTCAACAAATCATATCGTTGGATATTACGAAGCTGTGGTGTGTTTTTATGAAGGAGGGGAGGATTCTATTTTTACTCTTTGTTAATAAACTCGTTTACAGGTTTAAAATGAAATTCTGAAATTAACTCCTCATTAACAAATTCTTGAAAAATTAATAAAAATCATAAAAATTGGGGTGGGCACGCTAAAACTGTTCTGGTGCAAACCTCCGGACATGTTTTCAATTTAATTCATTTACTATTTATGACATTTGAATAAGGATTCAAATACACGAAGATAGAGTTGATTAACTTACTTTATCTCTTAATCGGAACTGAAAACAAATCCTCTTTTGAAACCCCCTTCCACAAGCCAATCATGCCTTCTGGCGCAACTTGCTCTATCTTGGTAATTTGCTGAATTTTTATATGGTCTGGATTTGGGGGCATCCAAAGCATTGCCATGTAATCGCCTATTTTACCGACAGCATCAGGTCTTGCTTGAACAATCTTATCCTTTGAAAATCCCTTTAATACCAGCGCATCAATTGCAGGTTTTTCCAAGTCTTGTCTTCCATGGACAAAAAGATAGACTGATTTTGCAGGGTCGATTGCAATCATGATATATCATATCAAGATATACAGCACTAATCAACATTTCTGAAAATATGGTATCTATGGACAATTCAATCAAAATCCTGACCAAGTTTTGAAATACCTGGCAGGAAGCTATACCTTATGAAGTATTTTGTTCCTGTTGCAGTAGCTATTATCGAATGTGGCATCACATTTCCAATATGGGCAGTTTTGCTTGTCATAATTCCTCTCAGTGGCACTGATGCAGTAATTGCTAATCTGGTATTATGTATTTCAGGAATCTCGGTAATGAAAACAACTTGGAAAAAAATAATAACTATTTTTATATGCGGACAATGCAACGAAGTCTTCTATTCAGCGCATGATTTACGTAGTCACTATAGTTCAAAACATGTAAAGAATGAGGATGAAAATAAAGACAAGACAAGTTCTTAGCTTTTATACGAGTCAAATAAAGAAAATCGTTGACAAATATTCTAGTAGTAGGCTCGGGCGGAAGAGAGCACGCGCTAGGATGGAAGTTATCTCAAAGCCCACAAGTAGACACAGTATACCACGCACCTGGAAATGGTGGAACTCAAAACAATATCGACATTTCAGTTGAAAATATAGCGAGTCTTGCAAAATTTGCTGCAGACGAGAATTGTGTTACAGTAGTAGGTCCTGAAGCACCATTAGCTCATGGAATAGTTGATGAATTTACAAGACAAAACTTGAAAATCTTTGGTCCAAGCAAAGCCGCAGCTCAACTAGAATCAAGCAAGGTTTGGGCAAAAAATTTCCTGAAGAGAAATGGCATTCCGACGGCGAGATTTGAGGTGTTCGATGACCCAATTCAGGCTAAAGAATATGCAAAAATGGCTCTCTTTCCTCTTGTAGTGAAAGCTGATGGGCTTGCATCAGGAAAAGGAGTGATAGTGTGCAATGATTCAACAGAAGCAGTATCTGCAATTGACAAGATGTTAGTACAGAAAAGCTTTGGCGCTGCAGGAAACAAGATCATACTAGAAGAGAGAATTGACGGTATCGAGGCATCTTATATCGCGATATCAGATGGAAATGTAGCCTACCCAATGGCTACGACACAAGACCACAAGAGGATATTTGACAATGATAAAGGTCCAAACACAGGCGGAATGGGAGCATATTCTCCAACTCCGGTAATTGATGCCAAGACCGCAGATGACATTCAAAAAAATATCATAGAAAAAACCATATCAGCAATGAAAAAAGAAGGAAATCCATTTCGAGGATTTTTGTATGCTGGTATAATGCTAAAAGATGGAAAGCCCTACGTTTTGGAATTCAACGCAAGAATGGGCGACCCAGAATGCCAGCCAATTATGATGAGAATGGAGTCTGACTTGTACCAATACATCAAGGCATGCATAGATGGTAATCTATCAAAACTTCCTCAGATAAAATGGAAGAATCAAAGCTCAGTGTGCGTAGTTTTGGCATCTAAAGGCTATCCTGATACTTACCCAAAGGATGAAGTGATATCTGGAGTCGATGCACCAGATCACAACTCGTATGTGTTTCATGCAGGAACAAAAAGGCATGGTGATACAATTTTAACAAGCGG
>JACXTT010014144.1_pt1 | contig 10469 bp, 16 predicted proteins | sample 9270951 | NCBI WGS metagenome assembly JACXTT01 (sample SAMN15532306, study PRJNA645909) | rock metagenome | isolation source: weathered quartz diorite | place: Puerto Rico | collected 2017-06-21
GCACAAGCGCCACGCCCGCCTGCGGATGCGGGTGAGTGGCGACGCCGCGCGCCCGCGACTCGCGGTCTTCCGCAGCCTCAACCACATCTACGCCCAGGTCATCGACGATTCGACCGGGCGCACCCTCGCGGCCGCCTCGTCGCTGGAGCCGGACCTCCGGGGCGGCAAGGCGACGAAGTCGGGCGAGGCCGCCACGGTCGGCCGGCTGGTCGCCGAGCGCGCCCGTGCCGCGGGCGTGGGCAACGTCGTCTTCGACCGCGCGGGCTTCCGCTACCACGGTCGGATCAAGTCACTCGCCGATGCCGCGCGCGAAGCCGGCCTGGATTTCTGAGGAGCTTCATGTGCCACGCATCGATCCCAACAAGCTGACGCTCGAAGAGCGCGTCGTCCAGATCAACCGGGTCGCCAAGGTCGTCAAGGGCGGCCGGCGCTTCAGCTTCAGCGCGGTCATCGTCGTCGGTGACGGAGCCGGCCACGTCGGCGTCGGCCTGGGCAAGGCGTCGGAGGTGCCCGAGGCGATCCGCAAGGGCGTCGAGGACGCGAAGAAGAACCTGATCCGCATCCCGATGGTCGGGACGACGATCCCGCATGAGGTGCGCACGGTCTATTCGGCCAGCGTCGTCGTGCTCAAGCCTGCCAGCCAGGGCACGGGCGTCATCGCCGGCGGCTCTGTCCGGGCCGTGGTGGAGGCCGCCGGCATTCGCGACATCCTGTCGAAGGTCTACGGCTCGACCAACCCGGTCAACGTCACCCGCGCGACGCTCCAGGGCCTGCGCAGCCTGCGCTCCGCCGCCGAGCTGAGCGCGCGCCGCGGCGTGCCGGTACGGCTGCGGATCGCCGGCCAGCCGGCGGAGGCCGCCGATGCCCGCTAGGCCCGCGATCGAGACGCTGCGCGTGACGCAGGTCAAGAGCTCGATCAGCCACATCGCCCGCAACCGCGCCACGCTGCGCGCGCTGGGCCTGCACGGCATCGGCTCGAGCGTGGACGTGCCCGCCAACGACGCGACCCGCGGCATGGTCCGCCAGGTCCGCTTCCTCGTGACCGTCGAGGAGTCGCCCGCCTCGCCGGAGGAATCCAAGTGAAGCTCCACGATCTGAAGCCGGCCGCCGGCTCACACAAGGCGAAGCGGCGGGTCGGGCGCGGCATCGCCGCGGGCCAGGGCAAGACCGCGGGCCGCGGCACGAAGGGCCAGAAGGCGCGCGCGGGGGGGACGATCCCAGCCTGGTTCGAGGGCGGCCAGACGCCGCTCCACCAGCGGATCCCGAAGCTTCGCGGCTTCAACAACCTGTTCAAGGTCGAGTACGAGGTCGTCAACGTCGGCGACATCGCCCGCATCGCCGAAGCGGGGGGCTTCGAGAGCGGCGAGATGTCCGGCGCGAAGCCATCGAAGAAGGGCGTGGCGATCACCGTCAACCAGGAGATCCTGCGAGCGTCCGGGCTCATCCGGCGCGTTGATCGACCGATGAAGGTCCTCGGCGGCGGCGAGCTGTCGACGGCCCTCTTCGTCGTCGCCGACGCGTTCAGCGCGAGTGCGCGCACCAAGATCGAGGCGGCCGGTGGCACCGTATCCGTGCTCGAGATCCCGGACGCGAGGCGAACGGCGCTCGGCGTCGATGCTGTACCCGCGGCCGAGACGCCTGCCCCTGCAGCCGCGCAGGTCACCGCCGAAGCGTCTGCCGCCGCGGAGGCGTCCGTCGCCGCGGAGGCGTCCGTCGCCGAACCGACGGTCGGGGCGGAACCCGCGACCGAGGCACCCAGGCGCGCCCGGGGAGCCAGGGGCAAGGGCGCGGCTGCCGTGGCCGCCCAGCCCCCCGCCGACGAGACACCGGCCGCGGAGGCCGTACCGGAGGAAGAACCCACCTCGAAGTCACGCCCCCGCAAGCCGCGCCCGGCCAAGCCCGACACGGACGCGTAGCGCCTCGTGTTCGAATCACTGCTCAACGCGTTCCGCGCGCCCGACATCCGGCGCCGGATCCTGTTTGTCCTCGGGATCCTGATCGTCTATCGGCTGCTCGCCCAGGTGCCCTTGCCAGGCATCAACCGACAGGCGCTGGCCGAGTTCTTCCGGAACAACACCGCGTTCGGCATCCTCGACCTGTTCGCGGGCGGCGGCCTGTCGCAGCTGTCGATCGTCGGGCTGGCGATGAACCCGTACATCAACGCCTCGATCATCATGCAGCTGATGACGGGCGTGATCCCGTCCCTCCAGGCTCTGAGCCGAGAGGGCGAGTACGGTCGCCAGCGGCTCAACCAGTACACCCGCTACCTGACCGTGCCGCTCGCGCTCCTGCAGGCGTTCGGCATCCTCTCCGCGCTCAACGCCAAGGCCGTGATCATCGGTAGCAACTTCGGGCTCGGCAACCCGACAAGCTGGGTGCAGATGATCAGCCTCACCGCCGGCGCGGTCCTGCTGATGTGGCTCGGCGAGCTGATCACCGAGAAGGGCATCGGCAACGGCATCAGCTTCATCATCTTCTCGGGCATCGTCAGCCGCGCCCCGGCCGGCGTGCTGGGCGTCCTGAGCCAGCCCTCGCCGCGCGACATCATCCTGTTCGTGATCCTCGCGATCACCGCGGTCGGGGTGATCATCTACATCCAGGAGGGCCAGCGCCGGATCCCGATCCAATACGCGAGCCGGGTCCGCGGGCGGCGCATGTACCAGGGCGGTCAGACGTTCCTGCCGCTCCGCGTCAACCTTGCCGGCGTGATCCCGATCATCTTCGCGATCAGCATCCTTGCGTTTCCCGGCCAGCTCGCGGCCTATTTCTCGTTCTCCGAGGTCGAGGGCGTGCGCAACGTCGCGAACGCGATCGGGTCGTTCCTGTCGCCGACCTCCATCCAGTACTCGATCATCTACTTCGTCCTCACGGTCGGCTTCACGTACTTCTACACGGCCTTCACGTTCAAGCCCGATGAGACCGCCGAGCAGCTGCGCAAGAACGGTGGCTTCATCCCGGGCATCCGGCCGGGGCGGCCGACACAGGAGTACCTCGGCCGCGTCGTGAGCCGCATCACGCTCGCCGGAGCGCTCTTCCTCGGCGCGGTCGCGGTCTTCCCGGTGCTGCTCGGTGTCCTCGACCCATCGCTGCAGGGGCTGGCGATCGGCGGCACCGGCCTGCTGATCGTGGTCTCCGTCGTCGTCGAGACGATGAAGCAGATCGAGGCGCAGCTGATGATGCGCAACTACGAAGGCTTCATCCGCTGATGGGGGCGCCGTCCATGACGGCCCATGCCAGCGTTGCCGCCTCCGCGGCCTCGCTCACGCACCTTCAAGTGCGCTCGGTCGGCTGCTCGGCGGCGCCTTGGCCGGACCTCGCCCTGGCCGGCGCGACCGGTACATGACGATGACCGTCGCGATCCTCCTCGGTGCTCCCGGTACGGGCAAGGGAACGCAGGCGCCGCTGCTCGCCGCGAGCCTCGGCGTGCCGGTGCTGGCCTCCGGCGAACTGCTGCGGGCCGAGGTGGCGAGCGGCAGCGACCTCGGGCGCGAGGTCCACGAGATCATGCAGTCGGGCGAGCTCGTCCCCGATGACGTAGTGGTTCGCCTGTTCCTCGGCCGCCTGGATCAGCCCGACGCCGCGGCGGGCGCGATCCTCGACGGCTTCCCGCGGACGAGGCACCAGGCAGAGGCCTTGGATGAGGCGCTCGACGCGTCGCACCGCCGGGTGGATCGGGCTCTGCTCATCGAGGTGCCCATCGAGCACCTGATCGGACGCTTTGCCGGGCGGCTCATCTGTACGGCCGGTGGCCACGTCTACAACGAGTGGTTCAAGCCGCCCCGCGTGTGGGGCGTCTGTGACATCGACGGTTCCGAGCTCGTCCACCGAGCGGACGACGCCGAGGCGACGGTACGAGCGCGGATGGAGCAGCAGCTCGGCCCGCTCGAGGACGTCGCAGATTACTACCGCGCTCGCGGGATCCTGGCGCCCGTTGACGGCCTCCGCCCGATCGAGGAGGTGACGGCGTCGCTGCTCGAGGCGCTCGAACGCCCTGCCTCGCAGCCCAGGTGATCACGCGCAAGTCGGCCCGCGAGATCGACAAGATGCGGCGGGCGGGACGGATCGTCGCCGAGGTCCTCGCCCTCGTCGAGTCCGAGCTGACGCCCGGCGTCAGCACCGGTCACCTCGACGCGCTCGCGGAGCGGCACATCCGCGACGCAGGCGCGACCCCCTCGTTCAAGGGCTACCTCGGCGGGGGTCGATACGGCAAGGGCCCGCGCGCGTTCCCGGCGAGCACGTGCATCTCGATCGACAGCGAGGTGGTCCACGGCATCCCGGGCGAGCGCATCGTCCGCGCCGGTTCGCTGGTGTCGGTTGACGTCGGCGCGATCCTCGACGGCTGGCACGGCGACGGGGCGCGGACATTCATCGTTGGGGAGGTTGCTCCGAAGGCCCGTGAGCTGGTCGATGCGACGCGCCTGGCGATGATGGCCGGCATCGGCGCGGCCCAGGCAGGCGGGCGCGTCGGCGACATCTCGGCCGCGGTCCAGGACGTCGGCGCTTCGCACGGGTTCGGCATCGTCCGGCCGTTCGTGGGCCACGGCATCGGCACCGACATGCACCAGGAGCCGCAGGTCCCGAACTACCGCACCGGCTCCCGCGGCGCCGAGCTGCAGCCCGGCGTGTGCCTCGCCATCGAGCCGATGTTCACCCTCGGCAGCGGCGACGTCTACGTCGAGGAAGATGGCTGGACGGTGAACACGACCGATGGTGCGCTCGCCGCGCACTTCGAGCACACGATCGCCGTCACGGAGAACGGACCCGAGATCTTGACGACGATCGTCTGACGATGCGAACGATGCGAGATCGCCTCTGGCCCACCGAGGACCGATCTGAAGCCTCGCGGGCGATCGGTCCGAGGTTTCCGGAGATCCCCACGACAATCCAGTGATGCCGATCGCAGGAACGGCCGGTCGTTGCAGTGGGACTGCGTTTTCTGATACGCTACGCGTTCGTGTGTCGGCCCGCCCGGGCCGGCATTCCGTGTGAGAAAGGGACCCAGCACCGCCCGTGGCAAAGCGAGATGCGATCGAGGTTGAAGGCACCGTCGTCGAGCCGTTGCCCAACACGATGTTCGCAGTCGAGCTTGAGAACGGGCACCGAGTGCTGGCGCATATCTCCGGAAAGCTCCGGATGAACTTCATCCGGATCCTGCCCGGCGACCGCGTGCGTGTCGAGCTTTCGCCCTACGACCTGACGCGCGGCCGGATCACATACCGCTTGAAGTAAGCCGCCTCCGGGCGGCCGCATCGAGAATCGATCGAGGAACCGTTGAAAGTCAGAGCCTCCATCAAGGCCCGCTGCGACAACTGCAAGGTCATCCGCCGTCACGGCACCGTGATGGTCATCTGCACCACCAATCCAAAGCACAAGCAGCGACAGGGGTAGCGCAGACCGATGGCACGCATCGCCGGCGTCGACATCCCCCGCGAGAAGCGGGTGGAGGTCGCGCTCACCTACATCTACGGGATCGGGCTGCCCACGGCGCAGAAGATCCTCGTCCAGACCAACGTCAATGGCGACACTCGGGTGCGCGATCTGACAGAGGACCAGGTGAACCGGCTGCGCGAGCTCATCGACCGGCGCTTCAAGGTCGAGGGCGACCTGCGTCGCGAGGTCGCGACGAACATCAAGCGACTTCAGGACATCGGCTCGTACCGCGGCCTGCGCCACCGGCGCAACCTGCCGGTCCGCGGCCAGCGCACCAAGACCAACGCGCGCCAGCGGCGCGGACCCAAGCGCACGGTGGGCGCACGCAAGCGCGCCACGGCGAAGACGTAGCAGGCGAGGACTGATCCGACTCCATGGCTGAACGCAAGAAGGCGGTCAAGCAGCGCCGCCGCGAGCGCAAGAACGTGCCCCAGGGCCACGCCCGTATCCAGGCGTCGTTCAACAACACGATCATCACGATCACCGACCTCGGCGGCTCCGTGGTCAGCTGGGGCTCGGCCGGCGTCGCCGGCTTCAAGGGCTCCCGTAAGAGCACGCCGTACGCGGCCGCCCTGTCGGCGGAGGTCGCGGCGCGCAAGGCGATGGAGCACGGGATGCGCCAGGTCGAGGTATTCGTGAAGGGTCCGGGCGCCGGGCGCGAGCAGGCCATCCGCTCGCTGCAGGCCGCCGGGCTGGAGGTCACCGCCATCACCGACGTCACCCCGGTTCCGCACAACGGCTGCCGCCCGCCCAAGCGGCGCAGGGTCTGAGCCGATGGCCCGCTACACCGAGTCCGTCTGCCGCCTGTGCCGCCGGGAGGGCGCCAAGCTCTTCCTGAAGGGCACTCGCTGCTACTCCAAGAAGTGCTCCTTCGAGCGCCGTCCAACCCCGCCCGGCCAGCACGGCGTCCGCCGCCGGAAGATGGGCGACTTCGGCATCCAGCTGCGCGAGAAGCAGAAGATGCGGCGGGTCTACGGCGTGCTCGAGCGCCAGTTCCGCAACTACTTCCGTGAGGCGGAGACCCAGTCGGGCGTCACCGGCGAGGCCCTCCTCCAGTCGCTCGAGACCCGTCTCGACAACGTCGTCTTCCGGCTCGGCTTCGCGAGCTCGCGGGCGCAGGCTCGCCAGCTCGTCGCCCACGGCCACTTCGCGGTCAACGGCACGGCCACCAACGTGCCCTCGTACTCGCTCAAGCCCGGTGATCGAGTTGAGGTGCGCGAGAGCAAGCGCGGCCGCGAGGCGTTCAAGGTCGTGAAGGAAACCCTTCGTTCCCACCAGGCCCCGGAGTGGCTGAGCCTCGATGCCGCCAAGCTCGCCGGCTCCGTCGCAAGCCTGCCCCGCCGTGACCAGATGCCGCTCGACCTGTCTGAGCAGCTCGTGGTCGAGTACTACTCGAGGTAGCCCCACTCATGATCGAACAGCTCGAGACCCCGCAGATCGAGTCCGTCGAAGAGGTCGGTACGTACGCCAAGTACGAGGTCGGGCCGCTTCAGGCGGGCTATGGCGTGACCCTCGGCAACGCGCTTCGGCGCGTGCTCCTGTCCTCGCTCGAGGGCGCCGCCGTGACGTCGCTCCAGATCCGCGACGTCTACCAGGAGTTCTCCACGATCCCCGGCGTCAAGGAAGACGTCACCCAGATCGTGCTGAACGTCAAGAAGCTCCGGATGAAGAGCTTCGCGACCCACCCCGTCCAGCTCCGGCTGACCAAGAGCGGTGCTGGCCCGGTGCTGGCCGCCGACGTGCTCGAGTCGGCCGACGTCGAGATCGTGAATCGCGACCTCGTGCTGATGACGCTCGACTCGGACGACGTGACCATCGACATGGACATGACCGTCGAGCGAGGCGTCGGCTACCTCGGCGTGGAGCGCACCGAGGCCCTGCCCATCGGCGTGATCGCGGTCGACGCCATCTTCACGCCGGTCCGCAAGGTCAACTACTGGGTCGAGAGCACGCGCGTCGGCCAGGTCACGAACTTCGACAAGCTGACGATCGAGATCGAGACCGACGGCACGATCGGGCCGGAGGAGGCGCTCAGCCGCGCCGCCTCGATCCTGATCGAGCAGTTCCGCCCGTTCGTCACGATCGGCCAGGCCCAGATGGCCGCCGACCGTGGCGCCGCCGGAGTGCCGCAGCTGCCGCCGAACATGCTCGACATGCCCATCGAGGAGCTCGACCTCCCGATGCGAGCCTACAACTCGCTGAAGCGCAACAACATCGTCAAGGTCGGACAGCTCCTCCAGCTCAAGGACGAGGACCTGCTCCGGATGCGCAACTTCGGCAAGAAGTCGCTCGACGAGATGAAGGAGCGGCTCAGGATGCGCGGGTTCATCCTGCCCGAGACCGAGCCCTCCGAGTTCGGCGACGAGGAGACCGAGGACGAGACCTCGTTCGAGGACGAGGAAGCCTGAGCCATGGCGTCCCACCGCGTCGACGGCCGCAAGCTCGGCCGGAAGATGGGCCCCCGGCTCGCGCTGTACAGGAACCTGACGGTCTCCGTGCTGCGCTACGAACGGGTCCGGACCACCGAGGCCAAGGCCAAGGAGGTCCAGGGCCGGATCGAGCGCGCGATCGCGCTCGCCAAGCGGGGTGACCTCTCGGCTCGACGCGCGGTGGTCTCGGACTTTCCGAACGAGCCGCTCGTCGTGACCAAGCTCTTCGACGAGATCGCCCCGAAGTACGCCGATCGCACGTCCGGCTTCACCCGCATCGTCAAGATCGGCCCACGGCCGGGCGACAACGCCGACATCGTCCAGCTCGAACTCGTCTAACGGAGTCCAACCTAACCACGTCGCCGACAGGCCGAGCTCAGGTCAAGGCGCGAGCGAGCACCCGAGCGAGCGCACTCCTACGTGCGTGAGCGAGGGCGCACAGCGAGCAACGCCGAGATGAGCCGGCCGGAAGGCGACTACAAGAAGGGATCCGAGAGGATCCGCAGTGAGCGAACCGCCGGTAGGCGGTTCAGGGCCACTGTCGAATATGACGGCACGGAGTTCTCTGGATTTCAGCTCCAAGCTGGTTCCAGGACCGTCCAGGGAGAGCTCGAGGCCGCGCTGGCCCGCCTGTCGGGCGGGGATCGTCAGCCGGTCGTGGGCGCGGGGCGGACCGACGCCGGGGTGCATGCCGCGGGCCAGGTGATCGCGTTCACCTACCCGGGCAGCCTCTCGGCGGAGGCCCTCACCGAAGCGCTCAACGGGACGCTCCCGCCGGATGTCGCGGTGCGCGACCTCCGACGGGCGCCCGCCGGGTTCAACCCCCGCTACGCGGCCCGCTACCGGGAGTACCGGTATTCCATCTGGAACGGCCCGCGCAGCCCGCTCCGGGAGCGCACCGCGCTCTGGGTGCGAGGGGAGCTGGACGTCGCCGCCATGGCGCGAGCCGCGACGGCCTTCGAGGGCCGCCACGACTTCAGCGCCTTTGGCGGGGCCGATCCGCAGCCGGTCCGGAACGTCAACCGGCTCCGGGTCCGGCGCGACGGGTCGCTGGTCACGATCGACGTGCGAGCCGACGCCTTCCTGCGCGGCATGGTGCGACGCATCGTCGCAATCCTGCTCGCAGTCGGGAAGGGCCGGCTGGCCCCCGGGGAGGTGCCGGGGCTGGTCAGTGCCGGGCGACCGGCGCTGCGCGGTGCGGCGGCACCGGCGCGAGGGCTTTGCCTCCGGAGGGTGGTGCTGGGCCGGCGGCGCGAACGGAAGACAACCGATCAGGCAATGGGACACGAGGACTGATGAACGACAAGACGTACACGGCGCGACAGGGCGAGATCGAGCGAAGCTGGTTCGTCGTTGATGCGGCGGGCGAGACGCTCGGCCGCCTGGCCACGCGTGTCGCTCGCGTCCTCGAGGGCAAGCACAAGCCGACCTGGTCGCCCAACCTCGACAGCGGCGACCACGTGATCGTGCTCAACGCGCGCAAGATCTCGGTCAGCGCGGCGAAGCTCGAGTCGAAGTCGTACATGCGCCACAGCGGGCATCCGCAGGGACTCAAGGAGGAGTCGCTAGGCAAGCTCCTCGAGCGCAGGCCCGAGGAGGTCGTCCGCCGGGCCATCAAGGGCATGCTCCCGCACACCCGCCTTGGCACCCAGCAGCTGCGCAAGCTCAAGATCTACGCCGGGTCCGAACATCCCCATCAGGCCCAGCGGCCTGAGCCGCTCGCCTGACGGAGGAGCACATGACAAGCCAGGCCTTCAACTCCGGCACCGGTCGTCGCAAGACAGCCACCGCCCGCGTCCGGCTGCTGCCTGGCGAAGGCGAGATCGTGATCAACGGTCGCTCGCTGGCCGAGCACTTCGGCGCCGCCATCGACGAGACCGACATCCGAATGCCGTTCCGGGTCACGAACACCGACGGCCGCTACAACGCGATGATCAAGGTCGAGGGTGGCGGCGTCAGCGGCCAGGCCGGCGCGGTCCGGCACGGGATCGCCCGCGCCCTGCTTGAGCTCGATCCCGAGGGCAATCGCCTGCTCCTCCGCCAGGCCGGGCTCCTGACCCGGGACCCGCGCATGAAGGAGCGCAAGAAGTACGGCCTCAAGCGCGCCCGGAAGGCGCCGCAGTACACCAAGCGCTAGCAGACCAGTACCCCCGGCGGTGGCCGCCGCCGCGATCGCCGCGCTAGGCTCGCCCACGTGAGCGGGCCACTCTTCGAGCAGTACCGGGAAGCGCTTCGGCGCGGCCACATGTCCACGCTCGAGGGCCGGCTCGAGGACGCCCTCGAAGCGTACCGCGAGGCCGCGCGTCTCGTCCCCGAGCGAACACTTGCCCTTGCCAGCCTCGGCACGGTGCTGCACAAGCTCGACCGCTGGCCCGAGGCCGCGGAAGCCTTCGACATGGCGCTCCGCGTCGACCCGGACGACGAGGCGACGCTCCGCGCCCGCGGAACCGCGCGCGAGGAGCGCGCCATGCGCTCCGGGGCCGCGTCCGACTTCGAGCGCCTCGCCTTCGTCCTCGACGTCGCCGGCCGCCTGCCCGATGCCGCCGAGGCGGCGCGCCGGGCCAACGAGCTGGAGTCGACGCCCGCACGAGCGGCGCTCGCCGCGCGGCT
>JACXTT010014145.1_pt1 | contig 10469 bp, 10 predicted proteins | sample 9270951 | NCBI WGS metagenome assembly JACXTT01 (sample SAMN15532306, study PRJNA645909) | rock metagenome | isolation source: weathered quartz diorite | place: Puerto Rico | collected 2017-06-21
CACGGTAGACGCTCCACCAATAGTAGCCGTGCACGTAGAAGGTGCTCCGCAGCGATGCAATCCAGCGAAGCTCCGTTTCGACCTGGTTTCTGACCGGCGAAACACTGAAGAACTCGCTGCCAACGATGAAGTCTTGCCGGCGGTTGATCGTCAGTGTGTAGCCGAGCAGCATCCACACGGGACCCGGATGCCAGCTCGTTCGCACGCCGAGCTGGTTCTGCCAGCCCGAGAGGTAGGTGTATCGTGGACCGCCGGTGATCCGTTCGAGCCGGTAGTCGAGACGCACGTGGCCGCTTCCGATTGAATGCTCGCCGCGCAGCTTGAAAGCGCCGAATGTCTCCAGCTCGTTGCCGCCCAGATTGATGCGCGTGGCATAGGTAGCGGCTCGCAAGCTCCATGAATGCATCGGCAGGAGAAATTCAGGCCCCGCCGTGGTGATCAGAAGCTTGAACGCCGACTGATCGGGGTACTGGACGTCGTAGAGACTGCCTGTGATGCGCAGGCCCCGATTGCGGCCGCCGAGCAGCCACCCGCCACCGCCCGCCATTGCCGAGTACAGCGTCGAGCCGGTGCCCGACGCGGTCACGAGGGCGTTGCGTGATGCCAGTGCGACGTTGTCGTCGTAGCCCCCGCTCGTCTCGATAAAACCTTGCCATCCATGCGGACCTCGTAGTCGTTGCGAACGACCGCCAAGTTCTGCGCGCGCCAGCGCCTGCAGGTGCGTATCATGGGCTTGTCCGGCGACCTGCGTGAAGTATTGGTCCGCTTCTTTCTTGTGGCCTGCGCGGCGCGCGGTCAGACCCAGGTTGTAACGTGCGAAGTCCCCAAACTTCGGGTCCGACAGGAGTGATCTGAATTCGTTGGCTGCCTCAGCGTCCCGACCCAGTTTGTAGTAGGTCGACCCCAGATCATAGCGCAGCGCCGACGAGTCCAGCCCCTGACGGCGCGCCTCCAGGAAGTTATCCAAAGCGTGTTGGAATGCTCCGGCGCCAAAGTCACGGATACCCGCCTGCATGGCGGCGGCAGCATCGGCGGAGGCCGCGTACCCCGGCGGGGAGGCCACAAACGCCACTGCGACCAGTACCGTGACAATCACGACGGATGAGACCCTCATAACTCTCCCGGGGAAGAACTTCAGTTAGTTGTTTGGTTCACGAATCGGCTCAGCCGCCGCTATTTGCGCCGGCGTGCTGTCCATCGTTCTGACCGCCCTCCTGGCTCGCCTCATTCGCGTCCTGCTGCGCTTGCTGTGCATCGCTCTGCGCGTCGTTGGCGTCCTGTTGCGCCTCCTGAGCGTCGTTCTGTGCCTCGTTCGAGTCGTTCATCGCCTCATGCGTGTCATTGTTCTGTCCGTCGCCCTCCTGCGTTCCGTGCTCGACTTGGTCCCGCGACTTGTCGACATCATTGTGGCTGTCGAGGATGTCTCGCAACTGTGCTTCGTCGGTTACGGCCGCAATTGTCGTTTCCGCGGCGCGCGCGGGACCGTCGGGTCCGGAGGCGAACGACGCCGCGGATTGCAGCGCAGCCACTGCGCTGACAACCACTACTGATTTACGCAAGGCCCGCTTGGGCATGGGTGTCTCCCGATCTCGCTCGTTGCAGGTCGACTTACTCTGCTACACGATGAGCGGGGCAAAATGGTTCCCGCTGTCTGCTTCGTGGGCTCCCTGCTCCCGCCAGTCAGTCATTCCGAGTATCCCGTCCAGAGAAATCAGGGTTTGCCCCGAATTTTCCCTGGATCCATCGGAGGGACTCTTCGAACGAGGGACTAGGGGCCGTCCTGTTGCCGCACATCGTCGGCGTCCACCTTGGCTGCCTCGGCCGCGCTTTTCGCGTTCTCGGCAGCGTCATGGTGGCGTTCTGTGGCGTCATGGTGTTGCTGGCCGCCGGCATCGTGATGGCCTTCAGCGGCCTCGTTGTGTTGCTGGCTGTCGGCAGCGTTCGAATTCTTCCGGGACTCATTGCCGGACTTCTGCGGAGCGTGCGAGTCTTCGCTTGCATCGGGAAGGCGGATCTTGTTGATCTTCTCCTTCAACTGCTCCGGATCCTCGACGACGGTAATCGTCACGTCCGCGGGACGCTTATCTTCCGCTGATGCGGGGGCCACCGCGCAGCATCCGAGGCCCGCGAGCAACGCCATCAGGGGCGCCGCAGATAGCGCCGGTGCCGTGAGTCTGGTGACGTCTTTTCGGGTAGGGCCCATTGGTGTGCTGCGCTTCACGCCGGCTCAGGTCAGATTCTGCGTGCCGCGCTCGTATAACGATCCCGTCTCTGGACCTTTAGATGGCCGGACCGCGATCGGGATTTCCAGCGTCTTCACCAGGGAGCCTTGCGAGAGCCGCACGACCAGAGTTCCGCCATGGGGTCCAACGGACTGCAGTGGCAGCTCGAGGAGGTTGGGGCCAGCCTTGAGATCCGTGTGCCAACTCAGATGACGCACGTTGGGGCGGCCCGCAATCTGCACGTCATCGGGCAGCCAGACGGAAATACTGGCATCGGGTAACGCGTCGGCGGTACGGAACATCAGCCCGACAGGCTCCGCCGTGGGCCCGACCTGAATCGGCTGCGCGGCCAACACAACTTGCGGACCTGCATCGTACGGCTTGTGACCGGCGACCTTCAGGCCCAAGCCAAAGCCGACCCCTAGCAGCAACGCAGCGGCGGTGGCGAATCCCACCCTGTGCCATTCGGCCCGACGGTAATCCAGAGGGGCAGTGGGGATCGGAGTTTGCACGGCCGCTGCCAGCAATCGTTCGAGAACCTCGGGTCCGGGTGCCGGCGCCGGAAGCCGCGCGAGTTCGTTCCTGAGCATTGACAGCTCGTGCAGCTCGGCCGCGCAAGTGGGACAGCCCTCTAGATGCCGACGCACGGTGATGGCCTCCGCCAGTGGTACAGCGTCGCACAGGTAGTCGTCCAAGTGCTTGATTACATTAATACACTTCATTGTCGGACAATCCTGCGAGCGGCAAATCCGGCGCCCCACCCCGGCCTTCAGTACTTAACACGACGGTGGCGGGGGAAAGGTTCCGCTGCCGCAACCGGTGGCGCAGTCGTTCGTGCCCGCGGTGCAGCCGCGATTTCACGGTACCCACGGCCACCCCCAGAATTTCGGCCGCCTCGTGGAGCTCATACCCTTCCACGTCATGGAGAATGACCACTTCTCGCTGCTCCTGAGGCAACTGCTCAAGGAGTTCGCCGAGGTGCTGGCGTACCTGATCCATTTCGGCTGAGAAATTCAGGTCTGTGTTCGGGTCCGGCCGCGCGGGGAGATCTTCGTGCTCGAGTGTCTCGCTCCCGGCTGCTGAGTGAATGTGTCCGTGCGCGCTGCGCGCCAAACGCCGGCGCTCGTCGATATAGAGATTGTAGAGCGCCCGGGCGAGCCAGGGTCGGAGGCTCTCGATACCGTCTAGCCTCTCGGCACGGGCGTACAGGCGGGTGAGCAGTTCCTGAAGCAAGTCTTCCGCCTCGTGTTGCCGACCGGTGAATCGGTAGGCGAGGCGGTACAGCGCCGCAAGGTGGGGTCTCACCAACTCGGAGAAGGCGTCCTGCCGCGAGGGAGTGTCAGACCGCGCGGTCTGTCGCTTGCCACGCACCAGGAACGGAATTACCACACTCGGCGTACCTCAAGAAAACCTCTGCAAGCTTCGCTCGAAGAGATTGTGAATCGGTGTGTCGGGGTTCGCAAAATCGGGAACGCATCCCTGCTGAACGGTCCCCTGAAATCCGGGCACTGCAAACTTGAACTGGTTCACTTTCCGCTCCACGGCCACCGTCCTGCGTCGGCCGGGAATGCAGCTCGTCGCAGATCCGCGACGATCCTCGACGGAACCAATTACGGCCGCGCTTCGTGTACAGCCGTGAACGGTTCCACATACCTGTTTCAGGAGAGTGACATGCTATCGAAGTCAATCGTGCTGAAGTCGGCGCTCATCGGCGCAGTGCTCGCGGCGTTGCAATCCGCAGCGGCGTTGGCAGCCGACCCGAACACATCAGCGGAGGCCCCTATCGTCGTCGTTGCCGCGGGCGAAGACGTGAACGAGAAGGGTGAGACGAACAACATCCAATTGGCACAGAACGACGTTGATGACGGGGCGAAGAACGACGTCGATGATGGCGCGAAGAATGACGTTGATGAGGGAGCGAAAAATGACGTCGATGATAGTGCGAAGAATGACGATGCGACCGACATGCACGACGGCGCCCATGATGCCATGGAGGGCGGGAAGCAAGACACCGCCGAGTCGATTCGGGACCAGCAGGACCAGATGCACAACGAGAGCGGCCAGAAAGGCAACTGATCGAGGCCCAACCGATTCTGGACCTTGTCAAGCCGGGCAGCGCAGCGCTGCCCGGTGCCGCTTGGCGGATTCCCATCACGACAAGACCCGCATCAGCAACCATGCTGCACAACACAAATGTCCGCGTCAGGGCAGCGCGCCCTCGCCCCCGGACTGTTTCTGGCGGATCCGTTGGGATCTCACGCTGGCGACGGCCGCGACAAGGTCCTACTGCAAGCGAGATGTTGCATGCGCATTCCATGCTGGTCACGACTTATGCGTGAGCGACCAAGTTCTGGAATCTGAAGCCCCCGCTCGGCTATTGGCTGTTGGAAGGAGCGTATCTACTCGCAGGCGAGACGCCCTTCGAGGTGGCTGCCAGAGCCGCGACGATCGACCGGGCCACTGTGTCGACTGATCGGGAGACCGTCGTCGTCACTCGCGCTGTGCATTGTGGCGCCGCCGTCATCGCGCGTTTGATGGCCTCGAGATCCGCTTCGATTGCACGCTCAGTCCAGGCCGCGTAAGCGGGCAGCATCGTCGCGATGCTGTGCCCATGTTGTTTGGCGACCCACAGGGCGCTTCGGCCGATCATGAGATTCCAGCTGACGGATGAATGCCGTGCGCAGTACGGCTTGCGGTACCGAATGTCTGGCAATCGTAGGAGCGTGCGGAGCCATCCGGAGTGCGCATACTGAAGGTTGCGGATCGGCTCGCCGGTCTTCTTGAAGAACAAATGATCGTGGTCGATGTTCCCACCGGTCCGAGATCACGAAAATCGGGGAATTCATCGGCGAAGGAGAAGGTGCCGGCGGCGATACGTTCCTTGATGCCGGCGAGGTGTTCGCGCGCGCGATGCAGGTTCGTTTCCGTAGGGGTTCGGACCACGGACGGGCGGTAACGGCGCCCCTCGAACATGAAATCGAATCGGATTCTGTCCCGGCCAACAGCGGTCACACCGCCCGTTCGAGGTTTTCTGCCCACTGAAACACACCGCTGTGATCTGAGAGAAGCGAGTCTACCTTCCCCAAGTGCGTATCTAACGACCCGCCGCGGGGCCGAGATTGTGGGCGGCGTCGATGCGCAGGAACTCGACGAGCGCCTGCTGTGAACCGGTCAGCCGATCCACGCCAGCCGGCATCGACGGCGGCCGCGCAGTGTCAGCCACCTCGCCGGCCTGAGCTCGGAGCCGCCACGCGAGGTATAGCGCGCGATAGTCCCCGGACATCAATTCATTGCGAATCGGTACGAGGGCACTGAGCACGCCGGACTCGGTGTCGTCCCAATCATCAGCGGTCTCGTTCTCCGACCACAGATCGAACACGAGTTTCGCTCCGATGTACGCCACGGTGGCGACGCTGCCACGACCGCGCTTTGCCCGGGTGCGAAGCCGGCAGTATTGCTTCGCGATCTTGAGGTCGAGCCGCCTGCTCGGAACGCGCAGTATGAGGCGGCGTGTGCCCCAGTTCGCATAGTAGAGAAAGGCATCGAAGTACTTTGCGACGAGTTCGTGCGGGTCCCCTTTGAAGTTGCCCCACTCGTACGTGTTGACGAGCCGAGTCGAGGTGATCGTGGCTCGGCTCGTTAACGCGCGGAGCCGTTTCCGTTCATTCACGCTAAGGGGACGATCGATCGCCACGAATTCGTAGTACTGAAACTCGCTCATTGGGTCTGGAAGCGGCGAGCGAGAATCACCATTCACCAGCCGCCCACAAACGGTAGGCCTCGATCCACTCGGCACCCGCCGGGCGGGGATCGGGGAGAGGGAGATCGAGAAGCGGGATCGACTGTCGCGAGCGGCCGCGTCGGCATATCGCTACGAGCTGTTCGTCGTTCGTCATGTCAATGCGTTCAACTGTCAACGAAGCGCCAAGGATTTCGGTGTCGAATGGGGTCGCGAGCCGCTCATCGAGCAGCGTGTAGAAACCCGTGCGCTGCTCCGATTCGGTGTAGGCATCAACGATGGCCTCCTTGATCATAGCGACAACCTTGGATTTCGCGGGGGGCCAACTCTTGCCCTTCCGGATTCGTCGGCGGGCTGTCAAAGGTCGTCCTCAAAATGCCGAAGTGCTTCGTGGCCGTACTCAATGGCCAGCTCCTCGACCGGCTCGGCAAAGCCGAGTGGGGCCTCGCGGCGGGCGTAACCAATGGCCCGGTAAGTCGCGAGGCGCTTCTCGAACATCCGGAGCAGCATCGGAACCTGTCGATCGACGTAGTCGTAGATACGCGCTTCCGTTTTCGCCGGGTGACCGCGGTGGAGTCGGCCGCTGTACTGGATCAAGGTCCCTTTCCATGAAATCGGCATGGCAAGAAAAAGCGTATCGAGCCGGGCATCGTCGAAACCCTCGCCAACGTACCTCCCTGTAGCCAGGACGAGCCGCTCGGCTGTGTCGGGAATCGCTGCGAGTTGCTGGAGGGAGCGATCCCGCGCTCGCTTCGTCATTCCGCCCTGCAGCACAACGAGATGGCGCACGAAGCCCCGGAGGTGCTCAGCAAAGTACTTGAGATGGTCCTTCCGCTCGGTGAGTAGGATTGGCGAACGACCCTCCTGAATCGCCGAGATCACGTCGTTGAGAATGCCCGCGTTGCGAGCTGCATCGTTCGCGATTGATCTATAAATCTCCTGGATGCTGGCATTCGCTGTCTCGGCGGCAAGCTGAAATTCGGTTTCCCGAACGATGAGCTTGTGAAGGAAGGGGCGGCGCGCCGCCTGGCTCTGCGCGTCTACTCGGGAGCGGACAGGTCCGAGCTGCATGTCGGTGATCGGTTGATGACCATCCCGGCGCTGCGGTGTTGCGGTGAGACCGGCGATGTAACGCGCCTTCACCTCCGATAGCACGCGCTCAAAGGAGATCGCCGGCAAATGGTGGCACTCGTCCACGATCACGTGCCCATAGCCAGCGACGAGATCGTCTACCTTATCGCGCCGAACGAGACTCTGGATCATTGCGACGTCGAGTCTGCCGTTCGGCTTGCGCTGGCCACCGCCAATACGACCAATCTGCTTCTCATCGAGACCTAAGAACATGGCGAGTTGGGCGATCCACTGCTCAAGCAGTGGCTTACGGTGGACGATGATCAAAGTGCTGCGCCGGCGTTTGGAGACTAGATATGTGCCAAGCACGGTCTTGCCGATACCGGGCGGTCCGACGAATACCCCGCTTTCGTGCGCCAGGAGCGCTCGGGCTGCTTCGCTCTGCACGGGGGTCAAGTCGCCGTGGAAGTCGAGCTCCAAAGAGGAACCCAACTGACGTTCGTCGTCGATGTTGCAGGCGATGCCGCAGTTGGCGAGCAATTGCAGAGCCGTGGATGCGCAGCCTCTCGGCAACGAGATGTATTGGGCAAGCTCTTCAGCGCAGGTGATCACCCGCGGCGTTGTCGCGGTCGAGAGGCGCATCCGTTGCTTCTTGTAGAATTCTGGATTTTGGAAGGCTCCGAGTCGCTTGAGGTGATTCAATAGCGGAGCGGGCAGTGCGGCCTTCTCGATATAGAAGCGCTGTGCGAGGACGGCTCGAACGGCCGAGGGAAGTGGGCCAGAAATGACTGGTGTGGCTTTCTGTCCCGATGGTGGCCGGGCCCACGGTGTCGGATCTTCCTCGTCGGTGATGTTTGCAAAGCGGACGCCTACTACCTGGCCGGCTCGAGTGGCCTCTCGGGCGATCATCTCCGCCGTGGCGGGCTCGATGCGCTGAACCGATGCCAGGAATGCCCACTGATCGCCAAAGGGCTCGAACCGTTCATCGACGAAGACGCTGTTCCCTTGTTGTCGGGGCTCATACTGAAGGGGTAGCGCAATGAGGTTGCCGAAACCTCCGCGAGGCATCGTATCCTGATTCGGGAACAGTCGGTCGTATGACTGCATGCTCAGTTCGTGACGCCGACTCATCGTCTCGGTAATGAAGTAGCAGCCGATCCGTCGTGCGACGTTCGCAGATACCGGTGCAGTGAAGAAGAACCACGCGTGCGCGCCGTTGCCGGAGCGAGAACGTTCGATGGCGACTGGAATACCGTGCGATCGGCTGGTCTCGGCAAATGAGGCAACGTCTTCCTTCCACGAGCTCTTGTCGAAATCGACGGCCAGGAACCAACACGTCTCGTCGTCGAGCAACGGATAGCAGCCAACGACATGCCGGCCTCGCAGGTGATCAATAACGACCTGATCGTCTACAGGGATAAAGGCCTGATTTGTGCAGTCGGCGCACTTGCCTCCCGACTTGAGCAGGCAGAGCCGCGGTTCCCACTTGTTCGAGCAAGCCGGCGCGTAGCCAGGGTTGCCCGTCTTCTTGCTCACGAAGCGGAGGGGGAAGACATCTGTGCGCCCCCGAAACAGAGACCGGAACGCCTTGACCTTTTCGGCCGGCGTTTGCGGCACTCCGCCGTCAACCGCCTTGGAGAGGGAGAGAGGTAGTGAAGCCGGGATCCCGGCGCCGACCAGCTCCGAGCTTAGTGACTCGATCTTTGCACGAGCCTCCTCGCGCGTACGCTCAAGAGCCGCCAGTTTCGCCTGCTCGATGGCAAGTTCCTGAAGGATGGCGTCTTTGGTACGCATAGCACGTGCATCAACGCTGCGTTGTCCACATCATTCTGCGGCATCGCGAGAGAGGAGATACCGCTTGGGAGGCGCTGCGCGACCAGCTTTAATCCGAAGGCTGCCAGACTAGGCGCGTTGGTCGGGATGGTTCCGTCCCGCGTACTTCCCGGACGGGCGAACGCCGGGGGCGGGAACCGGCACCGGGTGGGCGACTGCCTAACCGCGCGAGTGTTTTGGTTGCGAATAGTTCATTTGATGCATATAATGCGGATGTGAGAGGCAAGCTATGAGCATTGCAGCAGACCGCGTACAGCTAAGTGATCACGATGCCAAGCTCCTGGCGCAGGCTAGCCGCTTGATGAGCGAGGTGTTGGACCGTTCGGGGGCGCGGCGGATTGCTCTGGTCGAGGAGAAGGCCGACGGCAGCGATATCGCGCGCCTTGAGGTGCCCCCGGCCACATTGCGGCTCCTCTCCCAGATCCTCGCCCTTATGGCACGACAGCAGACTTTCGTCCTCTACCCAGAGTCTTCGGAGCTGACGACGAAACAAGCCGCCGAGGTGCTCGGCGTATCTCGCCCGTTTTTGATCCGCGTTCTCGAGGCAGGGGAGATTCCGTATCGCAAAGTGGGTCGTCACCGACGCGTTTTGATGAAAGACGTCCTGGCGTACAAGCATTCCATGCAGGTCAAGCGCCGCGCCGTGCTGGATGAGCTCGTGAAGGCCAGCGAGGACATGGGTGGATACGACCTCTGATGGTGCCTTTCGATCGATTCACGGTCGTATTGGATGCGTGCACCCTGTTTCCAATGCTGCCGCGCGACGTGCTGTTGACGCTGGCCGCTCACGAATTCTTCAACCCGAAGTGGTCACCACAGATCCGCGCTGAATGGACCCGCAACCTGTTAGCGCGAATGAGGCAACGGTCGGTGGACAGTGACGCCCAAAAGCGAGTGGAGCGTATTGTCACGGCGATGAACTCAGCGTTTCCGGACGCCGAGATTGACACTGAGTTGGCCGAGCCGGAGATCCTTGAGCCCGTGAATCCGAAGGATCGCCACGTTGCGGTGACAGCTATTGCTGTGCGGGCGGACGCGATCGTCACGTTCAATGTGACTGACTTTGCCGCGGCCCACTTGAAGGAGCATTTGCAGCTCGAGGTCATCCATCCGGACGACTTCGTTATGGACCTGGTGGACCTGAACGAGAAGCGAGCCGTGGCTGCTTTCCGAGAACTCCGTGCCCGGAAGAAGAATCCTCCGTGGGAGACAGGGGAATTGGTCCAGCGATTGCGGGACGCTAGGCTAGTGCAGACCTCGCTATGGCTCAACACCCAAGACGTGGCCGCTCTGGTGTGAAAGGCTGCCACGCACGCGCGCTCGCATAGAGGGATTTCGAGTGACAGCTCCAGGGACAGCTATGGGGTTTTCGGGGGATTGTCGGGGGCCGGATTGTTTTCACAATCAGTAAGTTGTTGATCCGACTGTTGGTCTGAATCCGGTTCGAATCCCTCGCTCTCCGCCATCCCCTTGCGCAGCCGGCCGGCAGAATCTGTATGGGGTACAGCCGGCCCGCCGGTCACCGTGACCGCGGCTGGATCATTTACTCGACAACCGCAGATCCTCCGCGCCTTCCGGAGGCCGATCGTCTTCGGCTTCGCGCC
>JACXTT010014146.1_pt1 | contig 10469 bp, 5 predicted proteins | sample 9270951 | NCBI WGS metagenome assembly JACXTT01 (sample SAMN15532306, study PRJNA645909) | rock metagenome | isolation source: weathered quartz diorite | place: Puerto Rico | collected 2017-06-21
CGGCAAACCCTCGCTTCCGACTTGATTTTGGTGCTGCTGCACCGCGGGGGAGCCTGCTGTCTCTTTTTTCTCGAAGGCTTGCCGCTATTATGGCCCAAGTCCCACTTTTAATCACACCCTCGACTACCACCGCTCGCGGTACTGATTTGACGAGCGCGAACCCCCTACACTATAGTGTGCGAGTCCTTCATCATAACCCTATTATGTAGTGGTCCGTCACCAATCACGGAGCGGTGAATGTTTAGACTCGAGAAACTGGAGATAAGCGGCTTCAAATCTTTTGCGGACCGGACTTCCCTGGTTTTCGGCGAAGGCATAACCGGAGTTGTAGGCCCGAACGGTTGCGGCAAGAGCAATATAGCCGAAGCGATTTCCTGGGTACTGGGTGAGCAGTCTGCGAAGAATCTTCGCGGTGGCAAGATGGAAGACGTGATCTTTAACGGCACCCGCGACCGCAAGCCAACCGGGATGGCAGAAGTGCTGCTCACGCTGGTCGCCATCGAAGACATCGCCGCACGAGACAGCGAAGTCTCCGAGAAAGACGACCAGCAGGAATACGAGGACGCGCTTGCGAGTGCTGAACACGCCGCCGAAGCTGCAAGATCGCTGGTTCAAGACCTGTCGCCACCGGAACCCGCAAGCGAGGCTCAAGTGGCGGCTTCACCATACGAGGCTAGTGCACAAGTCGAGCCGTCGTTCCCACAGGCTGACCCCGCGCACGAGCTCTCACACGGTGACTACACCGCCGTAGCAGGCTTCATCGAAGCCCAGGAAGGGACACAGACCATTCCGGGGGCATCTGATGACCCGGGGAAGGAAGCACCTTCCGGCAGTGATGTCGCGGACTCGACCGCTGAGCTATCGGCGAGCGTAGTCAGCGAGCAAATATTGGCGCGGTTGGAAGTCGAGGGCGTCGCCGCGGTTGGGGCCAGGAACGAACAAGAGAAGGGGAAGGCTCCTGAGCGCAAGCGAACCCATCATGCACGCAGGCGCAGAGTGATCGCGATTTCCGCCGGCGAGCGTGTAACAGTGGGGCGGCGTCTTTATCGGACCGGCGACAGCGACTACCTGGTGAATGGCCGCCCTTGTCTGCTCCGCGACATTCAGGATCTATTCGCGGGCACCGGGCTCGGTGGCTCTCACTACGCGATCATCGAGCAAGGGCGCATCGGCCAGATACTTTCGTCCAAGCCTCTCGACCGTCGAGGGCTGATTGAAGAAGCAGCCGGAATCACCAAGTTCAAATCGCGCAAGCGTGCTACCGAACTCAAGCTCGAATCTGCAAAGCACAATCTGACAAGACTCAACGACATCATCAGCGAAGTGGAACGCCAGGTTAACAGTCTCAAGCGACAGGCGCAAAAGGCGCGTCGCTACAGGCGTTTGCGCGAGGAGATGCGCTCGCTGCTAAAGGTCATCTTCACCGCTGACTACTACAGGTTGAATGAGGCGATCGAGCGAGTGGCCCGCGAGCTGGAAGAAGCGGGTCGCAACCAGACAGAACTGGACGCTCGGCTATCCGACCTCGAGTCCGAGAACAGAGCTGCGTCGGCCCAGGCGCGCTCGGCAGAAGACCATCTGGCGGAGTTGCGCGAGCGCGCGGCGGCGGTCGAGCTTGACGCCGATCGCGTTCGAAATCGACGAGCCTTCGAAGAACAGCAGATCAAGGAGCTTGCGGCTCGCATCGAGGAGCTCGATCGCGATCAGCGATTGCTGGATGAACGCCTCGAGTTGCTCGACTCCGAAGCGCAGCGGCAAGGGGCCAGTCTTCAGTCTCTCGAGGCAGAGGTGGCCGCCGAGCAAGCCGATCTGCTCTCGCGCGAAGCCTCATACCAGGAAGAGCTGAGCCGGGTTCGGGACGCCGAGACCGAAATCGAACAGATGCGCCAGCGCTTGCTCACCGAGATCGGCATAACCGAGCGGCTGAGAAACCTGAGCGCCAATCTGGAAGACGTGTTGAGACGTCTGGAGCTGAAGCGAGTAAGCCTCGGCAGTGAACTGGAACGTGCCACCGCGCGGCGCGATGAGGCTTCCGTTGAGTTTGGCCGTGTGGGAGGTGAGGTCGGCGATGATACGGTACTGCTCGCTGAACTGAACGCGGGAATCACTGAACACACTTCGGAGCTCGAAGCGCTTCGGTCTCAAGCGTCCGCCCTGCGCTCACAACTTGAAGCCGTTCATTCGAGACGCGACACCGCCACACACAGGCTGAAGTCTCTGGAAGACCTGGACGCGCACCACGCCTACTATTCGGATGCAGTTCAACAGGTGCTCTCGCGCGAACAGGCCGCGCGGATCAACGCACTCGGTACGCTTGCGGATTTTGTCGAAGTCGAGCCTCAATACGAGCGGTTGATCGAGAGCCTCTTCGCTCGCGAGCTTCAAAGCGTGCTGGTACCTACGATCGACGACGCCCTTGCGGGGGTTGAGTACATCAATAATGAAGGTCTGGGACGCGGCGCTTTCCTGGTCGTGGGATTACACGGCGGCGAGGAGGAGTCGGAAACAGAAACCGAACAAGGCGACGGGGAGACCGGGAGGAGCAGCGACGGGGAGACTGAGGGATCCGGCGACCCGGCGAGTGGGATTGAGAGATGGCTGGTGGCGTCTGACGCGGAAAATGGGGACTTGCGATTTCTCCCCGAAATAGTGCCTGATGAGCGGCAGCTGCCTCCGGCTGATCTTTCTTTGATTGACGCTATTGTGATCCGGCTTGACGATGATACTCAGCGGCCGATCTCTGATACCCGCGTCGAAGCGGCGCTTGAGTCCGACGACCGAGCAGCCGCGCGCCAGTTTGACGAAGAGGCCACGGCGCACGCCTCGCGTTTTCAACTCGAGATACTGCGCGCGATCGATCTGCTTGGCATAAGGCCCGAGATCAAAACCGTCGTGGAGCGCGCGTTCCCGGAGAAGTGCGCGGCCTCGGTTGTGCCCGACATCGAAGCAGCGCTTCATCTCTCGATTGAAAATGCGTCATTGATATATGTGACATATGACGGCGAGCAAGTCGTAAACGGGCGACTAATCGTGACCGGAGCCAGGGCAGGTCAAAAGGGAACTTCACTGTTGGGCCTGAAGCGCGAGATCAAGCAGCTTGCAGAGCAGTCCCAGATCGGCGCCGAAGAAGAGCGGCGAACGTCCGCAGCGATGATCAACGCCGAAGAGCAGCTTCGCGGCGTCGAAGTGGAAGCGTCATTGCTCGACCAGCAACTTCGTGAGCTTGAGAAATCTGCGGCAGCGCGCGCTTCGCATCTGCAAGGTCTCGGGCGCGATCTCGAACGCGCGGCGCAGCACGTTCGAGTCATAGAAGGCGAGCTGGAGCAATCGGCTGCCGAGCAAGCCGAACTTGAACCACGCATTGAGGAACTCGCCGCTCAGCTTGGGGCGGCAGAGGCGTCACGCGAAGCCGTGCAACAATCTCTGAAGGAGGCAGGAGCGCGTTTCGTCGAAATGCGGGCCCAAGTCGAGGAGCTATCGCAACAGCTTTCGGGCGACCGCGCGTCGGTCGCAGCGCGCGCCGAGCGCTTGCACGCGGCCCGGGCAGAAATGCGCCGGACAGAAACCGAAACCGAGGAGTTGAGATCGAGGATCAACCGAAACCGTTTGGAATTATATGACAGTCGCGGACGTATCGATACGCTAACGACGTCGCTGGAAGAAAGCTCGGGCGCAGCGACGCGACTGGAAACCGATCGCGCCTCGCTTGCGGAATTGATCAACTCGGGAGCCGAGGATCTGGCGTCCGCGCGATCGCGAAGCGATGAGCTTGAAGCGTTGCTGGGGGAACTGAGGCAAGCGGCCGCCTCGGCGCACGACCGTCGAGGGCAAATTGAGGTTGAACGAGCGCGTATCGAATCAGAAGCCCAGCATCTGACCAAGACTTGTTTCTCGGAGCTGTCGATGTCGCTCGAGGATGTCGTGACCAGCGTTGAGCTGGCGAATACTGCAGTCGCGTTTGAGGTGCAAGACGCAAGCGATGACGAGCAGGGGAGTGGAGGAGCGGAGGGGATGTCTCCTCCGCAGCCCCGCAGCCCCTCAGCCCCGCAGCAGGCTCCTTCTGTGCTTTCTGATGCCGCTCCTGCGCGCGCTCGGCATGACGAGCTGCGAGTCAAACTCGACGAGATAGGGCCGGTAAACATGATGGCTCTCGAGGAGCTTGAAGGGGCAGATGAGCGGTTCCGCTTCCTTACTGAGCAGCGCCGCGACATCCTCGACTCGATCAAGATGACCGAGGAAGCGCTTTCAGAAATCAAGCGGCGTTCGCGTGAGCGATTCCGTCACGCGTTCTCGCACATCAACGAGAACTTTCAACGCATGTTCGTCGAGCTTTTCGGCGGCGGACGCGGCGAGATGATGCTGATCGATGAAGACGATGTGCTCGAATCAGGCATAGACTTGATAGCGCAGCCTCCGGGTAAGCGCTTGCAAAACGTGCTGCTGTTATCCGGTGGTGAGAAAGCGATGGCCGCGATCGCGCTCGTGCTGGCCATTTTCGAGTATCGACCCTCGCCATTCTGCATTCTCGATGAAGTCGACGCGCCGCTAGACGAAGTGAACGTCGGCCGCTTTGCCGGAAAGGTAATAGAGATGAGCCGCGACACGCAATTCCTGGTTATTACCCATAACAAGTGCACCATGGAAGCGGCTCGGGCGCTCTATGGCGTCACCATGGAAGAGCCGGGCGTATCGAAACTGGTTTCTGCGAAGTTCGAATAGAGTTGTCACAAACGGGGATGGACAGGACAGGCAGGGATAGATTCTAATTATCTCTGGTTATCTTGTTCGTCCCCGCTTGAGTCTGTAGCGAAAGTTATGCGCTTGACACATCCTAGATCATTACTTCTGGTTACCTTGCTCGCAACCTGCGGGCTCGCGCATCAGAATCCGCGAAGCACAAACAGCGCGTCTGGCGCCGGAGAGTTGAGCTACAGCTACAAGTTTGAGAACCCGCGGTTCATCCTCCGCATCATTGAGATCGACCTCGCCCCAAACGGCATAGGCGAAGTCCGATTCACGCGGGGAGAATCGGACGAAGTGCTCGATTGCAAGGTAAAGCTTCTGCCGGAGACCATCGGGCGAATTCGCAAGCTATATGAAATCACGAATTTTCTTGCCTCGGAGACTGTGTATCAAGATAAGAGAGACCTCTCGCATATGGGATGGATTACACTGGGCGCGCAGCAGGGAGGACGCGAGCGAAAAGCGCGATTCAACTTTACGACTAACGCCCAGATAAACGAACTGAAGGAGATCTTTCTCGGCATCGCCTGGCAGGAGATCTCGCTATTCGACATCGAGAACGCCCAGCGGTACCAACCACTCGATGTGCCTAAGCAGCTTGAGATTCTCGAGAACGATTTGCGGCTCGAACGAATTGCCGAGCCTGAGCGTGTACTAGCGGCTTTGAACGAGATGGCCGCCGACGATTCTCAGCCGCTGATTGCTCGCAATCACGCGAAGCGAATAATCGACGCGATCAAGAAAGGGAAGTTCAAATCACCGGTCAAAAAATAGACATTTATTCACTAACCACCGACAGCTGACGACAGGCCAAATAATGTTTATTCCTCGCGGAGAGATCATCCACGAAAGTCTGGCGACAAGCTACGTCCTTGTGGATGGGCTTGTCGCCGATCTCTGCGAAGGCGGGTTCTCGGGTGTCGTAGAAATACTGCTGCGGGACACCGACAGTTTCATCGTTATCTCAGGTGGTGATGTGGCCGCCGTTGTCGAGAAACCCAGCCAGCAGGCTCAGAACGGCGCCGCCATAACATGTACGCGAACGACCGTTGAGCAGCTTGCGGATCGATCCCAGCGGGAGCGAGGACGCGTTTCGATTTATGGTTACTCGGCAGCTGCCGCGAGCGCTGTCGCGGGGGCTATAGGCGCTCAACCCTTGTACGTGGGGTTGAGCACCGAATTTACAGACCTCGAAAAGATGATCCTGAAGCTCGCTCGAGAGAGAGATCGCGAATGGTTCATCGAGATCAACGTCGGCGATGCGTCCGGTGCCTTGATACATATGTGCGATACGCACTGCGGAATTGTCGGCTCGACAGGCGCAATGGATTTGGGCCCGCTACAGCTGCCCGGTAATGCGGCGCTTGAACGACTGCTCGATGAATGCAACCGGTTTGGCGGCTCATTCGATGTGTGCTTTACCCGCGCTCCGGAGACGGTTGATGTGCCGGCCATGCCGTCTCCCGTTGAATCAATCCCAGACGCCCCTCCAGCGCAGCCTGGCAGAGTCAATGAATATCCAGTCGAATCACAGCTTGGGAGTTCCCGGCACACCGAGGCTGCACCGATCGCCTCCAACGAATTGTTTGTTGCTTCAAGTCAAGATACTCAGCAGGCCACGCTCACGGGAATCGTCTCGCATGGTCAAGAGTCTGATCGATTCACTGGTCCGGAACTTGTCGCGCCCTGTGCAGAACCGGAAGAGAAAATCGAGAGTTCAATCGACGATGCGGCGGCAAACCCCAGGTCTGCAATAGTGGCGGAAGCCTTGACGCCGGGTTTAGCCGAGGAGTTTATCGAACCGCAATCTGGAAACCTATCGGTAGTTCGGGATGAGCTTCCGCCGGTTGCCGCCGACGCGGAGGCGATGACCGAGACAAAGCGGCTGATGGGCGAGATAGCCAGGGTGATAGAGGAAGCGGCCCAGGCAGTCGGCCCGCCTGATAGCTTCCCGATGTCTTTGCGCGCCGGACAACTCAAGATCGCGGACCGGTTTCCGTTCCTGGATCCGTTCGCGGGCGAATTTGAATACCTCGCCGGGGAAGTCGTTTTTGTAGGGCACGCCACTGCTGACGAATTTGTTGTTGGCTTTACTGAAGCGCTCAAGCTGGCGATGGAAGCGGTGACCCGGTCGACTGCATACCCAGACAGGTTCCGTTTATATGTCGCTGAGGATCTGCACAAACTGCTGGCGCGTGAGAAGGCCGAGTTTGAGAGATTGGGTCTTGCTCAGGTGGTTCGGGAGATAAGCACCCAAGCACGCTCCTGAGAAGCCTTTTCACATACCCAGATTTTCAGGCCTGGGACCGGAATTTGGACCATCTCAGCCCACGCGGTGGGCGAAAGCGTGTAGCCCAGGGCAAGTCCGCGCAGCCCTGGGTAGCGCGGACGGGCTGACATAGCCCACGCAGTGGGCGACAGAAGCGTAGAGAATCATACAGTGATTGGAAGCGTGTACGCGATCGACTCTCCGACACGCAAACTGCGAAGGCTAAACAGACTCGTTCTGACATGCTTTCGCCACTACGTGGGCTAGGGTTGCGGGACACAAGCTGACCCAGGGCTGCGCGGACTTGCCCTGGGCTACACGCTTTCGCCCGCTACGCGGGCTACCGTGAACATTCCCAGCAGTTGTTTTGGTCTAAGTATGTGGTCACCTCCTCGAGTGCGTCCTGCTCATTGCCGAATCGATCAATCCATTTCACGCCGGACCACGAACGCCACCAACTGAGCTGTCGTTTGGCGTAGTGTCGCGTGTCGAGCTTCATCTGATTTAGCGCATCTTCGCGCGAGCGGCTTCCTTGCAAATACTCGACGACTCGACGATAGCCGTGGGCTTGAAAAGCCTTTGCCGCCGGCGGAATCCCTGACGAGATAAGCTTCTTGACTTCCTCGACCAGCCCGCCGTCGAACATCTCGTCCGCCCGTTTGTCTATGCGCGCGTACAGCTCTTCGCGTGGCGGGTTGAGCGCGATAACTCGAATGCGCGAGGCAAGCTCGGGCGCCTGCGGCATTTCGGGTTGTGACTCTGAGATACGCCGGCCGGTTTGAAAGTAGACTTCGAGCGCGCGCATCGTCCGCGGCCAGTCTCGCGGGCTGATGCTTATCGCAGCATTCGGATCAACACGCCTGAGCATTCGATGGAGATGCTCGGAGCCATTTCTGTCTCGCAGCGTTGCGAGCCGACTCCGAAGCTTCGCATCGGTCGGCGGCCCTTCAAAGAAAGGTCTGACCAATGCGCGAAGGTAGAAGCCGGTGCCGCCCACCAGTATTGCCGTGTGATTGCGAGATTCGACCTCATGAATCGTGCTCTCGGCGAGACGGGCGTAGTCGCCTGCGGTGAAGTTATCGGTCGGCTCGACGATGTCAATCAGATGATGTTGGACTCCTCGGCGCTCGGCTAGAGGGACCTTGGCAGTTGCGATGTAAATGCCGCGATAGACCTGAACCGAATCTAGGTTGATGATTTCGCCGTTGTGCGCCAGGGCCAGTTCAATACCGAGCTCGCTTTTGCCGGATGCGGTGGGACCCACGATTACTGGAATGAGTCTTGTTTCGTTCTCGACGGTCACCTAGCGATGTTAACAATCTGGTGCGGAGGATTGAACTCGAATCCTTCAACCCGGAGCTCGCTAGCTTTTCTGTGAGAGAATTCGGCGCCCAAGTTCGACGTCGATTTGGCGCGTCCAGATAAGCGTCACGCAAGCTTTTTGGAGAAATCAAACCAGCGATTTATTGATCGATTCGGTCGCCCGGTTTAAGATGCGCCCCGTTTGCGAATTCGCGTGCCGACCTTCGCGGTTTGCCTTCGATCTGAACCTCCTCGATTGCAAGAGCTGTTGAGCCCCCGCACCCGACTGTAATTCTCGATGAATCGATACCGAGGGTGGTTCCGGGTTCATCGGCGACCGTACCTCCAACGCCTTCGGGCGCTTCGCGGGCGCGCCAGATCATCAACCGGACGCCACGAAACCTGGTATAGCTGCCTGGCCAGGGTTGAAAGGCTCGGACTCGATTGGCTATCTGCCTCGCGTTCATTCGCCAGTCGATCAATCCGTCTTCGCGTTTTAGCATCGGGGCGAAGCTGGCTGCGCGATCGTCTTGAGGCATCGGTTGGAGATCACCGCGCCCGACAAGAGGCAGCGTCTCGGCCAGGAGATGTGCTCCAAGCTGAGCTAGGCGCGTGGAGAGCTCGGGGGCGGTCTCATCATCGCCGACGGGGGTCGAGCGCTGGGCCAGCATTCGTCCGGTGTCCATTCCAACATCCATTTGCATTATCGTCACGCCGGTTTCGCGCTCGCCGATTGCGATCGCCCAGTTAATGGGAGCTGCACCTCGATACTTCGGGAGCAATGAAGCGTGAACGTTGATGCACCCGAGTCTCGGGATCGCGAGCATCCACGCGGGCAGGATTTTGCCATAAGCCACGACCACACAGGCATCCGGCGAGACTCTCTCAAGAATTGCACGCACGTCCTCGTTGGTTTTGATCTTCGCCGGCTGATGTACAGGTATGCCGTATTCGAGTGCGAGTGCTTTCACCGGTGGCACGTGCAGATGCTGCCCGCGTCCTGCCGGCCTGTCCGGTTGAGTGAACACTGCCGCGATTTCGTGGCCGTCAAGAATCAACCGCTCCAACGACGGCAGCGAAAACTCTGGCGTGCCCATGAAGATCAGTCTCACGATTCATTGATAACTCAGACTTGAACCAAAACCAAGGACTTGTTTGCAGAGATTTCAGCGTTGCTAGCATCTGGGCATCGCGGATATTCCGTAGTCAGAACTCAATTGGGACTGACTTTGGACATTTGCGCCTTCTTCCGGTAGGGAGGGACGTTAAATAACCCAGTGATTTGGGTAACGAGTCTGATAGAGTCGTCCGGCCTCGTTGCGCCGCGAGTCCACGGGCACTTATAATCCCAGTTTGCTTTCCGCTTAGCTGAAACTGATGATGGCGCGATAACGTAGGACACTGTCAACCGGTATGCCTGACATCAAGCTCAACGGAATACTTCCGCCGGTGACTACGCCCTTCAACGAGCGCGGTGATGTAGACTATGGCGCCCTTTCATCAAACATAGCCGGTTACAACGAGACCGGCCTTAGGGGTTACGTTCCTCTGGGCTCAAACGGCGAAGCTGCACACCTCACCACCGGCGAGCAGAGGCAAGTGATAGAGACGGTCAAGCGCGCCGCCACAAGCGAGCACACGATCGTAGCCGGTGTGAACGAGCTATCCACCCGTGCGGCAATCGAAGCCGCGCGAGCCGCGGCCGATTGCGGCGCCGATGCCGCGCTGGTCATCACTCCCTACTTTTACAAATCATCGATGACTCAGGAAGCGCTCACTCGGCACTTCACCGAAGTGGCTGATCGCTCGCCGCTGCCGGTCTTGATCTACAACGTACCGCAAAACACTGGAGTCGTGGTCGAGCCAACGACGATCGCGGCGCTTGGCGCCCATCAGAACATCATCGGCGCAAAAGACAGCGCGGGAAACATGGGAGCCATCTCCGAAACTCTTCGTCTGGTTTCCGAAGGGTTTTCGGTGATGGTCGGAAACGGCGGCATTGTGTACCCTGCTCTTACGATGGGAGCAACGGGCGCGATCCTCGGTGTTGCCTGCGCGGCGCCGCGAGCGTGTGTTGAGCTGTACAAAGCGGCAAAGGCCGGCGAACACTCACGCGCGCGCGAGCTTCAGAATCGGATCGCTCCGCTTTCATTCA
>JACXTT010014147.1_pt1 | contig 10469 bp, 8 predicted proteins | sample 9270951 | NCBI WGS metagenome assembly JACXTT01 (sample SAMN15532306, study PRJNA645909) | rock metagenome | isolation source: weathered quartz diorite | place: Puerto Rico | collected 2017-06-21
GAGGTCGGGCTCGATGGTGGTCTCGAATTCCACCACAGACTCGGCGGCGCTTGCGACGCTCTGGAACTCACGGGCGCCGATGCCCGCGAACATCGCTGCGCCGAGTGCCGTGGACTCCTTCACCTTCGGAACCATGATCGGTAGTCCCAGAACGTCTGCCATAACGCGCGGCCACAGCACGCCCTTCGACGCGCCGCCGGTGAACACGACCTGCTCGCAGGGCTTGGACGTGACCTGCTCGATCACTTTCAGGTGCCCATACGACACATATGCCGCCGCCTCCTCGATGGCGCGGATACACTCCTTGCGACCCGAGTGAGCGGGGTCGCCCACGTCGAACTGCACGAACGCAGGGCTTGCATGAACCCAGCGGCTGGCGACCATCAGGTTCGAAAGGATCGCCATCACACCATTCGAACCGGGCGGCACCTCGCTCGCGGCCTTCTCCATGAGAACGTAGGCATCGGTGCCCGAGCGGTCGGCCTCCCGCTTCTCCAACTCGCAAAACGCATCGCGGAACCAGCGCATGCTCAACCCGCAGTAGAAGCCGATCCCCTCCATCATCCACTGGTCCGGCAAGGCGTGACACAGCGTCCGCAATCGCGCGTCGGGGTCGATCATGGCCGACTCCAACCCGATCGTCTGCTGCCAGAAGGTTCCGCCTATGACGGTGAAATTACCGGTGTCGACGACACCGATACCGACCAGGCCAAGCTGCGTGTCGGCGCCGCCAACGACCACCGGCGTGCCGGCCATGAGCCCGGTGTCTGCCGCGGCACGCTCGTGGACGCGCCCGGCGACCGTTCCGGGCTCGAGCACTGGCGCGAACACCTCACCCTTCATCTCGCAGATGCCGATGATCTCGGGCGACCAGGTCCGCGTCGCCAGGTCGAAAATCCCAGAGCTCGAGCCAATCGAAGGGTCGGTGAAGTACTCGCCTGACAGCCTGTAGGCGATCCAGTCGGCCAGCATGTTGAGGTGCGCGGTTTCGCGAAAAACCTCGGGCTCGTGGCGCTTGATCCAGCGCAATCGGGCGGGCGCGGTGATGGCGACCCAGTCGCCGCCGGTGCGGTAGATCTTTTCCGCCAGGCCCCGCTGCACCAGTTCGGTCGCCTCGTCGCCGGATCGCGAGTCGACGTTCGGGCAGGCCCAGATCTCGCGACCCGTCTTGTCGTACAGCACCATGCCTTCGCGCATGCTGGTCGTGCTCACAGCTTTGATGGCCTGCGCTGAGACCCCAGGCTCGTGAAGCACAGCGCGTGTGCACTCGGTTATCAGCTTCCAGTTCGTCTCCGTATCGAAGACCTGCGACCCCGGAACACCCGGCTGCGATTCGTGGGTCCACTCGCGCTGGGCCATCGCCACCTGGCGGCCGCTCGTCTCGAAGACGACTGCGCGGCAGCTGCCGGTACCGGCGTCGAGCGCGAGCAGAAGCGGTTCCGTCACGCCTCCACCGGCGCCCTGTTTACGACGGCGACCAGCGGCTCCCCCCTGACAAATCGATCGATCTCTTCGGCGATCATCGTCACGCCGCGAAGCAGAGTCTCATGCGTCGCTCCCCCGATGTGCGGCGTGATCACGACGTTGTCGTGGCGGAGCAGGGGATGTGGGCCAGTGCCGGAATGCGGCCGGACGACATCGAGCGCTGCGCCGGCGAGGTGCCCAGAGGCGAGGGCCGCATCGAGCGCGTGCTCGTCGACGAGAGTCTCCCGGGCCGTATTGATGAAATAGGAGCCGCGCCGCATCGCGGCGAACTCGGGTGCGCCGAAGAGGTTCTCGGTGCCGCCACCCGCGCGAACATGCAGTGACACAAAGTCAGAGGCCTCGAGCAAAGCGGCGAGGCTCGGCACCTCCCGCACGCCGGCAACATCGTCAGCCCGGACGTAGGGGTCGAATACAACAACGCCCATCCCGAAGGCGATGGCGCGGCGACAGACCCTGCGGCCCACATTCCCGTAGCCGACGAGCCCGAGGGTGTGCCCGCCCAGCTCGTATCCCGTGAAGCGCGCGCCCTCGTAAGCCGATTCGCCCAGACGGCCGCCCTGTAGCAGGTATCGCTGCGCCCTTGGAAACCCACGCGCGAGCATGACCATGAACGCGATGGCCTGGTCGGCCACTGCTTCGGCGTTCTTCCCCGGGGTGTTCACCACGAGGATTCGTCGCGCGGACGCCGCCTTCACATCCACGTTGACCGGCCCGCCGCGGGCGCAGCCGAGAAGCTTCAGCCGGCCACCCGCCGCCAGGACCTCGGCGGTGATCGGAGCTCCGTGGACGACCAGGATTTCGGTGTCCGCAACGCGCTTCACCAATTGCTCGGGCGTACCGAGGAACTCGCGAATCGACCTCCCCGACTCGGTCGGCGGAGTAGGCGGCTCCGACTCGTCGAGCTGGAGGTACTCGACATGGTGGGCGCCTTCGAGCCGGGCGAAGCCTTGCTTGAAGACCTCCACCGGCACGAATGAGTCCCCAACGACCAGGATGTTCACGAGCCGCGCGGCGAGCTACGGATAGACGCGCGCCGGCGTCAGGTCGACCGCGTGACCGGTGCCCGATTCGAAGATCACTTTGAGCATCGGCTCGGTGTCGAGGTAGAAGAAGCGGATCGTCTCGCCAATCCTGCCCTCCATGAGGATCTTTGCCCCCATGCCGGCGAAGTGCTTCTCAGTTGCGTCGGATTCGACCGGCGTCGGGCGCATCACTGCGATGTGGTGCAGCCCCTCGCCGTGGGCGTCAAGCCATTCCTTATATATGGACGGACCTTCGTCGGGCTGCAGCAGCTCGACGACGATCGGGCCGACGTGCGTCTCGGCGCCGATCATCGTGAAGTGGGTCGGCTTGCCATGCAGGTAGGTGTCGTGCAGCGCCGGCGGCTTGTGCTCGTACACGTTCCACGGCCCCCAGCCGAGGGCGCGATGGTAGCGCTCGAGCGCCTCGTCGATGTCTTTGACCACGATCGCGACCTGGCTGATCGGGAAACCGCCTGGCGGGATCACCTCCCCACTTGCCTGCACGTGCTCTGTGTGATGCGCCATCGCTCCTCCTCTCAAAAGATTGCGATCGGATTGAACGGCGACCCCGTGCTGTCCGGCAGCCGCAGCGGCTCCGCGACGACCATGAACTCCCACCGTCCCTCCTCCGCGCAAGCCGTAGCCAGGTCCTCCAGGTTCAGGCTGTCCGAGACGACCATGCCCATGGCCGTCACCTGCAGCGGGTGGATCGGATAGGGGATCCCGTCGACTGTGCTGGGAACCGTCTCGCCGTCACCGTCGGGGAGGAAGGCCGCGATGCGACGTTCGTGCATCCAGGGGATGGCGTCCACGTGGAGGCCTGCCTTCCCCTCCCCGTCGTAGCCGTTGTCCCACGGTCCCCGCTCCAGGCGCCGGCGATGGTGACCAGTCCGGAAAACGAATATGTCACCCTCGCCAAGCCGCACGCCATGCTCCTTCTCGGCGGCCTCGAGCTCAGCGCGGGTCACCGCTTCGCCAGGCTCGAGGTAAGGGATGCCGCGCAGGCGCGGTATATCGAGCAGCACGCCGCGGCCCACGACTCCATTCGCGTAGGTCGTGATGTCATAACCGTGCATGCCCAGGCTCGTCACCTCGGAGACCGGCCGGCCGTTGTACAGAAGCCCCGCGTACGAGATGTGGTTTAGGGCATCGATATGGGTGTGGCAATCGCCATGGCACTCCATGCCCAGGAAGTCCATGGCGAAGCCGACTTTCGAGGTGCCGACAGGGATGTCGTGATTTCGCGACATGTAGTGGATCGCCGGCCGCGGGTTGTCGGGCCCGGCCACCGTGTTGACAGGAATCGCCATCGACACCGTGCGGCCCGAGCGCACCAGCGCCGCGGCCTTGCGAACGTGCTCCGGCGTGGTGTAGTTCAGCGTCCCCCGCTCATCGTCCTTGCCCCAACGGCCCCAGTTTTTGACCGACTCGAACATGGCCTCGAACTCGGCGACGCTGATGTTCCTTCCTTTGGTGATCATCGGATCGCTCCTGGCAGCGGGGCCTCCATCTCCCCCGGCTCGGGCAGGCCCGCGGTCATCGCGCCGTCGACGGTCATCAGGTGGCCGGACAGGTACGAGGCATCGTCCGAGCACATCCAGAGGATCGGCCGCGCCATCTCTTCGGGCTCGGCGAAGCGTCCGATGGGAATGCGCTCGAGGAACACCTTCGACTGCACCGGGTGGTTGATGACGAAGGCTGAAAGCCGCGTGTTGATGATGCCAGGCGCGATGGCATTGACGCGGATTCCGAGACGCGACAGCTCGAGCGCCGCTGTCTGCATCACGGCCACGATGCCGGCCTTGGACGTGTTGTAAGCCAGGCCACCCGCCTCGGGCTGGAACGCGTTGGTCGATGCGGTCAGAACGATCGCGCCCTTGATACTGTCGCGCACCATCACTCGCGCCGCCTCCTGGGCGAGGTACCAGGCACCGCGCAGGTTCACGTTCAGGATCCGGTCCCAGCTCGCGTCCGTGAAATCGAGAAACGGGACGAAGTCGGCGATGCCGGCCACCTGCACGGCTGCGTCGAGGCGGCCGAACTTCTCGACCGCGCGGTCCACGGCCGTCTTCACATCCTCGCGACGGCTCACATCGCCCGCGACCGACTCGACTCTGGCTCCTGACTCGCGGATCGACTCAGCTGTTTGCGACAGCACGTCCGCCTCGTTGTCGACCAGCACGACGCCTGCGCCCTCGGCGGCGAATGCCTGGGCCACCGCGCGGCCGATGCCCTGCGCCGCGCCGGTCACGACCACACCCTTACCGTCGAACCTTCCGCTCACGTGATGAGTCCTCCGTGGCCGGGGCCCCGTGGGATCACGGGCCAGATGTCGACAACGCGATCGCCCTCGACGACGTGGTATGCGTCGTACCAGTTCACGGTGCCGGGGGCGTAGCCCGGGATAAGCTCCACAACGTCGCCGACCCGCAGCTTCTCGTCGGGCAGCGATACGAACACGCCGTGCTCCTCGTCGAACCGGAAACCTGTGTTGTTGTGGCCGGCGATGGTTGACAGCCCCGGCGCGCCCAGGGACTTGTTTCCGGCGTCGACTATCACGCGGTCCGGGCGCCGGCTGATCACGGTCGTCGCCACATGCAGCGCCTTCTCGAAGTCGCCGACCATGGCCCCGTGAAAGTTGTCCATGACCACGTATGACCCGGCCTGGATCTCGGTCACCTTCGGGTCGGCGGCCGTCAGATTCCATGTCGCCGTTCCGCCCGCTGAGACGATCGGGCAGGGGATGCCATTGGCCTCGAGCTCGTGTGCGGTTTGAGCGAGAAATGACATCGCCTTCCGCTGCTTCTGGGCGCGCAGCTCCGCCTCCGGGGTGAGCGAGCAGTGGCCCTCGTAGCCGGTGACTCCGAGCATCCTGACGCCGTTGAAGTCCATCAGCTCCTTGCCAAGAGTGATCGCCTCCTCGGTTGTGTCGACTCCGGCCCTGTCCATGCCTGTATCGACCTCGATCAAGACCCCCACCGTCGAGCCGGCTCTTCGCGCGGCTCCCGCGATTGCGGCCGCATTGTCGATCTCGTCCACCGCGACCATGACCTCGGCCTCGCGCGCGAGCGCGGCAATCGCTCCGAGCTTCTGTGACCCGGCGACGGTGTTGACGATGAAGATGCTGTCGAGCCCCGAGCGCACCAGCACCACGGCTTCCCAGACAGTGGCCGTCGAGAGCCCGATCGCGCCCGCCTCGACCTGCAGACGCGCAAGTTCCGGGCTCTTGTGCACTTTGATGTGCGGGCGGATCTTGGCTGGGAGGCCCTCGAGCCGGCGAGCCATCTTGTCGATGTTCCGGCGTGCGGCCGGCAGGTCGAGAATCAGCGCGGGCGTGACGACTTCGCTGCGGTGGCGGCCGATTGCGGACCCGTACGCGTGGCGCACGCGGTCGCGTGTCTCCTCGATCACGCCCTTTGCGTGTGTGAGCTCAGGCATGCGCCTTTGCCCGCTTGCGGGAGGCGGTGTTCAGCGCCTCATTGACCCGGCGGTGGAAGGCGTCGATCGCCTCGATGCCGTCGAGCGCGCCAACCTCGAGCTCATACGACCGCGACTCCTCCGGCGCCAGATACATGAGCTCGCCGCGTTCGCGCGCGTCGAAGCGGCCGGCGTCACGGTTCGTCGTAGGCTCCATCGCCACTCCGTACACGCCTTCGCCAAGCATCCGCCACATGGTGTGGAAGGGGAACTGATCACGTCGGTAAACCTGGTAAGCGCCCAGGCCCAGCTTGCGGTTGACAATTGCGACTGGAACCCGGCCGTCGCGCTCGGTCATCACCTGGTGCTCGTAGCACTCCTCGGGAAAACCCGCGTTCGGTGCCGTGAGGTTGCGATAGTCCCTGGTCGGGTACTCCGCGACGGGCACCCCAGGCGGGGCCGGTATGAGGTACTCGGACGACTCGTCGACCACCGGCCAGCCGATGTTGACGTGGTAGAGGTACATGTGAGTGGTCGGGTCGAAGCCCACATTTACGATCTCATCCTGGATCGTGAACCGGCTCTCGCCGACTCTGGCTTCGATACGCCGGCGCAGCTCCATCGCCTCGCCGTACACGGCCGCCTGCCGGACGACGCCCTCGGCGTACAGAACACACTCGTCGCCTTCCCACCGCTCGCCGTAGCTGCTGAGCCGCGCGGGCATGAAGCCGATCCGGCCGTGCAGGCCGTACTCCTCGGTCGGGCGGACGAGCTGGTGAAACTGCGGCGCGTCGTCAGTGCCGCCGAGGAGCGTGTGATCCAGGCCGCAGGTCACGACCATGCCGCCGCCCCAACTGCGAAACCAGCCGAGCCCGAGCGGCTCGGCAAACCATGGCCCGACCACGCCGGTCGGTGAGAGCCACGAGAGCGCCTGGCCGCGCAGCTCGCAGCGGCCGACGTCGAGAGAGCGGTCGACGAGCACGTCGAAGGCGAAGCCAGTGCCGGTCCTGAACTCGAGCACGCGCACCCCGCGCTCGATGCCGTCACCGAGCGTCACGAGGCGGACGCCCGCGACCTGGTCGAGGCGCCCGACCCGGCGCATCAGCTCGCGCCGGGTCAGCGCCTTGCCATGAACCAATGGCATGCGAGTGCTAGACCTTAGCGCTTGCTCCTGCCGCCGAGACCTTCGCCATGGCGAGGTCGTCTTCGCTCTCACCGAGGGCCGCGCCGGCTGTCTTCAGCCACTGCTCGCGCTTGGTCACGCTGTAGTAGACGAGGATCAGGATTCCGAGCACGAGCCAGCCGCCGGCGACCAGTGGCGCCTTGGCGTAAGGGTCGACCGGGCAGTTGACCGGCGGGCATCCAGGCGGGAACGACTCGTAGATGGCGTACAGCAGCACCAGGCTTGAGGCCACCGGCAGGATAGCGTGCCAGATCCAGTTGAACTCCGACCTGCGCTCGCGCCAGTAGTAGACGATCACGCCGACATTGGCCGCCAGATAGACGAACGCGACGCCCAGCACCAGCACGAGGCCGGTGAGCAGGAAGAACGCGACATTGGGACCAAACCACTTGCCGGCGACCAGGCCGGCAACGAGGGACAGTGTGAGCTGGGCGAAGATGGCGTTGGTCGGGGTCTTGTGGGTCGGGTGGACTTTGGCGAAGAACTTGGGGCACGCGCCGTTGCGACCCATGCCGTACCACATGCGTGTGCTCACGTTCGCCGTCGCCAGGGTCACCGCGATCGTCGAGGACAGGAACGCAAGCAGGATGAACCACCAGCCTCCGCCCCAGTCCTTGCGCGCCAGTGCCAGGCCGGGTAGGTCGGATGAGCCCTGCAGGTCACTGACTTTGTCGACGCCAAAGCCGGTCATGACGCCCCAGTACGTGAAGACCAGGAAGACGCCGAGGATGATGATCGAGAGGAGCACCGAGCGCGGGACATTGCTCTTTGGATCTTTGGTTTCCTCCGCGAGCGGTGCCGCCGCCTCCCAGCCGGTGAGTCCCTGGACCGCAAGCACGATCGCGAGCGTGAAGCCGGCAAACCCGAACGTGGTTCCGTTGCCGATGTTTCCGGGGTTGAAGACCGAGAGCGAGATGCCGCCCGGTCCAGGGTTGAAGAAGCCGGTGAAAGCGAGCGCCAGCACGATCACGATCTCGGCGCCACCGGTGATGAGCAGGGTGCGGGCAGAGAGCTCGATCCCCCAGTACTGGAAGAAGGCGACCAGCGAGGCTCCGACGATCACCGACACGGCCCACAGCCAGCTCGTGGTGTCGATCCCGTAGCTTGCCTGCAACTCGCCGGAGACGATGAAACCGAAGAAGCCGCAGACCACACCGCCGGCCATCGGCGAGTAGAGGATGAACATCAACGACGTCAAGAAGCCTGCGCGAGCGCCAAGCGCCCGGCTCACGTACGTGTAGTAGCCGCCCGCCGACGGCAGCTGCCGCGAGAACTGGATCAGGGTGTTGCCGAGCATCAGCACGACCACCACGCCAAACGTGTAAGCAAGCGGCGCGGTGACACCGGCGAGGGTCACGAGGAACTGCGTGAAGAACAGGGCCGCAATCGCCGGAGCGATGTGCGTGATCGCCTGCATCGTCACGCTGACGAGCCCGAGCGTTTCGGGCTTGAGATCGGTTCGAATCCGCGCAGCAGTCGATTCAGCCATCAGTCGCTACCCCTCCGAATGAGCCCAACCAATCTGCTGCATGATCTTGCAGCCCCGCCAGAATCGTGGAGCAGTATGGGTACGCCCGATCAATTGTCAAGTGGGGCAGCCGTCAGGTAGTCGCGGTAGGCCGCGACGTACTGGGCGATGCCCTCGCGCAGCGACCCGTACCGCGGCTCCCAGCCCAGCTGGCGGCGGGCGTTCTCGATCGAGATCACGCCGCGGAACGACGCTTCCATCTCATCCTCGGGCGTCATGACGTCCGAGATCTCGACACTGCTGCCGGGCACAAGCTCCTGCACCAGCGCCGCCGCCTGCGCGGCCGTGACCAGCGCTCCGCCCGTCGCCGCGTAGAACACGCGGTCCGCGTCCGCCGGGCAGTCGAGGACTTGGACGGTTAGGGTGGCGACGTCGATCACGTGCGTGTAGTCGCGCGGCAGCCGCCCTCCCGACGGCACACGCACCGCCTCGCCCCGTACCGCCGGCTCGACGAACTGCTTCATGTAGTTCGCGGAGTGCCAGCGCATCCCCAAGCCGTACACCGCTGACGGCCGCACCATCCTCACGTCGAGGCCGAAAGCGCGCTGGAACGCAAACCCGAACAGTTCGCCGGAAGCCTTGGCCGCGCCGTAGGCCCCAGATCCGGGGCCTTGCGTCGGCAGGATGATCGGGTGCGCGCCGTCGATCGGCTGGTACTGCACCGGCGGAAGCACGCCAATCGACGACATGTCGACGACCCGCTCGACGCTGTTGCGCCGCGCGGCCTCGAACACATTGACGGTACCGCCGGCATTGGTCTTGAAGGCGATGTACGGATCGCGGAACAGTGCTGCCACCTCGACGTTGCTCGCGCTGTGGACGACGCTCTGCGGCCTCGTGCGGGAGAAGACCCCCACCAGCTGGTCGAGGTCCTCGACGGAGCCGATCTCGACTCGGTAGTTGCCCTTGTGTTCGCGCAGGAGGTAGCCGATCTCGGGCGTGGGCTCGCGATTGCGCGCCAGCACGACGACCTCGCGGCCGGCGTCGAGCAGTTCGCGCGCGACGTGGCCGCCGATGAAGCCGGGTCCGCCAGTGACAAGGACGCGGCCGGCGGACATCACCCGCGGCCGGCGGCCTTGATGACCGACCGCGCGCTCGACTCGTCGGTGACGAGGACGTCGAGGCAGCCGGAGCGGAGCGCGCCGAGGATGGCCGTGCGTTTCTCCAGGCCGGCGGCCATGCCGATGACGAATGGGATCGCCTTCAACTGCTCCCACTCGATGGCGATCAGTCGGTCGTCCAGGACATGCACTGGCTCTCCTTCGCCATTGAAGAATCGCGTCGACATGTCGCCGACCGCGCCGGCGGCCACGAGGCGTTTGCGGTCTCCTGGCGAGATGTGGTGATCGCGGATCAAGGGCGCCGTGTCGTGGAGAGTGCCGATGCCGACCAGCGCTACCTGGCTCGAAGCGGCCGATTCGAGCGCCGACCGGATGGAACCGTCGCGAAGCATCGCGGACTTGATGTCGGGCGAGTCGACAAGGACCGGCGCATGCAGGTAGTGGACGCGGCTGCGTGGGTGCAGCGATGCAAGGTGGCGGGCAAGCTCATGGCCCTGGATTCCGGAGCCGCCGCGCCCCATTCCACCATGCAGCAGCGACACGTCGAGGCCCGACACCGTGCCGGCCGGCAGCTTGTGGATCGCGGCTGAGAGCATGCGGCCCCAGGACAGCCCCAGCCGCATTCCCGTCAGCAGCTGACTGTTTATGTAATCCGCGGCGGTCCTGGCGACAGCATCGTTCGCAGCCGGCCCGGGATCGCCCGCGACGACCACCGCTTTCTTGAGCCCGAACGTGGTAGCTAGGTCGAGCGCCAGGTCGCCGTGCAAGCTCCG
>JACXTT010014148.1_pt1 | contig 10468 bp, 11 predicted proteins | sample 9270951 | NCBI WGS metagenome assembly JACXTT01 (sample SAMN15532306, study PRJNA645909) | rock metagenome | isolation source: weathered quartz diorite | place: Puerto Rico | collected 2017-06-21
TCCGCTGGCTGTTCAGATTTGGCCGAGCGATATAGAAGAGATGATTGTGCATGCCGACGATTCCCGGCATCACGGTGTATCCGCGGAGATCAAGAACCGAGCTGCCCGCGGCCACAGCAGCGTCGGCGCCTTTCTGGATCGACGAGATCTTGCCGCCCTCGATCACCACATTCTGATCTTCGACCGCCGGAGCGCCAGTGCCGTCGATCACTCGCACATGGGTCAGGACGACCCTGGGTGTATCCACTCGGACGAACGCCTTTACGGTCTTGGAGAGTTCGGGCGTTTGCGCAGCGACGGGGAGCAAAAAGAGAAGTAGCACGAGAGTAAGCGCCATGATGTGCGATCGCATGTGGGCCTCCAAACGCTCGACATTGTAGCTGACTGTTTTGTACTTGGTGCGGCGCGGGCCTTGGCCAATCGAATCACCACCAGGTTTGCTTGATGGCCGCCAGCGTAAGATAGTACCCCTACTGAGGTCTCCGATGAAGCACGCGCTCGTCCCATTCTTCCTGCTCGCCACGACTCTCTTCGCTCAGGATCCAGAGATGCTGCGGCATTTCGATTACGACCAGAAAGCTCCACTCGACATTCAAGAAATTGGCGTCGCGCGGCGCGGAGAGGTTACCGTCCACGACATTTCCTATGCGAGCCCCAAGGGCGGACGCGTAACGGCCTACCTCGTCATTCCCCAGGGCAAAGGCCCGTTTGCAACCGTCTTGTGGGGGCACTGGTATATGCCGGGCTCGGAATTTCTGAATCGCAAGCAATTTCTCGAGGAAGCGGTAGCACTAGCGCCGTCGGGTGTCGTCTCACTGCTCATTGATGGCCGACGCGCGCGGCCGGGCTATGTGCGCGACCCCGATCCCCTGGGCGATCTGCAGATACAGGAACGCGTGCAGGCGGTTCTCGATATGCGGCGCGGCGTTGATTTGCTGCTGGCGCGCAGCGATGTGGACCCGCGGCGGCTGGCCTATGTCGGGCACAGCTACAATGCGGCCACGGGCGCGTTTCTGGCGGGGATCGACAAACGCTTTAAGGCGTTTGTGCTCATGGCGGGAAATCTGTCGGATGAAGTGGACATGAAATCGAAAGAATGGCAGGACTTTCGCAAACAGATCGGCCCGGAAAAACTGGATGCCTTCATCGCCAAGTACGCCTGGTGCGATCAGGGCAAGTACGTGGCGCACGCCGCGCCGGCGACGGTCCTGATGCAATTCGCGACGCAAGAGGACTTCATAACGCCGGCGCGGGCGCGGGAGTATTTCGCCGTCGTCAGCGAACCGAAGATTTTCAAGCTGTATGAGGCTCCGCATGCGTTGAATGCGGAGGCGCGGCGCGACCGGGTTGCGTTTCTCGTGAAGGAGTTGAGTCTCACAACACCAGATCCGGCGGCGATCGCGCACGTGCCAGACTTGGTGCAGCCGCCGGAGCCCAAGAAATAGTTTAGGCCTTCTCACTGCGACCCGACACCCGTCGCCTGAGAATTGCCAGCTGCGGCCTCAAAAGCAAATGCGGCCCGGGCCAGCCACCCGAGCCGCATTGTTGTCGCGGACATTCTGGCTGCCGTCCTTCGCCATGAGCGAAAGAGCATCGTGTACCGGCACTCGCGAGAGCGCTCAATCCAACGACGTGAGCCCGAGGTTTGCGCCTCGGGTCTCCGGTTCGCGCTTCCATCCTGCCTTGGAAGGGAGGATTTCTGAGGAGGCCGCAACGCCCGGGCACCAATTCACTGGACGTGAACCGGATTTCCCCCGGCGACTCACCCTCGAGGAGCCACCGGCAACGCAAAACCGGAATCGGCAGAGTTTCAGAACATCCGCGCTCTGACTGCAGAGTACCTTGCGGGAAGGCGGGAAAAGACGCAACCGCAAAACCGCGCTGGGACTGTGCAGAAGCTGTGGAGACACAGGAATTTTTGTGGAAGAAGCAGGAAAAGCGGGACTTTTTGATCCCGGTGCGGTCAGGTGGACCGGGAGTGTGGGTCGTCCGTCCGGGGCTTAAGTCGTCATTCTACGGACACCGTGCGCTGAAGCGCGGGGCTAAGCTGGGTCGCCCCTCTCGGGGCTGGCGCGGTACACTACCCGCGATGATTGCGCATCTTCGCGGAACGCTGCTAGCGAAGCATCCCAACCAGGCGATCGTTGAGACCCACGGCGTCGGCTATGACGTCGTCATCAGCGTGCCGACTTTTTCCGAATTGCCCGCAGCAGGAGTGGAAGTTGCGCTGCACATTCATACCCATGTTCGCGAAGATGCTCTGAGTCTCTATGGATTTTTGCGGCTCGCCGAAAAACATCTTTTCGAAAAGCTGCTCACGGTCAGTGGGATCGGGCCGAAGCTGGCGATTACGATTCTGAGCGGCATGCCGGCCGACGAGATGGTGGGATCGATTCGCGGCGCTGACGTGGCCCGGCTCACGCGCATTCCCGGCATCGGGAAAAAGACGGCGGAACGGATAGTGTTGGAACTACGAGACAAGCTTCCAGCACCGGCGGGAACGGCTGAAGTCAGCTCAGCTGCGGCGAGTCCGGTTGAAGAGGACGTGTTTTCCGCGCTGGTCAACCTGGGGTACCAGCGAGCAGCGGCAGAGAAGGCGTTGCAAATGGCGTCGCGCAGCGGGAAGGGTTCGCAAAATTTTGACTTATTGTTCCGCGAAGCGCTGGCCGTGTTGTCGAAGTGAGTGTAGAGCCGGGTCAAAGACCCGGGTCCACACATCAGTTGCCCACGAAGCGCAGATAGAGATCGCGGTCTTTGCGGCAGGTCTCAGCCATTTCTTTCACTTTCTGCCAGGCTTCCATCTGGGATTCGTCGTGCGCGCGATCTTTTACTCGCTCCCACTCGCCCAGGAAAACTGCCATCTGAAGGTGGTTGAACACCGTCTTGCCAAACGGGTCGATCCCGCTCAGCAGCGGGAGGCTCCCATCGTGGTTGGCGGGAATCACTCCGTGCAGCATCACCCACTCGCTCCGCTCGCCGAGATCATCTTCCAGCTTCACGACCAGGGACATGGCGCGCACCCGACGCAGAAATACCCGATGGCCGCACTGTAGCAGCGTCGGTGTGGTTTTTCCAAGGTGAGAGAGGATGCCGAAAGTAACAAAAGTCAGGTGTCAGGTCTTAGGAGAAACACTCGGCGTTGCAGGGCAGGCTCAAGTCGGCAGCAAGGGGCAAAGCGGTGGTTCCTAAGACCTGAGAACTGATAGCTCCCTCCGGAGACCTAAGACCTGACACCTGCCTCCCTCACGCTTGCGCCATGTGCGGTCCGTGTTGAAAGTGGTATTGCAGGATTTTCGCCGCTAAGGCGGGGCTCACACCCGATCGGGCGCTTCCAACCGCGCGAACCACTTCGCCGCGACAAACGACCTCCGTAGCCGCGAGCCCGGCAATCTCAGCCGGGAGCACGAGGTTGATCTCCAGCTGTGCGCTGGGCTGGAGCATTTCTTCCGCCTGGAACAAGAGTCCGGAGCGGCTGATGTTTTCGGTGGTGCCCTGAAGCCAGCGCTGTTCTCCCACCAGCCGGTAGCGCAGGGGGAGGTGAAGGTTGAACCGTCGTGCCCGGAACGGCGGAATCTTTTTACCAGCGAGAACAGTAGCGGTACTGCGGGACGGCATATTGGCCTCCTGGGGAAGTGGCTCGGAGTCCAGTACTTCTCGAACTTTGTCTTTCAGAGCGGGAAGGCTGAACGGTTTTTGTAACAAGTTGATGCCGGCGTAGAGCGTGCCATTGTGACCAATCGCATTCTCGGTATAGCCCGACATGTAGAGCACCCGAATTTCGGGGCGCTCGGCTGTGATGTGCACAGCGAGTTCGCGCCCATTCATTCCGGGCATAACGACATCCGTTAATAAAAGATCAATCGGCTTCTTGTGTCCTTCGACGATTTGCAGGGCGGCGGCGCCATCCTCCGCCTCGAGAATCTTGTAGCCTTGCGTTTCCAGGTATTGCCGCGCCAGGCGGCGGAGATTGTTTTCATCTTCGACCAGGAGAATCGTCTCTTGCCCGCGATCCGGGCGAGGCAGGCCGACAGACTCTTGCGCCGCAGCGGCATCCTCCTTGCCATCGACGCGCGGAAAATACGCGCGGAAGGTGGTACCGCGGTGGGGCTGGCTGTCCACGAAAATGTATCCGCCACTCTGCTTCACGATGCCGTAGACCGTGGACAGACCCAAGCCCGTCCCCTTCGCGCCCTTGGTAGTGAAGAATGGCTCGAAGATGCGGGACTGGGTTTCGCTGTCCATGCCGAGGCCGGTGTCGCTGATGGCGATCATCACGTAGTCGCCTGCTTCGAGTGGGGCATGGGTGCGCGCGAAGTTTTCGTCGAGCGAAACATTGCCCGTTTCGATGGTCAGCTTGCCGCCCTCGGGCATGGCGTCGCGGGCGTTGACGGCCAGGTTCATGATGACCTGGTCAATCTGTCCGGGATCGGCACGGACGGCCCCGATGGTCGGGGTTGGCACCATGACCAAATCAATGTCCTCGCCAATCATGCGAGTGAGCATTTTCAGGTTCTCGGTGACCACTTCGTTCAAGTCGAGCACCTTGGGGGCAAGCATCTGTTTACGGCTAAAGGCGAGCAACTGGCGGGTCAGAGAAGTGGCGCGCTGGGCGGCGTTGGAAATTTCCTGCGCCGGTCCGCGCAGAGATGGATCGGGTCCGAGCCGTTCGAGCAGAAATTCGGAGTAGCCGGAGATGACCATCAGCAGATTGTTGAAGTCGTGCGCGATGCCACCGGCGAGACGGCCGATGGCTTCCATCTTTTGCGCCTGCCGGAGCTGCTGCTCCAGAGCTCGCCGCTCGGTGATGTCCTCCATGAAAATTTCGAAGCTGGGTCCCTTCCGGCCATCGGGAATCACCCGGCCTGAGATCCGGGCCAATGTGGTCCCGCCGTCCAGGCGCGCCAGTTCCGTCGAGATGTTGTTGAATTCCTTCCCGGCATTGAAGTAGTCGGCGGTCTGAAACCATTGTTGGGCGTCGGCGTACAGGCTTCCCAGATGTATGCCGGTGATTTCTTGGGGAGCTGAATAGCCCAGCATCTTGACCAGAGCCGGGTTGGCGTCGACCAGCACTCCCAGACGGTCACAGCGGCAGATGCCGTAGGGCGCGTTGGTCACAAGCGAACGGAAATTGCTCTCCGACCGGCGCAGGCTTTCCTGGGTGGCGCGCAGGGCCGCGTTGAACCAGCAGATCAGGAGCGCCACGGCGAAAAACAGCACCATGTGCGCGATCGCTTTGCGAAACTCCGGCTCGGTGTGGTCGCCGGTTAGCGAATAGTAGGCGCTCACAGTGAGAGCAAACGAAGTCGCGGCGAGTCCCGGTTTCCATCCTCCATACCACGCGCTCACCATAACCGCGACGGCAAACACCACCAGGCGGCTTTCCGCCATGTCGGAGAGAAAAAGGGTCGGGATCAGTGCCAGAACGGTACTGAGCAGCGCGACTCCGTAGCGCAAAATGGGCGCTCGGGCCGGAGGCACGGCCAAGGTGCGGATGAGGGGGAGCTTCATTCGCATAACCTCCATGCTATGCGCGAAATGCGTGAGCAGCGAGTTACGCCAGTCCAGCCAGGTGCGACATCTCGCCTGGATGCCTATTGCCCGAAAGGACAGCATGGAAGGCGCGACTTGCGGAGACGAAACTGGCGAATGAAACAGCCTATGATGAGATGCCGTTTTCGGGAAAATCAATGGTACACCTTATGCGAGGTGGAACAAAGACTTGCAACTCTGCCCGGAAAACACGAAACTGACGGCCTAGATCCGGTAAACAACCAATGAACATTGGCCTTTTCGGCGGAAGCTTCGACCCCATCCATCGCGGACACCTGGCCCTGGCGCAAGCTGCGGCGGACCGTTTCGCGTTGCGCCAAGTGATGTTTGTGCCAACCAACGTGCAGCCTCACAAACAGAAACAGGCCGTTACAGCATTCGTTCACCGGTATGCGATGGTCGCTCTGGCGACGCAAGACCAGAAGCAATTCGTGCCTTCCTTGCTGGAGGCGCCAGCCGCAGATCTGACGGGGCGGGGAGCGAACTACTCGATTGATACCGTCCGCACCCTGAAGAAAACCCTGAAGAAAGCAGACCGGCTTTATTTCCTGATCGGAATCGACGCTTTCCGTGACATCGCAAAGTGGCACGAGGCGAGAGTGCTGCTAGCGGAGTGCGCCTTCGTCGTGGCCAGCCGTCCCGGATTTTCGCTGCGGGACGTAGCCGAATCGCTGCCGGAAGGAGTGCGGCCTCCCGCCGCCGTGACAAAACCTTTTCAGAAACAGCCCGCAACCGGCGATCTGGTTCTCCCGGGCGTCACACTGCACTTGCTCGAAGGCGTCAACCAGAACGTTTCGGCGACTGCGATTCGCACGGCGGCCGCGCAGGGCAAACCGCTGGGACGCTGGCTTGATCCGCGAGTGGCGGAGTACGTGCGGAAGATGGGGTTGTATCGGGGAAAGTAAAAGGGCGACGGACAGGAGTGTCTGTCCTACACACGCGATACAATCGAAGTACAAGCGCATGAAGAAAGCAACCGCCCTCAAACGCCAGGTCAGTGAAGCCATCCTGGCTTGTCAGGACAAGAAAGCAGAACAGCTCACGATTCTCGAACTGGAAAAAGATTCCGGAGCGTTCACTGACTATTTTGTGGTGTGCAGCGGAACTAATCCCCGACAGATCCAGGCGATCGCCGATGCGGTGGACGAGCGTCTGGAGGGTATGGGGATGCGTCCGGCGCACACCGAAGGCTACAAACAGGCCGAATGGGTGCTACTCGACTATGTGGACTTCGTCGTCCACATTTTTTCGGAGACGGCTCGCCAGTACTACGATCTGGAGCGCCTGTGGAAGTCGGCGACGAAACTCGAGCCGGCAGAACTGACAGCGGCTCCGAAACGGCGCCGGGCGGCCGTTCCATCGGCATCCCGCACGGGGAAGAAGCCAGCCTAGTGTCTCTTTCAAGTCCAGCATCGTGGGGCTCGTCCTACCGCCTGATAGCGGCGGAGAAATGGAAAGCGAAGTCGGCAGTGATGGGCAGCGGCGTCACCGAGGCGCTGGTCGAATACGCTGCACCGCGGCCTGGAATGAATGTACTCGATCTGGCCAGCGGCACGGGCGAGCCTGGAATCACACTGGCGCAACGGGTCGCGCCCGGCGGGCGCGTTACGGCCGTGGACATGAGCGCGGAACTACTCGATTTAGCGGCGCAACGCGCCCGGAACAAGGATCTCTCCAATTTCTCCATCCAGCAGGCGGACGCCCACAAGCTGCCATTCCCCGATCAGAGCTTTGATCTGGCAACGTGCCGTTTTGGAGTGATGTTCTTCAGCGACGCGCAACGAGCCCTGGCGGAATTACGGCGCGTCTTGAAGCCTGGGGCTCGCGCTTGCTTTGTGGTCTGGGGCTCTGTCGATCAGCCGTACTGGAAGACGACGATGAAGATCGTCCAAAAGTACGCGGGCGGTGCTCTGCTGGAACCAGGTGGAGCGGACCCATTTCGATTCTCAGCAAGGAACTCTCTTTCAGAAGTGTTGCGCGCGGCAGGTTTCAGAGATGTGGAAGAGTCCGATCGAAGCGTACCGTGGGTTTGGCGCGGAAGCACTGAAGAGGTCTTTGAATATGCGACCGCAGTCTCGGTCCCGTTTCGTGCGATGCTGGACCGGGTTCCGGAGGAGAAGTGGCCCACTGTTCGGGCCGAGTCGTATGCAGCGATCGGTCGGTACCGGGTTGGGGATGAGATTCGATTCGGGGCGGTCGTGGTTTTGGTGTCGGGGAAAGCGTGACCTCGGGGGCTAAAGCCCGATGCAGAAAGCGTAAATCGCAGCGCTGAAGCGCTGCGCCACCCAAAACCCGACGTTAATGCTGGTTGAGCGCACCATCCCATGAAGATCAAAGTGGCGTGGATCGGGAAGACGAAAGAACCTGCCATTCAGACTCTGACCGATGAATACCTCAAACGGCTTTCGCGCTACGCGGAAGTGGCGGCGATGGCGCTCAAGGACGAGGCCGCGATTCTGGCGCTGGCGCGGGGTGAACGGCAGAAAGAGCGCCACAAGCTCGTTTTGCTCGATTCGACTGGGAAACAACTCTCTTCGGAGGAACTGGCGGAGTTCCTGCAACGCGAGCAGATGCAGGCGCTGCCGTCGCTATTTGCAATCGGCGGCGCCGACGGGTTCCGTGACGAGGCACTCCGGCAGGCCGGTTTCGTTCTGTCCCTGGGCAGGATGACCCTGCCACACGAATTGGCCCGGGTGGTGCTGCTCGAGCAGATCTATCGCGCTTTTACCATTCTCAACCATCACCCGTATCATATAGGGCATTAGCTTTGCAGTAGCGAGGCATCGTCCGCTTAGACGATAGGCGGGCGCCGGGTGAATCGCGGCTGGTATGTACCTCCGGCAGGTTTCCCTGCGCTCCAAGATCGCTTACAGTAGTCTTCAACAGGCGAAACGAGTCCTGAATTTTTGGCAAGGGAGCCCTCCCTGATGAAAAATCCTTACGACGTTCTCCGAACGAAAGAGCAGGAGTTGGTGCGGGTTCGGAAAGAGATGGAGGCGCTCCGAATCGCGGCTCGACTGTTGGGCGCCGAGGATCCCGCGGCCGCTGACGGCGAGAACCAGCCGAAGTTGCGCCACGTTGTGGAAATGCCCTGATTGATTGTCTTCCCCGTTTGACCGTAGCGGATGGCGAAAACCATCCGCCTTTTTGTCTCTAGAGATGGCCTGGTGGCGCGGGCTCGCCTGTCCGCGTAAAATCAACAATTCGGCTCTTATGTCGGATCTGCGCCGTGGTCTCATCATTGTGAATACCGGCCCGGGCAAGGGCAAGACGACGGCGGCCATGGGAACCGGTCTGCGCGCGGTCGGCCAGGGCATGCGGGTCCTGATGCTGCAGTTTCTGAAGGGCTCGTGGCACTACGGCGAACTGGACGCCGTCAAGGCCTTTGGCGGCAAGTTTGTCCTCAAGCAGATGGGGCGGGGTTTCGTGAAGGTGGGTACCGAGAAGCCCGATCCGGAGGACGTCCGCATGGTCGAGCAGGCCTGGGCGGAAGCCGATCAAGCGATTCAGTCCGGAGAATGGGATTTGGTAGTGCTCGACGAGATTAACTACGCCATCAGCTACGGCATGTTGGACCCGGCCAAGGTGACCGACGCGCTCAAGAAAAAGCCTGAAATGGTGCACGTAATCTTGACCGGAAGGAACGCGCATCCGACAATTGTCGAACTTGCCGACACCGTCACCGAAATGCGCCAAGTCAAGCACGCCTATGAGAGGGGCGTGATGGCGCAGCGGGGAATCGAGTACTAGTTCTCGGTTCCCGGTTCTCAGTTCTCAGTTGCCGGAGGACTGGGTTTCAGTGAGAACTGAGAAGCGGGAACTGAGAACTGCCTTTCATGACATGGTTCAAACGCCAATCCGGTGAGCTGGATACTTCGGGCGAGCGCAAAGTCCGCACCGAAGGCCTCTGGGTCAAGTGTGACGAGTGCCGACAGATTATCTGGAAGAAAGACCTCGAAGAAAATCTGAACGTCTGCCCGAAGTGCGACAAGCATTTTCGCATTGATGCCCGTATCCGCCTGGCACAGCTCCTCGACAATGAACAGTACGAGATTTTTGACAGCAACTTGATCTCGACCGATCCCTTGAAGTTCGTGGACCTGAAAGCTTATTCGTCGCGGCTGAAACAGGCGAAGAAAGACACCGGGCTCAAAGACGCCATCATCAACGCCCACGGGACGCTGAACGGACGCGCGGTGATCATTAGCGCGATGGAGTATTCCTTTATCGGCGGCAGCATGGGCGCGGTGGTCGGCGAAGCAATAACGAGGGCAGTCGAGAGGGCCACCGAAACGCATACGCCGATCATCATCATTTCCGCCTCGGGCGGCGCGCGCATGATGGAAGGCGCCATCAGCCTGATGCAGCTGGCCAAGATTTCCGCCGCGCTGGCCCGGCTGGACTCCGCTCGCGTCCCATATATTTCGGTTCTGACCGATCCTACGACAGGCGGCGTGACTGCCTCGTTTGCCATGTTGGGCGACTTGAACGTTGCCGAACCGGGCGCCTTGATCGGCTTCGCCGGACCGCGCGTGATCGAGCAGACAATTCGACAAAAGCTACCGCAAGGCTTTCAGCGCTCGGAATTCCTCCTGGAACACGGGATGGTCGATGCCGTGGTGCATCGCAAACAGCTGAAGCCTTACATTGGACGGGCGCTGGAGTTCATGGCGCAGGCAGCGTAACGCAAGCTGTCAGCTTTCAGCCTTCAGCTGTCAGCCATCAGCCATCGGCTAAGACAACCCCTTACTGCGCCGGCATCCCCACTCGCTGTGGGTCTTTGACGCTTGGGTGCGGTTTTCTGGAAACACTCTCTCCGGAAATTGAAACTGGTACCCTGAAGCTGATGGCTAAAAGCTGACGGCTGAGAGCTGCTCTTGTCCTACGAATCCGCACTCGCGCAGATGTACGCGTTGGG
>JACXTT010014149.1_pt1 | contig 10468 bp, 5 predicted proteins | sample 9270951 | NCBI WGS metagenome assembly JACXTT01 (sample SAMN15532306, study PRJNA645909) | rock metagenome | isolation source: weathered quartz diorite | place: Puerto Rico | collected 2017-06-21
ACCAAAAGGTAGCTGCTGGAAACTTGGACGTTACCGTTCGTTTCAAGTCAATTGCCGGGAAAGTTGATCAGGCCGGCGGCATTGCCGTCCGTCTAAGCGATCCCGACAACTATTACGTCGTGCGCGCCAACGCACTCGAAGACAATGTTCGTTTCTATCGCGTGGTCAAAGGCCGTCGTGAGGAGCTCAAAGGCGTGAATACCAAGGTCATGGCGAACGAGTGGCACCAACTCGGTCTGCGCGCGGAAGGCGCGCAGTTCACCATCACGTTCGACGGCAAGCAACTGTTCACGGCGACCGACCGGACCTTTGCGGGTGCGGGCAAAATCGCGCTCTGGACCAAGGCTGACAGCATCACGCGCTTTGATCGCATCGAAATCCGGAAATTGCCATGAGGATCGATTACCTCGCATGACGACGCCATCCAATGTCTTGCTGCTCTATGCCGCACGTGGCGTGCGCGGCTTCGGCGATGGCTTCGCCATCATCATCCTGCCGGCCTATCTCACTGCCATCGGCTACGACCCCGTGCAGATCGGGATTGTTGCGACGGCATCTCTGCTTGGTACGGCGCTGTTGACGCTGGCCACTGGAGCGGTGGCGGCGCGCTACGATCTGCGGACATTGCTGCTGGTGGGCGCATGTCTCATGGCGGGCACGGGGCTGGCCTTTCCAAACGTCGAGCAATTTGCCTTCGTTGCACTGGTGGCGTTCGTCGGCACGGTGAACCCTGCGACCGGCGATCTCGGGATTCTTGTGCCAATCGAGCACGCGATGCTCGCACACGGTGTGGCCGACGATGAGCGGACCCGAACGTTCGCGCGCTATAGTCTGATCGGCGCGCTGTCCATGGCGGCCGGCGCTCTCGCCGCGGCAGCGCCGGATTTTCTCGTGCTCACCGGAATCGATAAAGTTGGCGCGTTCAAGCTGATGTTTTACGCCTACGCGGCTTTGGGAGTTTTAAGCGCCGTGCTCTATCGGCGTCTGCCTCACGCACACATGGATCAGCCGCGCGTGAGCGCTCCGCTTGGGCTGTCGCGCGGCGTGGTCTATAAGCTGGCCGCGCTGTTCAGCCTCGATGCGTTTGCCGGCGGATTTGTCGTCCAGTCGCTGCTGGCGCTGTGGCTGTTCGAACGCTTTGACTTGTCGCTGTCCGCCGCGAGTCTGTTCTTCTTCTGGTCGAGTGTCGCAAGCGCGTTTTCCTATCCGGTGGCGGCGTGGCTGGCGACACGCATCGGCCTCATCAACACCATGGTCTTCACCCACATCCCGTCCAGCGTCCTGCTCATCATCGCCGCATTCACGCCAAACCTGTATGTGACGCTCGGTCTGTTGCTGGTTCGCTCCGCGCTGTCGCAAATGGACGTGCCAACGCGGACGTCCTACGTCATGGCGGTGGTCACACCTCCAGAGCGCGCTGCCGCGGCAAGCTTCACTGCCGTTCCCCGGAGCCTGGCATCAGGCATCAGTCCGGCCTTCGCCGGCGTGCTGCTGACGACGGCATTTTCGGGCTTGCCGCTGGTCGTGTGCGGCGCGCTCAAGATCATCTACGACGTGGCGCTGCTGTTCTCATTTCGGCATATAAAGCCGCCGGAGGAGCAAGCTCGTTCAACATCTCAAAAATAGATTCGCTCATTTAAGGTCACGAACCGACCTCGCCATAGAGCTTCGAACGTCGACTTTTCCCAGGTGGCGGCATTTACGGCGTTGCCGTTCGTAAATCGACATATCAAACCCGTTTGGCGATTGTCGTCACCTTGTGCATCCGATCATTTTCTGCGAACCAATGCGCGGGAGATGAGTGGAGACGAGCATGCCGATCGATTCGGAAAATCTGGTCGTGTGGGGCGACTGCGACGCCGCCGGCATCGTTTATTATCCACGGTTTTTCCATTTCATGGACGCTGCATTCCAGACGCTGCTGCGCAAGGCCGGTTTCAATAATCGTATCTTATTCGAGCAGTTCGGCGCACGCGTTCCGATCGTCGATACGAACGCAAAATTCCTGTCGCCCGCGACCTTTGAAGATCGCCTTGTGGTCAACGCGGAGGTTGCGCACTGGGGGACAAAAAGTTTCCGCATGAGCTATCACGGTTCGCGCGAGGGCGTGCCAGTTTTCGAAGGGCATGAGGTGCGTGTGTGGGCGATGGCCGCGCCGGGCGGGTCCTTCAAGACGGCGCCGATCGCCCCGCAATTCAAGACGGCTCTTTCAGCAGCCGACCGCGGCGGCAAATGACGATCGATCGATTGTGGGCTACTGCCCAATCAATTGTTTTTTGAATTCAAATCAAACGAACACGTGCAAATGATTTGCACCACACGCCGGCCGCGCCAAATATAGCGCTGGACGCGGCGAAAGATTCAACAACAATAGCGACCACAAACGGAAATACGCGAAAAAACTTCGGGAGGATCGCAATGCGAAAGATTTTTGCCGGGCTATGCGGCGTTGCGGCGGCGCTGTTCGCCGCCTCGGCCGACGCGCAACAGACCATCAAGATCGGCCTGATCTTGCCGTATTCCGGCCAGTTCGCCGACACCGCGACGCAGATGGACAGCGCGATCAAGCTCTACATGAAGCAGCACGGCGACACGGTTGCCGGCAAGAAGATCGAGATCATCCGCAAGGATACCGGCGGCATCGCGCCCGACATCGCCAAGCGACTGGCGCAGGAACTGGTCGTGCGCGACAACGTCGACGTGCTCGCGGGCTTCGTGCTGACGCCCAATGCGCTTGCCGCGGGCGACGTGTCGGCGGAAGCGAAGAAGTTCATGGTGGTGATGAATGCCGCCACCGCAATCATCACGACCAAATCGCCCTACATGGCGCGCACCTCGCTCACCATTCCGCAATTGAATGAATCTTTCGGGGCCTGGGCGGCCAAGAAAGGCGGCGTGAAAAAAGTCTACACCATGGTGTCAGACTATGGGCCGGGCCACGACGCCGAAGGCGCGTTCCAACGCGGATTTAAGGACGCCGGCGGCGAGATCATCGGTTCGGTGCGTTTCCCGGTACAGAACCCGGATTTCTCGGCCTTCGTGCAGCGCGCCAAAGATTCCAACGCAGACGGCATTTATGTGTGGGTGCCCGGCGGCACGCAGCCGGCAGCAATCGGCAAGACGCTCGCGGAGCGCGGCATTGATCCGAAGAAGACGAAGATCCTCGGGCAGGGTGAACTGACCGAAGTCGAAGCGCTCAAGAGCATGGGCGATGCTTCGCTCGGTATCATCACGGTCATCCACTATGGCTACAATCACCAGTCGGCGCTGAACAAGAAATTCGTTTCGGACTACAACGCCGACTACAAGCGCAATCCCGACATCTATTCGATCGGCGGCTATGACGGCATGCACCTGATCTACGAGGCAATCAAGAAAACCAGCGGCAAGACCGACGGCGAGTCACTGATCGCCGCCGCCAAGGGGATGGCGTGGGAAAGCCCACGTGGACCGATCTCAATCGATCCCGAGACGCGTGACATCGTCCAGAACGTCTATATCCGCCGCGTGGAAAAGGTCGGCGGGGACCTGCTCAATGTGGAGTTTGACAAGGTCGAGAACGTAAAGGACCCGGTTAAAGCCCGGATGAAGTAGCGCGCACTTGTTCTAGTTGGCGGGCGTCGCCGGCTTCTCAGTCTTCGCCGCGGGCTTGCTTGCGGCAGACTTCGCGGGCTTCGGCTTCGCAGCCGGCGTCGCGTTCACGCGCTGCGGGAAACGCGGCGGCGGCGGCGGCAGTAACTCGCCGTCCTCGCCTTCAGGCGGCGCACCCATCGCGGTTGACGGCGGCGCCAACGGAGCCGTCATGACCTCGGGCGGCGAAGGTGGCTGAATGATCGGCGGCGGGACAACCACCGCATCGCGTTCCCTCAGTTCACGCTCACGCAATTCTCGTTGCGGCGGAGCAACTGGAATGGCCGCGGCAGGTGCGGCGCGGCGGAACACCGGGGGTTCGGATTCTTCTTCAATGATGATCGGTACGCCGTTGCGCGAGACCGGCGGAGCCGCACCGTAAACCGGCGAACCGGAGTCGTAGACGCTCGGGGGCATCGGACTGAATTCGCGCCCGTAGGAGACCGGAGTCACCGAGATGACCTCGCCAACACGGCCATCCACCACCACGCGCATTTTCGACCCTTCGTCGTCGATCGCACTGAGCAAATAGCTCGAACCCTTAAGCGTCGGCTTACCCACCGGCTTGAGCCCGGCGGAGCGCACGATCGTGATGATCTCATGGGGCGGCAGGATGCCGACAGGGCGCGCTGTTCGCTCGGCCGCGCCCGCAGGCTGCGGCGCAAAACCAAACGCGGTCACCATCAATGCCACGCTAAATACAATGCTGCTCTTCACCGGGCGCTCCTCGGCTCGTTGCGGTCGCACAATAACACCGAATAGGGCACGGCTGAGGCGGTGGCCAAACCTACTTTGCCCGCTTTGCCGGCCACGCTGGCCGTGCCGTACGCGATTTCGGCGCAAGTGTCTGATCTCATGAGAACGCGAATCGCGCCCAAATAGACGCCTGCTTGGTTAAAAAGATTTGCCAAGGTCTGCGTTTTAGGACAGTATTACTGTCCCAATCGGTCCTGCTCGTGTCTAGAAGCCGTTTGGGTGACGTCCGGCGAAGCCCTTGCGTGTGCTTCGAACGGGCCTCAAAGTGAGCGGTCACGCGAGGTGCCGGCGGCGAGCGGCCCCGCGGGAAGGCTGCCCTTTGAACATGGTTCGCCATGAACCGCGGCGCATGATCTGCGCTGCGGACAAGGCAGGTGCGCCAGCGGTGCAGCGGCATCCGGAGGCGCGAAGGCGATTGAGGATGAGGAAGAAAGGGACAGGCATCGAAAGGCGCGGACACACTGCCTCGGCGAAACCGTTCGTCGATGCGCGTTCGCTCTATATCGATTCCGCCGATCCCGGCGTGCCCGAAGCGCGCGGCCTGTACGATCCGGCGCTCGATAAGGATTCCTGCGGCGTCGGATTCATCGCCGACATCAAGGGACGCAAGTCGCACAGGATCGTCGAAGATGCGCTGACCATCCTGGTCAATCTCGAGCATCGCGGCGCGACCGGCGCAGACCCCCGCGCGGGCGACGGCGCGGGCATCCTGACGCAAATCCCGCACAAGTTTTTCGTGCGCAAGTGCGAAGAGCTCGGCTTCGATCTGCCGGAACCCGGCGAATACGGCATCGGCGTTCTGTTCATGCCGCGCGATGCGGAATGGCGCGGGTTCATCCGCGCCACGTTCGAGCAGTTGATCGAACGCGAGGGCATGACACTGCTCGGCTGGCGCACCGACATGCCGATCGACAATTCGACGCTCGGTGAATCGGTCAAGCCCACCGAGCCGGTGCACATGCAGGTGTTCATCGGGCGCGGAAAGAAGATCAAGTCCGAAGACGATTTCGAGCGGCGGCTTTACATCTTGCGTAAGTCGATTTCGAGCGCGATCTATTCGCAGCGTGAACGACGCTTAAGCGGCTATTATCCGGTGTCGATCTCCTGCCGCACCGTCATCTACAAGGGCATGTTCCTTGCCGACCAGCTCGGCACTTACTATCCCGATCTGCAGGAGCCTGATTTCGAGAGCGCGCTCGCACTCATACATCAACGCTTCTCAACCAACACATTCCCGACTTGGTCATTGGCGCATCCGTACCGGATGATCGCGCATAACGGCGAGATCAACACGCTGCGCGGCAACAACAACTGGATGGCGGCGCGGCAGGCATCGGTTTCGTCCGAACTGTTCGGCAACGACATCACCAAGCTGTGGCCGATTTCGTACGAGGGCCAGTCCGACACCGCGTGTTTCGACAACGCGCTCGAGTTCATGGTGCAGGGCGGCTATTCGCTCGCGCACGCTATGATGATGATGATTCCCGAAGCCTGGGCGGGCAATCCGCTCATGGATGAGGAACGGCGCGCATTTTACGAATACAATGCCGCGGTGATGGAACCGTGGGACGGGCCTGCGGCCATCGCATTCACCAATGGCAAGCAGATTGGAGCTACGCTCGATCGCAATGGATTACGGCCCGCACGCTATTTCGTGACGCGCGACGATCGCATCATCATGGCCTCCGAGATGGGCGTACTGCCGATCCCGGAAAAAGACATCGTCACGAAATGGCGGCTGCAGCCGGGCAAGATGCTGCTGGTCGATCTGGCCGAGGGCCGGTTGATCCCCGACGACGAGTTGAAGTCGACGCTTGCGCGCAGCCATCCCTACAAGAAATGGCTCGATCGCACGCAGATCGTGCTTGAGGAATTGCCGGCCGCGGGCTCGGAAGCGCCGCTGACCAATCTCAACCTGCTCGATCGTCAGCAGGTCTTCGGCTACACGCAGGAGGACCTGAAAATCCTGATGACGCCGATGGCGGCGCAAGGCGAAGAGGCCATCGGCTCCATGGGCAACGACACGCCGATCTCGGCGCTGTCGGACAAGCCGAAGCTGCTTTTCACCTACTTCAAACAGAACTTCGCGCAAGTGACCAATCCGCCGATCGATCCGATCCGCGAAGAACTTGTCATGAGCCTGGTTTCGATCATCGGGCCGCGGCCTAACCTGTTCGATCTCGAAGGTCTCTCGAACACCAAGCGGCTGGAAGCACGTCAGCCGATCCTGACCGACGAAGACCTGGAGAAGATCCGCTCGATCTCGACGGTGAGCGACTCCCACTTCAAGTCGCTGACGCTCGATACCACGTGGGCGGCCGAACTGGGCGTGCGGGGCTTGCGGCCCGCACTCGATGACTTGTGCGCCAAGGCCGAGGATGCCGTGCGCACGGGCATCAACATCATCATCCTGTCGGATCGCATGACCGGCACCGACCGCATTCCGATCCCGTCGCTGCTGGCCTGCGCAGCTGTGCATCATCATCTGATCCGGCAAGGATTGCGTACGTCCGTGGGACTGGTCGTTGAATCCGCCGAGCCGCGCGAGGTGCACCATTTCAGCTGCCTTGCCGGATATGGCGCCGAAGCGATCAACCCGTATCTGGCGTTCGAGACATTGATCGAGATGCACGATGAATTGCCAGTCAAGCTCGACAAGAAGGAAATCGTCAAGCGCTACATCAAGTCGGTCGACAAGGGACTGCTCAAGGTGATGTCCAAGATGGGCATCAGCACGTACCAATCGTATTGCGGTGCGCAGATTTTTGATGCGGTAGGCCTGAAGGCCGACTTCGTGCATCACTATTTCACCGGCACCGCGACACGTATCGAAGGCGTCGGGCTTTCGCAGATCGCCGAGGAAACCGTGCGCCGCCATCGCGACGCGTTTGGTGATGCCCCGATCTACCGCAGCATGCTCGATGTCGGCGGTGACTATGCGGTGCGCATGCGCGGCGAAGATCATGTGTGGAATTTCACCACTGTCGCCACTCTGCAGCACGCCGTACGCGGCAATTCCTATGAGCAGTACCGCGCGTTTGCGAAGATCCTCAACGAGCAGTCGGAGAAGCTCGTCACCATCCGCGGGCTGTTCCGTTTAAAGCCGGCAGAGGAAGACGAGCGCAAGCCGGTTCCGATCGAGGAAGTCGAATCGGCGAAGAACATCGTGAAACGCTTTTCCACCGGGGCGATGTCATTCGGTTCGATCTCGCGAGAGGCGCATACAACGTTGGCGATCGCCATGAACCGGATCGGCGGCAAGTCGAACACCGGCGAAGGCGGCGAGGAAAGCGACCGCTATAAACCGCTGCCGAACGGCGATTCCATGCGCTCGGCGATCAAGCAGGTCGCGTCCGGACGCTTTGGCGTCACCGCCGAGTATCTCGTCAACTCGGACATGATGCAGATCAAGATGGCGCAAGGCGCCAAGCCGGGCGAAGGCGGACAATTGCCCGGCCACAAGGTCGATAAGATCATTGCGCAGGTGCGCCACTCGACGCCGGGCGTCGGCCTTATCTCGCCGCCGCCGCATCATGATATTTATTCGATCGAAGACCTCGCGCAGCTGATCTTCGATCTCAAGAACGTCAATCCAAACGGCTGGGTGTCGGTGAAACTCGTCTCCGAGGTCGGAGTCGGCACGGTGGCGGCGGGCGTATCAAAGGCGCGCTCGGATCACGTCACGATCGCGGGTTTCGAAGGCGGCACCGGCGCTTCCCCCCTCACGTCGATCAAGCACGCGGGCTCGCCGTGGGAGATCGGCTTGGCCGAAACGCACCAGACGCTGGTGGCGAACAGATTACGCGGGCGTATTTCGGTGCAGGTCGATGGCGGCATCCGCACCGGCCGCGACGTGGTGATTGGCGCGCTGCTGGGTGCGGATGAATTTGGGTTCGCTACCGCTCCGTTAATTGCGGCCGGCTGCATCATGATGCGAAAGTGCCATCTCAACACCTGCCCGGTGGGCGTCGCGACGCAGGACCCGGTGCTACGTGCGCGCTTCAAGGGGCAACCGGAGCATGTGATCAATTTCTTCTTTTTCGTCGCCGAGGAAGTGCGCGAGCTCTTGGCGGCGATGGGCTATCGCACGTTCAACGAGATGATCGGGCAAATGCAGATGCTCGATCAGCAACGGGTGATCGATCATTGGAAGGCCAAGGGTCTCGATTTCTCGAAACTGTTCACCAAGCCGATCGCGCCGGACAATGTGGCGATCTACCGCTGCGAAGATCAGGATCACAAGATCCACGATATCCTCGATCGTAAGCTGATCGTGGGTGCGAAGAGCGCGCTCGACGGCGGCAAGCCGGTGAAGCTCTCGTATCCGATCCGCAACACCGATCGCACCGCGGGCGCCATGCTCTCGGGGCAGATTGCGAAGCGCTACGGTCATCTCGGCCTGCCGGACAACAGCGTCCATGTGAGTCTGAAAGGCACCGCCGGGCAGAGTTTCGGCGCGTGGCTCGCACGCGGCGTCACATTCGAGCTTGAAGGCGACGCCAACGATTATGTCGGCAAGGGGCTTTCAGGCGGCCGAATCATCGTCAAGCCGCCGGCGGATGCCGGCGTCGTGCCGGAGGAATCCATCATCGTCGGCAACACCGTGCTGTATGGCGCGATCGCCGGCGAATGCTATTTCCGAGGAGTTGCGGGCGAACGCTTCGCGGTGCGCAATTCGGGCGCGACCGCGGTGATCGAAGGCGCAGGCGATCATTGTTGCGAGTACATGACCGGCGGCGTGGTGGTGGTTCTGGGCCGCACCGGGCGCAATTTCGCAGCCGGCATGTCGGGCGGTATTGCCTATGTGCTCGACGACGACAACACCTTCAAAGCGCGCTGCAACATGGCCATGGTCGAGCTTGAGCCAATCACCGACGAGGAGGACGTGGCGGAGCGCATCTATGGCCACGCCAACGATCTCGAAGCGCACGGCCGCGTCGATATCTCGTCCGACATGACGCGCTTCGATGCGCAGCGGCTGCACACGCTTATCACACGGCACGCCCGCTTCACCGGATCGAAACGTGCCGCGGAAATCCTCGCCGACTGGAAGAAATATTGCCCGATGTTCCGCAAGGTGATGCCGATCGAGTACCGCCGCGCGCTCGCCGATCTGGCGAAGGCGTCGCTGCAGGCCGCGGAATAGCGATGGGTAAGGTCACCGGCTTTCTCGAATTCGACCGCAACGACCGCGACTATTTGCCGGTCGAGGAACGCGTCAAGAATTGGCGCGAGTTCGTGCTGCCGCTGCCAGAGAAGGATACGCGCGATCAGGCCGCGCGCTGCATGAATTGCGGCGTGCCCTACTGCCACACCGGTTGCCCCGTGAACAACCAGATTCCAGATTGGAACGATCTCGTCTACTCCGGCAATTGGGAAGAGGCGGCGCGCAATCTGCATTCGACCAATAATTTTCCCGAGGTTACTGGCCGCGTGTGCCCCGCCCCGTGCGAGGCGTCGTGCACGCTCAACATCGACGACAATCCAGTCACCATCAAAACCATCGAATGCGCCATCGCGGATCGCGCGATCGAGAACGACTGGATCAAGCCCGAGCCGCCACCGCACAAGACCGGCAAGATGGTCGCGATCGTTGGCTCAGGACCGGCCGGCATGGCGTGCGCGCAACAGCTCGCGCGCGCCGGGCATGACGTGCATGTGTTCGAGAAATACGCCAAGGCGGGCGGGTTGCTGCGCTACGGCATCCCCGACTTCAAGATGGAAAAGCGCGTTGTCGATCTACGCGTCACACAGATGCAGGCCGAAGGCGTGACGTTTCATTACAACGCCAATGTGGGCGTGAACCTGGCGGTCGAAAAGCTCATCAAGGACTACGACGCGGTGGCCCTGACAGGCGGCGCGGAGAAGCCGCGCGATCTGCCGATCCCGGGGCGGGAGCTCGACGGCATTCATTTCGCCATGGATTTCCTGCCGCAACAGAACCGGCGCGTGAGCGGCGAGCCGCTCGGCGACGTCAAGCCGATCCGGGCCAAGGACAAGAACGTCGTGGTCATCGGCGGCGGCGATACCGGCTCCGACTGTATCGGCACGTCGTTCCGGCAAGGCGCGAATTCAGTGACGA
>JACXTT010014150.1_pt1 | contig 10466 bp, 10 predicted proteins | sample 9270951 | NCBI WGS metagenome assembly JACXTT01 (sample SAMN15532306, study PRJNA645909) | rock metagenome | isolation source: weathered quartz diorite | place: Puerto Rico | collected 2017-06-21
CCATTCGGGAAACACGTCGAGCTTGGTGCGCGCGCCGGGATCGTTCGTGCGGGCGCGTCCCGACATGCGCCGATAGTCGTGCGGCTCGGGCATCGCGTCGAGGAGGCTCGCGTACAGGTCCGCCGGGAACAGCTCGCTGAAACGAATGTGCAGGAACGGCTCGCGACTCTCCGTCGCGCGACCGATCGCCGCCGTCACGTGCTCGACGGCCCTTTGGACCTCTTGTTCCCTCGCTTCGTCTTGCATGGCGTCTTCGAGCACCCGGCGCCGTGATTTGTTCTACATATTATCGCGCACGAAGAGCGACTCGAACATCAGCCTCGACGTCTCGAGCATGACGAGCGCCGCGCAGATCACCTCCGACAGGATCGTCGCGTTCATCGCGAGGGTATGCGCCGACATCGGCGCGACGACGTAGTGTGCGAGGCTATCGAGGCCCACCGCGGCGTACGCCGCGATGACGATCGCGCCTGCGACCTTTCGGCCTCGCGTGACCAGCGCCGGTCATCCCCGCCGAGTGAACCAGCCGATGCACGTGTACGCGACCGCCGCCGCGACCGCTCCGATCAGCGGCACGCTCACCGCGACCGTCAACATGAAGTACGCCTTGCCCCAGACGCATGCTTCGGACGAAGGCGCGCGGCAACGCACGTAGACATCGATGAACGGATACGCGATGCCGGCAATCAAGCCGATGATCGCACTGACGATCGCGCGCATTCGAACGCTCATGCGCGGATTGTAGGCCGGGGAGAACTTTAGTCGAACTTCAGTTCTTTCAGCGCTTGCTGATACTTCGCGAAGCCGGCGCCGCTCAGGTTGTGGTGCGTGCCGCCCTCGACTTTCACGAAGCGCTTGGGGCCGGGCGCCGCTTCGTACAGGCGCTCGCCCATGTGGAAGGGAACGGTGCGGTCGTTGGTGCCGTGCGCGATCAACACCGGCATCTTCACGTCGCGGATCTTCGAGAGCGCGTCGAATTTCTGCGTGAGGATGAGCGTGACCGGCAGGAAGCCCCACGCCGATTCGCTCACCATGTCGGCAACCGATGTGAACGTCGATTCGAGCACCAGGCCCGCCGCTTCGGGATGGCGCGTGGCGAGATCGACGGCGATCGCGCCGCCGAGCGAGTGGCCGACGATGATGTGCTTCTGGTTGGGCGTGAACGCCACGAGCTCCTTCCATGCCGCCTCGGCGTCTTCGGCCGAGCTCTGCTCGCTCGGCGCGATCTCGGTCGACTTGCCGAAGCCGCGGTAGTCGACCGCGAGCACGGAGAAGCCGAGCCTGCGCCAGCGCTCGATGCGGCTCGCGCTCGCCCTCAAGTCCCAGCGCGCGCCGTGGAAATAGAGCACCGCCGGCGCGTTCGCGTTTTCGTTGGGAAGCCACCACGCATGGAGCTTGTCGCCGTTGCCGCCGACCTTGATCCAGCGCTCGGCGTAGGCGTCGCCGCGGACCTGCGCCCACCACGTTTCCTTGGTGGGACGGAAGATCAGCTCGCCCTGTTTCTCGGAGAGGTAGGCGCAGCCGCCGAAGAGGACGGCGGCGAAGAAGAACAGTAACCGGAGGCCGGTTACCTGTAGCTGACGGGCGGTACCGGGAAGTTGGTGTTGCCGCGCGCTTCGACCTCGCTGTTCACCAGCATCCAGGACGCGAGCAGCACCACCACGATCGCCGCGACCACCTCCACGGTGGGATTCCGAAGGACTTTCCAAATGCTCTCTTGCCAGTTGTGTCGGTTGACTCGAAGCAACATGCCTTGACCTCCAACCCAGACGAACAATGCGGTCACGACATGCAAATTCAATGCCGGTTTTATTTTATGACATGACCGCACCGATCGGGAGCGTGCGCACTCGCCGTCCGGTCAGGGCCGCCAGCGCATTCGCGACGGCCGGGGCAACCGGGGGCACTCCCACCTCCCCGACGCCGCCGGGCTTCTCGTCCGACGGCACGAGATGGACCTCGACCGCGGGCATCTCGTTCAATCGCAGCACGCGATAGTCGTGGAAGTTCGACTGGACGGGCGAGCCGTCCTTCACGGTGATTTCACTGAAGAGCGCCGGCCCCAGTCCGAAAGCGATGGCTCCCTGGACCTGCGCCTCGACGGTGAGCGGATTCACCGTGCGCCCGCAGTCGAAGGCCGCGACGATGCGATGGACATGCGGCGTGTTGCCATCCAGCGACACCTCGGCAACTTGTGCGCACACGCTCCCGAAGCATTCGTGGACCGCGATGCCGCGCGCACGCCCCTTCGGCAACGCGCTGCCCCAGCCCGCTTTCGCCGCGGCGAGATCGAGCGCGTTGCGCACGCGCGGGCTCTTGGCGAGGAGCTCGCGGCGAAGTTGTAACGGATCGTTTCCGCTCGCGGCCGCGACCTCGTCGAGCATCGACTCGACGACGAACGCGTTGTGCGAGCTGCCGACCGAACGCCACCACTGCACGGGTACGCCGAGCGCGACGCGATTGGAGACGAGCTGCAGGTTCGGAATCGCGTACGGCGTATCGACCACACCTTCGACCGTCGTGCGGTCGATGCCGTCCTTCACCATCATCGACTCGAACGCCGTGCCGGTGAGGATGGAAGGACCGGCGATGGTGTGGCTCCACGCGACGATCTTGCCCCGGGCGTCGAGCCCCACTTCGACGCGATGCACGTACATCGGCCGGTACCAGCCGGCGCGGATGTCGTCCTCGCGCGTCCACACCAGTTTCACGGGCACCTTCACGCGCTTGGCGATCTCGCACGCCTCGACGACGTAATCGTTGACGGGGTTCGCGCGCCGGCCGAATCCGCCACCCGCGAGCATCGTGTGCAGCGTCACCTGCTCGGGCTTGAGCCCCAACACTTGTGCAGCCGCAGCCTGATCAGGCGTCTGGAATTGCGTGCCGACCCAGATCTCCGCGCCGCCTTCCCGCACCTCGACGGTGCAGTTGAGGGGCTCCATTGGTGCATGCGCGAGGAACGGAACCTCGTATTCGGCGACCAATGTCTTCGCCGCCGACTTCATCGCCTCGGCGTTTTCCGCCTTGCGCGCGACCGGTCCCGCGGTCTTGGCCGCCGCGGAAAGCTTCGCGCGCATGTCCGCGGTCGACACTTTCGCGTTCGCCGGCACCTCCCACTCGACCTTGAGCGCGTCGCGTGCTTTCTTTGCCGCCCAGAAGCTCGTCGCGACGACCGCGACGGCGTTGTCGATCTCGACCACGTGCGAGACGCCCGGCACGCTCTTCACCTTCTCCGCGTTGAAATCCTTCAGCAGCGCGCCGAATGCCGGCGGATGCGCGACCATCGCAACGTGCAGGTTCTTGCGCTGGACGTCGAGGCCGAATTGCGCCTTCCCCTCGACCTTCTCCGCCGAATCGATGCGGCGCGTGGGCTTGCCGACGAGCCTGAAATCCTTCGCGTCCTTGAGCGCGACCTTCTGCCGCACGGGCAGCTTCGCCGCGGCTTCCGCGAGCTGGCCGTACGAGAGCTTCTGCCCGCCGGGCCCGATCACGAATCCGTTCTCGGTGCGCAGCGTCTCGGCCGCGCGCACCCGCATCTGATCGGCCGCCGCCTGTATCAGCATCGCTCGCGCTTGCGCGCCGGCGGTGCGCATCTGGTCGAACGAGCTCCACACGCTCGACGATCCTCCGACCATCTGGATGCCGAACACCGTGTGCACGTACTCGCGCGCGGCCGGTGCGAGCGCATAGCGCACCTTGCTCCAGTCGCAGTCGAGCTCCTCGGCCACCAGCATCGGCAGCGACGTGTTCACGCCCTGGCCGAACTCGAGGTGCTTCACCATGATCGTGACGGTGCCGTCTTTCGCGATGTGCACGAACGCGTTCGGCGGCACGGACGCGGGCACCGGCGCCTGGGCGAATGCCGTCCCGGGCTCCGGCAGCACGACACCGATGAGGAGGCCGCCCGACAACGCGGCGGAGGACTTGAGAAACTCGCGGCGTGAAGTCATGGCGCCCTCCTCACGCTTTCCTGAGCGCGGCCGCGGCGCTCTTGATCGCTTCGCGGATGCGCGGATAGGTCCCGCAGCGGCAGATGTTGCCCGCCATCGCCGCGTCGATCTGCGCGTCGCTGGGCGACTTGTTCTTGCCGAGCAGCGCGCACGCCGACATCACCTGGCCCGGCTGGCAATAGCCGCATTGTACGACGTCCTTGTCGATCCACGCCGCACGCACGGCGTTGGCGACCGGCGCCTGCGATGTCTTGAAGATCCCTTCGATCGTGACGACGCGCTTGCCTTCGACGGCCGATACCGGCGTCGAGCACGAGCGCACCGGCTCGCCGTTGAGATGCACCGTGCACGCGCCGCAAAGGCCCATGCCGCAGCCGAATTTGGTGCCGGTGAGATTGAGGGAGTCTCGCAGCGCCCAGAGGAGCGGCGTATCGGAAGCGCCGCGAAAGTCGACGGCCTCGCCGTTGACGAAGAACTTGGCCATGGGGGTATGATTCGCTCGCTTTTCGAACCGCCGATTATGCCCCGTTCTCGCAGCAAGCTCTTCCCATCCGCCGACGACGCCGAGGCCGCGTTCTACGAGGCGTTCGAGCGCGGCGACATCGCGGCGATGATGGCGGTGTGGGCCGAAACCGACGATATCGTCTGCATCCATCCGAACGGCCCGCGGCTGGTCGGATTCGAAGCGGTTCGCGACAGCTGGGTGCGCATCTTCGCGGGCGGCACGCGGCTGCGCGTGCGCACCGTCGAGGGCCGCGATTTCAAAGGCCAGACGCTCGCGGTGCGCGCGGTGATCGAGCTCGTCGCCGCCCCCGAGGAGAACGCGCCCGTGACGCAGGTCCTGGCGACCAACGTGTACGAGCTCACGGAGAACGGCTGGCGCATGGTCGTGCACCACGCCGCCGCCGCGCCCGCGGCGGAGGCAGCCGAGGAAGAAGAAGAAGCCGACGACTCGCCGCACACGCTGCATTGATCGCCGCGCTCCTCGCCGCCGTCCTCACCGCCGCCAGCCTCGCGGCGCCCGCGGCCGATCCGCGCAAGGTCATCCGCACCGCGGTTCCGAGCGCCGAGCGCGGCTTCGACTGCGCGCGCGAGTCCGACGAGTTCACGGGCGAGCTCTGCGACAACATCTTCGACGCGCTGCTGCAGTACGACCACCTCGCGCGCCCGGTGAAGCTGCAGCCGCGCGCCGCGCTGGCGCTGCCCGAGGTGACCGACGGCGGCCGCACCTTCACCTTCCGCATCAAGCCCGGCATCTATTTCACCGACGATGCGGCGTTCGACGGGAAGCGCCGCGAGCTCGTGGCCGCGGACTACGTCTACAGCATCAAGCGCCTGCGCGATCCGAAGGTGCGCGCGCAATGGTCCTTCCTCGTCGAGGGAAAGATCGTCGGGCTCGAGGCGCTCGCCGTGGAAGCGAAGCGCACGAACAAGCTCGACTACGACAAGCCCATCGAGGGGCTGAAGGCGCTCGACCGCTACACGCTCCGCATCAAGCTCGTCGAGCCCGACTACAACATGCTCTACATCCTCACGATGCCCGCGACGGCGGCGGTCGCCCGTGAGGTCGTCGAGCGCTACGGCGAAGCGTTCGCCGAGCACCCCGTGGGCACCGGCCCGTACAAGCTCGCCGAGTGGCGCCGCTCCGCGCGCATCGTGCTGGAGGCGAATCCGGACTATCGCGAGGACTATTTCGAGACCGGGGGCGGCGAGGACGAGCGCGACGCGAAGATCGCCGGGCACCTGAAGGGCAAGCGGTTGCCGCTCGTCGGGCGCATCGAGATCGACGTGATCGAGGAGCGCCAGCCGATCTGGCTCGCGTTCCTCAACGAAGAGCACGACTACGTGCGGCCGGTGCCGTTCGAATTCATCGACACCGCCATTCCCGGCGGCAGGCTCGCGCCCGCGCTCGCGCGCCGCGGCATCCAGGTGCGCCCCAACGAGGTCGCGTGGATCACGTACACCACCTTCAACATGAACGATCCGGTGGTCGGCGGCTATTCGCCGGACAAGGTCGCGCTGCGGCGCGCGATCTCGCTCGCGTATCCCATTCAGGAGGAGATCGCGATCGTCTACAAGAACCAGGCGCTCAAGATCGATTCGCCGATCGCGCCGGGAATGGCGGGCTATATCCCTGAGACGAGCACGACCCTGGAGTTCGACCCCGCGCAGGCGCAGGCGCTCCTCGCAATGTTCGCATACGTCGATCGCGACGGCGACGGCTGGCGCGAGATGCCCGACGGCTCTCCCCTCGTCATCGACCAGGCATCGACTCCCGACCAGCGCGCGCGCACGCGCAACCAGCTGTGGCAGCGCGCGATGGCCGACATCGGCATCCGCATGACGTTCAACAAGGTCGAGAAGCTGCCGGACCTGCGCAAGCAGGCGCAGCTCGGCAAGGTGCAGTGCTTCACCTACGGCTGGATCGCCGACTATCCGGACGGCGAGAACTTCCTGCAGCTCTTCTGGGGCAAGTCCATCGGCGGCGCCAACTACGCGATGTTCGACCTGCCTGAATACGATCGCCTGTACGAGCGCGTCAAGATCATGCCCGATTCGCCCGAGCGCACCGAGCTCTATCGCCGCATGGTGCATCTCATCTGGGTGTACGCGCCGTGGCGCGTGAATTCGCTCATGCAGGGCACGATCCTCATCCATCCCTGGGTGATCGGCTACAAGAAGCACCCATTCGCCCACGAGCCCTGGCGCTACCTGGACATCGACGAGAGCAAATCAATAAAGAGATAATTCGGGGCATGGCCACGCTGGCATCGAGCGAGAAACCGACGCGCGACCTGTTGGGCACGATCGTCACGATCGCGCTCACGCTGGTGCTCGCCTACCAGCTCGCGCATTGGACGTGGGTGTTCGTCGCGCCCGCGCCGGTCGCGGTGGTGAGCGAGGACGAAGGCCCGGTCGATCTCGCCGCGATCGCGAAGCTCTTCGGCGCGGCAGGTCCTTCCAGCGCGCCCGCGAGCCCGTCCGCGTTGAAGCTGAAAGGCGTGATCGCGCCCACGCCCGGTGTCGCCGCTTCCGCGATCTTCTCTTCGGGCTCCGGCAAGGACATCGCGGTGTACTTGGGACGCGAGGTGCAGCCCGGCGTAAAGCTGGTCGAGGTGAGGCCCGACCATGTGATCGTGTCGCGCGCCGGCGTTCGCGAGCGCATCGACCTCGAGGCTCCGCGTCCGATCGCGCGTGGAGCAGCGCCGCCGGGACGCTCGATCGGCTTCCGGCTGAATGTCGCGCGCACCGGCGCCAACAACTTCGCGCTCTCGCGCAAGGAGCTCGACGACGCGCTGCGCGACCCGAACCAGCTGAGCTATCTCGGCGTGATCGTCGTCCCGCCCGGCGGCGGCGTGCGCATGGAGGCGGCGCCCGCGGGCAGCCTCGCATCGAAGCTGGGCCTGCAGCAGGGCGACGTCATCCGCAAGGTGAACGGCCAGACGGTGAATTCGACCGGCGACCTCGCGCGCCTCTACACCCAGTTCGCCACCCTGTCCCTCATCCAGGCCGAGGTTCAGCGCGGCACCGCCACCGTCCAGCTGTCATACGCGATCCAGCCCTAGGGTCAGACCCCTTTTCGGCCGAAAAAGGGGACAGATCAGATTCTTGGTTGGTCGCGGGTTTGGTAGTACACTGGGCTCCGAAAAGCCCCGAGAAATCAAGAGAAAAGCTTCAAATCGTGACGAAGTTTCTAACTTCGGCGCCGGCCATCGTGGCGGGTGCCTTCCTTGCCATCGCACTGGCGGCGACGAATGCGGCTGCGCAGGCGCCGGCCGCGCCGCCCGCGGCGTCTCCAACGACACCCGGTCCCGGCGAAGAAAAATTCACCGTCAATTTCGTCAACGCCGACATCCAATCGGTGATCAAGACGATCGGCCAGCAGACGGGCCGCAACTTCATCCTCGATCCGCGCGTGACGGGCACGGTGAACATCATCTCCGACAAGCCCGTGTCGAAGGACATGCTCTACCAGATCCTCCTCTCGACCTTGCGCGTGCAGGGATACGCGGCGGTCGAAGGCAGCGACGGCTTCGTGAAGATCGTCCCCGAGGCCGAAGCGAAGACGAGCGGAAGCCCGACCGGCGAGCAGGCGCTGCGGCTTCCGGGTGACCGCATCATCACGCAGGTCTTCATCCTGCAGCACGAGAGCGCGGTGCAGCTCATCCCGGTGCTGCGCCCGCTCGTCACCGCCAACAACTTCATCGGCGCGTATCCCGGCAACAACGCGATCATCGTCACCGACTACGCCGAGAACGTGCGCCGCATCCAGCGCATCATCGAGGCCGTCGACCGGCCGGTGAGCGCCGACGTGCAGATCGTCCGGCTGCAGAACGCTTCCGCCATCGACATCGCGCAGATGCTGAACCGCGTCATCGTCGAGACCGCCGCGCCGGCGAACGCGCCGGGAACCGTGCCGCGCGCGGCGATCGCCGTCGACACGCGGACCAACAGCCTCCTCATCCGCGCCGAGAACGCCGAGCTCATGGCGCGCATCAAATCGCTCGCGTTGAGCCTCGATTCCCCGGGCGCGGGCACCGGCAACATCTACGTCGTCTACCTGCGTAACGCCGAGGCGACGCGCATCGCCGAGACGCTGCGGGGGCTGCTCTCGGGAAGCGAGACCTCGCGCACCACGACCGCCACGACGACACCGACGGGAAACATCGCGACACAGATGACGACGACGACAGGGCCGACCGGAACCGCGGTCGCGTTGCCCGTCGCCGCGCCAAGCTCGATCATCCAGGCGTACCCGCCGACGAACTCGATCATCATCACCGCGACCGAGCCCGTGTATCGCGCGCTGCGATCGGTGATCGACCAGCTCGACCAGCGCCGCCAGCAGGTCTACATCGAGGCGCTCATCGTGGAAGTGACGACAGGCCTCGCCTCCGAATTCGGCATCCAGTGGCAGGGCGCGGGCGGCATCGGCCGCGGCCAGAGCGTCTTCGGCGGCACGAACTTCGGCACCAGCCCGCAGAGCGCGACCGCCGCCGGCACCAACATCATCGGCGCGGCCGTGAACCCGCTCACGATCGGCACCGGGCTCAACCTCGGCCTCATCCACGGCACGATCACGATTCCCGGCGCCGGCAAGGACGGCGCCGACCTCACCATCGCGAATCTGCAGGTCCTCGCGCGGGCCCTCGAAGGCACGAGCGGCGCGAACGTCCTCTCGACGCCGAACGTCCTCACGCTCGACAACGAGGAAGCGAAGATCGTCGTCGGGCAGAACGTGCCCTTCATCACCGGGAGCTTCACCACGGCGGCGAGCGGCTCGAACAATCCGTTCCAGACGATCGAGCGCAAGGACATCGGCCTCACGCTTCGAGTGACGCCGCAGGTGTCGGAAGCGGGGGCTGTGAAGCTCAAGATCTTCCAGGAAGTGTCGACGGTGACCCGCGACAAGGTGCTGGTGCAGTCCGCCGACATCATCACCAACAAGCGCTCGATCGAATCGACCGCGTTGGTGGACAATGGGCAGATCGTGGTGATCGGCGGCCTCATCCAGGACGACAACCAGTCGGCCATCGACAAGGTGCCGCTGCTCGGAGACATCCCCGTGATCGGCGCGCTCTTCAAGTACGAGACCCGCAGCCGCAAGCGCACCAATCTCATGGTCTTCCTGCGCCCGACCGTCGTGAAGGACGACAAGGGCGCGGCATCCCTCACCTCCGACCGCTACGAATACATCCGCGGCCTGCAGTCCGACATCAAGCTGCCGTGGAACGGGCTGCTGCCGCCGATGGAGACGCCGAAGCTGGCGCCGCTGGAGACGCAACGCGCTCAACCGCTTGGTGCGCCGCAATGACGGCGCCGCTGGAGCGCACCGTGAATCCGCAGGATCTCGATCCGCAGACGGTCCGCCTCCTGCCCTACACCTTCGCGAAATCGAAAGGCGTGCTCGCCGCGCGCATGGCGGGCTCCACGCTCGAGATCTGGATCCGGCCGTATCCGCAGGCGGCCACGCTCGCCGAAGTGCGGCGCATGTCCGGCAAGCCGCTGAAGGAGATCCTCCTCACGCCGGAAGAATTCGAGCATTGCCTCGCGCTCGCTTACACGCGCGAGCCCTCCGCCGCGGAAACGATCGTCGAGGACATGGGCGAGTCGGTCGACCTCGCGAAGCTCACCGAGCAGCTGCCGGAGGTCGCGGACCTCCTCGAGACCGAGAACGACGCGCCGATCATCCGACTCATCAACGCGCTCCTCACCCAGGCGGTGCGCGAGGGCGCCTCCGACGTGCACCTCGAGATCTTCGAGTCGCGCTCGCTCGTGCGCTTTCGCGTCGACGGAGCGCTGCGAGACGTGGTCGAGCCGCGGCGCGGGCTGCATCCGGCGATGGTGTCGCGCATCAAGGTCATGGCCTCGCTCGACATCGCCGAGAAGCGCCTGCCGCAGGACGGGCCCATCGCGCCGCGCGTCGCGGGGCGCCCGGTCGACGTGGCCGGGTCGCCGATTCCCGCGGGCGACGGCCGGCCGCTCGTGCCTCGCCCGCTGGACCAACACTCCCCC
>JACXTT010014152.1_pt1 | contig 10464 bp, 9 predicted proteins | sample 9270951 | NCBI WGS metagenome assembly JACXTT01 (sample SAMN15532306, study PRJNA645909) | rock metagenome | isolation source: weathered quartz diorite | place: Puerto Rico | collected 2017-06-21
GGGGCCACAATGAGTTTCGAAGGGGAGCTATTCGAGTTCCACAAGCCGTAGGTCGTTGGAAAACTAGCATTCGTTCAAAAATTTTTCGACGCGTTGAATGCAGTCTGTCATCTTGTTTTTCCACGCCAGTCGGATGGTGTCCACTTCCTTCGGTGTCAGGTGCCACGAGAGGGGAGCATTAGGATTGTCGAACTCGAACTTGACCGTTTCGATCTTCACGCCGGACGAACTCCACTTTTGTTCGAGCAGTTCCAGCTCGATGTCTTTATGAGCGACTTGGCCCGCGGTTCGGACGGCAGTCAGTGTGGTGATCGGAGCCAGTGCTTGATAAAACCAACCGCGCTGCTTCGAATGGCGTTTTGCGGTTAGGTCATCGGCGATGGGTGCGCCGAAAATCTGCAGCACGAGCACTTTTTTGATCTTGCGATTGGGTTGAGAGAGCGCTTCATCAAGCCACTCTACCAACGTGGCCATTCCATAATTGTCGTAATAGCCGCCATCGACGATGTGCGGTTGGGGGCCGGGTGCATGGGCGCGCGAAGCCGGCGTTACATAAGGGAATGACGCGGATAACCGGGCCGCAGTCGCGATGCCGACGTCGCATGCGGTGCGGTTGATCGTATGCAGATCCGCGGCATCCACACACGCCTTACCTGGCGCGCCGGCAGTATTTAAAGAAGTCGTGCCCAATATCAATCGTTCACCCGTTTCCGAGATGGTCGCATTCAAGACGACCGCCGGAAACTTTCCTGAGGCTGAACCGGCGTTCCATGTACTCAGATGCGCGTCGAGCGCATTCGATCCTGGGCCCCCGCCGTTCAAGCACCATGCTTTTTCCAAACAACGGCCCCGCCCCATCCTTTTCCTGAAGATCCAGGGGAGCAACGCGCTTCTGAAATCCGGCCAGGCCAACCCCCACGCCACTTCATCCAAGCTAGACGCGGCCGCAGCAATGTCGGGCGCGACGGCATTTTGTGGATTTGCGAGAAAGCCGACATAGAAAGCGGTTCCGACGCTGCCGCCGGACACGGAGCTAATCAGGCGCAGCGCCTTATCGAACTTCTCGCCACAACTCGTGCGCAATCCCCACAACACCTGAGCGGCCCAAGCGCCTGCCTGAATGCCTCCACCGTTGGCGGCCGCAACGATGATGCACTCGGACCCGGTAGCGTTGATGATTTGCTGTGGACTTGACGCGCGCGCTCCATCACGAGGCCGCAGATCATAGTAGTGATCCGATCCCGCCGACTGTGCCGTAATAAGACCGGCGACGCCCACGATCAATAAAAGGGGAACGCGCCACGCATCGAAGAAGAACGTGGCAGCGGCAAGAATCCACGTCAACATCATCAGCAACATTAAAGCCGAGCAGAGCGCAGGCACAGTGCGGCTTTTTCCAATTCGCGATCGTCCGTAGACACCGACCGCAATATAAAGGGCCAACGCGCACGCAAACGCGATCGTTGCTCCGGCGTGGTCGGGCCACGGATCTTCGGTTCCGCCGCCCTTGACGTATCCATCGAACAACGTTGTGCCGCTTAGAAACGATTGAAGCCGGTCAGCAGGAATCGAAGCCGCGAATTGTCTTCCATAAGTGCTTACGATCCCCGCAAGAAGTAATGTGAGACCAGTGCCGAGAAACGCCGCGGTAATGTATCGAATGGCATGTTTCCGTTCCCTAATCGAGAGCAACAGGGAAGCCCCTACCATCGACAGTCCGAGCAGAAGCATGATCAGAAGCCATTTCCACGTTTCCAGCATCGGCACGCGTATCAAATTCGCTACACGCAAATGTGCGTCGGCTAACACGATGTAGGCCGTCATACAGGCCGCGCCGGCTGCAAGCTCGACGGCGAGGGCAACGACGAAGATGCTCGGAGGCGTGAGATCGAAAAGACCACGCAGCAGAGAGCGTGCCGGCGTCAGGAAGGCGATGAATGGAAGCGCCATAAGAACCAACGCGACAAGCACCGGGACGCGCAAGAGGACCGCATACTCCGCGATGCTTCGCCACGGCCAGTTCAGGCTTGCTGCGACGAGTGCAATGGCGAGGGTCAGCAATAGAAGCGCCGATGTTTTCGTCGCGGACGAGATACCCGTGAAGCTTCCCTTTGTTGCAGAGATGCAGCCGCCGATCGCGTCCGCAATCAACAGTGTTCCCAAAAGGGCTCCTGTCAGCGCTCGTTCCGAAGCCTTCAGGTTCGCAAAAAACAGAAGTCCTTCACTGCCGACTGTCAGGAAATAGAAGAACCACTTCATTTGGCCTGCCGGTTTGGGAAACCGGCCGCCGGGCGAGGATAGCGCCTTCAAAATGCGCGCATCTTCGAGGAAGTCCGCTGCGGCTGTCAGCAGTGCGAAGACAATCGCCGGAATAACCCACAACGAACGGCGAATTGTTACAGCAGCTGCGATGAAGAATGCCGTGTACAGCGGAATAAAAACAAAATCCAATTTTTGGATGCGACGCCCGATCTGACGGTTCCCTTCCCCAATCGCAGTTCCGGTCGCTCCGAGCAGTCGATCGACGAAGCCAGGCGAATCTGCGAGCTCCAATGCCAAGCCGGGGTTTTCCGCGAACGGCCAGAAAGGCGGATCGAGCCGGCGAAATTTCTTCACAACTCGATTGATCCATCCGCCCCATGCTCCGACGAGCACGAGCAGCACTAGAGGAATACACTTCATCAACACGTTTTGCATATGAGATATGGCGGTTTTATAGATTCCATTGCCGAGAGTGTCAACAAACAGGTACCGAAAAATTCGGAAACGGCGGAGGCTATCCGCCGGTTTTCTCTAATTGGACTTCACGTAGCCGGCGTTCGAGATATCGCCGTTCGCTCTGATTGGTGACGAGAGCGAGCGCTCGCGTGTAACTCTTCGCGGCTTCATCCACGGATCCAATCCGGCGAAGCAGGTCCGCACGCACGGCGTGAAGGAGATGATAGTCTTCGAGAGCTCCTGTAGCGGCTATTGCATCGATCAATACGAGCGCCTTCCCAGGGCCATCGGCCATCGCGACCGCCACGGCGCGGTTGAGTGAAACGACCGGAGAGGGCTGGATGCGTTCGAGAATACTGTAGAGGTTCACAATTTCGCGCCAATCCGTTTCTTCGGCACGGCTGGCCTGGCAATGCATCGCAGCGATCGCGGCTTGAAGGCCGAATGGACCAGCTCCAGTGCGAAGCGCTTCCTGCACGAGCGGCAATGCTTCCGCAATCTGATCTCGATTCCAGCGGCTCCGATCCTGTTCCTCGAGAAGCACGATGTCCCCATGTTCATCGATGCGCGCCTCACGTCGAGAATCTTGAAGCAACATGAGGGCAAGAAGGCCGGTCGCCTCCGACGGAGGCTGCGCCGCCATCAGTGCGCAAACGAGCCGGCCAAGCCGGATGGCTTCGGTGCACAGGTCGGCCCTCACGAGGGGGCCGCCTCGAGTTGCCGCGTAACCCTCATTGAAGATCAGATAGATGACCGTAAGCACCGCGTCGAGCCGCTCCGGCAGGTCATTCGGGTTTGGCACCGAGTAGGGAATCCCCGCGTCGCGAATCTTGCGCTTGGCACGAACGAGCCGCTGCGCCATCGTCGTCGATGAAACCAGAAAGGCACGCGCAATTTCGTCAGTTTCGAGACCGCACAAAGAGCGAAGCGTTAATGGGACCTGGGCCTCGAGCGCGAGAGCCGGATGGCAGCACGTGAAGATCAGGCGAAGGCGATCGTCGGGAATTTCATTCGTGCCGATATCTGATGCGGGATGGCTTGGCGTGATCTCAGCGACATTCTGTTCGAGTATTTCAGAGAACCTCGTTCGGCGGCGGATGCGGTCAATGGCTTTATTGCGTCCCGCCTGGATCAGCCACGCCCGCGGGTTCTCTGGAATTCCCGCGGCACGCCATTGGTCCACAGCCGCGGCAAAAGCTTCTTGCGCCACTTCTTCGGCGAGGTCGAAGTCTCCAAACAATCGGATCAATGCGGCAACGATCCGACCCCAATCCGAGCGGTAAACCTTTTCAATCGCGACATTCGCATCCAGGAGCATACTCAAGGATAAATAATTTTTTTGACGAAGTGTCGATTTGGGCGTTCGCGGTTCGACTTATTTATGGAGGCAGACAATGAAGTACATGTTGCTGGTTTATCTTGATGAACAGATCTTGAGCGAAGCGGAGCGTGAACATTGTTACGTGAAATCCGCACAGCTCGCGCAAGATATCCATTCCAAAGGTCAGTATCTCGACGCGGCTCCACTGCATCCAACGTCCACTGCCACGAGCGTTCGGATACGAGACGGCAAGCGGCTCGTAACGGATGGCCCATTTGCGGAAACGCGCGAGCAGCTTGGCGGTTATTACTTGGTTGACGCGCGGAATTTGGATGAGGCGATCGGCGTCGCCGAACGTATTCCAGGTGCCCATTGGGGAACCATCGAGATCCGGCCGGTTATGGAAATTTCAGGTCTGCCGATACACGGAACGAACGATCTCGCGAAGAAAAAATAGTTCAGGAGAAGCTTATGACGATTTTTGGCAAGCCGCTGTCCGACTACATTCAGTTTTGCAAAGTGTTTCTCGTTTTGATTCCCATGATCGGCATCGCCCGGCTCGCGCTCTCACTGGGCGGCGAACCGAATTCAACGGTCAAATGGATCAGTGTAACGGCTGCGGTCTGGATCGCAGTCTTGATTTACTCGGTCCGCGTGCACACCAGTGGTTTCGGGAGCTACAAGCAATTGCTTGTCGTGTGCGCACTCCTGAACCTGATGGCGCAAGCCGTCATCGTTATTGGAATTCTTCTGGCAATCCTCACGGGGACCGGCAACATTTACAGCGCGCCCGAATACGCCTTTGGCGGCGACGGTAAGAGTTGGCTTCACCTCGGCGCGCATCTCGTCATTGGCACGACGGCCGGTTCGCTCGTACCGTGGGGCGTCGGTTCTTTGATCTTGCTGGTAACGAAAAAGCTGACCGGCTCAGATTCACGAATCAAATCTTTGGCGTAAAAGGGGAAAGTTATGAAATCAGTCGTTACGTATTTGAATTTTGACGGAAACACGCGCGACGCCATGAAATTCTATGCACGATGCCTCGGCAGTGAACTCTCGATGATGCCCTTCTCCGAAGCGCCTGGAGATTTTCCGAAGGAAGCGAAGGATCGCGTTATGCATTCGAGAGTGACGAAGGGTGGGGCTGTGCTTTTGATGGCATCCGATACCATGCCTGGAAGCGGCAGTCGTTTCGTGCAGGGAACGAACTTCTCGATCAGCATCGATTGTGAAAGTGTGGAAGAAATCGACAGACTATTCGCCGCATTCAGCGAAAACGGCAAGATCACGATGCCGCTGCAGGATGCCTTCTGGGGCGCTCGCTTCGGCATGCTGAAGGATCAATTCGGGATCAATTGGATGTTCAATTTCGAAAAGCCAAAAGCCGGCTAGTCCGTGTTTTTCTCTACCCCTCCTTCGAGGAGGGGTCGCTGCGCCGTATAAACGAATATCGCGCTACCTTGAACACGGCGCAGCGGGGGAGGTCGAACGGTTGTCTGACCTCCCCGGCCGCGCCGATGCTAGTGTAGCGAGGCAATTGTCTGATCGGCGCAGCCGCCCCTCCTCGAAGGAGGGGCAAAAAAAGCCGGTACTCGCGAAATCGCCGAAAACCGGATCGAGTTTTCGGCAAAAACGCGGACAATCCAACTATGCCAATCAATTAAATCTCAAAGTTGCGCGCAAATTGCGGATGGCGTTGAAAATGCTTGCGGGCTTATCGTTTCGTGACGCGGAAATCGCCGCGTTGATCGTCGTGGACCCAAGTGCCGGCCATCGTGTTACCGCTGACTTTGCCGTCGACGTTGTAATGAACCGTCCGCCCGCCGTTGCCTTCGGCATCAAATTCCATCGTGATGGCGCCGGTGTCCTGGTTGAATGAAGCTTTCGAGAGGGAAAGCGACCGTGCGCCGGCGTGTACGACTCCCTGAAGACTCTCGTTCTCCCATCGCAAGTCGACGCTGATCGATTCGCGTCGACCGGTACCGGGATCATAATCTCCGGACCATGTTCCACCAGGAGCTTTTCCGTCCGAAGCGTCTCGTTGAGAGGTGCATGCGGAGAGCAGTGTAATGAGGAGAATCAAACCGAAGATTTTCGCAAGCATGACGACGTATCGTATCATCCCTTGGCCAAATTATAGGAGATCGACATGCACACACGTTCCATCGTTTTCGTGCTACTTGTTCTGTTCACGACGGTCAACTGTTTTGCACAGTCCCAAACTTCGTCCGGGGATATCAAAGGAACCATCACAGATGCCACCGGCGCCGTCTTGCCGGGCGCAATGATCACGGTTACCAATATAGACACGGGTGTGGAGCGGACCGGCATATCGGACAATGTCGGCAATTTTCGCCTGTTCTTGCTGCCTCCGGGCGAATACGAAGTTAAGGTTCAACTTCCCAGTTTTTCGATTTATACGCGTCGGCCGGTGCAAGTGACCGTTGGTGAGACCGTTTCAATCGATGCGGTGCTGCAACCGGCATCGGTGCAGCAGGAAGTGCTTGTCCAAGAAGTGGCGTTAACGGTCGAGCCCGAGAAAACGCAACAGTCGGATACCATAACCGAAAAGCAGATCGATAGCCTTCCCATCAACGAACGCAACTTCCTGAATTTTTCGCTGCTCACGCCGGGGGTTACCGATTCCAAAGCGCTCGTCAGCTTCACGCTGCCGCAGGCGCCGAACTCCGGCCTTTCGTTTCTGGGCCAGAACGGCCGGACGAATAACGTCACGATCGACGGCGTCGACAACAACGATGATGCCGTAGCCGCGGTGCGATCGACCCTCAGCCAAGAAGCCGTGCAAGAATTCCAAATCAATCGATCGAACTTCTCCGCGGAATTCGGCCGGTCCGGCGGTGGTTTGATCAATATTGTTTCAAAGTCGGGGACGAATCGGTTGAATGGAAGCGCATTCGCTTTCATGCGCAACGAAGCGCTCGATGCGAGAAACCCTTTCGCCTTTGGTCAAAACAATAGCAGCATCGATCCGCCGTATAAGCGCGTTCAGTCCGGCTTTATCTTGGGCGGTCCGATCAAAAAGGATCGCACCTTTTTCTTTCTTTCATACGAAGGCTTAAGGCAGCGCGAATCGCGATTCGTAACATTTCTCGAAAACACCAGTTTCTTTCAGCCGAATGCGTCACAGCGGGCATTGATTCAGGGACTCAGCTCGGCTCCTAGCGCCGCTCTACAAGGATTCGGCAACATCCTGAACACGGTTCTCACCACATCCCGGCAGTTGTATCCGAGCACAATCGCTTTGCTCGAGTCCCAAAGCGGCGTATTTCCGTTTAAGAATAATGACAATACCGCATCGCTTCGCTTGGATCATTCTCTCTCGCGATCGAATCAAGTTTTCGGAAGACTGACGTTTTCGGATATCGACACAGTCGGCGGAGGAACGGGTGGCTTGAAAACACCTTCACGCGGAGCCAATTACAGCATTCAGGATTATGCTGGCGTCCTTGGCGATTCTCATTTTTTCGGATCGCATCTCGTGAACGAGTTCCGATTCCAGTTTGCGAACCGTGACTATAAGGCGCTTCCTGCAGATCCATTCGGGCCGGAGATTACAATCAACGGAGTGGCGGCTCTCGGCCGTGATTTTTACCTGCCTTCGACTCGTAATGAGAAACGATGGCAATGGCTCGACAATGTCACTATCGTTTCCGGCAAACACGAAATGAAGTTTGGCGCGGACGTGCACTATCTTCCCTTTGATACAACCACGGAAGTATTTCTCGGGGGACGCTTCATCTTTGGTGAAGGCATTCCACTGGGTCTCGTCCTGGACACGCTCAACGGACCCGGCACGACCACCACGATTGCTACGGGCCTGGCCGCAATCGGCCGCAGCGATTTAATTCCGAACCTTTCAGGTTCAATCACGTCACTTCAGGCCTTCAACTTCGGATTGCCGATCGTGTACCAGCAAGGCTTCGGTAATCCGAATGCCTCGCTGAACAACAAAATCTTCGCGGGATATTTTCAGGACCGCTTTCGGGCTACGACTAAGCTGACGCTGAGCGCCGGCTTACGTTACGACATGGAATTCCAGCCGGCTCCGGTCCATCGAGATAAAAACAATTTCGGCCCGCGTTTCGGCTTTTCTTATAGTCCGGACACACGGACAGCGATACACGGCGGTTATGGCATTTACTACTCACCGTTATACGAAGCTGTCGCGTTCGTAGCTCGAGTGTTGGATGGCACGCAGATTTCACAAGTATTCGTGCCACTGACCGGGCTGCCTCCATTCGGAATCACCGCCACATCCGCACAAGTGTGGGGTCTTGGAAAACAACGAAACATTTTCGGCAACCGAACAATGACGGCTGCCGACATTGCCCCGCTTGGGATTCGGCCGGGCGTCACGCCGCCGGTTATACTGCGCAGCGATCCCAACCTCGTTAATCCCTATAATCAGCAGTTCAACCTTGGCATCGATCGATCGGTTTTCGGTGTGAACGTGAGTGCCAATTACATCGGCAACCGAGGCGTAAAACTGCTTCGGTCACGCAACATAAATCTCAGGCAGACGGGAACGAACGCGTTCGGTCCGGTTTTTGGTCCGATCAATCCAACCATTCTGCAGGACAATTGGGTCGAGGCGTCGGGCAGTTCGATCTATCACGGGTTGGCACTCAGTGTGGCGAAGCGGTACAGGAATCATTACCAGCTTCAACTCTCGTACACGCTTGCTAAAGCGATCGACGACACAACGGACTTCATCACCGACCTGCAGGCTGCGAATCAACTGAACTTGCGGGCTGAGCGATCCCTCTCGGCGTTTGATCAACGCCACCGATTGGTGATCAGCAGCGTGATGGATCCGATTGGAGGCGTTACGGTCGCTCCTATCTTTACGTACTCCAGTGGCCATCCCTTTAATTTGCTTCTTGGATTCGATGCGAATGGCGACACAAACGCAAACACGGATCGGCCAACGTTTGCTGGACGCAACACCGGCCGCGGACCCAATTACATCGATTTCGATCTGCGTATCTCGAAGGAGTTCCGGTTCCGCCGCGAGTCGAATTATCGACTGGAGGCAATTGCCGAAGCATTCAATCTCTTCAACAGGGTGAATTTTTCAGGCGTGAATAATGTCGTTGGGACATCGCTGACCACCAACTATCACGTCGAAGGGAATCGCAACGCGAAGCCGGCCGATCCTCTCGGATTCACATCGGCGTTCGATCCACGGCAGATTCAGCTGGGGGTCAAATTCAAGTTTTGAAATAACCACAGAGACACAGCGGCAGATTAATCAGAATTCAGGAATTCTTCAGAGATCCCTCAATCGCCTTTGGAGTTACAATTCGCGCCGGAGGTTGCAGTAACTTAGTCGATTGAAAGGATTGCGATGCGAAAGTATCTGTCACTTGCTCTAATGAGCATTTTGCTCCTCTTAGTTGGCGCCTGCGCCCAGCAGCAGCAACAAGCGGCGTCGCAGCAGGCTGAATACAGGACAACGGCGACCATTAAAGACATCATGGACTCGATGGTCGATCCGGGTTCCGACTACATCTGGGACGCCGTCGAAACCGTTGTGAGTGCAAAGGGCGTCGAAGAAAAAATGCCGCGTACGGACGAAGAATGGAAAGAAGTCCGGCGGCATGCGATCATGCTGATGGAGGCTACGAACCTGCTGCAAATTCCGGGGCGGCATGTGGCCAAGCCTGGTGAGAAAGCCGACGATCCAAAAGTTGAATTAGCTCCCGAGCAGATCGAAGAAAAAATCACGAAAGATCGCGAGGCCTGGATCAAGTTCGCTCATGGGCTTCACGATGCCACGATGGAAGCATTCAAGGCCATCGAAGCCAAGGACGCTGAAGCGCTACTAAACTCCGGCGACGGCATCGACAATGCCTGCGAGAAGTGCCATTTGGAATATTGGTATCCAGGTGAGAAGGCAGCTCAGGCGGCCCAGAAGAGTGGTAACTAAACTTCGCACTGTTTGCCTGTCGTTGTTCATTTTGATTGCTGCCGACGCGATGGCACAAGGCACCGGCACGATCAAAGGGCACGTGCGTCTCACTGGAAAGCTTCCTGGGAATCCATTCATCCGGATGGGTATGGATCCCATGTGCTCGAGGATGTTGGCAGGCAAGCGGGTGCTCCAGGAATACGTCGTTGCGACCGCCGACGGCAGCCTCGGAAATGTTTTCGTGAGGCTGCAAGGCAACTTTCCACAAACACCCGTTCCCACCCAACCTGTCGTGATCGATCAGCGCGGATGTATCTATGTTCCTCGCGTTGTCGGTGCCCGCGTCGGTCAAACCGTTCAGGTTAAAAACAGCGACGCTCTTATGCATAACGTGGACGCTTCTTCCGCGAAGAACAACGGCTTCAATGTCGCCCAACCGCGCGCAGGCCTCGTTTACGAATTCAAGCCGAAAAGCGAAGAGGTAATGCACCAC
>JACXTT010014153.1_pt1 | contig 10464 bp, 7 predicted proteins | sample 9270951 | NCBI WGS metagenome assembly JACXTT01 (sample SAMN15532306, study PRJNA645909) | rock metagenome | isolation source: weathered quartz diorite | place: Puerto Rico | collected 2017-06-21
ACCACGTCCTGGCTCGGCACGATCGACGGTTCGCCGTTCGCCGGGAACAGGATGTTGTTGGTCGCCAGCATCAGCGTGCGGGCTTCCATCTGCGCCTCGATCGACAGCGGCACGTGCACCGCCATCTGGTCGCCGTCGAAGTCGGCGTTGAACGCCGCGCAGACGAGCGGGTGCAGCTGGATCGCCTTGCCCTCGATCAGCACCGGCTCGAACGCCTGGATGCCCAGGCGGTGCAGCGTCGGCGCGCGGTTCAGCAGCACCGGGTGCTCCTTGATGACTTCCTCGAGGATGTCCCAGACCACCGGCGTGCCCGACTCGACTTCCTTCTTCGCCGCCTTGATCGTCGTCGCGATGCCCATGGCTTCGAGGCGCGAGAAGATGAACGGCTTGAAGAGTTCGAGCGCCATCAGCTTCGGCAGGCCGCACTGGTGCAGCTTGAGCGTCGGGCCGACCACGATGACCGAGCGGCCCGAGTAGTCGACGCGCTTGCCCAGCAGGTTCTGGCGGAAGCGGCCGCTCTTGCCCTTGATCATGTCGGCGAGCGACTTCAGCGCGCGCTTGTTCGCGCCCGTCATCGCCTTGCCGCGACGGCCGTTGTCGAGCAGCGAGTCGACCGCCTCCTGCAGCATGCGCTTCTCGTTGCGCACGATGATCTCGGGCGCCTTCAGCTCCAGCAGCCGCGCGAGGCGGTTGTTGCGGTTGATGACGCGGCGGTACAGGTCGTTCAGGTCGCTGGTGGCGAAGCGGCCGCCGTCGAGCGGCACGAGCGGGCGCAGGTCCGGCGGCAGCACCGGCAGCACCTCCATCACCATCCACTGCGGCTTGATGCCCGACTTCTTGAAGGCTTCCATCACCTTCAGGCGCTTGCTGTTCTTCTTGACCTTCAGCTCCGAGCCGGTCATGTCGCCGCGCAGCTTCTCGATCTCGACGTCGAGGTCGATCTCGGCCAGCAGCTTGTGCACGCCCTCGGCGCCCATCAGTGCGACGAACTCGTCACCGAACTCGGTGCGCTTCGCGTCGTAGTCGTCCTCGCTCATGATGCTGAACTTCTTCAGCGGCGTCATGCCCGGGTCGACGACGACGTAGGCTTCGAAATACAGCACCCGCTCGATGTCGCGCAGCGTCATGTCGAGCACCAGGCCCAGACGCGACGGCAGCGACTTCAGGAACCAGATGTGCGCGCACGGCGCTGCGAGGTCGATGTGACCCATGCGCTCGCGGCGCACCTTGGTCTGCGTGACCTCGACGCCGCACTTCTCGCAGATCACGCCACGGTGCTTCAGGCGCTTGTACTTGCCGCACAGGCACTCGTAGTCCTTGATCGGGCCGAAGATCTTGGCGCAGAAGAGACCGTCGCGCTCCGGCTTGAAGGTACGGTAGTTGATGGTCTCCGGCTTCTTGACTTCGCCGAACGACCAGGACCGAATTTTCTCGGGGGAAGCCAGCCCGATCTTGATCGCATCGAAATGCTCGTCGGGGGTGAACTGGCGGAACAGATCAAGCAAACCCTTCATGTTCTGTTTCCTTCCTTCTTAATTGCGTTCGAGTTCGATGTCGATGCCCAAGGATCTGATTTCCTTGACCAGCACATTGAACGACTCCGGCATGCCGGCTTCGATGGCGTGTTCGCCCTTGACGATCGACTCGTACACCTTGGTGCGGCCGTTCACGTCGTCGGACTTGACCGTCAGCATCTCCTGCAGCACGTAGCTCGCGCCATAGGCCTCGAGCGCCCAGACTTCCATCTCGCCGAAGCGCTGGCCGCCGAACTGCGCCTTGCCGCCGAGCGGCTGCTGCGTGACCAGGCTGTACGGGCCGGTCGAGCGCGCGTGCATCTTGTCGTCGACCAGGTGGTGCAGCTTCAGCACGTGCATGTAGCCGACCGTCACGGGGCGCTCGAACGCCTCGCCGGTGCGGCCGTCGTGCAGGATCGCCTGGGTGCGCGTCTCGGTCAGGCCCTTCGCCTTGGCGATGTCGTCCGGGTAGGCGAGCTTCAGCATCGCGCGGATCTCTTCCTCGGCCGCGCCGTCGAACACCGGCGTCGCGAACGGCACGCCCTTGCTGAGGTTGCCGGCCATCTCGACGATCTCGGCGTCCGACAGGTCGTCGAGCCGCTCGGTCTTGCCGCCCGACTTGTTGTAGAGCTCGTCGAAGAACTTGCGCAGCTCGGCGACCTTGACCTGCTCGGCGAGCATCGTCTCGATGCGCTGCCCGATGCCCTTGCCGGCCCAACCCAAGTGCACTTCGAGCACCTGCCCGACGTTCATCCGGCTCGGCACGCCGAGCGGGTTCAGCACGATGTCGCACGGCGTGCCGTCGGCCATGTACGGCATGTCTTCGACCGGCACGACCTTCGATACGACGCCCTTGTTGCCGTGGCGCCCCGCCATCTTGTCGCCCGGCTGCAGGCGGCGCTTGACGGCCAGGTAGACCTTGACCATCTTCAGCACGCCGGCCGGCAGCTCGTCGCCCTGCGTCAGCTTCTTGCGCTTCTCTTCGAACGCGAGGTCGAAGCTGTGGCGCGTCTGCTCGAGCGAGTTCTTCACGCTCTCGAGCTGCAGCGCGATGCTCTCGTCGGCCGGGCGGATGTCGAACCAGTGGTACTTCTCGACGCTGGCCATGTAGGCCTTGTCGATCACCGTGCCCTTGGCGATCTTCTGCGGGCCGCCGTTGGCGCTCTGGCCGACGAGCAGCTTCTCGATCCGGTCGAACGCGTCGGCCTCGACGATGCGCAGCTGGTCGTTCAGGTCGAGGCGGTAGCGCTTCAGCTCGTCGTCGATGATCTGCTGGGCGCGCTTGTCGCGCGGGATGCCTTCGCGGGTGAACACCTGCACGTCGATCACGGTGCCGTTGGTGCCCTGGTCGACGCGCAGCGACGTGTCCTTCACGTCGGAGGCCTTCTCGCCGAAGATCGCGCGCAGCAGCTTTTCTTCCGGCGTCAGCGTGGTCTCGCCCTTCGGCGTGACCTTGCCGACCAGCGTGTCGCCCGGGTTCACCTCGGCACCGACATACACGATGCCGGATTCGTCGAGGCGGCCGAGTTGCTGCTCGCTCAGGTTCGGAATGTCGCGGGTGATTTCTTCCGAGCCGAGCTTGGTGTCGCGCGCCATCACGACCAGCTCCTCGATGTGGATCGAGGTGTAGCGGTCGTCGGCGATCACGCGCTCGCTGATCAGGATCGAGTCTTCGAAGTTGTAGCCGTTCCACGGCATGAAGCCGACCAGCATGTTCTGGCCGAGCGCGAGCTCGCCGATGTCGGTCGACGCGCCGTCGGCGATGATGTCCTCGGCCGACACCTTGTCGCCGCGCTTGACGATCGGGCGCTGGTGGATGTTGGTGTTCTGGTTCGAGCGCTGGTACTTGATCAGGTTGTAGATGTCGACGCCGACCTCGCCCGCGACCGTCTCCTTGTCGTTGACGCGGATCACGATGCGGTTGGTGTCGACGTAGTCGACGACCCCGCCACGCTTCGCCGCGACGACCGTGCCCGAGTCCTTCGCGGCGACGCGCTCGACGCCGGTGCCGACGAGCGCCTTCTCCGGGCGCAGCGTCGGCACGGCCTGGCGCTGCATGTTCGCGCCCATCAGCGCGCGGTTCGCGTCGTCGTGCTCGAGGAAAGGCACCAGCGAGGCCGCGACCGACACGATCTGTGTCGGCGCCACGTCCATGTACTGGATGCGCTCGGCCGAGGTCAGGATCGACTCGCCGTTGTCGCGCGCGCTGACGAGCTCGTCGATCAGCTTGCCGTCCTTGTCGAGCGTCGCGCTGGCCTGCGCGATCACGTACTTGCCTTCCTCGATCGCCGACAGATAGTCGATCTGGTTCGTCACCTTGCCGTCGATCACACGCCGGTACGGCGTCTCCAAGAAGCCGTACTCGTTCAGCTGCGCATACAGCGCGAGCGAATTGATCAGGCCGATGTTCGGGCCTTCCGGCGTCTCGATCGGGCACACGCGACCGTAGTGCGTCGGGTGTACGTCTCTTACCTCGAAGCCGGCGCGCTCGCGCGTCAGGCCGCCCGGGCCGAGGGCCGAGACGCGCCGCTTGTGCGTGATCTCGCTCAGCGGGTTCGTCTGGTCCATGAACTGACTGAGCTGGCTCGCGCCAAAGAACTCCTTCAGCGCCGCGCTGATCGGCTTGGAGTTGATCAGGTCATGCGGCATCAGCGCCTCGGTCTCGGCCTGGCCGAGACGTTCCTTCACGGCCTTCTCGATCCGCGCCAGGCCCGAGCGGTACTGGTTTTCGGCCAGCTCGCCGACGCAGCGCACGCGCCGGTTGCCGAGGTGGTCGATGTCGTCGACCTCGCCGCGGCCATTGCGCAGCTCGACGAGGATCTTGACGACGTCGAGGATGTCCTCGTTGCTCAGCGTCATCGCGCCTTCCGGCGTGTCGCGGCCGACGCGGGCGTTGAACTTCATCCGGCCCACGCGCGACAGGTCGTAGGTGTCGGCCGAGTAGAAGAGGCGATGGAACAGCGCCTCGACCGCGTCTTCGGTCGGCGGCTCGCCGGGGCGCATCATCCGGTAGATCGCGACGCGCGCGGCGAGCTGGTCGGCGGTCTCGTCGGCGGCGAGCGTCTGCGAGATGTACGCGCCTTCGTCGAGCTCGTTGGTGTACAGCGCCGGGATTTCCTTCACGCCGGCCACGCGCAGCTTCTTCAGCAGCGCTTCGGTCAGCTCGTCGTTGGCCTTCGCGATGATCTCGCCGGTGTCGGCGTCGACGACGTTGCGCGCCAGCATCCGGCCCATCAGGTAGTCCTCGGGGACGCTGATGAACTTGGTGTCGCTCTGCTCGAGCGTGCGCACGTGGCGCGCGGTGATGCGCTTGTCCTTCTCGACGACGACGTTGCCGCTCTTGTCGGTGATGTCGAAGCGCGCGATCTCGCCGCGCAGGCGATCGGCGACGAACTCGAGCTGCGCGCCCGAATCCATCAGGCGGAAGTTGTCGAAGACGAAGAAGTTCGCGAGGATCGCCTCGGGGTTCAGGCCGATCGCCTTCAGCAGGATCGTCACCGGCATCTTGCGGCGGCGGTCGACGCGGAAGTACAGGATGTCCTTCGGGTCGAACTCGAAATCGAGCCACGAGCCGCGGTACGGGATGATGCGGGCGCTGAACAGCAGCTTGCCGCTCGAATGCGTCTTGCCCTTGTCGTGCTCGAAGAACACGCCCGGCGAACGGTGCAGCTGCGAGACGATCACGCGCTCGGTGCCGTTGACGATGAACGAGCCGTAGTCGGTCATCAGGGGCACCTCGCCCATGTAGACCTCCTGCTCCTTGATCTCCTTGACCGTCTTGGCCTGCGGGCTCTCACGGTCGTAGATGATCATCTGCAGCTTCGCGCGCACCGCGGCCGCATACGTCAGCCCGCGCACCTGGCACTCGCGCGTGTCGAACGCGGGCTTGGCCATGTTGAATTCGATGAACTTCATCTCCACGAACCCGTTGTGCGAGACGATCGGGAACGCGGACAGGAACGCGGCCTGCAGCCCCTCGGGCTTGCGCTTTTGCGGCGGCACGTCTTTCTGCAGGAAGGCGACGTACGACTCCTTCTGCATCGTCAGCAGGTAGGGGACGTTGAGCACGCTCTCGCGGTTGCCGAAGCTCTTGCGGATCCGCTTGCGCTCGGTGTAGCTGTAGGGGGTTTGATGCTGCGCCATACACACTCCGTCTCAGACAGCTTCGCCTGGCCGAGGCAACGCTGTCGTCGGCGACTGTCTTTCGAGACTTGCTCTCGAAGCTTGGTGGTTGGCCACTACCAACCGCTGGCGGACAACCCCGGCGTTGCGCCGGAGCCCGACCAAACCCGCTCTCTGCAGTCGGATCAGAGAGACTTTGAAATCACTTGGAAGAACCCACGATTGTCGCGGCGGGCGCTTTCAACTGCTTTCAAAAGGGCATTCCCGGTCAATCCGGGACGACCCCAAGAAGCGCGAAAGGCTGGGGCCGATTCCGGCGCCCAGCCCCTCACGGCGGGCGGGCTTACTTGATCTCGGCCTTCGCGCCGGCGTCGACCAGCTTCTTCAGCGCGGCGTCGGCGTCGGCCTTGGCGATGCCTTCCTTGACGGCCTTCGGGGCGCCGTCGACGAGGTCCTTCGCTTCCTTCAGGCCCAGGCCGGTCAGCTCGCGCACCGCCTTGATGACCGACACCTTGTTGGCGCCGGCCTCGAGCAGCATCACGTTGAATTCGGTCTGCTCCTCGGCTACCGCCGCGGCAGCACCACCGCCACCACCGGCCGCCGGCGCGGCCATCGCCGCGGCCGACACGCCGAACTTGGTCTCGATCGCCTTGACCAGGTCGTTCAGGTCCATCACCGACATGCTGTCGAGGGCGGTGAGGAATGCGTCTTTGTCGAATGCCATGATGAAATTTCCAGTTCAGTAGATGGGTTTGAAAGTTCGATCGTTCAAGCGGCCGCGGGCGCGGCGTCGGCGGCAGGCGCCTGCGCCGGCGCGCCTTCGCCGCGCTTCTCGGCGACGGCACCGAGCACGCGCGCGAGACGCGAGATCGGCGACTGCATCAGGCCGAGCAGCTGCGCGAGCAGCACTTCCTTGCTCGGCACCGACGCCAGCGACTTCACGCCGTCGGCGTTCAGCGCCTTGCCGGCGTAGGCGCCGCCCTTGACGATCAGCTTGTCGTTGCCCTTGGCGAAGTCCGACAGGACCTTCGCCGCGGCCACGGCATCTTCGGAAAAACCGTAGATCAGCGGGCCGACCATGCTCGCCGAAGCCACCTCGAACGGCGTGCCGGCAACGGCGCGTCGCGCGAGCGTGTTCTTCAGCACGTGAAGGTACACGCCCTTGTCGCGCGCCTGCTTGCGCAGCACGTCGAGGTGAGCCACGGTGAGGCCACGGTACTCAGCCAGCGCCAGCGTCTGCGACCGCGCGACCTGCGCTGCCACGTCCGCCACGACGGTCTGTTTCTCGCTCTTGTTGAGACTCAAGGTCCAACTCCTCAAACATGTGTTCTTCGCCGGTCGCCCGGCTCCGAACACGCCTCAGGTTCAGCGACCTTCCGAACTGGAACTCTCATTCCGCTTCGGCGGGACCGCCATCTGCGCTGGCTTCGGGCAAGGCTTGCGACTTGCCGTCGATTACGCGGCCCGTGGGCCGCACCAGCGGTCTTGGATGACCTGCGCGCTCCTGCGGAACGCGCAGCCCACCAAACTCGTCATGCCGGCGCCAAGACGTGCGCCGGCCGAAGATTCACGTCAGGCGGCGCCCTTCACGCCGCCGCGGCCGATGCGTTGATCGTCGCGATGTCGACGCGGGCGCCGACGCCCATCGTCGAGCTCAGCGCGACCTTGCGCAGGTAGATGCCCTTGCTCGACGCCGGCTTGGCCTTGTTCAGCGCCTCGATCAGCGCGCGCAGGTTGCCGACCAGCTTGTCGGACTCGAACGAGCGCCGGCCGATCGTCGCGTGCACGATGCCGGCCTTGTCGACGCGGAACTGCACCTGGCCGGCCTTGGCGTTGCGCACCGCCTGCGCGACGTCGGGCGTCACGGTGCCGACCTTCGGGTTCGGCATCAGGCCGCGCGGCCCCAGGATCTGGCCGAGCGTGCCGACGACGCGCATCGTGTCGGGCGACGCGATCACGACATCGAAATCGAGCTGGCCGGCCTTGACCTTCTCGGCCAGGTCTTCCATGCCGACCACGTCGGCTCCGGCGGCGCGCGCCTCTTCGGCCTTCGCGCCCTGCGCGAAGACCGCGACGCGCTTGGTCTTGCCGGTGCCGTTGGGCAGCACGACGGCGCCGCGCACGACCTGGTCGGACTTCTTCGCGTCGATGCCGAGCTGCACCGCGACGTCGATCGATTCGTCGAACTTCGCGACCGCGCATTCCTTGACGATCGCCAGCGCGTTGTCGACCGGGTACAGCTTGGTCGACTCGACCTTGCCGGCCAGCGCCTTCTGGCGCTTCGTGAGCTTGGCCATGTCAGAGCACTCCTTCCACGGTGATGCCCATCGAGCGGGCCGTGCCGGCGACGGTGCGCACGGCGGCGTCGAGATCGGCGCCGGTCAGGTCCTTGATCTTCATCTTCGCGATCTCTTCGGCCTGCGCGCGCGTGAGCTTGCCGACCTTGTCGAGGTGCGGGCGCGCCGAGCCCTTGTCGAGCTTCAGCGCCTTCTTGATCAGCACCGACGCCGGCGGGCTCTTCAGCACGAACGTGAACGACTTGTCCGCGAACGCGGTGATCACGACCGGCAGCACCAGGCCCGGTTCCATCGACGAAGTCTGGGCGTTGAACGCCTTGCAGAACTCCATGATGTTCAGGCCGCGCTGGCCGAGCGCCGGGCCGATCGGCGGCGACGGGTTCGCCTTGCCGGCGGGAACTTGCAGCTTGATCAAGCCGACAATCTTCTTTGCCATCTCAGTCTCTCCAATCCGACCCGGTGCTTTCGCGGTGGGCCGTTGAGTGCAAACGCCACGGGCTGGTTACCGGGGCTCCTCGTGTCCGTGTCTCGTCTCGGACTGGGCTACGGGCGCGGCTCGCTGTCGAGTGCCGCGCCGGACTCGTCGATTCAAACTTTCTCGACCTGTGCGAAGTCGAGCTCAACCGGCGTCGCGCGGCCGAAGATCGTGACCGAGACGCGAACTTTGGATTTGTCGTAGTTCACGTCCTCGATCGCGCCGTTGAAATCGGTGAACGGGCCTTCCTTGATTCGCACCAGTTCGCCGACGACCCACTGCACCTTCGGGCGCGGCTTCTCGACGCCCTCCTGCATCTGGTGGACGATCTTCAGCACCTCGGCCTCGGAGATCGGCGACGGCCGGTTCTTCGCGCCGCCGACGAACCCGGTGACCTTGCTGGTGTGCTTGACCAGGTGCCAGGTGTCGTCGCCCATCTCCATCTCGACCAGCACGTAGCCGGGGAAGAAGCGCCGCTCGCTGACCGACTTCTTGCCGTTCTTCAGCTCGACGACCTCTTCCATCGGCACCAGGATGCGGCCGAACTTGTCTTGCAATTCCGAACGGTCGATGCGTTCGCGCAAATTGCGCTCGACCGCCTTTTCCATGCCGGAATAGGCGTGCACGACGTACCAGCGCTTGTTGGTCGCGGGCGCCACGGTCTCGGGCGTGACGGCGTCGTGGTGGGTGGATTCTTCGGTCATGGCATTCATCCGCAAACGCGCCTCAACGCTTCCAGCCCAGGATCAGGTCATACAGCAGCCATTCGAGCGTCTTGTCGGTCAGGAACAGGAACAGCGCCATCACCACCACGAACGCGAACACGTAGCCGGTCATCTGCAGCGCTTCCTTGCGCGTCGGCCAGACGACCTTCTTGACCTCGCGCACCGAATCGCGCCCGTAGGCGATCAACTGCTTGCCGGGCTCGGAGGTGAAGAACGTCGCCACCGCGGCTGCGAGCACGACCGCGAGCGCGGCGACGCGCAGCCACAGGTCCTGGCGCGCGAGCGCGTAGAACGCCACGACTGCGGCGACGACGAGCACGCCGGCGACCGCCAGCTTGGCCTTGTCGGCGCCGGTGGAGATCGTTTCGACTTGGGGAGGATTCGCCATGGTGTTGTCGGGTACTGCTGTCAGCGTGAAGGCCCGCGGGCCACTGGGGCGCCGGCGGGCCGATTCCTAGCTGTCGTTCACGCTGCTGCCAGGGTTCTGGCAGGGGCGGAGGGCATCGAACCCCCAACCTCTGGTTTTGGAGACCAGCGCTCTGCCAATTGAGCTACGCCCCTGTGGTTCCTTGTTACTCGATGATCTTGGCGACGACGCCGGCGCCGACGGTACGCCCGCCCTCACGGATGGCGAAGCGCAAGCCTTCTTCCATCGCGATCGGCGCGATCAGCTTGACGGTGATCGAGACGTTGTCGCCCGGCATCACCATTTCCTTGTCCTTCGGCAGCTCCACCGCCCCCGTCACGTCGGTCGTGCGGAAGTAGAACTGCGGCCGGTAGTTGTTGAAGAACGGGGTGTGGCGTCCGCCTTCTTCCTTGCTCAGCACGTAGATCTCGGCCGTGAAGTGGGTGTGCGGCTTCACGCTGCCGGGCTTGCACAGCACTTGCCCGCGCTGCACTTCTTCGCGCTTGGTGCCGCGCAGCAGGATGCCCACGTTGTCGCCCGCCTGGCCTTGGTCCAGCAGCTTGCGGAACATTTCCACGCCCGTGCAGGTCGTCTTCTGGGTCGCGGTGATGCCGACGATTTCGATTTCTTCGCCAACCTTGATCACGCCGCGCTCGACGCGCCCGGTCACCACCGTGCCGCGCCCGGAGATGCTGAACACGTCTTCCACCGGCATCAGGAAGGCGCCGTCGACCGCCCGCTCGGGCGTCGGGATGTAGCTGTCCAGCGCTTCAGCGAGCTTGAGGATCGCGCCTTCGCCGAGTTCGCCCTTGTCGCCTTCCATCGCCAGCTTGGCGCTGCCGTGCACGATCGGGGTCTTGTCACCCGGAAAGTCGTACTTGTCCAGCAGTTCGCGCACTTCCATTTCGACGAGTTCGAGCAGCTC
>JACXTT010014154.1_pt1 | contig 10464 bp, 10 predicted proteins | sample 9270951 | NCBI WGS metagenome assembly JACXTT01 (sample SAMN15532306, study PRJNA645909) | rock metagenome | isolation source: weathered quartz diorite | place: Puerto Rico | collected 2017-06-21
ATACAATTATTTATTTGCCAAAAAAATGGGCGGCAAAATGTTGTTGCGAATAGAAGATACGGATCAGAACAGATTTGTACCGGGCGCAGAAGAATACATCCTAAAAGCACTGGATTGGATTGGAATAAAACTGGACGAGGGTATCCGCGAAGGAGGACCTTTTGCTCCTTACAGACAATCGGAGCGGAAAGCAATGTACATGGAGTATGCTTTACGATTGGTCAACGAAGGAAACGCGTATTATGCCTTTGATACCGCTGAGGAACTCGATGCCATGCGCAAAAGGCTGGAAGCCGCTAAGGTAGCTTCTCCTGCGTACAACTCTATTACAAGGGTGCAGATGAAAAATTCGCTGACACTGCCCGAAGACGAAGTAAAGAAAAAACTAGCCGCCGGAGATCCTTATGTGATCCGTCTGAAAGTGCCGCGCAAAGATGAAATCCGGATCAACGATTTAGTGAGAGGGTGGGTAATGGTGCACTCTTCCGCTATTGACGATAAAGTATTGATGAAGTCGGACGGAATGCCGACGTACCATCTGGCAAACGTAGTAGATGACCACCTGATGCAAATCACACATGTGATTCGCGGGGAAGAATGGCTGCCTTCTGCACCGCTGCACGTATTGCTTTATAAATTTTTGGGCTGGGAAGAGACTATGCCCCAGTTTGCACACCTTCCGCTTTTGTTGAAACCGGATGGCAACGGTAAGCTGAGCAAGAGAGATGCCGATGCCGGAGGATTTCCTATTTTTCCACTGGAGTGGAAAGATCCTAATACCGCTGAGACCGCCATTGGTTTCCGCGAGCAAGGCTACTTGCCGGAGGCTATCCTAAACTTCCTGGCCTTCCTTGGATGGAATCCTGGTACACAGCAGGAGCTTTTTTCTATGGAAGAATTGATCCAGGCTTTCAGCATTGAACGAATTGGAAAATCGGGTACGAAATTCGATATCAACAAAGCGAAGTGGTTCAATCAGCAGTACATGAAGCAGAAGTCGTCCGCTGAAATGGCAGCGTATTTAAAGGCGGATCTGAAAGCGAACAATATCAATTTTGACGAAAGCAAAATAGAAAAAATAAGTGATCTGCTGAGAGACCGCGTAGTGTTTGCGAGCGATCTTTGGAACGAAGGGAAATTTTTCTTCTTGGCTCCTCAGTCCTATGATGAATCCATTGTGGCTGCTAAATGGACGAACGAAGCGGTGAAAATAATAACAGAGTTCAATGAAAATTTAGCGGCAAAATCTTCTGTCAACGCAGAGGACGCAAAAGCAGTGTTCAACGAAGTGCTGGAAAAAAACGGCGTGAAAATGGGCAAAGTGCTGCAGGCATTGCGCCTCGCCCTCACCGGCGTAGGAGCGGGCCCTGATCTGATGCAAGTTATCGAATTGCTGGGCAAAGAAGAATCTGTAAAAAGAATCAGCACGGCGCTTAGCAAATTGAATAGTAAAGTTATAGCTTGATGGTGAGAGGTGAAAAGTGAGAAGTAAAAAGTTTCGTTAAACCTCTTTTATTTCTTTCTTGCTTTTCACTTTTTACCTTTTACTTTTCACTATAAATTAAAAAACATGGCCAAGAAAAAAGAAGTTGACGGTAAAAAAAACGAAGATAAAAAACCTAAAGTGAACAAAGAACTGAAGGGTTTTGATATTACGGTGAATAGTTTCGGCGAAATCAATTCTAGCTTTGATCTGGACAAGCTGAACGAATTTCTGGATAAAAATGTGGAAGACAAAAAACTGAAAAACAGAAACGAACTTCCTCCAGGCAAAAAAGGAAAAAAATCCTAATTCATTTTTGCGTGCTTCTACTCATTCGCCAAAACAAAATTTATTTTACCTGCCTGGGGCTGTATTTTTTTATAGTGGGCATACTTCTGATCGTACAAGGGAAAGGCGATTTGGTACTTGCTCTGAACCGTCACCACCATCCTTTGCTGGATACCTTTTTTAAATACATTACTTACCTCGGCGATGGAATATTTGTGATTCCCCTGATTTTATTTCTGATTTTATTCAAAAGTATTTTTGAAGGAATTGTGATGCTCTGTTCTGTACTCATTTCTTTTTTAGTAGTACAATTTTTGAAAATATATGTATACGACGATATTGTTCGGCCTATAAAATATTTCCCCGCATCGGCCAATCTTTATTTTGTGGAAGGAGTAGAGATTCATTCGTTCAATAGTTTTCCTTCCGGACATTCGGCGCAGGCATTTTCTATTTTTTTAGTCTTGACATTATTTTCTAAAAACAAAAACTGGTCCTACGCATTCTTCCTGATAGCAGTGCTTGTCACGGTATCCAGAATGTACCTCGCGCAACATTTCTTTGTCGACACGTATTTCGGAGCGTTGATAGCGACAGTTCTAACATTGATTACGTACCTGTCTTTTGTAAACTACACAACACTCTCTGAAAAGGAAAGACTGCAGAGAGGCTGGTTGCGTTAAAATAAACTATTTAACGGTCGTACTTGTTATTACGACAGAAGGGGAGAAATACATTATGTCTAAAGAAAGCAAGGACAAAGTAAAAATAGGAATACTCCGGGAATCCAAAATACCTGTGGACTGGCGTGTACCTTTGCGCCCTGATCATTGTAAAATGCTACTGGAACATTATCCGCACGTGGAGCTTTTTGTACAGCCCAGCGATACCCGGTGTTTTAGCAACAAAGAATATTCTTCCCTTGGTATAAAAATGAAGGAAGATTTGAGCGACTGCGATATTTTATTAGGCATAAAAGAAGTAGCCGAACATGTGTTAATCCCCAATAAAAAATACCTGTTTTTTTCCCATACGATGAAGAAGCAACCTCAGAACAAAAAGCTTCTTCAGGCCATATTGGAAAAAAAAATTGAGATGATAGATTATGAATCCATAAAAGATGATCAAGGACAGAGACTGATCGCTTTTGGGAGGTTTGCAGGCATTGTCGGCGCTTATAACTCACTGCTTCTTTACGGACGAAAATATAAACTCTTCGATTTAAAACCTGCTTACAAATGTTATAATTACGACGAGTTAAAATCAGAATTAAAAAAGCTTCAGATACCGGCTATTAAAATAGTGGTAACCGGTTCAGGCCGCGTTGGCAATGGAATCTGTGAGGTGCTCGATTTTCTTAATATTCCGAAAGTAAGCGGGAAAGATTTTCTTCGCAATAATTTTAGATACGCCGTATATACTCAATTACTTTCCGACGATTATCATATTCATAATAAAAAAGGAAAGCCTTTTGATAAACAGGAATTTCATCAGTACCCGGAAAATTTTCATTCTAATTTCGTACCCTTTACGAAAGCCGCAGACATTCTGATAGCCGGTGCTTTCTGGCATCCAAAGGCGCCCGTGCTTTTTACTACAGAAGACATGCGTGCCGATGATTTCCGACTTAAATTAATCGGTGATGTGACCTGCGATTTCAACGGCTCTATTCCCTGCACCATCAAGCCTTCTACCATTTACGATCCCGCTTACGATTACAATCCTTTTACAGAAGGAATCGAAGCGCCTTTTTCAGACGAAAAAAATATTACCGTCATGGCCATCGAAAACCTGCCGGGTGAGCTTCCAAGAGACGCCTCTACGTATTTTGGTGACATGCTTATTAAAAACGTTTTGCCGGATTTGCTAAGCGGAAATTATTCGGAACTGATAGAACGCGCCACCATAGCGCGGAGCGGAACGTTGACAGAACGGTACAACTATCTGGAAGACTATGTAAAAGGGTAACCTTCTTTTTCTCTCCCCCTTTGAAGGGGGCCGGGGGGATGTTGTTGGCGTTACTACTAAATTCAGTTGAGATAGAGAGAACCTCCCCCTAACCCCCTCCAAAGGGGGAAATCGTTTGTTAAATAAATTTCCAGTTTAATTACTTCACAAACGTATTATTCGCCCAGGTAAAAAATTCCGTCAGGTTAAAAACCATTATTTCTTTGTGGACATTTTCAGGGGTTGTGTAAAGTTTATTTTTCACCGCGTCCCTTAACCATTTGATAGCGCCAAGTTTCCAGCCGGCACCGTCGATGAGAATGATAATTTTATCCTCTGGCATGGCTTCTATCGCGTTGAGGTATAAATAAGGGAGTTTCTCGTCTACTGAGCCTGCTACTTGTTGCCACTTGCACTCAATGCGTATGCGCATATCGTATTTTTCTGAAATAAGCAGGAACTCGGTATTCCCATTGTGTCCATAGGAAGTAGTATAAGGAGCGTTTTCCAGCACTATCTCTTTGCTGAATTTCAACGGTTGTTTTTCCCAACTACGATAATTAAAAATCTCAAATCCTTTTCCCGATAAAACAGTTTTGACAGCCGTTTCCAGTTGATTGCCGGTAATATTATTTTTGCTGCTTTTTGCCATGGATCGATGTTGTTAATATAAAAACCCTGGAGGTTTAGGTCATGGACGCAAACAACAACGCTGCCATCGCCAGAAGAGCCGGCAATGCCTGCACATAGAAGATGGATTTTTGTGCGGTGAGCGCGCCGTAAACCCCCGCTACTATCACACAACTGAGAAAGAAAGCGGCTACGTTAAAAGACCAAATCGAATCAGCAATGAGAAGCGACCAGATAAGTCCGGCAGAAAGAAAGCCGTTGTACAAGCCTTGATTAGCGGCAAGCGCTTTTGTTTTTTAAAACATATCTTCCGGCAGGGATTTGAATGTTTTTTTTCCTCTGGTCGTCCAGGCAAACATTTCCAGCCATAGGATGTACAAGTGTTCTACCGCTACGAGTCCTATTAAAATTTTTGCAATGAGTAACATAGTTTTTTTTATGAAGGTATAAAATTATTATGAAAGAATGTATAAGGTCGTTTCGTTTAGTCTATCGCGTTGGTTTAAGCCCCAAAAAACAAATTCCAAATACCAAAAAGAAGTAAATGTTTGATATTTGGAATTTGTGGTTTGTGATTTTTAAAACATTATATTAAAATAAAGCTGTAAATTTGTGCTTATGATAGAAATAGGCAAGCACAATGTATTAAAGGCCATACGACTTACTCCTCCCGGAATGTTTTTGGCAGAAGAGGGAAACGAAGAGGAAGTGGTATTGCTGCCCAATAAATACATTCCACCGGATTTGGAAGTGGATCAGGAAATCGAAGTTTTTATTTACAGAGATTCCGAAGACAGAATCATTGCTACGAATTTACAACCGAAAATAAAATTGCACGAAGTAGCTTGCCTGGAAGTAAAAGATGTAAACGATCACGGTGCTTTTCTGGATTGGGGGTTGGAAAAGGATTTGATGGTACCTTACCGGGAGCAATTAAGAAAAATGAGAACCGGGGAAAAATATTTGGTGTATCTCTATCTTGATGCGGACACCAACCGACTTGCTGCGACCAGTAAGATTGATCGGTTTTTAGAAAAAGATGATCTTACAGTGAGAATAGGGGACAAAGTAGATTTGTTGATTGGCGATAAAAGTGATCTGGGGGTGAATGTGATTATCAACGGCATTCACAAAGGCTTGATTTACCACAGTGAAATTTTCAAGAAAATATTCATCGGCGATAAAACAACCGGTTACATTAAAGATATCCGCGACGACAATAAAATTGATGTGAGCTTGCAGTTGCAAGGCTTCCGTAATATTGATCCCAGTGCGGAAATAATTTTAGAAAAACTAAAAGCCAGCAAAGGTTTCCTGAAGCTAAACGACAGCAGCGATCCCGAGGACATCATGCACAAATTGCAGATGAGTAAAAAGACCTTCAAGAAAGCGATTGGGATGTTGTTTAAACAGCGCTTGATTTCTATTGAAGAGGATGGAATTCATTTGTTGAAGGAAGAGTAAAATGAAACGTGCGATACAATCGCACTTCTCGTCCGCCTGCTCGTTGGAAACGAGGGCGATGCTGGGGTCGCAGACCCCGTTAAGCGTTAAAGCGCTTCGCAGGAAAAATGCCATCGCATATCTACTTACAAATCTCCTCCAACATTTTCTCCATTGGCAAATCCAAAGCAAGTAACTCTGTAAAAGAATTTATTCGTTTCGTAGCAAATAAATACTGAGTAGCAATATGGTAACGAATATAATCGGCCGCATAGCTATGATCAGCATTAATTTCCTGTAAAAGCTTTTTTGACTCAGAGAGATTAAAATTTTTGTCTTTGCAAATGTATTCGGCGTAGCCTTCTACTTTCCAGGCGGGCAGCTGATACATTTTAATGTATCCCTGATTCAAGCGTTGTAACGTGTGTACCATTTCGTGGGCCAATACTTCGCTTAGTATCCTTGTGTTGTAGGCTACATCGTTTCGAAAGCAACGATCTTTTTTGATATCGGTCTTTACTATAAAAATTGAGTTTAAGCGGTTCCATCCAAAAGCGCGAAAAAGATGTAAGCCCCAAAAGCGGGCATACAAAAAACTTTCGCAAAAATAGATGTCATGGACAATGGTGGTGTCGTCCAATTCAGTGGAATGTAAAAGGGTGCTGCTTCTGTCTAATACAAGTGTTATAGTAGGATCAATCTTTTCAGAAGAATGGATAACGTAATTGCGGTATTCCAGCTTATGTAAAAAAAAGAGTGATGGGGAAAAGAATAGAATCAACAAAAGGTAAAAAAACGCATACACAGCGAAGTGAATTTTTTTGGGATTTGATGATCCGAAAAATAGTAGAAAAAATAAATTTTTAATTTTCATGAAAAATTGTTTTATAAATATTCTAGGTTTTTAGCCATTGCGGGGTAGGAACCTCCCCCAACCCCCTCCGCTTACGCACGGCCATCCGCACAAGGGGGAAAGTGGTAATAATCTTATTTCGCCCTTGCTGGCGGGGACGCCAGCAAGCAATTTATGATACTAATCCTTCCGCTTCCGATCCTTATCAAACCATCTCTTCTTCTTTTGTGAAGGAGCAGAAGAGTTTTCTTTCTTAGGAACGTTGTTATTCGTTTTCTTATTGGTGTTGTGGCTGGAAGAATGTCTTCTCTCCTGTTTTGGAGCAGGCGTTGGAATTTTTCCTGTAAAAGGAAATGGATGGTCTTCTACTACCGGAATTTTTTTGCCAATTAATTTCTGAATATCGGCCAGGTAAGCTTTCTCTTCTGCATCGCAAAAAGAAAGGGCTATCCCGTTTGCTCCTGCACGACCTGTACGTCCTATGCGGTGTACGTAGGTTTCAGGTATGTTGGGCATTTCGTAGTTCGTTACGTGCGAAAGTTCGTCGATGTCGATTCCCCTGGCAGCAATATCGGTAGCGATGAGTACGCGCGTCTTTCCGGTTTTAAAATTGTTCAGCGCGTTTTGACGGGCGTTCTGAGATTTATTACCATGAATCGCTTCCGCCTTTATATTTTCTTTCAGTAAATCTTTTACTACTCGGTCGGCGCCGTGTTTGGTTCTGGTAAAGACCAGCATACTCTTAATAGACTCGTCTTTCAACAGATGGATCAGCAAGGATTTCTTTTTGTCTTTGTCAACAAAATAGACGGCTTGTTTGATCGTGTCGGCGGTAGAGGAAACCGGTGTTACTTCTACTTTCAAAGGATTGACTAAGATCGTGTCTGCCAATTTCACAATCACAGGAGGCATCGTGGCGGAAAAGAACAGCGATTGTCTTTTCGCAGGAAGTTTTGTGATCACTTTTTTCACATCGTGCACAAAACCCATGTCCAGCATACGATCCGCTTCGTCCAGCACAAATATTTTCAGATGACGAAGATCAATAAATCCCTGGTTCATCAGATCCAGTAATCTTCCGGGAGTGGCGATCAGAATGTCTACGCCTGCACGTAATGCGTCGGTCTGTGCTTTCTGAGACACACCACCGAAGACAACCGTACTGCGTTGTGAAGTATGTTTTCCGTAGGAACGAAAACTATCGTTGATTTGAATCGCCAGTTCGCGTGTGGGAGTAAGGATCAATGTTTTGATAGTGATTTTTCCTTTTTCAGCACCGGCTTCGGATTCTAAAATCTGTAAAATAGGAATCGCGAAAGCGGCTGTTTTTCCTGTACCTGTCTGCGCGCAGCCGAGCAGGTCTTTTCTTTTTAGTACAATGGGAATCGCTTGTTCCTGTATAGGAGTAGGCTTTTCATAGCCTTCTGCTTTGAGCGCTTTTAAGATCGGCTCGATGAGATTTAATTCTTGAAATGTCATTTTTTGTTTTTGATGGGCCGGCTCAAACCTTTTGGATTTAATCAGCGTGGAGACGCGGTTATTAATTTTGCATCTAAACAAAGTTACTATTTTTTAATGGTATAACAATCTCTGTAAGTATCATTTGATTATACGTAAAAGGAGAAGATAGTAATAGTACTTGTTTTATTTGGAAAATCATCCACCGAAAAAATACTTAACTTTTTCAGTTGTTCTCCCGTTTAACCAACTACATACTTTCAAAATCTTCTTCAACGAATGGCTAAGGTAATTATTTTAGGCGGTGGCGTAGCTGGGCTTAGTGCTGCACACGAATTAATCAAAAGAGATTTTGAAGTAGAAGTGCACGAATTAAAAAGTATTCCCGGTGGTAAAGCCCGCAGCACGTCTGTTCCTGATTCTGCACAAGACGGGAGAATGCCTTTGCCCGGTGAACACGGGTTTCGTTTCTTTCCAAGATTTTATAAACATGTAACGGCTACCATGATGGAGATCCCATCGTTTGATGGTCGGACGGTTTATGATCATCTCACACAAACAACCGAAATACGGGTGGCAAGATTTGAAAAAGATTCTTTTTACATGCCCGCGCGTTTCCCTAAATCTATAAAAGAGATCAAAGGTTTTTTAGACTTAGATAAAAATACCAATCTTGGATTGAGTGACGAAGAAAAACAATATTTCGCGGAACGTATGTGGCAATTGATGACCAGCTGTTACGAGCGCCGGAAGCACGAATACGAGCGCATTGGCTGGTGGGAATTTATCGAAGCCGATCGGTTTTCCGAAACTTATAAAACATTTCTCGCAAGAGGTCTGACACGCACACTGGTGGCAGCGAGAGCTGAAACCGTCAGCACTAAAACCGGCGGAGACATTATGCTCCAACTGATGTTTGATATTGCCAAACCCGGAAGAAGTAGTGATTGCATTCTCGACGGCCCTACCAACGAAGTATGGATGAATCCCTGGATGGATTACCTGATTTCAAAAGGAGTAAACTATTATTTGAATTCTAAAGTAGTTTCTATAAACACCGGAATGCCGGATAAAATAAGCGGAGTGGTGGTAGAACAAGACGGTGTTCAAAAAACGGTAAAAGGGGATTATTATATCGGAGCAGTTCCGGTAGAAGTGATGGCGGGACTTATCAACGAAGGCATGCTTAAAATTGATCCCACGCTGGACAATATACAAACACTGGCTTTGAACGTGTCGTGGATGAACGGGATGCAACTTTATCTCACCGAAAATATTACAGTAAACCATGGCCATACTATTTATGTAGATTCACCCTGGGCGCTGACTTCTATTTCGCAGGCACAATTCTGGAAAGGATTTGATTGGTCGAAATACGGAGATGGAAAAATAAAAAATATTCTTTCGGTGGACGTCTCCGATTGGTTTTCTCCCGGCGTACTTTATGGTAAAGCGGCCAAAGACTGTTCTCCACAGGAAGTGGTGGCCGAGTGCTGGGCGCAGATAAAAAGAAGTCTGAATGTAAACGGACAGGAATTAATTAAAGATGAATATTTACATCATTGGAATATTGACAATAGTATTGTGCCCACTATTCCTGCCATGAACCAGGAGCCTTTGCTGGTCAACAATAAAAATACCTGGACGCAAAGGCCCTATGCCTACACCGATATCAGCAATTTTTTTCTCGCTTCCGATTATGTAAAAACAAACACCGATCTGGCTACGATGGAAGGCGCCAACGAAGCGGCACGCAGAGCGGTAAATTCTATTTTGTCGGCGGATAAGTATAAAGGCGATTACTGCAAAATATGGAATCTTCATGAGCCCTGGTATCTTACCATCCTGCGCTACAAAGACAGAAGGCGTTATGCGAAAGGTCTTCCCTGGGACGGGAAATTGCCGTTCGGAGTAGCGGCGCTGACCAATGTTCTTAAAAAAATTGCTCATTTATTTTAATCTGAATGCTTATGGTAAACAACATCGTTTGGCTGAACACTGATTATTATACGCCGCTTCAATTGATTCTTTTCGGAATAGGAGCAGTGCTTTGGATCGTCAATTATAGTTTCATTGTGCGCAACGTGATCAAAAATAAATTTGTAGAGATGCCGGCCTCGGTGCTTTGTGCGAATTTCACCTGGGAGTTTTTATGGGCCTGGATATTTACACAAAATATGGGCATGGCGATAGGACTTGGTTACAAACTCTGGTTTTGTCTGGACGTATTTATTGTCTGGGGATTTTATAAATATGGATACAAGCAAGTAAGCAAAACGGTTGTTCCTTATTACAAGCTTATGTTTACGTTTGCGTTGGTAGCATGGCTGGTAACACTTTATTTTTTTATCGGACAAGGGCT
>JACXTT010014155.1_pt1 | contig 10464 bp, 7 predicted proteins | sample 9270951 | NCBI WGS metagenome assembly JACXTT01 (sample SAMN15532306, study PRJNA645909) | rock metagenome | isolation source: weathered quartz diorite | place: Puerto Rico | collected 2017-06-21
CTTCCGTTTTTTCCAAACTCTTTCTTCACACGCTCCAGATCCGTGAACCATCCCGTTGTTCCGCACACTGTCGCAATTCCTGTATCCGCGAGCCTTTGCAAATTTTCTGCAGCGGCATCTGGCCTTGTGAATTCGACTGCCACATCTATTCCGTGCAGCGAATCTTTTGTCAGTCCATTCGCACCGGAATTTTCTTTTCCGGAAATTCTCGCGCGTACTTCGAATCCGTATTCCGGCGCGAGCCGTTCAATCATCCGGCCCATCTTTCCGTACCCGACAATGGCCAATCCGCGCGTCACGCCGCACCCGCCTGAAGTTTCTTCACCATGTCTTCGTAAATTCCAACTGCTTCATTCAAATCTTTTTTGGAGATTCGTTCTTCGGAAGTGTGAGCAACGTGAATGCTTCCCGGACCGATGAGCAGAGGCCTTCCCCAAGCACCGGCAAAGTTTGGGATATCCGTGGTGAACGCCACGACCGTAGTTTTTAGGCCGTCGAGGGCTTCCATTCGAATCGGTTCGGCGCAAAGCGCTTCGTGGACTTCGACGCGACCGTGCACCGCGCGAAGCAATGCTTCGCGCACGACGTTCGAATCGCCGACCAGGCGGAACATCAATTCTGCCTGTGCGCAGTCCGCAATGACGTTCGGCGCGCGGCCGCCCGCAATTGTCCCGATGTTCAGCGTAGATTTTCCGAGAAGTTCGTCGCTCGGCAGCGAAAGCTTTCTGACGTCTTCCAAAACCTCTAACAATTTTTCGATCGCAGATTCGCCCAATTCCGGATACGCGGAGTGAGCCAATCTGCCGCGCGCGATGAGTTCAAATCGCAATGCGCCTTTCGAGCCCAGCGCGAGCAAATTTTCCGTTGGCTCTCCATTGATCAGGAATTTCGAACCACGCGAGACCTTCGCCGCAGCAAGAGAACCCAAACTGTCTTTTTCTTCTCCCACCACAAACAACAACCCGAAGTTTCGCGTTCCCCCAGCGAGGACCTTCTCCGCCGCGGAAACCATCGAAGCGATAATTCCTTTTGCGTCGCACGAGCCGCGTCCCCAAACAAACTCCGAATCTTCGCGCGAAGGAAAATACGGCGGCACCGTGTCAATATGCGTGGACATCGTGACGACCGGCGTCCCCCACGTTGCCAGCACATTAAACCGATCGCGCGTGACCGGCATTTTTTCCGCGGCGCCGCCCGTCCGTGCGGTGAGCGCTGCCAAATGCGCGTACAAATATTCCCCCGCGGCTGCCTCGGCCCCGGTTGTGGACTCGATATCCACAAGCGCGCGCGTCAATTGCACGACATCCATCGGTCAAATTTTCTTTCTGGTGGAACTGCTACGGAGGAAGGAACTGCGCAGAAATTCTGCGGAGAACGCCGCCTCTCGATAGCGCTCCATCCGTCAGCGTTTCCGCTGATGTACAAATCGCCTCACTCGAAGCGATTCGGATGACAGTGAACGGGCTTTCGCGTCGTTCCCCAATCCCTGTTATTTCCGCTCTAGCAGGAATTTCGGCGGAGAAACCTACTTTGTCCCTTTCGCGCGGGCCGCCGAAGCGAATCGGCACTTCTGCCCGGCTACTCCTGACCTCCGCACCTCTACCAAGAACTCTTTTAGCCTACTGGACTAACAGCAGGAATGCAACAACTTGCTGGAACCAAGCTCGCAAGAATCGAATCGTTAAGATCATTTTTTTGCTGCTCGCAACGTCGCCGCCAAGCCGCGGGCGACTTCTCTGGCGCGTTCGATATCCTTGGGATCAAACGAAATCGCGGCGACGCGGGGATGGCCCCCGCCTCCGAATTTCTCCGCGAGTGAAGCCAGGTTTTGATCCGCGCTAGCCTGATTCCACGGATTCGTTCCCAGCGAAACCTTAGCACGCATTGCGGAAGCGCTCACGCTGATGGAATACACGCACTCCTGGTGCAGCAAGTACGGAATAAATTTGTTGTAGCCTTCGAGGTCGAGATCGCTCACGTCGAAATAAATCACGCCATCTTTTGCTTCGCTGCGTTTGTGCAGAATTTCAATGGAACGCTTGTGCCGCTCGAGCAATGGCCCCAAATGCTTTGCCACAATCGGAAGTTCAATGACTTCCTTTAAAGGCCTATAGGCGAGATCGCGAATGATTTGCGCTGGGACTCCATCTTCAGGCGCGGCTTCAATGACCAACGCCAGCTGAGTCGCTGGCTCTTTCAATTCCACGGCGGATTCCGGCGTCGGGAATTGCGCGCCGTCAATAATGTCGCCCCAATGAATCAGGTCCGCGAGGGGCTTCGCGTCAAAACCGAATTTTTCGCGCGCCGTGTCGGCAATCAGCATAGTGCAGGATTTGTACGCTGGCTCATAAAAAAAGTGCTTGCCCGGAGATTTCTTAAACTGCTCGGCGTCGGCGGGCGTCAAAAAGGCGCTTTGGTGATGGTCAAACCACCAGGTCACTTTCGGCGAATTCGAATATTTGAAGTCCACAATTACGTTTTCATCGCCGTCAAAAAGCCCCGGTTCCCAGGGCTGTTTCGCACGGTGGGTCATTCCCGTGAACCCAAACTCGGCATTCGAATCAAATTTTTCGCGGTAAAAGCGGTAAAAAAGAGCAGCAGAAGCGGTGCCGTCAAAGCAGCGGTCGTGGAAGCACAGCTTGACTCGGGTCATATTCTCGCGGTTCGGGCCTTTCTCTGGTTCACGGTGATTCCCACCGCCGGTTGCAAAGCCCTTAACAATGCGGTGCCCTGAAAGGAAAGTCAAGACCCAACACAACCCAAAAAGAAAAGCCGCCCAACGAACGGAGCGGCTCTTCCTCCTGAAGCTTTCGAATCGGTTTTACTTGTTTGCTTCCAGCATTTTCTCGACCATGTCCCCAAGGATCGGTACTTTGAACTTTTCGTGCTTGTAGGCCTTGTACATGCAGAAAATCCAAGCAGCGAAGAAACCAATGGAAACGACGGGCCACAAGAAGAATGCCAAAAAACCTACGGGAACGTGAATCACTGCCAAAAGAAATGTGAGGAACAAAACAACAATCCAAAACCCGATCCCGATCACCGCCCCGGCTACACACAGCCCGATTGACTGTGCAGCGTGGAATCGCACAAACGGACGTTTATCCAACAGCAGAAAAACCAAACCAGAAATCCAGGTCAGAATGTAGCAAAGGACCCCGGCCACATTCTCCTCAATTCCCGCCGTCGGCGAATCGCTGCTTCCAGCGGCCGCTGCCGGAGCTGCGGTTCCCTGGTTCGCCCCACATTTCGGACAGAACGCCGCGTCCGCAATATCTTGACCACACGCCCTGCAGAATGCCATCGCGCACCTCCCGCATAGCTTTATTGCGCGAGAGGGTAGCAAAGGGCATGGCTGGGCACAATCTGTTTCCCAAAAGAAACGGGCGCCGCAGCTTTGCCACAGCGCCCGTCTAATTTCGGTTAAGCAATTTCGTTTCTAACGTTTGCGGCGTTTGATTCCGATCAAGGCAGCGAGTCCAGTGCCCACGAGAATCAGGCTCGCAGGTTCGGAAGTGGGAGTGGGGACAGTTGACGCACCAGGTGCAAATGTAGCATTGAGAATATTGCCGTCTGATGTGAACAATACGAATGGCGTGCCTGTCGTTGTAAACGTAGCACCCGTAAACGTAAATGCTGCCGTCAACCCCGCATCGGAGAAATCCGCAGAACTAACCGTCCCGCTGTTGAGGCTATTTGACGTGCAAGGCAACCCATTAACCGTATTACCCTTGCTATCTGTCACTGCTGTGGCGGCTTGCGCTCCTGTACCACCGTCGCAAAGGAACACCCCGGTGGGCGCCGCAAAATTCGCCAGCGTCAAGCTCACTGTGCTGTTGTTAGGGTCACTCGGATTATCACCAATTACAATTATGTCTAGAATTCCGAACTGGGTTCCAACCCCGTTAAGAAAGTCAAACTGGCCGCCATTGTAGATTGTCCCATTGATGGTGAAAGTCCCTGAGTTGAATCCCTCGCAGGCTTCTGGACCACTACCGTTCAGAAAATTAAGAATGGCACTTTCGCAAGAGCCAAAACCTCCGTCGCTGGGGCCGTAGGAAGAACCGGTCCTTACGGGAATGCTCGTTGCTCCGCTTGACGAGGCGATGGAAAGGACAAACGCAACAAGCGCTGAAGCCAGAACTAATCTTACGATCGTTCTCTTTGAACCCATGTTTTTCCCCTGAAGCGCCGAGAAACCACAGCTCGCCCCAAGTCAAGGCCTGCAATTGCCATGCCACACGGTTTCCTGTTTTCCACATCTCCGATTCGACAAACTTCTTGAAATCTACAACATACGGAGCTCATCCCTACGACAAGATATCTCTAATTAAATATAGGCAAAGAAGTTCCGAGTCCCGGTATTGCTCTTCCAATAATTATTCACACTTAATATCCGTCACAGAATGCTGAACCTAGGGTTTGCTCGTCAGCAACGCTTCGAATTAGGAATTTTTCAGGCGTTCGCTTATCGTTTTGGCTCGCGATTCGAATTCTGCCAATCCAATGCGAGCCGCATCTTTTTCCACAGCCTGCAATGCAGCCTTGGCAGTCCGCTTGTCTCCTCCGTAGAGTCCAGCTTCGCCCGTGGCCAGACGAGCTTCGAATTCTAAAACGCGATTTCCCATTCGCTTTGCCTCGGCCGCCGCTTTTTCCAAATTTCTCTTTCCCTGAATTTGTTCTCCGAGCCGTACCCGGATCCGCGCTTCGGTGATTGCTATTCCCAATTTAGTGCCGGCATCTTGCGGCATCAGCTCGCTCGCCGTTTTTAGCTCCTTCTTAGCATCTTCCGGTTTGCCCAACGCAAGCAGGCTTGCTGCAAGCAAGTTTCGGGACAGCGACTCTGCATCATTAGAGTTTTCCGAATGAAACTCTGCCGCGGCCGCTTGGCCCAAATCGAAAGCGTCTTTCGAATTGTCTTTGAGCAATTGAAGCGTTCCCAGTGAAACCTGGCCGAGCGCCGTGTTTGGTTTGTCCGCAATTTGTTTGGCAAGGTCGAGGCCAGATTGATAATCCTTTTGAGCGGCCGCGAGATCTCCCCGCGCCATTTCGGCATCGCCCAGGGCATACCAGAAACTGGCTTCGTCGGATTTAAGGGAGGCAGATTGTGCTTTCTGAATCGCGTCCTGGATGTTTCTTACCGCTTCCCGTAGGTCCCCTTGTAGGGTAAGCAACGCCCCGATGTTGTTTTCGGCACGAGCTATATCTCCATCCGCATGAACACTTTGTGCTGTTTCGAGCGACTGCTTGTACAAATCCAAAGCATCAGAAAGCTTGCCCATCATCTGAGATTCGGTCGCCAGGTCATTTAGAGCAGAGAGCATGAGCGGCTTGTCATTGATCTCGCGTCCCTCGGTTAGAGCCCTTTGATAGCTGTCGATCGCGTCCTGGTGATTACCTTGAACAGAGAGGACATATCCGATGTTGAGGAACGCTCCGGAAATATCCCTTCTAGAACCGATGGACTGGGCGTGACCGAGCGCCCGGCGATGAAACGCCAAGGCTTCCGCGGTTTTGCCCTGCGCAGCCGCAATCCTCCCCAAGATGGTCTTCCCTCGCGCGACGATTAAGTTATCGTGTAAAGGTTCGGCGATGTCCACCGATTGCTGGCAGGCTCTCGTGGCGTCGTCCGGATTTCCGACACTTGCAAGCGCTTCACACTTACGCCAAAGCGCTTCCGCTTCCAACATTCTGGCGCCCAACACATTTGCCTTTTGCGCGGCCGTGCTCGCGGCGGCAAGCTCGTTCTTAAAATTGCTTGGAACCGCGTAGGCTTCCGCCTCCTTCAGATCGATCACGGGGCTGTTGGCCATTACTCCCGGCTGCTTGCGCAAATCGGCGAGAGTCGTCGCCAACGCCGCGTCTGCTTTCCCGCCTCTTATCTGAACGTCGGCAGCGCGATAGGCGTACTCCGGCCGTTCCGGCCAAATCCTCCATAACGCCTTATAAGAGTCCGCCGCCTCCTCCCATTGGGACGACATTTCCTGGAACGCTGCGTCGACGCGCAGCTTGCTCTCCCGCCCCAACCGGCTCGAAAGGTCTTTTGCCTTCTGCGCTTCCTCCCTCGCTTTGTCGTCGTAGCCTTGCCTCGACCACGCTTCTGCCAGTTCCGCGTGGGCCAATGGAAAAGTGGGCTCTGCCTGGATCGCTTCCCCGAAATACTTCGTTGCTCCAGCCAAGTCGTATTTCCACAAGCTGGCCAGCCCTTTCACGTATGCTTTTTGGGCCGCAGGGGAGACCGGCATCTCGTTTTCCATTTCCTGAGCCTGAGTAACACTGGGATTCGGCACTCCGAGCTTCGTTCGCAATCCCATTCCAACGCTGCCGGACAAATCCCGCAGCGTGAGCTCGGTGCCGCTTTCCACTGGCAATGACCAGGTCTCGCCTGTCTTTGTGTTTTGAATCCTGACGTTCAGTTGTACCCGGCCGCCCGCTTCCTTGCCCATGTCGAAGAACGATCCGTATACAATGTAATCGCAATCGAGATAAGCCTTCATTCGATTCAAAGTGCTTGGGCTATAGGAAACTTCTTTTGTGAGCGAGAGATCCGTCACCATGTGGGACACGGTTTCGCCCGGGATAGTCGTCACTCTCTCGCTACTTTCGAGATCCGAAGTGAGATCTTGGGTCAGCGCGGCGGAGACCCAGTCGTTATCCGTGTTGTTCTGCTGATCAGCAAAACCTAAGATTGCGATTTTGGGCCGATAGGCGTAGACCGACTTCATTCGCCACGCAATTCCTGCTCCGAGAATCAGAATCGCGGCCGCGACAGCCGCCCAAGCTTTCCAGTTCGCCAGCGCCTCGCCGCTGCTCGTCTTGCGCTTTCCGCCCTTGCCAAACTTTTCCGGTTTATTGGGATTTCCTGCTCCTTCCACCAGCAGATTGAAGACATGCACGCGAACGCCGTGCTTGACGCTCACTTCGCCCAGATCCTGCAGCGCGCCCATCCAGCCTGACAACTGGCGGAGCACATCAGCTAGAGCTTTCGAAACGAGGATGTGGCCGGCGTCGCCGCAATCCATCACGCGCTGGGCGATGTTAATGCCCTCTCCGGCCACGTTTTGGTTGGCATTGATGTCGGCGACACGATAGACGGGTCCCGCGTGCATGCCCATGCGTAGCGGAATTCCCTCTTGTCCTTGCAAAGCGCGCGTGGTTTCGATGGCGCAGCGCACGCAGCTTTCCGGGTCGGTAAAAAATGCCAGAGCCATGCCATCGCCGGTTGGCAGGCTGATCAAACGCTGTTGCCCTTGAGCTTTTCGAAACTCATTGCCGGTGCGCACGCTTCTTTGCAGCTTGTGCAACGTCTCCCGCTGAATATCGGTCGGCATGCGGGAGTAGCCGACGATGTCCATGAAGAGGACATACGCCATCTCAAGGGAAGATGCCTGGGCGTCGTCGGGCGGGCGTTGTACCTGTTCCGGACTCATTGCGAGCCGTCCAAACGCGCAGACTTCAAAATCAGTTTGAGACTATACGGAAAATTCTGCGCGCGGAGAACCGTGCTCAAGGCGCCTGTCTTGAGTCCGGCAACAATTTTGGGGCGAGATACGAATGCGTCGGCCATGCGCTGGGGGGACCGAGTTGCCGCATGTTATGCCGCGGTTAAAAGCGTGTCAACCATCGCAAGTTTCAAGCAATGAGTGAGTCTGAATTTGACGGGTTGTGCTACGAACAAAAATTAAAGGCCAGCGACTCGATGCATCGTATTCGTGCGTCGCGCGCGCAACGTGAACTTGATGCCGAAATAGGAAGCTTGCGCGAGCGTCTTGTGGAAATCGGCATCATCCACATAAACGCGCTTGGGTATGCGCCGAGCCAAAATGCTCACTTCCAGCACGTCGCGCTTGAAAGGATACGGGCCGAGCGTCAGCACATTTCCGCCTTCGCTGCGCAAATCCAAATCTACTTCGTGTCCGGCGGCGTCTGTTGGCACGGCGTCAATAATGCAGTTTTCCTGCGGATTCAGGCACAAGTGCAGCGACAGGCGATCGAGCGCTTCGAGGCGTTCGAAATTGGCTTTCAGTGTGTCCTCGACGACGAGATCTTTAAGCGCGGGATTCGCGCGCAGATCCACTTTCAGGCGCAACTGCTGCAAGCGCAATCTCTGCACGAAATCGCTGACCATGGTGGAATCGGTGGACTTCACATACTTTGCGGAATATCCCGGCATGGTGGCGCGCGCGCGGTCGTACAAACCGGCGCAATGCATACTCACCAGCAGCGCTGCGTAGTGGTCCACTTTTACCAGGCGTTCTATGCCGCGCTGATACAGGGCAATGTGTTCTTCCGTGGGAATGGACATGAACGTATTTGGCGTGCGCGACTTAGCATCGAGTGTAGGTTGCAGCTCCCACTCGTTCCATCCGTTGTCGTGTTCAGCCACGGCGAGGCAAAACGAACCAAATGGTTCCGGACGCGGGAACTCTTCATTTCCCCATTCTTTGGCGAAAAAACCAGCCAGAAAGGCGTGGTCGGTCTGGCGAATGAGCAACAGCTGATCGCCTTGTTCCTGGATGATCAAGCGGCTTTCCCCACTTGCACGGATCCTAGCCTGTGCTTTCTGCCGAACGTTTAGATCACGCCAGTTTTCGCCAGGCGCTCTAACTCGACTGCGGGGTAGCCAAGCCAGTCTTGGTAGACTTCAGTATTATGCTCCCCGAGTGACGGTCCAATCCAGCGCATTTCGCCGGGAGTCTGATCAAGACGCGGCGCCAAGCGCGGGAGTTTGACCCGGTCCCCGCCGCCCAAATCCGCGTCTTGAAAGACTCCGCGCGCCCGGTAATGGGGGTCGGCCAGCATCTCTGCGGCGGAATAAATCGGACCGGAAGGCACGTCAGCTTCACTTAGTATCTTCAGCGCTTCCAAGGGCTTACGGGTCTTTGTCCAAGCCGTGATGGCCTCATCAATCTCGTCAACATGCTTGGAACGCCCTTCGTTGCTGGCGAGCCGCGCATCGCTTGCCAAGTCTTGTCGCCCTATCGCTGCCATGAAGCGGCGGAAGATGCTATCGCCATTGGCACCAATCACGATGTAAGACCCATCCGCGCAAAGATACGTCCCGCTCGGCACAATTCCGGTTAGGCGCATGCCTTCACGTTCGCGCTTTACGCCGGCTTTGTCATATTCGGGAATCGTTCCTTCCATTAAGTTCAGCACCGCTTCGTATAAAGCCACGTCGATGACTTGCCCGGTTCCGCCGCGCGCATCACGGTAATAGAGCGCCATCAAAATCCCAAGAGCGGCGTGCAATCCGGCGACGGAATCGCCCAAACTCAAATTCGGGCGCACGGGCGGACGATCAGGCTCGCCGGTGACATAGCGCAAGCCACCAAACGCTTCCGCGACTGCGGCGAATCCCGGTCGCTGCGCGTAAGGACCTGTCTGCCCGTAACCCGATATACGCGCGAGAATCAGTTTTGGATTTTCTTTTTTCAGCCCGTCGTAGCCGAGTCCCCATTTTTCGAGAGTTCCCGGGCGAAAATTTTCAATCACAACGTCCACGCGCTTGGCCAGCTCGCGCGCGATTTTTTGTCCTTCGGGCACGCGCAGATTCAGCGTGACGCATTTCTTGTTCCGCGCCATCAAGTGCCACCAGAGCGAAGTTCCTTTGTGGACGACGCGCCAGGTTCGCAACGGATCGCCCGTGCCCGGCGGCTCAACCTTGATGACTTCGGCGCCGAACCATGCCAAAAATGCCGTCGCGAACGGGCCCGCAATCAGCTGCCCGAGCTCCAGCACTTTTACTCCGGCAAGCGGACCTGAGTTTTTCTTCGTTGTTTCAAACATAGGCAGGAACGAATTGTATCTGATAACTACCGACAGCCTACAGCCGACAGCCCACAGTGAAGCGCAAGTTGTTAGGACATAAATTTGAGAGTAAGGGTTTTGGTTTTTGACTGTTGGCTGTTAGCTCTGAGCTGTCAGCTGCTTCACGGCTCGTACCAAAACTGAATCTTCACCTGTACATGCGCGGGCACTGGCTTCCCGTTTCTGGTCGCGGGCTGATAGAGATATTCCTTCACCGTCGTGATGGCCCTTTGGTGCAATGCCTTCGGTCCGGAAATCACGGTCGCCGATTCCACGTGCCCGGTCTCATTCACCAGAGCGTCCAACACCACGTTTCCGCTCGAATACCGCCAAAGCGCTTCCGGTGGAGACAACGACTTGATCGCTTTCACAAGTTTCGGCGGCACAGTAACGTCTTCGCTTTTGTTTGTGACCGAAGATGCCCCCGGCGCAGCGCTACTCGCCGTCGCCGCTCCCTTTGCGCTGCGCTTTTCCGGCACAGGCCCCACATTCGATTTCGTGGGCGGCGATTCCACGCGCGAACTCTCAATTACTGAATTCGGGTCCGGCGCATTCGTTTTCGGGCTAGGCAGAACATGCGAGGAAGACGCCGCGTTGCCTGCGACCGCCGCCGCTTCTGGCTTCACAACACTTGCGGTCTTCGGCTGCTCCGGC
>JACXTT010014156.1_pt1 | contig 10463 bp, 11 predicted proteins | sample 9270951 | NCBI WGS metagenome assembly JACXTT01 (sample SAMN15532306, study PRJNA645909) | rock metagenome | isolation source: weathered quartz diorite | place: Puerto Rico | collected 2017-06-21
AAAATAAAGGATGGGTTGGAATAAATGCAACGACCAAAAACGAGTCTTCATAGGCCTTATTCGGAAAACGCTTTATCTTCTGATTTTCTGGTGGCATTTAGACGCGGTCGGTCTAAAGCTAATTTAACTGGGGTGTGATAGTTGGCGCTTGGTCGCGGTAATCGGCAGGGAGAAAGACAAGGCTTTGTGGTGCACTGCTCGACCGGTTGACTTGCTTGATCTGATTGCTTAGCGTGGCTCCATGGCACCCAGCGTATTGCGCCAATATATGCAGGCTCGTCCGTTCAAACCATTCACGGTCCGGCTGGCCGACGGGCACGGCGTGCCTGTGAATCATCACGATTTCATTTTTCTTTCCCCTAGCGGCCGCACCGCCACCGTCTATTACGGCCAGGATGACGAAGGTGAGGTGTTTGATGTCGTCCTGGCGATTTCGATTGTTCCGGGCGTAAAGACGGGCCGTTCGGCTCGTCGGCGATAGCGTTTTACTTCAGGTTCGCCGGGTTCAACGGCTTCAAATCTTTGGGCAGGAACTGCCCGTCCTTGCGAATCAACTCGCCGTCAAACCAGACTTCGCCGCCGCCCCATTCGGGCCGCTGAATCAGCACCATGTCCCAGTGCACCGCGGATCGATTGCCGTTGTCACATATTTCATAGGCCTGGCCCGGGGTGAAATGCAGCGAGCCCGCGATTTTTTCGTCGAACAGCGTGTCGCACATGGGATCCCGGATGTAGGGATTGAACCCCAGGGAAAATTCGCCCACGTAGCGCGCGCCGGCGTCGGTGTTGAGCACCTCATTCAATCGCTGGGTGTGGCTCGACGTGGCCTTTGTGATTTTCCCGTTGGCAAATTCCAGACGGACATTTTCAAACTTGGTGCCCGAGTAGATCGTTGCGGTGTTGAATTGGATAACCCCGTTGACGGAGTTCTTGACCGGGCAAGAAAAAACTTCGCCGTCAGGAATGTTGCGCAGACCGACGCACGCCTGTGCGCCGATGCCCTTGAGGCTGAAGGTGAGGTCCGTGCCCGGGGCTTTGAGACGGACACGGTCCGCCTTCTTCATGCGTTTCTCCAGGGGCACCATGGCGCGCGCCATCTTGCGATAGTCCATCGTGCAGACGTCGAAATAGAAATCCTCGAAAGCTTCCGTGCTCAGGCTGGCGGCCTGGGCCATGCTCGGCGTCGGCCAGCGCAGCACCACCCAGCGGGTCTTGTTCACGCGATAGTTCAGGACCGGCCGAAGCGCCTTGGAGTGCAGCGCCAGCAGATGGCTGGGAACATCGGACGCTTCGCTGGCGTTGGCGGTGCCGCGGATGGCGATGTAAGCCTGGACCTTTTTCATGCGGGACATTTCGAGGTCCCGGAGCAGCGCGGCATGGCGGTCGTTTGTCCCCCGCAGAATTTCGCGGTTGACCCGCGTGTGGCGGACTTCAATGAGCGGCGTCGCGCCGGCTCCGCGAGCGGCCCGCAACAGTTGAACGGAAAACTCGTCGGGCACATCGATCATTTCCATCAGCACGCGATCGCCTTTTTGCAGCGCCGTCGAGTAATCCACCAGCAGCCTCGCCAGTTTTTTGAAACGCGGATCGGTCATGAACGAATTGTTAGTGGCCAGTGCCCGGTTGTCAGTAGAAAAGCAAATGGGCCCGTGGTGATCGTTCGTTGTCAGTCTATCCAACGGACTCTCAGTCATGCCGGCGCCTTTCTCCGGGCGCTCGCTTCAGTCAGGCCGCGTTCGCGCCGGCGCAGGTCGCGTTCGACCTTCCGGGACGCCGCCCGCAACAATTCCTCTGCCGACCAACCGCGGGACTGGGCCATCGCCGTCAGGTCGAACAGCGCGCGGCCGAGCTTGGACTTGGTGGGAGTGCTGTTGGCGTTCCCGGTCGCGATCAGGCCGGCTTTGCGCGCCTTTTTCACCAGCTTTTCCGCGCGGAGCAATGCAGGGAGATGGTTCGGTATGCCGTCCAGTGCGGAAGGCCGGTCGTGCCGCGTTGCCCGTTTTTCGTCCCGTTTGATTTGTTCCCAGTTCGTCCAGACCTCGTCCACGTTTTTGACTTTTGTTTCGCCAAACACATGCGGGTGCCGGCGAACCAATTTGTCCGTGATGTGGCGGGCCACCCGGTCGAAGTTGAAAGCTCCCCGTTCCTTCGCCAGTTGGCAGTGGAAAACGATCTGGAGGAGCAGGTCACCCAGTTCTTCGACCATTTCGCGATCGTCACCCGCCTCGATGGCATCCAGCAGTTCGTAGACCTCCTCGACTGCGTGGAAGCGCAGCGATTTGTGGTTTTGTTCGCGGTCCCACGGACAGCCTCTGGGCGAGCGCAAGCGGGCCATGACTTTGAGCAGGCCGTTGATAGCGGTAGTGTTGGGCATCGCGAGAACGTCGGGGTGTTATGCCGCCAGCACGGAGGCAATGAGGAGTTGGGTGACCGAGCGGAGGAATGCGTAATTGAGCGTCCGCGGTGTGTCGCCCGGCTGATGGTAAAACGGATTGCGGAACTCGGAGGTGTCGGTCCACATCGTCGCGGCCAGGTGATGCTGCCAGAACGGAACATGGTCGCTCCGCAGCAACACCGGAAAAATCTTTGCCAGACTGGAAGTGACGCGCATTCCAACGACCGGGAATCCAGGAAGGTACGTGCTGGCGCACGCCAACACGGAGTCGAGCGCGCGATACGACCTCCGATTGGCCAGGAGCCCCAGGAAATTGCCGCGGTCCGAGACTTGAACGGGCAGCCCGGGCGGCACCCGCTGCGAATCCGGAGCGTCCGTCGCATAACCCACCATTTCCAGAACGTGAACGCACTCGACCTGAACCTGCGGGGATGCCGTCAACCATTGCACAAAATCCTGGCTCCCCAGCATTCCATCCTCTTCGCGGTTGAAGGAAACGAATCCCACGGCCGGACGCGGCGAAATGGATGCGCAAGCCTTCGCGCAACCCAGCATGGCCGCGAGCGCGCTCGCGTTGTCGTCCGCTCCCGGACAGCCGCCCACGCTGTCGTAATGGGCACCCACCAAAGTTACCGGGCCGGCGAGGTCCTTAGGCAGAACAACGACGTTCCACCAGGAACCGTGGAGTTCCACGGCGTAGCCCAGGCTTTGGAACTGCGCGGCGATCCAGATTGCCGTGTTCTTGTTTTCCTCCCGTTCCAGATCGAAGTGCCGGGGCACGGCGAGCCTTTCGACCCACCGGCGCAATTCCTCTTCGTTGACTGTCGCCAGGCTTTGGCGGATGCACGGAAGCGGTGTAGTCGCCAGCTTGGGAGAGGCTTGTTTGAGCAACATGATGGGCGGGCTAGAGAATAACCAGATTGTCCCGATGCACCACTTCCACGCGCGCCAGTTGGAGCGCCTTGATTTCCTCCGAACTGAAATCACAGATGCCGCGCGCGAACTCGGTCCCGTCCAGGTCGCAAATCCGCACGACTTCGCCGGCGATGAACTCGCCTTCGCACCGCGCGACGCCCGGGGGCAACAAACTCTTTCCTTTTTCCCGCAAGGCCTTTTTTGCCCCATCGTCGACGATCAAAGCGCCCTTGGGGTGATGAAAGAAAGCAATCCAGCGTTTCCGGCCTTTGAGCCGGGTCGGTTGGGGCACAAACAGCGTCCCTTCCTCCTCTCCGGCCAGGATGCTCGGGAGCACGTCTTTCTTTTTCCCCGAAGCAATCACCAGCGGGATGCCCGAGCGCGCCACCATCTTGGCGGCTTGGATTTTGGACGTCATCCCGCCGGTTGCCGTCACGCTGCCGGCGCCGCCGGCCAGGTGTTCGATGCGTTCGTCAATCTGCTCGATCGTCGAAAGGGTCCTGGAATTCGTCTCGCCGAAATTTTCGATCACGCCGTCGACCGTCGTCAGGACCACGAGCAGGTCGGCCGGCAACAGGCAGGCCACCAGCGCGGAGAGAGTGTCGTTGTCGCCGAATTTCAACTCGGTGAACGAGACCGCGTCATTTTCATTGATGATGGGAACCACACCGCGGCCGAGCAAGGTGACGAGGGTGTTGCGGGCGTTGAGATGCCGCTCGTGGTGCTGGAGGTCGTCGTGGGTGAGCAACACCTGCGCGACTTTGAGTTCGAAGCGGCCAAACAACGTTTCGTAGGTCGCCATCAAACGGGATTGGCCCACGGCGGCGCACGCTTGCAACTCCGCGAGGCCGCTGGGGCGGCGGTCGTAACCGAGCGCACCCATGCCGGCGCCGACAGCGCCCGAAGTCACTAGGACGAGTTCCTTTCCCGCCTTGCGTTGGGCCGCCACCTGTCCGACGAGTTGTTCCATTTGAGCCCGGTCGGGCTGGTTGCGCGTGTCGGTAAGCACGCCGGTGCCCAGTTTCACGACGACGCGGCTGGCCGTTTTGAGAGACTCGCGACGCACAACGAGTGGGTAGCAGAGAACCCGTCCAGGGTCGGGGGGCGGGCGTGGACTGCGCCGCGTGAGGGCCTGCGTTGCTTGAAGGGGCATCCCGATGTTTGAGAGCCTGAGAACGGGCGACAAGCTCCCAATTCCAAACTCCAAGCTCCAAAGAAGTACCAAGCTCCAAACTCAAAACCGACCAGCGGGGCGCCGTTCGCCCGGCATCTATTTTTGGGGTTTGGTGTTTTGAGATTTTGAGCTTCTCTGGAACTTGAGGTTTGGTGCTTGGTGTTTCGCCGGGCGGTGGCTCAAAAGCTGAGATGCGCTAGCTGTGTCATGGGCCTATGCACAACACCGACGTGGACCACTTTGAACCTTGAAAACTTTGAACTTTGAACCTCATAGTTCGCGCCATGCGCGATTTGTCGCTCGCCTTCTTGAAAACGCTGGTCGACACGCCCAGTCCTTCCGGGCATGAGGTGCGCGGCCAGCGCGTCTGGCTCGATTACGCCAAGCAATTCGCCGATGAAACGTTCTCCGACAGCTACGGAAACTGCGTCGCGACGCTGAACAAGGGCGGTTCGCCGAGGCTCATGCTGGCGGCGCACGCGGACGAGATTGCGATGGCCGTCAATTTCATCGATGACGAGGGGTTCATATACGTGCGCAAGATCGGCGGAATCGATGCCGCCATCACCAAAGCCCAGCGCGTCGTCATTCACACGCGGAATGGCCCGGTCACAGGCGTCGTCGGCAACGTCGCTCCCCACCTGACCAAAGTGGAAAGAGAGCGCAAGCTGCCGGAGATGCACGACCTGTTCATTGATATAGGCGCCGACAGCCGGAAAGAGGCCGAGAAGCTCGTGCACGTAGGCGACGCGATCACCCTGCGCGACGAGTTCGAATTGCTCCGCAACGGCCTGGCGGTGGCGCGCGCGTTTGACAACCGGATCGGTACGTTTGCGGTGGCCGAGGCGTTGCGCCTGCTGTACGAATCCAAACGCAAGCTGAACCCCGAAGTATGCGCCGTCTCGAACATCATGGAGGAGGTCGGCCTGTTTGGCGCGCGGCAGATTGCCTACTCGCTCAAGCCCGATGCGGCGTTGGTCGTGGACGTGACGCACGCGACCGACTATCCGACCGTGAACAAGCCACAGCATGGCGACGTGAAGATAGGCAAAGGCCCGACCCTGACCCACGGCGGCGGCAATCATCCGGACGTCGTGGCGCGCCTCGTCGCCGTCGCGAAAGAGAAAAAGATCCCGTTGCAACACGAAGCGCAATCGGGCACCAGTGGCACGGACACCGACGTGATTTTCTGGACGCGCGGTGGCATCCCCAGCGCGCTCGTCAGTTTGCCCAACCGCTATATGCATTCCCCGGTCGAGGTGGTGAGCCTGAAGGACCTGGAAAAGATTCCGGAATTGCTGGCAGGTTTTGCCTTGTCCCTCAAGCGCGGCGAGGAATTCAAGATAAAGATCTAATCGAGTGCCTGTCCCGGTGCCCGGTTCGTCATGGCAGCCGATGTGAATCGGCTCAGATGTCATGGCTTTCGAAGAGCCAGAGCGGATTCACGTCCGCTGCGACGACGTTTTGCAACACTCACTCCGAGGCGATTACTGTCCGACCTGCGGCGTGGCCCTGAGAACGGCGTTCGTCCCCGGTTTCAGCAGATCGTCGGAAAGGAATTGTACCTTCTTTTCGAGTCGGATCCGCGTGATCAACGGTTCCAAATCCTTGAACGACTTCACGTTTTTGACGGTTTCATTTTTGTAACCGACGTACGCCTCCTCATCGCGGGCTTCGTTCTTCGCGCTGGTAAACTTCAGGCGGCCAACGGAGAGGGTGAGTGTATCAATGCCGTCAAACTCGGGCGTGGCGCCGCCGAAGCCGGTCGACAGCGGTTTCTCTTTCCCGCGCTCCTGCAATGCCTGCAAGTTGGTTTTGCCATCCTTGTTCTGGACAATGTGCAGTTCCCCCAGGTTAAAGAGCACTGTGTTCAAGTGGATCCTTCGGGCGCGCAGCGCCGGCAGGTCGTACTGGACGCGGACCAACGGAATGTCGATGAACGTGGAGCTTCCGAACTCGGCGGAGTTTCCGAGTTTGAAATTTTCGACCGACAACGTGGGTTGTCGCAGGCCGATGGAAACCTTGCCGATCTTCACGGGCAGGCCCGTCTGGTCGTGGATCCGTCTTTCGGCCACGGTCCTGGCAATCGGGTTGAGGAACAGAATCAATAGAACCACCAGAAGGATGAGCACCAAGAGTAGACGAAACAGCCACTTGAACAGTTTCTTCATGGCCAATTGATAGCACCCACCCCAAATCAGGCAACCGCTATCTGGCGCCCGTGCAACCTCGTGGCAACGAGCGCGTGTTCGCTCTTCGAAATCTCGGGTGATTGAGCCGACTCAGTCTGGTGATACCGCGAATGGGTTTGCGGGAAGGGCCAGAACGTGTTCTCGTTCCACGCGCAGATTCATAAGGGAATGTCTTCCGGCCGCACTTCCAAACACTCGTCCTGGTCCTCCCAAACCACTGCAGGATACACATCGAGAAACTTCGGCGCGATTTCCGTTCCGACACGCGCGAGCAAGCGTTCTGCCTCCTTGGCCGCGTTCTCACAGGCTTCCTCATAATTTCCGGCGCCCTTGCGCTGGCGGTCTTCCCAATGCGCGACGGCATGCACGGGTCCATATTCCTCCGCCCAGGATTTCACAACCGACTGCAAATCGGGAGATATTTCCTCAAACGGCACCGACGTCGCGGAACAGTTCTGACAGACCAGGCCTGATTCCAGAACATCACGCGTCAGCAACGGCAGCAACGGCGCCCGGCAACAAGGCGCTTCGGTGTAAGCGGCGGGCGTGATAGCGAGGCGTTTCAGCCAGATTTGTCGGTCATGTGCGACCTGGGCACCCAGGCGATAGGCGCCGAGCAACGGGTGGGATAACCGCCAGGCGCGACCAGCCAATTGGCCCAGCGTCTGGGCCAGCCAACGGGCCAGGGTCAGGTCATCGAACTGATGGAACACCCGGCTGTATTCTTGCCAGAGCTTGTCCAGTGGAGAGTCAGGATCGATCGGCACCGCGCAAATCTAAGTCCAAACTCCAAAGTTCAAAGTCCAAAGTCATTCAGTTCGGTGGCCTGCTTTCGAAAGATTGGACTTTGGCGCTCGAACTTCAGACTCTATACGCGTCATCATGACCGCCCGCCCGCCATCCAATCCGTTCGGCGCCGCGGTCTCGACACTGCGTGGAGTTGGCGCCGAGCGCGCGGCGCTCCTGGCGCGGTTGAAGATTCGTACGTCGGCCGACCTGCTGTTGCATCGGCCGCGGCGCTACGAGGACCGAGCGCAGCTTCGGCCCATCGCCGCATTGGCACTGGGCGAACCGGTGACCGCGCGCGGAACAATCGTCGCGCTCGGCACCAAGCGATGGCGTCGCGGGAGCAAGTCGGTATTTGAATTCATCCTGGAAGATGGCACCGCTCGTCTGCATTGCCGCTGGTGGAACCTGCCGTTTATGGAGAAATACTTTCAACCGGGTGACGAAGTGCTGGTTTATGGCAAGCCCGTCTCGCTCAAGCCGCGCACCCTCGATCATCCGGAGACGGAAACCGTGGAAGCGGGCGAAGAGAATTTTATTCATCTCAATCGCATTGTGCCGATCTATCCTTTGACCGAAGGGTTGGCGCAGCGGTGGCTGCGGTCGTTGATCTGGCGCGTGCTTGAAGAGCACGAAGCCCACGTCGTCGAGCCACACCCGGAACTTCAGATAGACCGTCCGCCGGCAGCCGGTACAGGAGCGTCTGGGAAGAAACCGGAGGGGGCGGCTTTGCCCTCGCGCGCCCGGGCGATTCATCTGCTGCATTTTCCGGAGCAAATGAATGATGTGGAGATAGCCCGACAACGACTCGCCTTGGACGAATTCCTGGACCTGCAATTGGAAATTCAACGCCGGCGGCAGGCGCTTCGGGCCAACGCACCCGGTCTGCCTTGCGCGGGCGACAACCATTGGATCAAGCCGTTTCTCAGACAACTCGGCTTCTCGCTCACGGATGCGCAAACCCAAGTGCTGCGCGAAATCCGGCGCGACCTGGGCGCAACCCAACCGATGCGACGTCTGTTGCAGGGCGATGTCGGCGCCGGCAAGACCGTCGTCGCCGCCTGCACGGCGCTCATGGCTTTGGAGAGCGGCTTCAGTGCCGCGCTCATGGCGCCGACGGAGATTCTGGCCGAACAACACCTTCAAACGTTCCGACGCTGGTTTGGACCGTTGGGGATTCCCGTGGAACTGCAGACGGGCAGCAGGAAAACCTCCAACGACTCCGCAAACTGCAACCTGCAAGCCGCAACCGGCAACAGCCTCTTTATCGGCACGCACGCTTTGATCGAAAGCGGGTTCGCTCCAGATAACCTCGGTCTTGTGATCATTGACGAGCAGCACAAGTTCGGCGTGGCGCAGCGCGAGAAGCTCGTGCGCAAGGGGCGCTATCCGCACTTGCTGGTCATGACGGCGACGCCGATTCCGCGCACGCTCGGCTTGACGCTCTATGGCGACCTTGACATTTCGGTGATCCATCAGCTTCCCGCCGGGCGCGGGCGCATCAAGACCTTTGTGCGCGCGGCTGATACGCTGCCCAAAGTCTTCGAGTTCATCCGGGAAAAGCTCAAAGAAGGCCGCCAGGCTTACGTTGTTTACCCGCGGGTTGAGGAATCCGACCCGGGCGAAATCAAGGCCGTCAACCGGGAGCGGGCGAAACTCGAGCGCGAGTTCGCACCGTTTCAAGTCGCGGCCCTTCACGGTCAGCTTGGGCCGGAGGAAAAGGAAGGCGTGATGACCGCCTTCCGCGCGAACCGGGTCCAGGTGCTCGTCGCGACGTCGATCATTGAAGTGGGTCTGGACCTGCCCAACGCGACCGTGATGCTGATTGAAAACGCCGAGCAGTTCGGCCTCGCTCAGTTGCATCAATTGCGCGGACGCATCGGCCGGGGCGCGCGCGAGTCGTATTGCATCCTCGTCGCCGACGCGAAGACCGAAGACGCCCGCGAGCGATTGAAGGTGCTGGCGGAAACAACCGACGGATTCCGCATCGCGGAAGAAGATTTGAAATTGCGCGGTCCGGGCGAGTTGGTGGGCCGACACCAGAGCGGTCTGCCCCCGTTTCGATTCGGCGATTTGTCGCGCGATGGCGCCCTGATCGAACGCGCGCGCGAGCTCGCCAAGCAGTTGCTGGCGACGCCCTAAAAAAGCGAAAAATTCCACTTGGCGTTTTGGCGTTGGTCGTTAACATCGCGCCATGAAAAAGCTCATCACCTACTTGTTTCTGGCATTGATCAGCGTGACGTTCTTTGTCGCTTGCAGCGAAAGCGGAGACCAATCGTCTCCGGCGCCGACCAACGCGCCTGCAGCGCCGAAGAAATAACGGACGCGCCAAACGGTTTGACAGGCCAGGCTGCCTCGGGGCGGTCTGGCCTGTTTGTTTCAACTTGGATTTCCGGCAAGGTCGGTTAAGTTGGCTTCATGAAAAAGGTCCTTTCACTGCTTCTGCTGAGCGGTCTGGCACTGTCCGGTTGCGGTAAAAAGGAGGCGACCACCACCGCGTCCGCCACGAACGACAATAATGCGACAGGCAACCCGGTGACTGCGCCAGTGGATTACCTCGGCGCGGTCGCCAAGGCGAAGAAAAGCGCCGAAAAAACGGTCGAGACGGTTTCGTTGAACCAAGCGATTCAACAGTTCAGCGCGGCGGAAGGTCGTTATCCCAAGGACCTGAACGAACTGGTCACGGAGAAATACCTGCCCAAACTGCCAGAAGCGCCCTACGGAATGAAGATTGTTTACAACGCCGCCAAAGGCGAGGTGAAGGTCGTGCCGAAGTGAACGACTCCGGGGCAAGCACGCTGGTCAAACAGCGTGTTTAGGTTGATGTTCCACTAAGGTCTCACTCTACAGCGAGACAGGTGGCCTTGGAGGAAAGCAACACATTCAAACAGGCTGTCCACACTGAGGATCATCGTCCAATCGTGAACTCATCCGCATGATACGAACTGCGCACCATCGGTCCGCTCGCCACGTGCGTGAAACCCATTGCTTCCGCCGCAAC
>JACXTT010014157.1_pt1 | contig 10463 bp, 10 predicted proteins | sample 9270951 | NCBI WGS metagenome assembly JACXTT01 (sample SAMN15532306, study PRJNA645909) | rock metagenome | isolation source: weathered quartz diorite | place: Puerto Rico | collected 2017-06-21
GACCAAGGGCGGCCTCGATCTGGACGCGATGCGCAATCGCGCCGGACAGATGGCGCGCGAAGGATCGGGCAATCGCGCGCTGCTGCCCTTCGCGATGCCGCCCGTGGAAAAACCGAAGTCGAAGCTCGAGGCCGCGATCGACAAGGCGCGCAAGCCCGATTGCAAGGACGCCTACAAGGACCTCGGCCTCGCCGCGGTGATCCCGCTCATCGCCAACGAGTTCGGCGAAGGCAACTGCCGCTGGTAGCGCGCTACTGCGCGCGCCGCTCGATGCGCCGGTCCGGCACGAGCCAGATCGCGACCACCGCGACGTAGAGCGCGCACGCGATCCACCACTGCACGAAGGCGAGCGGAATCGCGATCGCCCAGAGCGCGAGCGAGATCTTGCCCTTGAGATCGCCGCCCATCGAACGCGCGAGGACGGAATCGCGCGGATGCACCGCGAGCAGGCAATGCACGAGCAGGTAATAGGCGAGCGCGGCGCCGAGCATCACGACGCCGTAGAGCGCAACGGGCACGGATGCGAAGTGGTTCTCGCTCATCCAGCCGGTCACGAACGGCATGAGCGAGATCCAGAAGAGCAGGTGCATGTTCGCCCAGAGCACGCCGCCCGTGACGTGCTGGACCGCGTGCATCAGGTGATGGTGGTTGTTCCAGTAGATCGCAATGATGACGAAGCTGAGGACGTACGTGAGGAACGTGGGGACGAGCGGAGCGAGCACTCCGGCATCGGTCCCGTGCGGCACTTTCAGCTCGAGGACCATGATCGTGATCGCTACCGCGATCACCCCGTCGCTGAACGCCTCTAGCCGTCCCTTTCCCATCGTGGCAGTATCCTCGGCCAATGCTGAGCCCGGCCGCCCACCGCTACATCCGTTACGTCGAGAGCATCGCCGTCGGCGGGTTGCTCATCTTCGGCCTGCTCACCTACTACGAGCTGAACCAGCTGCGCAAGGCGCCGGTGGCGCTCCCCAACTACGAGTTCGAGATGACGCCGGGCGCCGATCCCATCGTGCGCACGCGCGGCACGTGGATCTCGGGCACCGGCATTCCCGCGCCCGTGCAGACTACCACCATCGAATGCAGGAAGTTCACGATGCGATGCACCGAATCGTCCGCCGCCATCGTGTTCCTCGAGGGCAAGGGCCTGCTCGAGTCGAAGCTCACGGAGTTCGAGGTCGACCGCTGGAACGACAAGCAGATCGTCGCCAAGCCGCTCACCGATCGCTGCATCGTGCGCACGCTCTCGATCGAGCTCGGCGAGAAGCGCGCGTTGAGCCGCTTCTCGGCCAATACGGACGACAGCCGCTGCGAGCGCGTTGCCGACAGGAGCTACGAGCTCGTCGCCGGCTACAAGGTACGGGAGCCGCGCCAGTGATCCGCAAGCTCAAGTCGGGCGGCGCAACCTCGGCGCCTTCAAGTCGCTCGCCGCGGCGAAGAAGCACGAGCGCGCGGTGCAGTTCTTCAAGCGCCGCTAGCGGCGTACTCCCGGCGGCTGCGTGACGAGCCCGCCGGCGCGATGGGAGAGATACAGCTCCAGCGCGACCAGGTCCGGCGACCCGTAAGCAGGCATCTCCGCGCGCACGCCGTAATAGCACGCGCGCAACCGGCGCGAGAGCGAGCCGAGCGACTGCCATTCGTGGCGATACGCGGGCCAATCGGCGGGATGGCCCTGGCTGATTTTTTCCGAAAGCAGCGTCTTGCCCCAGCTCGCGTCGTGGCAATTCGTGCACGCGAGGTTGAGCTGGCCCTGGCGCTCGAAATACAGCGCGCGGCCGCGCTCGAGCGTCGCGCGCGCCGCCGGCGAGGAATCCGGCACGATCGGCATGCCGCGCGATTCGTGCGCGACGAACGCGGAGACGGCGAGGATCCCGGCCGATTCCCATCCCAGCGAAGGCACGTGCGCATGGATGCGCCCTTCGAGGTCGACGACGCGCCCGAGCTCCGGGACGTAGCGCGGATAGCGAGCGGCGACGCCGCGCATCGATTCGCCGCCGGCGTGGCAAGAGGTGCAGCGCTCTTTCCACACCGCCTCGCCCCGCTCGACCCAGAGCATGCCGGGATTGGCGAACGCGTCCGCCTGCAGCGCGCGCACGTCGGCGCCCTGGAACTCGACGCCACCTTTGAGCGGCGACGGATCGGCTTGCGCGAATCCCGCTGCGGCCACGCATACCGCCGCCGCAAGCCCCCTGGCGGCGCTCACGCGACGTTCACCCGCGCCGTCACGCTCCCCTTCTCGCCGCGATCGTCGCTCCATTCCACCACGACGTCACCGCTTTCGGCCGCGACGACGAAGAACGCGACATAGGGATTGGCGGACATGCCCGAGCCGAATTCCGCGGTGAACACCTCGCGGCCGCCGTAGCGGCACGAAAACCTGTCGATGATGTTCATCGGTACGGCGCGGCCGTCGTACTCGCGCCGAAATCCCGTTTCCATCGGATGCTGCATGAGCACGCGCACTTCGAAGGGCTCGCCGCGCCCGACGCTCGGAGGAACCTGGATGCGTCCGGGAATCACGGCGATGCGTCGTCCAGGCAGGCGGCCGAGGCGACGAGCACGTCGACCGGTTTCAGCAGGAAGCGCCCGCCGGAGAGCTCGGCGAGGATCGTGACCTTTTGCGTGCCGGCGAGGCGGATGCGCGCGGAGACCTCCGCCCGGCCCGAGGACGGACCGAGATGGAAGACCGCGACACGGGGACGCGGATTGCGTTCGGCGAAGACGTGGATGGCCTTCACGTGATCGCCGGCGCTCATCGGGCTCGCGACGCGGACGCGAAGCGGCACCGAATTGCCGTTCTCGGCGATCTGCGGCAATTCCACCTCGACGTCCTTGTATTCCGGCTTCACGCCTTTCGTGACGGCTTCGATGAGCGGCGCGATGTCCTGCGCCGGCTGGAAGCGCGGTGACTGCGCGCTCGCGCCGAACGCCGCACCCATCAGCGCAAGAAAAGCGCGGCGCCTCATTTCAGAGTGGCGAGCCATGCGACGACATCCTCGAGCTGCTGGTCCGACAGCACCGTCTTGCCGCGGCGCTCGGGGGCGACGCGCTTCAGGCCCTCGGTGCGGTGAAAGGCGGGCATCGCCGCGTCCGGGTTGACGCTCGTGATGTCGGCGACGCGCGCGCGCAATTCGCCGATGCCGAGCCGCGAGCCGATGCCGCCGAGCGCAGGTCCGACGTTTCCTCCCACGTCGATGCCCGGCGCGACATGGCACAGCACGCAGTGGCCGGCGTCGCGCGACACGAAGACCTCGCGGCCACGGGCGGGATCACCCGTGGACGCGAGCCGCGTTGCACATGCCACGGCCGCCAGCGACAGGAGCGCCGCGTTTCCTTTCACGCCTTGCGAACGTCGTTGTCCTTCAGCGGCAACGTGCGCACGCGCTTGCCGGTAGCGGCGAATACTGCGTTGAGCACGGCCGGCATCACGCACAAGGCCCCCGGCTCGCCGTGACCGCCCCAGAACCCGCCGGTCGGAACGAACACCGCCTCCACCTTCGGCATCTCGCCGATACGCGGCAGCCTGAAGTCGTGGAAGTTCGACTCCACGACACGCCCGTCCTTGACGTGGTTCGCCTGGTAGAGCTGGCCGAGGTTGAAGATCACGTTGCCTTCCGCCTGCGCGCGGCACGTGTCCGGGTTCACGACGTACCCCGAGTCGATCGCGAACACGATGCGGCGCACGTTGATCCTGCCTTCGTTCACCGAGACCTCGGCGACCATCGCGGTGTAGCTGCCGAAGCCGTCGGCCTGCGCGATCCCGCGATAGACGCCCGCCGGCAGCGGCTCGCCCCACTTCGCGGCCTTCGCCACCGCCTCGAGGACAGCCTTGTTCTTGTCGCCGTCCTTGAGCATCGCGAGCCGGAAGGCGAGCGGGTCCTTGCCCGCCGCGTGCGCGACCTCGTCGATGAAGCATTCGCGGTAGTACGCGTTCTGCAGGCCCGGCGCCCGCCAGAATCCCACGGGGACGTGGCCGTTCCTCATCGCGTACTCGACGAGCTGGTTCGGCATCGTGTAGGGCGAGTCGCCGAAGCTGCGCGTCGCGGTGCCGTCGAGGCCCTTGTCGATCGCCTCGGGCCGAAGCAGGGCGAGGATCGACGGGCATGCGATCGTCGTCTGCATCGCGGTCATGTTTCCCTGCGCGTCGAGCGCCGCCTTCATGCGCACGAGCGAGGCGGGGCGATAGAAGCCGTGCTGCATGTCCTCCTCGCGCGACCAGACCATCTTCACGGGCCTGCCGGGAAACTGCTTCGCGATGGCGACACCCTGCCGCACATAGTCCTGCGCCGCGCCGCGCCGGCCGAATCCGCCGCCCAGCATCGGCTTGTGCACTTCGACTTTCTCCAGCGGCAGCCCCGCGGTTTCGGCGGCCGCGGCGATCGAGGCCTCCGCGTTCTGCGTCGATGTCCAGACGTCCAGCGTGCCGTCGTCCCTGAACCACGCCGTGCAGTTCTGCGGTTCCAGGGTCGCGTGGTTGAGATAGGGCGACGTGTAGTCCGCCTCCACCACCTTCGCCGCGGATGCGAAGGCGGCGGCGCAGTCGCCGACGTTGCGCGCCTTCGGCAGGTCCTTCGCGGCGAGGCCCTCGTGGAACGACGCCATGATCGTCTCGTCGGACGCGGCGCCCCACTGCCCGGTGTCCCACTCGACCCTGAGCTTTTTCGCCGCCTGGTTCGCGCGCCACCAGTTGTCGGCGACGACCGCGACGAACGTGTCGGTCTTCACGACACCCTTCACGCCGCGCATCTTCTCCGCGGCGCTCGAATCGACGGACTTCACCTTTCCGAGGAAGACCGGCGATTGCACGATCGAGGCGTGCAGCATGTCGGGCAGCTGCACGTCGACGCCGAAGATGGGCTTGCCGGTGACCTTGTCGGGAAGCTCGAGGCGCTTCATCGGCTTGCCGGCGATCTTCCAGTCCTTCGGATCGCGCAGCTTCACGTCCTTCGGCGGCTCGAGCTTGGAGGCGGCGGCCGCGACCTTGCCGTAGCTCACCGTGCGGTTCGACGGTCCGTGCGTGATGATGCTGTTCGAAGCGGTGCACTCCGACGCGGGCACGTTCCACTGCGTCGCCGCGGCGCTCACGAGCATCTCGCGCGCGCTGGCGCCCGCCTTGCGCACGTATTCCTGCGATGTGCGAACGCCGGCGCTGCCGCCGGTGGACATCGATCCCCAGATGCGCTTGCGCTTGATGTGCTGGTTGGGAGAGGCGAACTCGGTCGAGACCTTCGACCAGTCGCAGTCGAGCTCCTCGGCGACGAGCTGGGCGAGACCGGTGAGCGTGCCCTGCCCCATTTCGGAGCGAGCGATGCGGATGACGACGCGGTCGTCCGGATAGATCAGCAGCCAGTGCGTGACTTCGGGCGCCGCATCGGCGGCTTGTGCCAGCGCGCTGCCGGGAAGGCAGAACTCGAGCGCGAGGCCGCCGCCGACCGCGGCGGAGGTCTTCAGGAATTCGCGGCGGGAAACGGTGATGGTCATGTCGGCCTCCTACGCTTTGTCTTCGGCCGCGGCGTGGATCGCCGTGCGAACGCGGGCATACGTGCCGCAGCGGCACAGGTTCGTCATGGCGGCGTCGATGTCGGCGTCGCTCGGATGGGAATTCTTCGCGAGCAGCGCTGTTGCGGCCATGATCATTCCCGACTGGCAATAGCCACACTGCGGCACGTCGTTCGCCATCCAGGCTTTCTGCACGCGATTGAGGTTTTTCGCGCCAAGCCCTTCGATCGTCACGATTTTCTTGCCGGCAAGGGAGGAAACGGGCGTCACGCACGAGCGCACCGCCTGGCCGTCCACCAGAACGGTGCAGGCGCCGCACTGCGCCACGCCACATCCATATTTCGTGCCCGCGAGCTTCAGCTCGTCGCGCAGCACCCAAAGCAGGGGCATCTCCGGCTCGACGTCCACGGAATGGGCGCGGCCGTTCACGTTGAGGGTGATCATTTTGGGGTCTCCGGCGGGTGGGGGAATCGCCGCGCCTATTATGGCTCTACAATCGCGGCCATGCGACTCACCCTCGCCGCCGCGTTCTTCGCTCTCGCGGCGGCGTGCGACACCGAAGCGAAGACACTGCGCTACGCCTCGCAGTTCGATCCCGGCACCATGGATCCGCACGCGCTCGCTTCGGTCTACAACAACCGCGTGCTGAGCCAGGTTTACGAGCCGCTCGTGGGGCGCGACGAGCAGTTCCGGATCGAGCCGCGGCTCGCGCTCTCATGGACGCCGCTCGAGGGCGGCCAGGGCTGGCGCTTCAAGCTGCGCCCGGACGTGAAGTTCCACGACGGCGCGCCGTTCACCGCCGACGACGTCGTCTTCAACGTCGAGCGGGCGCTGCACCCGCTCTCCGCGCACAAGTCCGCGCTTCCCAATGTCACCGGCGCGCGCAAGGTCGACGCGCTCACCGTGGACATCCTCACGTCGCAGGCGACGCCGGTGCTTCCCGCCTCGCTCTTCAACCTGCGCCTCATGAGCAAGGCGTGGGCGGCGAAGCATCGCGCCGAGAAGCCGCAGGACTACAAGGCGAAGGAAGACACGTATTGCGCGCGCAACGCCGTGGGCACCGGGCCGTACAGGCTCGTCAAGTGGGAGCCCGACGTGAAGACGGTGCTCGCCGCCAACGACCGGTACTGGGGCAAGCACGGCAACGTGACCGAGGCGATCTACTACGTCGTCACGTCGGCGGCGACTCGCGTGGCGGCGCTCATCTCGGGCGAGATGGATTTCGTCATCGACCCGGCGGTGCAGGACCTCGACCGCCTGCGCCAGGCGCCCGGCATGAAGGTCGAGCAGGGCATGAGCCTCGGCACCAACTATCTCGGCTTCGACCAGGCCCGGCCGACGCTCATTCACGGAGACGCGGGCGGCAGGAACCCGTTCCGCGATCCGCGCGTCCGCCAGGCCGTGCGGCTCGCGATCGACACGGCGGCGCTGCGATCGAAAGTGATGCGCGGCACGGGCAGCACCGGGAAGGCGCTGTACTCGCCGGCGGTGGATCTCTACGACAAGCGCTTCGAGGCGGTGCCGCCATATGATCCGGATCGCGCGCGCGCCCTCCTCAAGGAAGCGGGCTACGGCAACGGATTCTCGGTGGACCTCGACTGCAGCTCGCAGCAGCCGGCCGATGCGCTCTGCCAGGCGGTCACGAGCATGCTCTCGCGGATCGGCATCCGCGTCGCCTACAAGCCGCTGCCGTTCAACATCCTGCTGCCCAAGCTCAACACCGGCGACACCAGCATGTACGTGATCGGATGGACGCCGGCGACCGCCGAGCCCGAGGGCGTGCTCGTGCCGCTCGTGCATTCGCGCAACGCCCCCGGGCTTGGCGAATACAATTTCGGCGGCTACTCGAATCCGCGCGTGGACGAGCTCCTCGACCGCGGGCGGGTCGAGTTCGACGACGCGAAGCGCAAGGCGCTCTTCAACGACGCCATGGCGGCGATCGACGCCGAGAACGGTTTCGTTCCGCTCATCCACCGCCACGTGATCTGGGCGATGCGCAAGAACGTGCGCGCGCCCCTTCGCCCCAACGACAACATCGACCTGCGATTCGTGAACATCGACTAGGACTCCTGCATGGCCGCCACCACCGCCCCGCTCGACGCCTCGGCCGACCGCCGCGAGCGCCATCCGCCCGCGCTTCCCACGATCTTCTTCACGGAGATGTGGGAGCGCTTCAGTTATTACGGGATGCGGGCGCTGCTCGTGCTGTACCTCGTCAACGCGCTCGGCTACCAGCGCGCCGATGCGCTCGAGCTCTACGGCATGTACACCGGGCTCGTGTACCTGTCGCCGCTCGTCGGCGGTTATCTCGCCGACCGCTACCTCGGCCACCGCAAGGCGATCCTCATCGGCGGCCTCACCATGGCGCTCGGCCATTTCGCGATGGCGTTCGAGCCGCTGCTGTATCTGGCGCTGGGGCTGGTCATCTGCGGCAACGGCTTCTTCAAGCCGAACATGGCGACGCTCCTCGGCTCGCTCTACCGCGAGAACGATCCTCGGCGCGACGGCGGCTTCACGATCTACTACATGGGCGTGAACCTCGGCGCGTTCCTTTCCCCGCTCGTCGCCGGCACTCTCGGCGAAAAGGTCGGCTGGCACTACGGCTTCGCGTCGGCGGGCGTGGGCATGTGCCTCGGCCTCGCGCAATTCCTGTGGGGCCAGTCGAGGCTCGGCGACGCGGGACTGCCGCCGCGCAAGACCCGCCTCGACGCGCGCGACTGGATGCACGTCATCGTCATCACGGTCGCGATGATCCCGCTCGTGTACGGAGTGATGTTCGCGTGGAATCTAGTCGGCCCCGCATGGCGCGCGCTGCCATTCCTCGGCAAGACCGCCCTCGCCGTCGCCATCGTGGCGGCGCTGTGGTTCGGGCCGCGCGCGATGCGCAAGAGCGGCGAGCAGGTGCCGGCCGATCGCGAACCGCTCAATCGCGAGGAATGGGAGCGGATCATCGCCATCCTCATCATGGGGTTCTTCGTCGTGTTCTTCTGGATGGGCTTCGAGCAGGCGGGCGGCACGATGAACCTCTTCGCCGACAAGCAGACCGACCGCCACCTCGGAAGCTGGGAGATCCCCGCGTCGTACTTCCAGGCGATCAATCCGCTCGGCATCGTGCTGATGGGACCGATGATCGCCGCGATGTGGACGCGCATCGACAAGTCGCGCTTCGCGCTGCCCACGCCGGCGAAGCTCGCGCTCGGCATGATCATCCTCGGGCTCGGCTTCATCGTGCTCGCGATCGGCCAGAACCGCGCCGACGCGATCGGCATGGTCGGCCCGTGGTGGCTCTTCTGGGTGTACGTGCTGCATACGCTGGGCGAGCTCTGCCTTTCGCCCGTCGGGCTCTCGATGGTGAGCAAGCTCGCGCCGCTACGCGTCGCGGCGCTGATGATGGGCATCTGGTATCTCGCCAACGCCGCCGCGAACTACCTCGCGGGAACGCTCGAAGGAATGCTCGCGGGATCGTCGGTCCCGATCTACTGGTTCCTCGTCGGGAGCTCGATCGGCGCGGGCGCCGTGCTGCTCGCGATCACGCCGCTCCTCAAGAAGTTGATGCACGGGAAGGCCTGACCCCAACCGCCTGTTCATATCCTACTTGCGCAAGTAGGGTCCGCGGTTTGACTTAACCGCGCGCGAGTGCCTATCGTGGCCGCGAGAAGAACGGGAGGCTCCATGTCGATCATCGCGCGACTCGCAGCGTTTGTTTCGACCTTCGGATTCGCGTGCCTCGCCCAGGCGAGCGCGCTCTGGTTCGCCGACGCACCCGGAATCCACCGCATCGAGACCGACACCAATATCGTCGTCTCGGACATCGGGCAGCCGGGCGTGCTCGCGCTCACCCTCGACCAGAAAGACGGGTCGCTGTGGGCGCTCACGGCCTCGCAGCTCTTCAAGTACGACGCGAGCGGCGCGCCCGGCGTCGCGATCGACCTCAAGACGCTTTCCGGCAACTTCAACGCCGCACGCCGCCTCGCGCTCGATCCGAGTGACGACAGCATCTGGGTCGCCGGCGGCAACAACGCCTTCCACCTCGACGCCAATGGGCGGGTGATCGCGAGCGTCGTCTCGAACGACGTCGTCCAGGACATCGCGCTCACCCAGGACGAGACGCTGTGGATCCTGTCGCGTAACGCCCTCTCGCGCTATTCGCCGCAGGGGGCGCTGCTGGCCACCGCGAGCCTCGCGGGCGGGATGCAGCAGGCCGTGTCCCTGGCCGCCGACGATGCGAACGGCGTCCTCTGGCTCGCGGGCAACAAGAGCCTCTTCCAGATCGCCATCGCGCTGCCTGTGCAGACGCGTCGTTCGCTAGCCACGAGTGAAGTCGTGAGCGGGATCGCGCTCGATGCGGGCACCGGTTCGCTCTGGGTCGCCGGGCAATCGTCGCTCTTCGGCTTCACGAAGGACGGAGCCGCCTTCGCGTCGACCGCTCTCGCGCAGAGCAACCTCGGCAACTTCCAGGCGCTCGACTTCGACGCCCAGAGCCAGAGCCTGTGGCTCGGTCACGAGAAGGGGATCAGCCGATTCACGTCCGCGGGACTGTTCGTCGTGACCGTGCCCGCAACGGTGAAGGTGGGAGCGATCGCCGCCGCGCCTTCCGGCATCGTGCCGATCGTGACGCTCGTCGCGCCGCCCAACGGCGCCCTGACGCGCAACGCCTTCGTCCCGATCCGCGTGCACTACGATGCGTCATGCTTCGGCCAGCCGTGCGGTTTCCCCTCGAGCGTGTTCGCCGCGTACACGCTGACCGCGACGCTGAACGGCCAATCCATCGGCGGCTCCTTCGTGTTCGATCCGGCCACGAACGACGCCGTCTACACGCCGGCGGTGCGCCACGTCGAGGGCGTGAACACGTTCACCGCGTTCGTCACCGACTCCTCCGGCCGGCGCCCCCCCACGATCACGTCACGCTTCCACGTCGCCACCCTCCTGCCCCGGTTGCTGACAGTGACACCCGCGGAACGCCC
>JACXTT010014158.1_pt1 | contig 10462 bp, 18 predicted proteins | sample 9270951 | NCBI WGS metagenome assembly JACXTT01 (sample SAMN15532306, study PRJNA645909) | rock metagenome | isolation source: weathered quartz diorite | place: Puerto Rico | collected 2017-06-21
CCAAGGAGTCACAAGGAGGTTCAGATGGCGCAATTCATCAAGGTCGCGAGCACCGCCGACCTCGCTCCCGGCGAGGCGAAGTGCGTCGAGGTGGCGGGGAAGAAGATCGCCCTCTTCAACGTGGAAGGGAGCTTCTACGCCATTGACGATACCTGCACCCATCGTGGCGGCCCGCTCTCTGAGGGCGAGGTCTCGGGCGACGAGGTGACGTGCCCGTGGCACGGGGCCATCTACAACATCAAGACCGGCGCAGTGCTTGGTCCGCCCGCCCCACGCGGCGTTGCGCGATACGCCGTCCGCGTCCAGGGATCGGACGTAGAGGTCGAGGTATAGGTCACAGGGGACTGGCTCGACCGCGCTCAGCCTGAGCGAGGGTCGATGGCGCAGAAGGGATCGCAGTTTCGAGCCGAAGCCAATCCCGCGCTCCGCACGGTGTGTGCCCACTGCGGCAAGAGCATCCCGACCGAAGTGGGCCATGCCCATCCGCTCGATGCGGAAGATCGTGGTGTCTGGAGGGAAACGTGGGGCCTCGTCGGCATGGAGAACGGGAGTCCGAGGGTCTTCCCGACGTGCACTGAGTGCTATCAGGGTGGCTGGCGACCAGCGGGCTTTGTCCACTGACCCAGTTCGCGAGCCGCTCGGTGGTGGCTCCACATCGCCCAGCGGCCAACGCGACTATTCCTTACGCGCCTGCGCCCCGCGCTTCCGTGCGAGCTTCTCCCGAATCGCCTCGACCACGAAGCTCTGGACCATGGTCTCGTTCGTCACGCAGTGCACCTTGAGCCGGCGGTGAAGTTCCTTCGGGATTCTCGTAGCCAACTGCGTCCACGCCTCGGTAGCTTCGCGTGCCATACCACCAGAGAGTGCCATGGATGACCGAGAGACGCGAATGGGGCCGCGATCAGCTGGAGACTCGCGGGGCCAAAACGTTGCCTGGCGGCGCGTGCCTTGATATTGACGGCTGGAGAGGAGGCTCGCATGCCGCGAAGGGCTGACCTTGGGAAGATTCCCTCCGCTGACCTAGCTTACGCACTCAGTAGGCTGATTCAGGAGGGGAAGACCTCAATCGCGCAGGTTCGTCGCTACGCGGAAGAGCGACCGGCGCGGATCGCGGCGCTCGAAAGAGAACTTGCCACACTCAAGGCGGGGCACGCGGCTACCAGGGGACCCGGTCGCCCGCCGGGTCCTCGCGCAGGCGCAGCGAGGAAGCCCAAGCGGAAATTCACAATGACGGCGAAAGCCAGTGCCGCCCGTAAGCGGCAAGGTCAGTATCTCGCTGCCCTGAGCCGGCTCAAGGTTGCTGAGCGCAATCGGGTGAAGGCGGTCGCCCGCAAGGAAGGTGTCGCCAAAGCGGTCGAGTTCGCACGGAAGCTCGCCAAGGCGCCTCCTGCCAAGGCGGCGTAGCGTCCCGTTTACTTCTCCGGCTCGATCAGCCCGCGACCGCAACACGTCCACAAACAGCGCCGGGACTGCTCGGAAGTTAGTCGCTGATCACTGCTGGGTCTCAACACTCAGAAGGGAGTCGTACAGCGCGATGAGGGCTACCTGAACGGACTCGATACGTCCTTCGATGTTGAGGCGCGTTCCTGGGGCTAGGAGCTTCACCTCAGGGTAATCGTCTGCACGGACTCGGGTGGCAACAGTCAGTAGGCCGACGCGCCCGGCGCCGAAGTGGATTTCGAGAATGTCTCCCTTTGGAACAACGGCCTTCAGTGGAAGCGTCCACTTGACGCAGCCGTGAAGATACTTCTCCCAGGCGGCACCGCTCTCTTGCTCGAAGGCTGTCCGAGACTTGCCATCATTCCATACGTCCTCGGGTGTCACACTGAGCGCGGTGAGACAGCGAGCTATGGCGGCGCGGGGAGTGACACCGCACTGCTCACTCATCGGACGGTCTCTGTCTCCACTCGATGCGGATTGCGACTTGGCGTTCGGCGTCCATTCGCGCATGTCGCTCATGTCGCCAGGCAACGAAAGCCCCTATTAGGAACAATGCGAATGCGCCGTGAACGAACTTCCTCCATCCGACCCGCCACCCGAAGAAGTAGTCCACGATTCCGAGCGCGGTAAGGATCGCAAGGGTCACGCTCCACCACTGGACGATCACCGCCACAACGAATTGCCACGCTTCGAAGAACACGGTGCGTCCCGTCTACCACACGATAGCGCTATCCCGAAGGGCATGCTGCTGACCTTCTCGGAGCATCGTGGTATTCTGCGAGAGTCCGATGACCGGTACGGTGGCGGAGGAGATAGCGAGCCCGTTCTTCGGCAAGCCGCACGTCGTGATTCTCGGCGCGGGCGCGAGCCGAGCGGCTTTTCCCAATGGCGAAGCGACGGGGCGCCACCTGCCGCTCGTTGCTAACCTCTGTGAGTACGTCGGACTGGACGACCTGCTGCGGGCCGGCGGGGTCGCATACGAGGGAAGAAACTTTGAGGAGGTGCTCAGCGATCTCCACGAACGTGAGCCAGCGCTGCTGCGGGAGGTAGAGGAGGCGATCCACGGGTACTTCGCCGGGATGCTGCTGCCTCAGGAACCGACGCTCTACGATCACCTCGTCTTGTCGCTCCGAGAGAAGGACGTAATCGCCACGTTCAATTGGGACCCTCTTCTGTTCGCGGCGTGTGCGAGGAACCACACGAGAACGAATCTCCCGTACATCATCTACCTGCACGGCAGCGCCGCGTTGGGCTATTGCCCGACAGACCGGACGGCGGGCAGCGTCCGCTCGACGTGTAGCAAGTGCGGGAACCGATACCGTCCCAGCCAACTCATCTACCCCATCCGAGACAAGGACTACGCCGCCGACTCGTTCGTGGCGACGGGGTGGAAGGCGCTACACGGCGCCATGAAGGAGGCGTACATGCTCACCATCTTCGGCTACAGTGCACCGAAGACGGACGTGCGGGCTATGGATGCGATGAAGGCTGCGTGGGGCATGGCAGAAAGGCGCGAGCTTGAGGAGATCGAAATCATCAATACCGCGACGGAGGATCAGGTTCGGCAAACCTGGGCGGATTTCATATGCAGTCACCACTATCGCTGCCGCAGGGACTTCTTCGACTCCTGGCTGGCGAAGCATCCACGCCGAAGTTGTGAAGCGATGTGGGACCAGACGATGGAGTGCAAGTTCATAAGCGAACATCCCGTCCCAAGAGCGACGAGAATCGAGGAGCTTTGGGATTGGTACGCGCCGCTGCTCGAAGCGGAGCGATCTGCGGAGGCGCGTGAAGGCTACGCCCGGCGCTAGGCGAGATAGGCGATCTGAGGCCGATCACAGCCGAGGCGCGAGGGTCGCCGCCGCCTCCGCCGACGTGACGACTGGAATGACCTCGAACTCGATCAGGTCGTCCCAGCGTGCCATCCACTGCGCGAGGAGGGCTCGGTCCTCGCACTCCATGATCTGAAAGCAGCGCCGGAAGTCGTCCGGCACCCAACTCGCCAAATAGCGAAGCCCGTCCGGGGCGAGGCGACCGTGATCACGGAAGCGTCGGTACACGGGAAGCGGATCGCCATTACGAAAATGCTCGATGATCATGTAGAGCATGGTGCTCCTCCCACGTGACGGGCACGCAATCCTGGGCTCATCGAGCGGCTTCGCGGGCAAGCCGCTCACGCTTAGAATCGGGCGGTGACTGGCAGCCGAGGATCGCCATGCCGGTCGGTCCCGCTACGACTCCGTGAACTTCACCGGGGCGAACGAAGATCACGTCGCCAGCGGCTATGGGCGTCAGGCGCTCGCCTTCCTTCAACGAGCCTGATCCGGCGACGACGAACAGCACATCCTCGGAGTGCTCGTGGACGTGCTGCGGGAATTCGATTCCGGGCTCATACCGCGTGTAGTTCACGGCGACGTGCTGGGCACCGATGTCGCGGGACACGATGATCTTCGTGAACGTCTCTCCCATGGGAAGCGGCGTGCCGTCCCGATCCACGTTGAGGATGGTTGCCATGGGCTACCTCCGTTCCTCGCCTACCGCCCTCGCCGTCCCCTCGGCAGGCGCGAAGAAGACGAGGAGCCGCAATTCCTCCGTGATGGAATGGAACCGACGGGGTGTCGCGGGCGGCGCGAAGATGATGCTGCCAGGCTGCACCGCCCGATCCTCATCTCCCACCTGAACGACGGCTCGACCACTGATGACGTAGTACACCTCGTCCTCGGTATGAGGCTGCTGCCCATCGACCCCGCCGGGCGGGAGGACATAGAGCCCGAGGCTCATCGCCGGCAGACGGAGGAATTCGAGATAGAGCTTCCCCGCGTCAGTCCGCTGGCGGTCCAGATCGGACACCTCGAAGGCTTCCATGATGCCCTGGACGTTTGGCGAATCGCGGGTCGTGGAGTCAACAAGGACGGACGCAGGACCGTGTTCTGGCGATTCGCGTGCTGACTGAAGTCCGCCCAGGCGTGCTACTGCTCTGCTGCCGTGACCGAGACCGTACTCATCACGGGCGCCGCCGGCAACCTCGGGAGCCGGCTCGCGAGGCGCCTGATCGGCACCGTCAGCCGCTTGCGGCTCATGGCCCATCGGACGCCCCCACCAGCGGACATCGCCGGGGCGTCAGGCGTCGAGGTCGTCCACGCCGATCTGGCTCGTCCCGAAACGCTCCCGCCCGCCGTCGAAGGCGCCGACTGCATCGTTCACTTCGCCGGTCGGCTCTTTCACCCGCGACCCGAGAGGTTCCTGCCGGAGACGAACACCCGGTGGTTCGGCTACCTCCTCAACCCGGCACTCGCCGCTCGTGTCGGTCGAGTGATCCTCATCTCGTTCCCGCACGTCGAGGGACCGACGACGCCCGACCACCCCGCCAGCGCCTCGACGGCGAGCCGATCTCGGTCCATGCACGGACTCGACTGGAAGAGGAGCGTCTCCTCTTCTCACGGACCCGAGGGACGATGACCACGCCGGTCGTCCTCCGGTCAGCCACCGTCTACGGGCGGGGTATTCTCATGGTCGAGGCGGCTCGACGCCTAGCGCGGTGGCGGCTCCTCGGGGTCTGGCGTAAGGCGACGTGGTATCACTTCATCCAGACCGAGGATTCCCTCGACGCGACGGCTGCTGCCGTCGTGAAGGACGGCGTTGAAGGCATCTACCACCTGGGCGGCGAGCAGCCGATCACGATTCAGGAATTCCTCGTTGGACGCAGTCCGGGGCCCAAGCTGACTAGGTTAAGTCGGGCGACTGCGGGCCCGGTTCGGTTCGCCTCACCCGGAAGTGGCGCAAGGTCTCTGCCAAGCCTGGCACTCCGCTGCGGATGCGATCCGGCCGACAGGCGAATAGGTGGTTCTGCAGTCCCAGCACCTCAGGATCCCCGATCCTTGCCACCACGGCGACGGGGCGATCACAGTACAGGCAAGAGACCAAGAACCGTGACGCCGTCATCTCGATTGGTCGGCGAGCCCGCATTCCCCTGGCCGGACGCGAGCGGCCTTCGCTTGCTGGCAGAGAAGGCGCCGCAGACGTTCCGCAGGAGAAGCCATGCTTGGCAGTGGCCCGAGCGGCCGAGCCAATGCTCGCGATTTGCCCTCAGGGGAGGCACGGGCGATCTCGAGGTACGAGCTCATCGACGGTTCGTCTCGGCAGGCATCGAGGACCGCGAGGGGCGGTGGCCTGGGCCCGCAGGGTGTGGCCGCGACTTTGCGGACTGTCCCATGTTTCTTGGATAACGATTTTTCTTATCAGTGCCCGCCGGCGTCAATGATGTGCCAGTATGGCACAGACCGGTGCGCGCGGCACGCCGCGGGCGCATGCGCCGGGAGGCGTCTGCAGCGCAGGTTCGCGATCTCGCGGACTTCGCGCCGCGAAAGGGCCGCGGCACGCATCTTGGACAACCACCTCCCCGGACCGGCTGACTGACGCCGGGGGGGAGGAATCTTCATGTGCGCGCACGTCACCGTTACTCGGTCATGGAAGCAGTTCTGGTTCCCGGCGTTCCACGCGTGTTCCCTACCGCCGCTGGACGGGCTGCCGTACTGCCCCACCCACGTCCCGGTCGCGGTCGCCGCGGGGCTCCGCCGCGTGCATCAGAAGGGGCAGGCGCTGGTCGAGGCGGGCATGTGTGTCACCGTGTTCGTGCTCCTCACCATGGGGGCGGTGGACTTCGGCTACTCGTTTTTCGCGCTCCACGCCGTCACGCACGCCACGTCGGCGGGCGCGCGCATGGCCTCGGCGTTGCAAATGGACAGCCGGGGTCCGTGCGGGACGTTCTCGGACCCGGCGGGCGTAACGAGCGCCGTGGACGGCGTCGTCCGTGGTCAGGTGGGCAGCGCGGTCACCATCGACTCCGTGTCCGTCGTGGAGTGCGACGGCACCACCTGCCCGGCGAGCACCGACACGAGCCACTGCGGTAATACCGGGAGCACCATCCCGGAAGTCGTCGTGACGGTGCAGGGCTCGATCCCGGTCGTCACCGGAATGTTTGGCTCCACGCCCCGGCCGTTCACTCGGGTCCAGACGTTCCGCGACGAAGGGCGTTAGGGAGGAGCCGGACATGAAGAACCGCAGCACTCAGCGCGGACAGACCCTCGCGGCGTTCGGCATCACGCTCACGGCGGTCATCTCCCTCACCGCGGTCGCCATCGACGTCGGTCGGGGCTACTTCGTGGCGCGGGAGACGCAAGCCGTCGCCGATGCCTCGGCGCTCGCGGGGGCGCAGGGACTCTTTTCGGGCACGCTCGCTCGTCCCGTCCCCACGACGTACAATGATGCGATCACGGTCGCCAGCCGAAACCGCACGGACGGCTCGCCCGCTGTCCTCACGGCGCCGGACATCGACGTGGGCCAGTGGAAAAGCGGGGCCTTCACCGTCACGAGCATTCTCGATCCGGCGGCCAACGCGGTGCGGACGCGACCGCACACCACGTACAATAACGTCATGCCCATCTTCAACAATTCGCAGACGACCGCGAACCGGACCGCCACCGCGGCCTTCTGCACGCTCGGCGGCGCTCACCCGGGGATCCCCATCGCCCTCGCGTCGGGGTGTTTCGACTGCACGCCGCAGACCTGCACCTCGTTCCCGTTGGAGGCGCAGTTCGGCGCGGCGAAGATCAACAACGTCGCGTGGTACTACCCCCCAGGCGCCACCGGTGCGAGCGGCATCGACGCTTATGTCCCGTCGTGCGCCGGCGGCGGCGGGGGGGGCGGTCAGCAGGAGCCCACGTACTCCGACGGGGATATCCTCAACCTCGACAACGGGGTGAAAACGAGCGTCTGCACGAAGTTTCTGTGCCTCATCGGGCAGTCGTTCACCGTGCCGGTCGTCCAGTCGAGCTGCAACATTCCCCTCCAGGGCAACGACCCGATCATCGGGTTCGCCACCGTGACGATTCAGGCGGTGAACTGCACGGCGACTCCGAAGTTCATGACCTTCGCCGTCCAATTCAATGGCCACGCCGGCGGGGCCGTCAACTGCAACTCGTGTCCGACGTGCGGCAGCGGGCGCGTCGCCTTGGTGCAGTAGCGCGGCGAGCGTGTCGGCCTCGGGCCCCTCCGGCGAGGGCGTCCTCGTGGTTTGAAGTTGCCCCGCCTACGAGGACGCGTCGGTCGCGTCGCAGCTCGGGATCGTTCTCGCGTTCGGTGTCGAGCGGATCCGCGATGGCGGAAACCGCGACGGTGCGTGAACGTGAAGATGACGGGTCGCGACGTCATGGCGCGCTGAGACACCCCGCCGTGCCGCCCGACGTCCGAGGGACATCGGTCTACCGACCCGCCCCCTTCACCACGGTTCGGCGGGACGCTCGCCCGGCATCCTCGGCCGGGAGCTGGGCAACCGCGATCTGGCGCGCGACCCCGGTCGCCATCCTCGGAGCGGATTGAGCGGCTACTCCGTCACCCCTCGGACGCGTCGCCGACGGGGCCGCTGGGTCCCGGCCGCGTCGCGCCGCAGCCGACTCTGGTCCGGATCTCTCTACCGTCTGTGGCATGGCGGGGCGCGCACGGCACAGCCGCTGACACACCCTTGCTCGTTCTGCCCCGGATTCTCCGTCGGACTCTCCTCCCTTCTCCTGGCACGCAACCCGCATCGCAGGCCCTCCATCTTGCCCGCCGAGGTGAAGCGGATGACGCATCAGACAGACCCCCCGGGCCGCTCGCGGCTCCGGCTCGTGGTGACGGCGATGGTGATCGGGTGGGCAGCCCACAGCTTCTCGCCGGTATGGGCTCAGGCGCTCCCGGGCAGCACCGACACCTGCACGGTCTGTGACCCCTTGACCTGCCCGCAATGCCCCGACTGCTCCACCGTCTGTGACCCGTCGACCTGTCCGCCGCCGACGTGCCCCGACTGCTCGTCGATGTGCGACCCGAGCACGTGCCCCTCTTGCACGGTGCAGACGACGATCCTGGCGTGCCGCCACGTCGTTCAGAACGCCGATGGCTCGATCGTCGGTTCCCACTGTACGGTGCAGGTGGGGGTGGTCCCGGGCAGCGGAAACTGACCCCACCGTCACACGTCGCGAACACCACCGAGTCAGTGCTTGACGCTCCGATCGTTAGATCACGCGAGAAGCCGTCGTAGATGGTCTCGACGACCTCAACCGGCACGACTCGTGGGGCGGTCTTAGGGGCAGGCCACGACGCTCCCGCACTGATCGAAGCCGAGGTTGATCGCTGACAGCGCCGTGTTGATGTCGCCGCGGGTGATCGGTGGGCCGTTGAATGCGCTCGGGTCCCGCAGGGCTTGATCGGCCATCACGAGCAGGTCGGACACCGTCCGGACGCCGTTGGCAATGGCCGGGTCCATCGTGAACGTCCCCGTGGTCGTGCAGAGCTGGGTCGGCAGGACGAAGCTGCCGAGACCCGGCGGCGGCGCGCCGATCGCGGACAGCGCGACCGCGAGCGTGGCGACGATCGCATGGCCGGTAAGCGATCCCCCACCCTGGCCGCCGGGCCGAGGCGGCGGCGCAGCAGACCGCGGCCGGTGATGCCGCGGTCCTCCTCCGTGAGCGCCGCGCTCACGGCGCACCGATCGTCGATGCCCGTAGGTTGGCATCGAGCCCGGACCAGTATCCGTTCTGGGGCGCTGACCATCGGTCAGCTTGGCAACTTTCATCCCGAACCCGGTCACGAATAGCTCTCAGCAGGCAGCCGGTGTTTCAGAAGTCTTGACCAACAACGCCGAGTTGCGAGACGCTTCTCCGCTCCGAGGCTCGTCCGAGCGAGAGCGTCTTCGCGATGAAGTTCCCACTGAGGCTAGGCGCCCTGCTGGTTATCTTGGAGGTCGCCTTCGTTCCCTCCGGCGTCCGTGCGTTCGTCTACTGGGCCAACGAAGGGCCGACATTCAACGGCACTACAATCGGGCGCGCGAACCTCGACGGGACGGGTGGCAATCAGGCCTTTGTTACGGGTGCGACAACACCCTGTGGCGTGGCCGTCAACAACACTTTCATCTACTGGGCTAACACCGGCGGCAGTACAATCGGGCGCGCGAACCTCGACGGGACCGGAGCCAACGAGAATTTCATCACGGCCGCAAACAATCCGTGTGGCGTGGCCGTCGACAACACGTTCATCTACTGGGCCAACTTCGGGAGCAACGGGGGCACGACCATCGGGCGCGCGAATCTCGACGGGACCGGAGCCAACCAGACCTTCATCACCGGCGCGCATGCTCCGCTTGGTGTGGCCGTCGATGGGTCCCACATCTACTGGGGGAACTGCAGCCGGTGGTACAACAACGGGAGTGGGTACGGAGGGACGATTGGGCGCGCGAACCTTGACGGCTCCAGTCCCAATGAGTCCTTCGTGATCGGGCTTACGAACAGCTATCTCTGCGGCGTGGGGGTGGACAGCTCGCATCTCTATTGGACGGACGTCTTCAACGGGATGGTCGGCCGGTCGAATCTGGACGGCACGGGTGTGACCGAGAGCTTCATTGGCGGGGCCGGCGGGGCCTGCGGGGTGACGGCCGACAGTACCTACGTCTACTGGGGGGACCGCAACGGAAACACCATCGGCCGTGCCAGCCTCGACGGGAGCGGCGTCAATCAGAGCTTCGTCACCAGCGCGAGTGGTCCGTGCGGCGTGGCGGTTGATGCCGGCGCGGCGTCTGGCACCACGACGACGCTGCGGGCAGCCACAACGACCGCCACGACCTCGTCAACGACGACGACGCTCGCAACGGTCCTACCGCCGTCCGCTTGCCCGGACCAGCAGACCTCCGCTGCGATCGAGGCGATGGTGGAAGCGCAGTGTCACTGCTCGACGGCCTCGAACCACGGCACGTTCGTCCGCTGCGCGAAGCACGTCGCGAAGGGCGCCGTGACCTTGCCGAAGTCCTGCAAGCGAGCGGTGGCCGACTGCGCGGCCCGCTCGACGTGCGGGAAGTCCGGCTTCGTCACTTGCTGTCGCACCACGAAGGGCAGAACCACGTGCAGCATCAAGAGCGATGCGGCGCATTGCAAGGCGACCAAGCACGGGGCGGCGTGCGTCGGCCAGCGCCCGAGCTGCTGCGACGCCTGCACCT
>JACXTT010014159.1_pt1 | contig 10462 bp, 7 predicted proteins | sample 9270951 | NCBI WGS metagenome assembly JACXTT01 (sample SAMN15532306, study PRJNA645909) | rock metagenome | isolation source: weathered quartz diorite | place: Puerto Rico | collected 2017-06-21
CGTGCCGGTCGTTGATCTGCTTGAAGCCGTCGAGATCGATGAACACGCCGGCGAGCTTGTGGCCGTGGCGCCGCGCACGCTCGATCGCCTGCTCGAGCGCCGGCGCGAGGCTCACGCGGTTGGCGAGGCCGGTCAGCGGATCGCTGTAGGCGAGCGACGCAATGCGCTCGCGCGCGAGCGCGATCTCGGTGACGTCGCGCCCGACGCCGCGGTAGCCGAGGTACACGCCCTGCGAGTCGTAGCGCGGCTGGCCGCTCACCGCGAAATAGCGCGTGCCGCCGTCCGGGAGCCCGCGCGCCACCTCGAAGTCGCGGAAGGGCAGCCGGCTCTCGAGCGTTGCCCGGTGCGCCTGCCAGCCGGCCTCGTCGGGCCGCACCGAACCGAGCTCCCACGGCGTCTTGCCGAGCAGCCCATAGCCGATCGGCGCGCTGTGGCTCGGGCCGTGCACCAGGCTCGTGAGCCGGTGCTGCGGATCGCTTTCCCAGAAGAAGTCGCTCGAGAGCTGCGTGAGGCTGCGAAAGCGCGTCTCGCTCTCGCGCAGCGATTCCTCGGCGTCCTTTCTCTGCAGGAACTGGCCGAACAGGCTGCCGATGGTGCCGGACGCCTCGATGAAGCTTTGGTCGGGCTCGCGCGTCGTGTGTGCCGAGAAGGTGAGGAGCGCGATGGTGCGCCCTTGCAGCGCGACGGGCAGCGCGAAGGTGCCGAAGCGGCCGCCCTTGCCGGCGCTGCGCAGCGCCGCGGCGCCGCTGCGCGGCAGATCGGTGGACCACACGGGCTTGCCCGCCCCCCAGTGCACGCGCGAGCCGCGCAGCAGCTGCTCGATCTCCGCCTCGCGCGCGAACCAGCCCTCGGCGTAGCGCACCTCGCCGCTCGCCTCGTTGACGCGGAAGCAGCGGCCCGCGTCCCAACCCTCGCGCTCGCAGACGATGCGCAGCGCGCCGCGCACGCCTTCGGCGGTGCTCGCCGCCTCGGCGAGCGCGCGCGCCAGCGCGTGCTCGAGCTGATGCATCTCCTCGGCGCGCTTCTGCGCGCTGATGTCGCGGCCGATGCCGCGGTAGCCCTTGAAGACGCCCACCTCGTCGAACACCGGCTGGCCGCTCATCGACACCCACACGATGCGCCCATCTTCGGTGGCGTACTGCACCTCGAAATCGCGGAACGGCTGGTGCCAGGCGAGGAGCGCGCGGTGCCGCTCCCAGTCCGCGTCGCTCAGGTTGAGCGCCGGCTGCTCCCAGTGCTTGCGGCCGACGTACGGGAAGGGGTCCGCGGCGTTATTTCCGGCGCGGCGGCTCGAGACGACCGTGAAGCGAAACTCGGCGTCCTGCTCCCAGTACCAGTCGGCGAGCAGCTCTACGAGCGAGGAGGGCTGGGGCGTCTGCGGATCCGCGGGACCGTCTGGTGCGGTGCTCGGAATCGCCATGCTTCGCATTGCGCCGAAATTTACACCTATTGGCGCGGATTCGCGACGTCATTCCAAAGTGAAGAGCTCGACCGGCTCGCCGACCCCCCGCAGTCGATGCATGCCGAGCGACCGGGAGCCCGGCACGTGGCGCGCCACCGGCGCCGACAGGATGAGCGGCACGCCGAGCGTCTTGGTGAGCGCCTCGATGCGCGCCGCCTCGTTCGCCGCCGCCCCGATCACGGTGAACTCGATGCGCGTCGGCGTGCCGATGTTGCCGTAGAGGACATCGCCCATGTGCAGGCCGATGCCGAAGGCGAGCGGCCGGGCGCGGCTGGCATTGGCGGCCTGCATGCAGCCGCGCGCATCCCGCGCCGCCCGCACGGCGCGCTCGCAGGCTTCCGCCTCGCTGCCGTCGACCGGGAAGATGGCGAGCGCGGCGTCGCCGATGAACCGCAGCACCTCGCCGCCGCTCGCCAGCACCGGCCCCAGCACGCACTCGAAGAACTCGTTCAGGAGGCGCAGGAAATCGGCGCGGCTCATCGAATCGGCCAGCACGGTGGAGTCGCGCAGGTCGCAGAACCAGATGACCGCGTGGATATCCTCGCCGTCGCCGCGGCGGATGTGCCCCTCGAGCACCTTCTCGCCCGTCTGCCGGCCGAGATACGCCTCCAGGATGTTGCGGCTCTTGCGCATCAGCCCGTAGATCTCGGCCAGGCGCGCGAGGGGAACCGCCACCTGGCGCAGGCCCGCGACCTGCTCCTCGGTGAAGCCGCCGGGGCGGCGGGTAGCGAAGGTCGCCGCGTGCACCTCGCCGTTCACGAAAGGCAGCGGCAGGCCCAGGAAGTCGGTGACCCCCTCCTTGCGAAAGTCCGCGAGCACCGGAAAGTCGAGCGGGCAGCGCGGCTCGGTGAGCCGCCGGCGAATCTCGCCGTGCTCGGCAAAGATCGCGCGGATCGGGCTTTGCAGGTACTGATCCGACTGCAGAAAGTCGTAGCCCGCTTCGTTGATCTCCGCCTTGTCGGTAGTCTCGTGCCAGATGAAGCCGCGCCCGAGCACATTGGGGTGCAGCGTCCTCACGAAAACCGCCACCCGGTAAAGCGGCAACCCCGCGGCTTGCAGGCGGTGGCAGAGCTCGAGCAGCACGTCCTGCGGCAGCCGCGCGGGCGGCGCGCCCGCCACCAGCCAGTCGATCACCGGCCTGAGGTTCAGCGCTTGCTGAGCCACAGGCTCGACTCCATTGCCCCCGGCACGAGCGGCAGGCGCGCCAGCACGCCGTTCAACCGGCCGGCGCTTGCGCGGTGGCTCGAGAACTCCGGCGCATAGGCATCGCCGATCAGCGCCGCCACCGCGGCCTGCTCGTCATAGCGCCGCCAGGCCCACTGCGCCGGATACTCATCAGGCAGGAAGATATCGTGGAAGTGGATGCGCACACCGCTCGCGAGGCGCGGCAGCACGCGGTCGAACAGGAACTCGACGTCGCTGCCCGGCTTGAGCTGGTGGCTCGAGTCGATGAACAGGATATCGCCCGGCGCGAGCGATTCGAACAGGCCGAGCGCGCACGCCTGCACCGGCTGGCGCAAGGAGCGAACCCCCGGCCCGGCGATGCTCGCGCGCGGCGCCGGGTCGATCGCCGTGATTTGCGTGCGCAGGCAGCCGTCGCGCACGGCGCGAGCGAGGAAGCGGGTGGAATGCCCCGAGCCCACTTCCACGATGCGCGCGGGGCGCGTCATGCGCACGATCGCATAGGCGGCAGCGGCATCGAGGCGCGGGAACCAGTCCTGGTCCCAGCGCGGTGCCGGCGGCGAGTCGGCGCCGACGGCAATGAGATCTGGAGCGAGGTCCTCGATCCACCCGAGGACGTTCACGGTTCGAGGACCAGTCCCTCGTGCGCGACCAGCGAGCCGGGCAGCGCCCTCTCCACCTCGCGCGCGATGCCGTCGAGGATGTCGTCGTCGTGGTCGGGGTCGTGGTGGAACACCACCATGCGCTTGGCGCGCGCTTCCTTGCACAGGCGAATGCCTTCCTGCCAAGTGGAATGTCCCCAGCCGACGTAGCGGCGATACTCGTCGTCGGTGTACATGCAGTCGTAGATGACGAGATCCGCGCCCGCGATCAGGCCGAGAATGTTGCGGTCGAGGCTGCCCGGCACGTGCTCGGTGTCGGAGACATAGCACATCGAGCGGCCGTTGTGTTCGACGCGGTAGCCGGTGGCGCCGTCGGGATGATTCAGCGCTGCAGTGCGCACGCGCACGCCTTTCATCGTCGTGAGCGTATCGCCGGCGTTGAAGTCGCGGTATTCGAGCGACGAGCGGAACACTTCCGGCGGCACCGGGAAGAGCGGCGACATCATGAACTCGGCGAGCACGCGCTTGAGCGTCATCGCGCCGCGCAGGTGTCCCGCCCACAAGCGAAAGTGGTTCTGCGGATCGAACAGCGGCCTGAAGAACGGCAGCCCGCAGATGTGATCGAAATGCGTGTGCGTGAAAAAGAGGTCGGCGTCGAGCCGCGCGCCGTCGAGCGTCTTGCCGAGATAGCGCATGCCGGTGCCGGCGTCGAACAGCAGCAGCTCATCGCCGCAGCGCACTTCGAGCGACGAGGTGTTGCCGCCATAGCGCGCGGTGCGCGGGCCCGAGCAGGCGATCGAGCCGCGCACGCCCCAGAAGCGCACGGTGAAAGGGGGTTTGTCCCTCATTCAATATAATGGTACAGGGGATTTTTTCCACTGGAACGCAGCCTCTTCGGCTTCATCATCCGCTACAGCAAGCGCGATCAGCTCTTGGTCGTGCCGCTGGTGGTCGCCTCGATGGTCGTGTATTACCTGTCGCTCGACCTGCCGAAGACCATCATCAACCAGGCGATCCAGGGCGTCGGCTTCCCCGATGCCGATTCGATGAAGCGCTTTCTCGGCATGGACCTCGAGCGCCTGCCTTATCTATTTGCACTGTCGATCCTGTTCCTGGCGCTCATCGTCCTGAACGGCTGGCTCAAGTTCCAGATCAACACCATGAAGGGCTGGATGGGCGAGCGCATGCTCAGGCGCCTGCGCTATGCGCTCTTCGACCACATCCTGCGCTTTCCGCTGGCGCGCTTTCGCCGCGTCAAGGCCGCCGAGATGGCGACCATGATCAAGGACGAGGTGGAGCCGCTCGGCGGCTTCATCGGCGAGGCGCTCATCACGCCGCTGTTCCTCGGCGGCCAGGCGCTCACCGCGATGTTCTTCATCGTCTATCAGGAGATCTGGCTCGGCCTGATCGCGCTCGCGGTGGTCGGCGTGCAGGCGGTTGTCATCCCGCGCCTGAGGAAGCGGCTGCTGGTGCTCGGCCGCGAGCGCCAGCTCACCGCGCGCGCGCTCGCCGGGCGCATCGCCGAGTGCGTCGACGGCGCGGCGGAGATCCACGCGCACGACACCTCGAACTACGAGCGCGCCGACATCTCCTCCCGGCTGGCAAAGATCTTTCGCATCCGCTTCGAGCTCTACCAGCGCAAGTTCCTGGTCAAGTTCCTGAACAACTTCCTCTCGCAAGTGACGCCGTTCCTCTTCTATACGGTGGGCGGCTACCTGGTGATCGTCGGGCGCCTCGACATCGGCGCGCTGGTCGCCGTCATCGCGGCGTACAAGGATCTGCCCGCTCCGGTGAAGGAGCTGATCGACTGGGATCAGCAGCGCCTCGACGTCGAGATCAAGTACAACCAGGTCGTCGAGGCGTTCACCGCGGAGGAAACGGTGCCTGCCGAGCTGCAGGCGCCGCTCGAAGCGCCGCAGCTGCCGCACGACGGCCGGCTCAAGGTATCGAACATTACGCTGCACGACGATGCCGGCGCGCGCGTGGTGGATGGGGTGTCGTTCGAGTGCGCGCTGAATCAGCACATCGCCGTCGTCGGGCGGCCGGCGAGCGGCGCGAGCGAGCTGTCGCAGCTGCTGGCGCGGCTGGTGATGCCCAGCAGCGGCACGATCGAGCTGGGTGGCGTGGAGCTGACGCGCGCTCCCGAGGCGGTCACCGGGCGTGCGCTCGCCTATGTGGGCGCGCCGGCGTATCTCTTTCCGCTGTCGGTGCGCGAGAACATCATCTACAGCCTCAAGCATCGGCCGGTGCGTCCGGCGCAGTACGACGACGCAGTGCGGCGCGAGCACGAATTCGAGCTGAAGGAAGCCTCGCGCACCGGCAACTGCCCGCTCGACATCAACGCCGACTGGGTGGACTATGCCGCCGCCGGCGTCGGGGACCGCGACGAGCTCGACGCGCGCATCGCGCAGCTCCTGGCGGTGGTCGACCTCGAGGAGACGATCTTCGAGCTCGGGCTGCGCGGCGCCGCCGATACGAGCAAGAACAGCACGCTCGCGGAGCGCGTGCTCGCCGCGCGCACGCGCCTGCGCGAGCGGCTCGCCTCGCTTGGCATCCAGGACTGGGTCGAGCGCTTCGACCCGCACAAGTACAACCGCAACGCCACGCTCGCCGAGAACCTGCTCTTCGGCACGCCGGTCGGCCGGGCGTTCGACATCGAGGACCTGGCGGCGAACGCCTACGTGCGCCGCGTGCTGCACGACACCGGGCTCTACGAGCTGCTGCTGCGCACCGGCCACAAGGTCGCCGAGACGATGGTCGAGCTGTTCAGCGACCTGCCGCCGGGGCATGAATTCTTCGCGCAGTACAGCTTCATCCGCCAGGAAGACCTGCCGCAATACGAGGCGATCCTGCAGCGCGTGGGCGAGCTCGGCCTGAAGGAGATCGACGAGAGCGAGCGCCTTGCGCTCATCTCGCTGACTTTCAAGCTGATCGCCGAGCGGCACCGCTTGGGCCTCATCGACGAGGGCTTCGAGGCGCGCGTGGTCGAGGCGAGGCGCTATTTCGGTGCCCACCTGCCCGACGAGCTGCGCGGCGCGATCGAGTTCTTCGACGCGAGCCGCTACAACAGCGCCGCCTCGCTGCAGGACAACATCCTCTTCGGCAAGATCGTTACCGGCCAGGCCGAGGCCACGACGCGTATCACCGCGCTCGTGCGCGACCTGATGGACGAGCTCGGCCTGCGTCCGCTCGTCGTGAGAATCGGGCTCGACTACCAGGTGGGCGTCGGCGGCGCGCGCCTGGCGATTGCCGACCGCCAGAAGATCGCGCTGGTGCGAGCGCTCATCAAGCGGCCCGAGCTGCTGGTGGTCGACCACGCGGTCGCGAGCCTCGATCCGGCTTCGCAGCAGCGCCTGCTCGAGGGCATCCTCGCCGAGCGCAAGGGCCGGGGGCTGGTTTGGGTGGTGCAGCGCCCGGACCTCGCCGAGCGCTTCGGCGTAGTGCTGGTGATGGAGCGCGGCAAGCTCGCCGAGAAGGGCGCCTTCGCCGAGCTGAAATCCAACGGCGGGCCGTTGCAGAAGCTGCTGCTCGCCGCATGAAAGGCAACCCATGAGCCTAGAGCAGGAAGTCGAGCTGATCCGTCAGCTGCCGATCTTCAGCAAGATCCAGCCAGGCATGCAGAAGCTCTTGTGCTTCTCCGCCGAGCGGCTGAAATACGACGCCGGGCAGGTGATGTTCAACGCCGGCGACGTCGGCGACTCGGCCTACATCATCATCGACGGCACGGTAGAGATCTCGGTGCCGACACCCTCCGGGCCGATCGTCATCAACAACATGGGCAAGAACGAGCTCCTCGGCGAGATCGCGATCTACGGCGAAGTGCCGCGCACCGCCACCGCCAAGGCGCTTACCAAGGTCGAGACGCTCAAGATCTCCAAGGAGCTCTTCATGAAGGTGATCCGCGAAAACCCTGACGCTGCTGTCGAGCTCATCAAGATCCTCGCCGGGCGCCTTGCCAGCACCACCAGCCAGCTCACTCGCACGCGCTCCGGCAGCCGCTAGGGCAGCAAACTAACCCGAATCAGGGACCGACCACGTTTTTGTTTAGGCATGACTGTCCGCTTTCGACCCTGAACAGCCGTTCGCACCAAACGCAATTTGCGAAGCGTCATGAAACGATTGACTATCTTCCCTATCGACGGGCTACGCGCTTCGGCTGCGATGCGGCAAGCCATTCATTCATGCAGGCCGTACGCTCCGATTGGTAGGCATGCTGGACGCAGGCACGCTCGGCGGCAGCGAGCTGTTCCATCGGTGCGCCCCTGCTCTGGAAGAGTATTACGACAGTCCACAGAATACTCATGGCGATGATCGTGGCCACTGCGGCGATGGCGACGGTCAGGCTCGAGCTGTGGGAGGCGAAGTTCAGTCTGGCGTTCATGGCAATTTCCTCAAATTGAATCGGTTGGAAAGCCCCTGTATCGCAGTGCGTAGGTTCTGCCTGCCGGACCGATTCAGTCCTTTAGGCGCCTGAAACGTGGCTGAAACCTTCTGAAACGGCAGCCGCTGCGGTAGATTTCAGCGGGTCGCCACTTCGAGGAGCGGTCCCCCGCGCCCTGCCTTGAACACCCCATATCGCTTCGGCCGGTTCGAGCTCAATCCGACCACCCGGCAATTCCTTGTGGAGGGGCTGCCGGTGGCGCTGGGAGCAAGGGCGTTAGACGTTCTGCTCGCCTTGGTCGAGCGGCGCGAGCGGTTGGTCACCAAAGAGGAGTTGCTTGAGTTGGCGTGGCCCGGGCTGGTCGTGGAGGAGAACAACCTTCAGGTGCAGATCAGTGCCCTGCGTAAGATCCTTGGAGCCGAAGCGATCGCAACGATCCCTGGGCTAGGGTATCGGTTCACCGTGCCGCTCGGCGCGAACGGCGCGGGGCCGGCCGCTGCTTCAACTGCGAGCCCGCATGGCCTACCCGAGCAGCGCACGCGCTTCATCGGTCGCGAGCGGGAGTTGACCGAGCTGCGCAGCATGCTGGCCGGCGGCGCGCGTCTCGTCACGGTGACGGGGGCAGGCGGGAGCGGCAAGACGCGCCTGGCGCTGCAGGTCGCCGCCGGGCTGGTCGACAGCGTCCGCGGCGGAGCCGTGTTCGTTCCCCTCGCGCCGGTTCAAGAGCCGGCGCTCGTCGCCGCGACGATCGCGCTCGCCGCAGGAGTGCGCGAACTGAAGGAGCTGCGCGACCGAGACGCGCTGCTGGTGCTCGACAACTTCGAGCATCTGCTGCCGGCGGCTGCCGAGGTGAGCGCGCTTTTGTCCCTCGCGCCGGAGGTCAAGATCCTCGCCACGAGTCGCGCGCGGCTCCGGCTCTCCGGCGAGCGTGAGTACGCGCTCGATCCGCTGCCGCCAGCCGATGCCGCCGAGCTCTTCCTCGATCGCGCGAGAGCAGTACGGCACGACTTGCGCTCCCATCCGGCTGTCAGCGCGATCTGCGAGCGTCTGGACGGACTTCCGCTCGCGCTCGAGCTCGCGGCGTCGCGCGTCAAGGTGCTCGACCCGTCGTTGCTGCTGGAGCGGCTCGCTCACAGCCTCCCGCTGCTGACCGGCGGCACGCGCGATGCGCCCGAACGGCAACAGACGCTCCGCGCGACGATCGGTTGGAGCTACGCCCTCCTGGAGGAGCCGCTGCAGCGAGCCTTCCATCGGCTCGCGGTCTTCCCAGGCAGCTTTTCGCTCGAGGCGGCAGAGGTCGTCGCCCGAACGGACCTCGACCAGGTCACCGCACTCGTCGACTGGAGCCTGTTGAAGCCCGTCGGCGAGGGCCGGTTTCTCATGCTCGAGACGATTCGCGAGTTCGGTCGCGAGCGCATCGAGGGGAGTTCCGAGCGGGACGAAATCCGCGACCGGCACCTGGGGTTTTTCCTCCAGCTGGTCGAGCAGGCCGAGCCGAAGCTGACCGGGCCCGAGCAGCGTCAGTGGTACGACCGTCTCGTGGTGGAAAACGACAATCTCCGCGAGGCGCTCGCGTACGCCTGCGAGAGTCGCGACGGTGAACGCGCGCTGATGCTGGCCGGGACGATATGGCGTTTCTGGTGGAACCGGGGACGCATCGCCGAGGCGTCGCTCTGGTACGAGCGGGCGTTCGCCGTCGGCCAGAACGCATCTCCGACCGCGCGAGCGCGAGGCCTGTTCGGGATGGCCCACATGGTCGACGCCGGCGGCGATTTCGAGCGCTCCCGAGCCCTTTTCGAGGAGGCCGCCGATGTTCTGCGGCAGATCGGTGACACGCGCTGGCTTGTGCTCGCCCTCACCCACCTTGCGGGGACGTACATCTGCCTAGGCGATACGCTGCGTGCAGCGGCAATAAACGATGAAGCGCTGGACCTTGCAGACCGTAGCGGGGATGCTCGAGGGGCTGCGGTCGTCCGGTCGAACCTCGGCTACATGCTCATGAGCGTCGACGACCGGCGCGCAGGTCCGCTGATCGAGCGCGCGCTCGAGGGCTACCGCTCCGTCGGCGACACGTACGGGATAGCGAGCTGCCTCGGAAACCTCGCGGTGATCGACCTGCACGGCGGCGAGACCGAAGCCGCGGCGGCGAAGCTGCGCGAGAGCCTCGGGCTCAGCAGCTCGATCGGAGACGCACACACTCTCACGTGGAGCCTCGCCGCAGCCGCCGCCGTTGCGCTCGCGCGCGGCGACCCGGACGCGGGTGCCCGGCTCGGCGGCGCGGTCTCCAAGGCGTGCAGCACGCTTGGCTTGGCGCTTGAACCGATCGACGCGCGACTGATGACCGACACGACTGCCAAGCTGCGGGAGCTGCTCCGCGGTAGTTTTGACGACGCATGGACCGCCGGCGCGAATATGGATCTGGCGGCCGCGGTCGACCTGGCTGTCATGAAATTGGGTGGCTAGCCGCAGAGGCGAGCGCGACCGACCGGTTGTGGGGCCGAAAGGGGACATTCGTGACCCAGTTAGCCCTGCACGCGGGAAACACCGGTCTGTGTTTTACGGCTCGAATCATTTTCTCGGGTCGGCGATCGCGTAGACGCTGATGCGCTCGTTGCGTCCGCGCACCCGCACGCGGTGGAGCGGCGCGCCGCGCGGATCGAGACCGCCGTGGGCGAGCGTTTCGGCGGAGACCACGGCCACGCAGTTGTAGGCCTTGGTCATGCCTTCGAAGCGCGCGGCGATGTTGATGTTGTCGCCGATCGCGGAGTAGATCGGCGCTTCCGGCGGTCCCATGGTGCCGACGATGGCGACGCCGGCGTGCGCGCCGATGCCGAT
>JACXTT010014160.1_pt1 | contig 10462 bp, 10 predicted proteins | sample 9270951 | NCBI WGS metagenome assembly JACXTT01 (sample SAMN15532306, study PRJNA645909) | rock metagenome | isolation source: weathered quartz diorite | place: Puerto Rico | collected 2017-06-21
CCAGAGGGGTGGGGGGGCGAGTGAAACGCGACGGAACTGCACCAGGGGGAGTTCAGTCCCTTGGAGCTACAGGAGCGTGCCGCCGGGTGGGGTCCTCGGCGGGACCAGTGGGGGCCCGGCCTCAACGGGGACGCTCTGCGTGATCGTGCCCACTTCCATCGGGAAGTTCAGCGCGATCACATCCTGAACGTGCACCTCGACGTCAGGTTTGACGATGGTTCGGAATGCGAACTTCTGCACGATCACTCGATACGTTCCGGGCGGAAGGTTCGGAATGGTGTAGAGGCCTTCCGCGTTGGTCTCGCCGGGAAAAGTGACATTGGTTTCGACGTTCGTGGCCTCCACTTTCACTCCCGCAATGACCGCACTGCTCGTATCGGTCACGCGTCCGGTCAGGGTTGCCGTCGGACCCGCTAGGAGAGGGCCTGTAACCATGCAAGTGGCGAAAAACGTCAGGAACTGTAAAGAACCAGGTCGCTTGAGCATCATTGGATTTGACCTTCAAGATTTTTTGTGGCGTCAGCAGAGTATGCCGCCCAAATTGTCGTTTTGTACCAACACAGCCCAGAATCAGTGCAGACGCCGGCAACCACAGATCCTGGAAGAAATAGGTATGGCGGAATTGATCGGGATGGAAGAGAGTGGCGCCAAAATCTTTACGCGCTATTGCATTTCCGCGGCTGAAATCGTCCAGGAAGTTAGCGAAGGCGGAGTAACCCAATCCTGGTGTGTCGACGTAATTAAGTTCTCCCAGATGCGGCGGGCCGCTGCGTCGCAAACTGCCTTAAGAACTCCACACCGTCGATGTCACCGGATCGACGGCGAGCGAAGAAACATTTGTCGTTCAATCTAACGATCGGCTCCAGGCGCCGAAAATGAGAACCGCCCGTAGCGGATGGTACGGGCGGTTGCAAACGAGGGATCTGAGGTGACGGCGGACTAGTCTTCACTGTTGTTGTTACTGCCGTCGTGGTGTCGTTGACCGACTGGCCCTGTTAGTGACCGTCATTGTCCTCGCCCTCGTCATCGTGATCGTCGAGCGGCTGCATCAGGTTCAGGTTCACCCAGTTCGCGACCGCGCGACCGAGCACGTTGCTGCGGACCATTGTCGACCGGTAGTGGAAACCGGCCCAGATGCGCGCGCCGTTCACGTCCTGGATGATCTGCTCGAGGCTGTTGTAGTGACGGGTCACGCCGGCGAGGCTAGTGCTCGTCACGTTGACGTTGACCGCTTCACCGAAATAGTTCTGCAGCGCGGTGATACCGGCCGGGGTGACCGTGGGGTGCCCGGCGAAGAACTCGGGATGGCACGGCGTCTGGCGGAGCGGCGTCCACGTCGAGAACACGGGGAACGTGGCGCGGACATCGATATCGAGCACGTACGATCCGGGCGCCAGTACCGGAAACCGGATTTGTCCCGTTTCGTCCGTTATCATCGTTGCCGGCCCACCAATCAATGCGGGCGATGTGGCACGCACCTGTGCGCCCGGAATGACCGCACTCTGCTCATCTTTTAACCGTGCCGATGAGAGCCCCCGTTAGACTCTGCGCGGCAACTATGGAAGGCAACAGAACGCTGGCGACGGCCAGGAGCACGATGAACCACACCTGAATTCCAAATGTTGACGGAAGGCGTTTCTGCGCGTTCATAATGAAAGACTCCTTTTAGTTCAAATTGTAGGTTGGGAAAACTGGCGCACGTTATACACCTCCGCTGCCGCGGGGCTGAGCGCTCATTTGGGCCTAAACGCGTGGTTGAGATCGTAATGAGCGACTTTCCGTCCAAGTTCAACGCCCGCTTCAGAAGAACCGCGGTAGTGCAGACCCGCCCACAATCGTGCCTCGATGATTTCATTCCGCAGCTGCTCCGCCGTGTTCAAGTGGCGTACGGCGTTTAAGTTTCCAGGAAGGCCATTGGCATCGAAGCCGTGAATATCCACGTTGATGTCCTCGGTCCCCAGGAACTCGCTCAACACCTCTGCCATGGCTGATGTGATTGATCCGTGAGCGGCTGGATACTCGGGATGGGGTGGGGTCGTGACAAGCGGGCGCCACCCCGCCTCCTCAGATGTCGCCGGATTCCCATCATCGAAGCCGGGTGCGGGCCCGAATCCATCGGCGACAACGGCGGAGGGATCGATTGCTGTCACTGGCCGCCAAAACAGGAAGCTGTACTTCGAATTCATAACCGACATTTGCGCGTCGGCGCCAACGACGTTGATCATGGCCGCCAGCCGGGCCGTTTCGAGGATACTCAGGCTGAGCGCGCTGGCAATCTCACGAGCGACGCGGTTGTATTGTCTAGCCGTGTTCGCTGTCCAGAATAGCGCGATGGCTGTCTGTTCGGGTGTGCGCACGCTGCCCGTGTTCCTTCCGTACAACTTGATCTCGTTGAACTGGTCGACCCACCGCTCGCTCGTCAGCGGAACGGGCTGACTCGGTTGAAACTGCCCAGCCTTCTTTAAGATGAAGGGCCGCACGGAACCAACCCACGGCGTTTGTGGTGGAGCAAACGGAGGAGTCAGGCGCCACACACCGGGCCCCGGCGGCTTCGTCTCGAATGTCGACGTGACGCCAATCGGCGTCATTCGACCGTCTCCAGTGCGTAAAGCGATGATGCCGTCGGCTGCAGCGATTCCGACTGCCTTCCCATCGTCTTTGGATAGCCCATTGGGAATGAGCCCAAGCGCTCGGGCGTGGAGCGCGTCGAGCGTTGCAGCCTGCAAAGGGAAGTAGTTTCGCAGCGTTTGATACGCGGCCTCGACAACAGCTGCGTCCAGCGAGGCGCCTGGCAGCGCGTCGATCGCTGTGCCGTAAGGTTCATATCTGCCCTCGATCGCAACTACCGCGTCATACACGGCAGCAGACACGTAGGCTATATAGAGGAGCGTTTCAGTAGCCCCCATCGCACCGGAACCCACGACGGTGTCTTCAGTGATCTTGTTCCATTGTTGGACTGAGTTCCCGGGTGGTAGCGTAACTGGCACCTGTGCCATCAAGTACCCGTTGGACGCGCTCGTCATAAGCAGCACGACGAGGATGCCGAAAAATAATGTTCGCTTCATTGTCTCTGTCCTCCTTCTTGGTCCTGATCTTCCAAGTCAGGGCGCTTTCACTGCGTTCGAGTTTCACGAAATTTTTGCTGTCAGCGGAGTATGCCGACCGAATTGTCGTCTTGTACCAACACAAGTCCAGAATCTCGTACTGACGCGGGTTGGCGGAGTGCATAGCTGCAGATGCATGCCGGTTATTGTGTGACGCAATAAGGCAGACTCCGGCGGTGAAGAAACTCATCGTCCGTGATCGAACGGGACGTTTATTGACGATTCGGATTCGCGTTGAGGTATGCGTAAAGGAATTGACGGCCAGTGGGCTTGGCGCTTCCGCCCGGCGGCTCGACCGTCACAAAAACCGAGTCGATTTCAGCCAGGATCTGTGGGTCCTCGAACCGGAGCACCCACCGGTTCAGTTTTTGATCGTCTATCTGGAAGAGGCCGAGACTGTGCGTCGGACTCTGCGCTGGTCCACGCTTTCCCCAAACTTGGAAGGACGCATTTCGTTTCGCAGTATTCCGGTCATTAAGGTCGAACGCGTAGAAGATCAACGTAGACTTTCCCTCAGTGTAAAAGACCCGCCCAAATGCCCGCTGGTCTTTGCCCTTGCTGTCGACGTCGTAGACGTCGGCAATATGAAAATTGCGCGCGCCCATAAGATCGCGAACGTCGCGGCTGGCTTCCAGCAAGGACTTTTCCTGATCCAGCATTTCTGCTTGTTCGGTGAGTTTCTCTGACAGTTTCTGGATCTCGAGATCTTGTGCAGTAATTGTCAAAGAATCCTTGGAGCGTGCCTGACGAATTTCCTGAAGGTCTTCTTTGATGGCAATTGCCAACTGTTCCGCTTCCTTGAACTTCTTCTCCAGTTGTTCACGTGACACGCTCGTCTGCTCACTCTGAGCTCTTAAAGACTCCAGTTCAGAACCAACCTTGGCTAGCTGGTCTTCGAGAGCCCTCGATCGCGCCTCGGCAGCCGCACGCCCACTGCGCACTTCCGCCAGTTCGGCCTCCGTTCTCTGGCCAGGAGGCACGTCGGGGGTTGCCCCGGGAGCAGTGTCGCGAGGCAGGCTCGCATGCTTAGTTTCCTCGGGCACACTGCTGGCAGCACGCGCTTGGTGGCTGAGCTGTCTTGCCAATTCGGCGCGATCCGACGCCAGCCTCCTGTAGCGCATGTTACTTTCGTACAAGCTGTAACCGAGAAACCCGACAGCCACCAGCAACACGGCGACTCCCAGCGCCGCAAGCGGTGCCGCGGCTAATCTGGCCGAGAACCAAAACCGCCACTTGCTCCGAGCTGAGTTGCGCCGAGGTTCCAGTGAAACCGCCACGCCCTCCTTGCGCGCGCGTGCGAGAAACCGTTCCCGGTAGGAAGAATTTTCAGAAAAAAGACCTGGCAGTGTTGAGGAGCCGGCAACATCAGGATGGGCCAGCGGTAGCTTGTCATGAAGTAGGTGAATAAAATCGTTATACGTCGATCCGCAGTCAGCACACTGTTGCAGATGATCCTGGAGTTCGACAAACTCCGCCTCAGAGATCTGCCCGCTTGCTGCGAGTGCGCAAAGCTCCTCGAAGTGTTCGTGATGAGAACCTTCATGATTCAACATCTTTTCCCTCCCGGTTCAACTTCTGCGGCTGCACCTCGGAACTGAACTGGGGCTGCAGAAACTTTCTCAACGCCTGCAGTCCCCGATAGTAATGATGGCGAACATTGGCCAGCGACTCCTTCGTCCGTGTGGCAATTTCGCTGAGCAGCAGCCCTTGGAAACAGGCCAGCTCAACTGTCTTTCGCTGTTTCTCGTTCAGCGTTGCCAGTCCTTGATGAATGACGCGTCCCCATTCTTGAAACGTTAATCCTCGCCACGACACTTCCACTCGATTCGATTCAACGACCTCGAGCTCGGTTGTCTGGTGCCGGTCATAGAAATTCCGCAGCGTCAGGTATTGACGGCGGCTAAGACTGCGGTGGTAGGCATATTGGAGTAGCCATGTCTTCGTGCTGCCCTTGACAGGATCAAATCGGCCGGCCTTCTTGAAGATCTCAAGAAAGATCTCTTGCATCACATCTTCTGCCTCGCCAGGGTCACGTAAGATTCTCAGCGCGATCTTCAAAACGAGCCGGTGAAAGCGATCAAAGAGGATCGGTAAGGCGTCCGGGTTGCCGTTGCGGAGTTGCTCCATCACGTCTTCGTCAGTCATGTTCGATTTACGGAGAACGGAAACGCGGAAGGCGGAAGTCACCGGTTCTGGAACAACGGGTTGGTTGTGCACGGTTCAACCCCTTCTCTGAAGCCGATTCGCGTTCCACGCCTGGACAGCTTCCGGCGAATGGGATTTCAGCAGGACTTGTTCACTACAATATGCCTGCGACTCAGGCCGTTTGTACCAAAGGAGAGAATTTTTTTCCTGCACGAACCTGTTGCTAACCTAAGTTCGTCACGAAGGGGCGCGAGCGTCCCCTGCCACCTTCTCTTGAGGTGTCCCCGGAGAAGCTGAACGGGCACGCGAATGCGTTCGCGGAACGTGCGAATCTCCGCGCTCTTTCGGCCATACACATCACAGCCATTACCAGCTTGCCTGCATCTACAGCGTTTTGGGAGAAAAAGCAAAGAGCCTTCGATTGGTTCGAACGAAGCGTCGATAGCGGATTTGCTTGCTGGCCTTTCTTCCAACGCGATCCAAACCTAGAGAATCTGCAAGTCCTCCCGGAATTTCGGGCCATAGTGAATAATGGGGAAGCTGAATTCGCCCCTGTGGAAATTGAAATCCCTGAGGTCACTTGGATGTAATACCGCGTACTCTTCATTTGGCAATGCCCGAAAAATTCATCTTAGATACGCAATCGTTGCGTAAAGTCGAAGGTCTGAGATCAAGAATAGTTCTTCGCCTCGTACGTCGGCAGCAGAGATGGCTTGTTGGATTGCGTCTAAACCGCAGTAGTATTCTTCGTCGGTCAGTATTGCCAGTTGTGAGGTCACTGTTCTGGCTAATTCACCTCGCGCCAGGCTGTCCCGTGCGGACATCCTCCGAGGCAAATGTTGCACAATGGCCGTATGGCAATTGTTGAACCCTGTTGCGGACAGCAGTTCGCGAATTGCTCTCGTTGATGGATAACGTTGCCGATCCAAGGCCAGCGTGTTTTGAAAATACTCGTAAACCCACCATCTGTCCAAGCAAGCATGTGGATCAAGGCCGACAGTCATGAAACTTCCGCCGATCCGAAGAACCCGCCACGCTTCACGGACGAAGGCCTCTTTGTCGATGAAATGGTGCAAGGAGTTCAGGCAAAAGACGCGATCGAAGGAGTGTTTCGCGAACGGCAGCATCTCTGCGGTTGCATGCACGAACTCTGACTTTCTAGTGCGCAGTCTCGCGTGACTGAGCATCTCCGCGGAAGAATCAAGTCCAATAATACGTCGTTCGCTTGAGGCCAACCGCGTGGACCAATATCCGGTACCGCAACCGACATCGAGTATTTGAAGCGGATCATCCGAATCGAGAAAAACGCGCAAAGCACGCTCGGTGTCGGTGTAATCGTTGCGCTGATATCGTTCGTCGAAAACAGGAGCAATTAGCCGGTAATCTGTTTGTCGCGCCACGTAGCACCTGCATTCAATGACTATTGGTGTCTCCAACCTATGCGATGGACAATTGTTTTTGCAAGCTCCCAACACCGCGCCCAGTGGCCGTAATACCGCGTTGTCGTAGAAGTGCGGCTCAGAGCGGATTCGACCAAATCACTTCTCCGGGATACCGATTTCTCGGGACTTGACAACGTTGCAATTCAATTTGCTCGGCAACTACAATCCCAACATGAAAGCGATTCCAACCACACTGCTCGTGCTCTTCACGATGCCGTTGTTGGTCTTCGGCAAAGGCGAGACTTACAAAATCACTCTTAGCACGCCCGAACAGACCGTTGAAATGACCGACGCCAAGGCGCTCAAAGATTTCAGATTCGGCCCTGGTCCAGGAAATTTCGTCGACCGAACGCCTAATTGGAATCCCAACTCCTGGATTGTGGAAGACTGGGTTCACCCGGTTGCGGAACCAGAACACGCGTTTCCTCGATGGAAGGCATCATTCCACATCAACCTTGTAAATGGCGAAGCGACGCGTGAGTACGTTGTCTACTACGTCTACGATCGCGCCGCTAAACAGGGTTATGTCTACTTGCCTGGAAGGGGCGAGGCGTCTTATCGCGAGAATGTGAGCCTGATGTATCGCGGCGACGAATTCGAAGGGCATTGGTTCCGCGCAACTCGGGAATGGACCAACCAAGCAAACGCCGCTATAGAGAGTGCAGGTAAGTAATCCCATTTGTTCGTCGTCGTTCCTCAGTTGTCGTTCATACCGACTTTACGTCAATCGAATGCCCTATTTAGTGAATATCGCACTGCTTACAAACGGTTCGAACGGGATTGTCACCGCAAGAGTTGATAAGTCTGAACCGATCGCTGGACCTCTACTCGCAACGCACAGCCGCCATAGGATCGACTCGTGTGGCCTGCCGGGCTGGTGGGTAGGCCGCAAGCAGAGCGGCGATGAGGAACAAAATCGAGACGATCACGAAATAGAGAGCGTCAACCGCGCTGATTCCGTAGAGTATGCCACGCAACAGATAAACGACCGCAGCAGCGAGAGTCATTCCAAACGTTAATCCGGCAAACACAGACCGCGCGATTTCGTGGATGATGAGTCCAAGAACGTCGCGCTGCCGGGCGCCCAGGGCCATGCGGATGCCGACTTCCCGAGTTCGCAAGGCCACGATATGGCTGACGGTACCGAAGATGCCCGTTAACGCGAGCATCAGCCCCAACAACCCGATGCTAAACGCAAACGCGGCGGCGAAGCTCGAAGCGAGGACCGGTCCCGACCCGCGCCGTGCCTCTTCAAGAGTGGATGAAGTGACGACGATTCCGGGATCGATAGAAGCGATCATTTCCTCGGCCCGTAAAATCATCGAGGCTGGGTCGGACTGTGTTCGGACGAGGAGCGGACGAGCAATGGTTCCTTCAGCGGCTCGGTCATCGGTCAGCGGTATATAGATCTGTTTGGAGTCGCTGCCGTCAAACGAGGCACCACGTGTATCGCCGGCAATGCCGACCACTTGATAGGCCGGTCCATCGGCAACCAGTTCGCTATTTTGATGTTGTCGCTCATCGATGAGTCCCATCCGGATTCTGCGACCAATTGGATTCTCCCGCCCAAACACCTGCCGGGTCGCGGATTCGCTCAGGATCACAAACCTTCCGTTCCGTGTCTGGCTGTCGAAACGACGACCGAGGCGAACCGGAATGCCTAGCGTTTCAAAATAGTCAGGCTCAACGTAGGTATAGTTCAAAGCGGATGGCGGTGCCGTCCCCCTCACTTCGTCAATCGGAACGGCCACCGTTCGAAAGCCGCCGGCGCCTGGGGGCAAGGCACGAGTCACTCCGGTCACGCCAGGCAAAGCAACCGTTCGCTGCCGGATCTCGTTGACCAAAACGGTTTTCCGATCTGCGGTGTATTTCGCCATATCGGGAAACTGAAAATCCAGTCGCACGAGGAGTTGGCTGTCGTATCCGGCTTCCACTCCGAGCGCTTTGACGGCGCCACGGACAAACATAGTTCCACCGATCATCAGCACGAGTGAAAAAGCAACTTGGACAGAGACCAGAACACCCTCGAGACGTCGATTTCGAATCGATGCCGTGCTACCCCGGCCGATAGACGTTAACGCAGATCGAGCGCTTTGCATCGCCGGAGTAAGCCCCGACAGGACGCCGGCAATCAGCGAGATCAAGAAGACCAATGCGAACACCGGCAAGTCAGGATTCACGTCGAATACGAGCTCCCCGAATTGCACAGGCAGAAAATCGGCGGCAGCCTTCACTACCATTTTCAGTAACGCCCATGACAAGAGAAGCGCCAGTGCCCCTGCCAACACGCCCACGAGCGCGCTTTCCGTGAGCAATTGCCGGACGACTCGTACTCGAGTGGCACCTAGCGACAAACGTGTGCGAAACTCCGTTTCGCGCGAGCGTGCGCGGGCCAACTGCAGGCTGCCGACGTTAGCGCAAGCCACACCAAGCACCATAGCTGTGCCGAACAGTATCAGCCCAACGGCCAGATTCAGGCCGCTGAGCTGACTTGGTGGGAAAGGCCACGGCGAGCCCGGCCAGACCAATGCCACGGCTGGTCTCGCATCGGGTCTGTTCGATTCCGTCTGGGCTTCGTACTGTATCCAGAGACGATCTGCCACTGTAGTGATTTGGGTCTGAGCCTGGGCTGCGGTAACGCCTGGTGCCAACCGGCCCTTGAGTTGATACCTGCGGTCCCGCGCAAGTAGCCATTGGCTATCCGCGTTGATCAGCGGTTCGATGCTGATGGGTATCCAAAAGGCCGGCGTTGCGATGTTTGTGCCGACAAAGTCGCGCGGTGTAACCCCAATAATAGTGACCTCGACACCATTGAGATAGACCGTCTTTCCGACTATCGCAGGATCGCCCGCGAATCGTCGCTTCCAGTAGTTTTCGCTCACTAGAACCGATGGGGTAGCCGCCGGCCCGACTGTATTTGCGGAGTCCCAGGTATGACCCTGAATGATGGAGACCCCGAGAACCTTGAAGTAGTTTTCAGAGACAACGAACGAATTGGCGAATTCTGCGTTGCCGGCGCCAGGCAGTGACAAGCCTAGTCTTCCCATCGTGGATTGCCGGAATGCGGTGCGCTGGCTGATCATTTCACCGGCATTCGAAAGCATCAACCGTGCTGGTCTATAGGCGATCAGGCCGCTAAAAGCAGGGACAGACTCGCTGAACGATTGATAGTCGATATAGCTGAAGCTGTACTCCGAGACGCCGGAATTGCGGGTCAGACCTATGTTCACCATCTCGCCGGCATTATGGGCGTCGAGCGGACGAAGGAAAAATGCCTTGTAACAAGTAAGGACGAAGCAGTTGACTCCTATGCCCAGCGCCAGAGACAAGATCGTAATCACCGTGGACCAGCGACTACGAACCAAGCTGCGCAGGCCATATCTCAGGTCTTGAATTATCGTGTCCATCAGACTTGTCGGACCTCGCGGAACACGCCGTGCAGCCTACTGTCAGGCCGCGCGCTTTTTAATTACGTGGGAGCTGGCAGAACATTAACCCGTGTCCAATTTTCTTGCGTAGGTTGCATGGTTAGCGATAGCTCGCGATAAACGCGTAGCGATTACGAATTCCTGGCGGAAATCGTGAGTGGCTTATGAAGTTGCATACGGGTGTGTTTCCTTGACAGCCTTAAACCAGTCGTCATTAGATTACGGCCATGAAAGTCACAATTGGCTTGTTGGTAATTGTTGCTCTGTTCGCGAGCGCAGCACCGGTGCTATCCCATCACTCCTTTGCCGCGGAATATGACGCCACAAAACCGATCAACGTGAC
>JACXTT010014161.1_pt1 | contig 10461 bp, 9 predicted proteins | sample 9270951 | NCBI WGS metagenome assembly JACXTT01 (sample SAMN15532306, study PRJNA645909) | rock metagenome | isolation source: weathered quartz diorite | place: Puerto Rico | collected 2017-06-21
GAGGGTGTGGATTACGTGTTGCACCAGGCAGCCCTTGGATCCGTGCCGCGCTCAATTCAAGATCCTATTCGCACAAACGAAAGCAACATTTCGGGGTTTCTCAATTTATTGGTGGCGGCACGTGATGCTCGTGCAAGGCGTTTCATTTACGCGGCATCCAGTTCCACTTATGGCGATCACCCCGGTTTGCCTAAAGTCGAATCCGTGATTGGCCGGCCGCTTTCGCCCTATGCGGTGACCAAGTATGTGAACGAGCTTTACGCCGATGTGTTTGCCCGCTGCTACGGAATCGAAACGATCGGGTTGCGGTACTTCAATGTCTTTGGCCCCAGGCAGGACCCAAATGGTGCGTATGCGGCAGTGATTCCCCAATGGATCGCCGCGCTGATCCGGAATCGGGCCTTATATATCAATGGAGATGGTGAAACCAGCCGCGATTTCTGTTTTATCGAGAACGTCGTTCAGGCCAATCTCCTTGCGGCCATGACCGATAATCCGGATGCGGTCAATCAGGTTTACAACGTCGCAATCAACGAGCGCACGAGCCTGAATGAACTCTATGAGATGATGCGCGAGTTACTTTCCGAGAAGTTTCCCGGCGTGCAAAATCATAATCCCGAGTATGCCGATTTCCGGAAGGGGGACGTACGGCATTCCCAGGCCGATATTTCCAAAGCCAGCAAAATTCTGGGTTATGCGCCGACCCATCGAATCGGGGAAGGGCTCAGGCAGGCAATGGATTGGTATATTGCCCATTTAGCTTCTGAGAAAGAGGTATCCATGGATCGGCTTGTCTAGCAGACTGTCGGATTAAAGGAAATCGGCTGCAAAAGCGTCTCGCCGGTCCATATTTCGCCGCTTTTTCATCCAATAGAACAACTATCGGACTTCAAAATCGTCAAAATCTGTCCCCGCCCAATCACTTTTTCGCTTCGATTCTTCAAGTCCGACAGGCTGCTAGCGGCTCTGACAAGCTGAATCTTTCATTAAAGTCCCGGCCGTTGGCTTTGCCCAAGGCTAACCTTTCCTAATCTTCCCACTTTCCCGCTTGTATTAACTGATTCTTGAGCCCAGGCAGCGGGAAGTCCAGTTCATACGCTTTCTTTGCATAGATTTTTGCCTGTTCATAATCCTTTTTCCGCATATAGACCAAGCCGAGATTGTAATTAATGGTGGCGTCATCTGGCTGAAGGTCAAGAGCTGTGCGAAGCTGCTCGATAGCTTCGTCAGTTTTGCCGGTTTTCAGCAGGTAATTGCCGTACACCATGCGCACCGTGCCATCGGTGGGCTTGAGCCGTATGGCGCGATCAAAAAAACATCCAACAGAATATTTTGCACCACTCGGTTTTAGTGTTTTATCCCTCAAGGAGAGTTTGCCGAATGCCGCCAGTGCCCGGTGATGATTGGGGAATATCATAAGGGTATAGCTCAAGTCTCCCCCAAGAGTTCCGGTGTTTCCATAGCGCAGGTTTTCTATATTGGAAGTAAAATGATGTTGCTCAACAGTTCCTAACAATGTTTTGTTTTCGCTATTCGTATAGTCATATACCATTGCTCCCAACTCTCCACAAAAAGGAGCGGCCAGAAGGTTTGTTGCAGTAATTGAAATTGCCAATACGGCAATGCTGGATATGACTTTCACTTACGCTCCTGCAATTAACTGCATCGATTTGCCGCAGCTTACGCGCTTCAATAAAGTGAACACCCCGATTCTTAATAAAATTTTCTCAAGCTACATGGGAAGCTATTGTCAAGTTCCCAACCCTTACCGGTGCCGCGGCAGTATGAAATTGAAATCCGTTAGGTCAAGGTCATGATGATCGGAAAGCGTTTCACCATGAGTAAATCCAATCCTTGGTCCAAATCGCGACTTGATCACGCCACTCCCGCCGGGAAAAAGTGTGGTTGGCTTCCAGTAAACTGAGACGCGACACGCGCGGAGAAGCCAGCAGTTTTTGCCATTCAGGGGAACCGTTAACCAGATTCGAGAACTCCTGAGCTGTAAAGTCATTGCCACTGATAATCAGGAGTACCTTTCCTTTGAAACGGCTAAGCCCGTGAAACATCCACTCCGGCAATGGGGTGCAACCGCAGGACTCGCAGTTTCCACCGGCAACGGTGGCAGAAGTTTTTTTTCCTGCTCCCAAGGCCTCGTTGACAAGTTTAAAAAATGACTGAGCCGCTGCAGTGAAGCTAAATTTCCCCTGCCATACTTTGCTCCAGAATTCCCGCTCGAAAAGGCGCGAGGCGTAATAATGCTTCAGATAAACTTTTGCAGAACCAGTATCCGTTCTCACCCATGGATTCAGCAAGACCAGCCCGCTAACACGCTGATCCTTGTATGCGTAAAAAATTGCGGCGGATGCGGCATCACATAATCCCCAAATTACCAGCTCGGTGACCAACGGCGCTTCCGCGAGAAATTTATCAATCGCACAGCGCAGATCTTCCTCCACAGCTTCAAAAGTTCGTGTATCTCCTTCGCTATCGCCCATTCCGCGGTAATCAAAACGCAAAACAGCCAAACCATTAGCGGCAAGATGACGTGCAAGTAAAATGAACTGGCGATGGCTGCCTACACGATATTGGGGCCCGCCCACTACGATTAGTACACCTTTGGAAGTAATTGGCTCAGGCAGGCTTAATATTCCGTACAACCAGGATTCGTTACATGGAAAGGCAAGGGCGCGTTCCTCAAAGTTCATGGTGCTATTATAGCAAAGGCGTCCGTCGTCGCCGACACCAGTTCAGGGCACTCCGAAATTTCCTGGGTTGCCCAAAATGGTGCACATGGCACAAGATGCACGCGCAAATCAACTTCATTCCGTTTCCACTCGTTCACAACCTTTATCCCTGCGGGCGTCATGGAACGGCCTGGCTCGGCGACGATCTCGAACCAATGAACAGGGCACTTTGTGATCACTAACTCAGCCGCTTTCAACATATCAATGGCGGCAGCCAGATCTGGCGCGAGGTCATAGCCAGCCACTTCCAGCGTTTCTCCATTTGCAAGGCGATCGCGCAATGTGCTCGTCCCCGTTGTTTTTTTCGAACCAGCGGCACTCGCAAGCAGTTCATTCGCCATCCGCAGCCGTAAAAATTGATTCAGGAAGGATGCCCCATCGATGACGGGTTGCCACAAGATAATCCTGTCAATGGGCTTTCCCCAATCGTTGGCAAAATCCAGGGCGAGCAGTGCCCCGAGGCGCAAGCCCCAAAGGTTGATCGGGCTCGAAGCGCGATTCTCAAGCCAGCCCCACGCGAAGGCCAAGTCCTGCTTCCAGATATTCCAGCGCGCATCGCCAAACTCTCCCTCGCTGTCTCCGCAGCCGAAAAGATCAATCTGCAGAACACCAAATCCTGCCTCGGCAAAAGCTCTTGCTTGCATCGCAGCCATGCGGCGCGACTTATTCATCTCATCACAGAATGGATGAACATAGATGAGCATCCCGAGACATGTCTTACCGAAACCTGGGGTGTGGTAGAGGCAGAAGCGCCTGCCGGTTCCCGTTTTCAGATAAAAAGGCTCGGCGGGAAAGGTTGCGGGCATAAACTCATGCAGCCAGCTTCTGCTCGACAAAGTGCGTCAGACTGCCGAGCGTTTCGAAAGTCCTCGCACTAATCTCATCGTCGTCCACGCTAATGCCGAAATGTTCTTCTAAGGCAGTGATCACGTTCACAACCGCCATGGAATCCAGCTCAGGTAAATCCCCAAGCAAGATCGAGTCCTCTCTGAGGGAATCCTTGCGCCTGCCGAGGCTCAGTACGTCGGATAGGATGTTTTTCACTTCTTCGAGGTGCTGCATAGTCACTCCATGGTTGGGTTTGTAGTGTAAGGTTGACTGGCAGTCTGCCGGACTTAAAGGAAATCGGCTGCAAAAGCGTCTGGCTGGTCCATATTTCGTCGCTTTTTAGGCCAATAGAACAACTATTGGGCCTGCAAAATCGTCAAAATCTGTCCTCGACCAGTCATTTTTTCGCTTCGATTCTTCAAGTCCGACAGGCTGCCAGATTATCGCAAATTCCCCGTATCGAGGCGAAATTCCGGAAACGAGCCAGGGCGCGAAGACAAGTGAAAGTAAGGAGATATGGAAGCAAATGTGACCTGCCATGGGCCGGCACAGAAAAAGACTGCGCTGCCTAACGATAAGGTCCCAAGACGAGCATGAGCGCCGAGTGAACCGGTATTAAATGCGGAAATACGGCTACACGACCATAACACATTATTTTCTCGCAAGACGTGGTTCGCATGATCCCAAAGTCGGAGAAAAGTCAGCCCCAAACGGAAGTCGGGCGCCACATATACATCGAAATCCCAGGCTGATTCTCCTGAAGGCAAGGGTACGTAGCGGGCGCGCACTTCGTCCTCCTGATAATTGCCCATTAACAGCCATAGGAAGCCTATAAACTTTCCTTCCTTGAGCGCGACCAGGCATTTTGCTCCTTGATTGAATCTTGATTGAATTACTGCGGCAGGCCTGGGGAAGTGCCGAATAATTTCGTCCTGTTCGTGAATCAACCGGATTTCTATTTTCCTTCCCCTTCCCGGCGGAAGTAAATCCGTCCTTGCCACTGGCTGGGCGATTAAATAATACCTATATAAGCGAAGGCCTCCTCTTGATGCCGTTATCAGAAATCTGTCGAGCAGAAAAAGACTGACGTTGAACCAACCCCACTGTTGTAACATCTGATGAAACGCATTTTTTCGTTCTGCTAGTGTTGATATCATCATGCACGTCAAAAACTTGATTGAATCCCGGACCTCGAATACGGGCGGCTAGGAGCCTGGCGGACTTAAAGGAAATCGGCTGCAAAAGTGTCTGGCCGGTCCATATTTCGCCGCTTTTTCAGCCAATAGAACAACTATTGGCCTTCAAAATCGTCAAAATCTGTCCTCGCCCAGTCACTTTTTCGCTTCGATTCTTCAAGTCCGGCAGGCTCCCAGGAGATTTAGCAGTGTAATAACTTGTTCGCCTACCCGAACATTTCATAAGCGGAACAGAATACCAAGAAGTTTCAAGCCGGTTTTTTATTTTCGCAGGTTTTGGTAAGTTGCACCCGACGTGGCCTTTAATGTGGAATAAGAATTTTCTTATTTGGAGAAATCGCTGACTCCCGCGGGTTTTTTCCGTTCTGATTTGTGCCGCGTTATTTTGCTATTCCTGGTAAAAACCCATCAATATCATTATAAGATAAGTTATGTAACGTTATTTGGCAAAGGTAAAAATCACTTTACTTTTCAATACATTTTCTTGTACCCTTTAAAAAATTTTGTCCTTCATTCAGGAACAACTGCATTAACAAACCAAGCATATTGATCCGGCAACGCCAGCAAAGCTGGCGCGCCCTTTTCAGCTGTTTGTGTTTATTAGTTGCATAACTTGGCAAACTTTCCGGAACGCATGCCAGACTCCTGCGCATGATATACAAGATTGACAGTTGCTACATTACTGCTAAGTCTTCCCCTTCCCTGGATTAGTGAGCGACGCGGAATTTATCCCTCGGGAAGAGAGATGGCCAATGTCTTCTGAAATTTCTTCTCTGACCGATATGATCCCGGGTACCATGCTTGGCCTATCTTGTGGCAGATTTCAAGCAATTTTTGTAGATAATGCAAGTAATGGCCGGTCGCGGGCCCCATAGGATCACTCTAACAAATAGCCCTAGGAGCCTGTCGGACTTAAAGGAGATCGGCTGCAAAAGAGTCTGGCCAGTCCATATTTCGCCGCTTTTTCGGCCAATAGAACAACTATTGGCCTTCAAAATCGTCAAAATCTGTCCTTGCCCAGTCACTTTTTTGCTTCGATTCTTCAAGTCCGACAGGCTCCTGGAGCGCAACGCTGGAATAGAAGGGGTTACGAGCTCTATGTAATCTTCTAATGCGCGCGCAATGCAGCTAAAAAGGGTGAGGTATAAATGAATCTCGCAATTGTAGTTCCTTGTTTTAACGAGGAAGAGGTGTTTCCAACCACGGCCGCTCAGCTCGCGGGGCTGTTGAATCAACTTATAGCCGAGGAACTGGTTAGCACAGAGAGTACTATTACTTTTATAGATGATGGCTCCAAAGATAAAACATGGAGTTTGATCGAAGACGCCGCACAAAATAATAGTTCGATTCATGGCATTAAACTATCGAGAAATCGCGGACATCAGAATGCTTTAATAGCCGGGTTAATGTTCGCAAGCGGGGATGCTGTAATTAGTGTAGATGCCGATCTTCAAGATGACCTATCTGCAATCCGGGAGATGGTGCTCAAATACCGCGACGGTGCCGAGATCGTCTATGGCATCAGAAGCGATCGTGAGACGGACACGGCTTTCAAAAGGATGAGCGCGGAAGGATATTACCGGTTGCTAAACCTATTAGGCGTCGATGTTGTATTTAATCATGCGGATTACCGTTTGATAGGCCATCAGGCGATGGAAGCGCTGAAAAAGTATGGCGAAGTAAATATATTTCTTCGCGGAATCATTCCTCAGCTTGGTTTTAGAACGGCAAACGTCTACTACAAGCGCGCCGAACGGTTCGCTGGAGAGTCCAAGTACCCGGTCGGGAAAATGCTCATGTTGGCGTGGGATGGCCTAACTTCATTTTCATCGCTACCATTAAGAGGGATCACGGTGTTGGGTTTCATCGTTTCCATCTTCAGCTTTGCTATTGGCGGATGGGCGCTGATAGCGCGGCTTTTTTTCGATGGAAGTGTGCCGGGATGGGCGTCAACGGTGATTCCCATGTACTTTTTAGGCGGAATCCAGCTTTTAAGCATTGGAATTATTGGGGAGTACATTTCGAAGATTTATTCTGAGACGAAACGCAGACCTCGATACATCATCGAAAAGACTGTTTAGCGACATCACTAATATTTCAGGTAACTCATATGGAGCGTGCGGAGTTTGATAAATTTGCCGAAGAATATAAGTCCCTGCATGGAAAAAATGTTGCATCCTCCGGCGAGAGTCCCGAGTATTTTGCGGAATACAAAATGAAGGACCTGAAAAAAATTGTCGAGGTAACCCCGGCTGTCCCCGTTAGCGGCAATTTTCTCGATTTTGGCGCAGGAATAGGAGCTTCAGTGCCTTTTTTTCGGAAACACCTTCCTTTGGCACATCTCACATGTGTGGATGTTTCGAAAAATAGCCTAGAAATTGCGGCTTCGAATTTTGGCAACACAGTGGACTATGTCACGTTTGATGGCACATATCTTCCATTTGCAGATAACAGTTTTGACGCCGCTTATGCCTGTTGTGTTTTCCATCATATTTCACCCAAGGAACACATACACCACTTGCGCGAATTGCGACGTGTACTGAAAACAAACGGAATCATTGTTATCTATGAGCACAACCCTTTCAATCCTCTCACTGTTAGAGCCGTAAACACATGTCCGTTCGATGAAAATGCCATACTGATTAGAGCCGAAGCTATGAAGGCCAGACTCAAGTCAGCCGAGTTTGGTTCTACAGAAATCAGCTATCGCGTTTTTTTTCCTAAATTCTTGAGTTCAATTCGCTGGATGGAGGACTGGTTAATGTGGTTGCCGCTTGGTGCTCAATATTATGTCAGGGCATCAAAGGATGAGCAATAATCCAGGCCCGCGGTGATAACAGCAAAAGAAAAGACGGGGATGGGTGGCATCTGGTTGCAACCTTCACGTTTTATCTTGATTGGTATCTTCAACACCTTTCTTGGTTTAACGATAATTTTTGCAGCCAAGGGTATTGCGGGACTGAATGACTTTGAAGCTAATCTACTTGGATACAGCTTTGGATTATTGATCAGTTTTTTTCTCAACAGGAAATGGACATTTCGTCATAACGGCCGCATACTTCCGACAGCTACACGTTTCGTGATGGCCTTTCTGCTCTCCTACATCGTCAATTTGATGACTGTTTATGGGCTACGGGACGGTGCGGGATTGAATTCATATCTGGCACAAGCTACAGGTATCATTCCTTATACGGTGATTTTTTATCTCAGCAGCCGCTATTATGTTTTTCGTGAAGACCGTAATCAGGATTTCGCAAAATTGTAGAACACAAGCAATGGAGTAATCCTGATCGCCAAACTCTATCCTTTGGCGGTTTGTATCTGTTTCAGCCTGGCAAGATGTGTCATCAGGGTCTGCCATAGTTGCAATGTAAGCAAGAATCAAAAACCTGGCATTCTTCAAAACGGACAGTGGATGTGCTAACCATGTAGCACAAACTATAGCGCTGCCGTAATCGCTCCGATCGACTTTTAGCCTCGTTCCCAGAAATACCAATGAAAGTTGATACTCCCTCCGGCACCCGAGTCGAATCACTGCTGATGCATCCCTGGTTCATCCCCTTGTGCTTTCTTGTATTCATAGGAATCCGTCTTGCGCTTCTTCTTTTCATCCCGATAGAACCAAGTTCCGATGCATCGTGGTATTTTAATCGGGCAGTCACCCTCGTACAACATGGTTCCTATTCCGAAAATGGTTTGCCAACCGCATACTGGCCAGTCGGATATCCTGCAGTCCTTGCATTATTATTTACTTTCACCGGGCCGAATCTTGCCGCAGCGCAGTTCGCCAACTTGTTTTTCGCCGCCTGCAGCTTCTGGCTTCTCTTTCGCTTTGTGAAAACTGTTTTCGAGAGTGAACTCGCTGCCCGGTTAAGCGTCCTGTTGCTCACCCTGTATCCCAATAATGCGGCGTATGTTCCTCTGGTAGCAACCGAGACGCTTTACACCTGCTTATTGCTGTGCGTGAGCGTTCTTTTGGTGACCCGCTCGTCTTTGCCTACACTCTTATTAATTGGAATAACACTGGGCCTTGCGACATTGATCAAGACCCAAACGCTGCTGCTTGCCCCGGTTCTTGTAATCATCGCGTCTTTAAAAAACTGGAGCTTGCATGCTTTCAAACCCGCGATGGTTCGGGCTATTACGGCTTTCATACTGATGCTGGCCGTAATAGCTCCGTGGACCTTGCGAAACTACGCCGTTTTTGACGAATTCATTCTTGTTTCCACAAACGGTGGGACATCCCTGCTCGCCGGAAATAATCCGTCCGTTGTGGGAGACTACAAACATGATTATTCCGATACGGACCCATTATTTAAACAAGCGGGATTTAGTGCCGCCAATCAGGTCGAGTCTGATAAGCGTGCTCGCCAACTGGCCAAACAGTGGATTTTGGAGAACCCTGGCACTTTCATCGGGCTGATGCCCAAGAAATTCTTCCGCTTCTGGGCCCCCGACGGGGAAGCGGAATGGGGTTATCAGGCTGGCACCCCGTGGTACGATCAATATGCTAAATGGTTTCGTTCGGCGCGCATAATCAATCAAGTCTACTATTTTATTCTGTTGGGAGGATTTGCTGTGGCGACCTGGAAACTCTTGCGTACTCCAGCAAAGCCTGAATTATATTACGGCCTTGCAATCGCTGCCTTTTTCACTCTTATCAGTCTGGTTTTCTCCGGCCAGTCGCGTTATCACTTCCCCGTGATGCCATTTGTCCTGGCTTATGCCGCATGGATTGGCAGTGAAGTATTGCGTTCAAAAAAGCTGCCGGGGGACATCCTCCGCACATAGGTCAAGGACACATTGGGCAGGTCCATGAAAGCGCTCAGGCAACCGTTCTTTGCGCAAAAGACGGTTTCCTTGGTTATCTGTCTTTTTCAAAGTGTGCAGCTTGCACCGAACCCATGTAATTTATAGAATTCGGGCATAGGATGGCAATAAGATGAATGAAGAAATCTGAGGCTACCGATATGCCACCCGAAATCAGCATTGTGTCCACGATGTATCGATCACGACTGTTTCTTGAGCGGTTCCTTGCCGAGTGTCTCCAGGCTCTCTCTGACATAAAATGTGATCATTTCGAAATATTGCTGGTGAATGACGGGTCTCCGGACGATTCATTGGCCTATGCACTGGGGCGCAGGGCGGATGTACCCGAATTGGTTGTCGTCGATCTTTCACGCAACTTTGGCCATCATCATGCGGCTCAGGCGGGATTGCAGTTCGCGCGCGGAAACCTGATCTTCCTCATCGACTGTGATCTTGAAGTCTCACCCCTCGTTCTGGCGGAATTCCATCGCAAGCTCCGCGATACCGGGTGCGATATGGTTTTTGGCTACCAGGAAGTGCGCAAGGGCGGCCGGTTCGAACAGATCAGCGGCAGCTTGTTCTGGAAGGGATTCAATTTGCTCAGCGATATCAAGATTCCGGAGAACATCGTTACCGAACGCATCATGACGCGCCGCTACGTCGAGGCGCTGCTGGGAATGGGGGATCGTAATCTGTTCCTTGCAGGAATGATGAGCTGGGTCGGCTTTCGCCAGATCGGTCTGCCAGTGATCAAAAAACAGCGTGATGGCCGGAGTAGCTATACACTCATGCGGCGCATCAGCCTCATGGTCAATGCCGTGAGCTCATTTTCCGCTCAACCGCTGGTCTGGTTGTTCAACAGCGGCATAATCATTACCCTGCTA
>JACXTT010014162.1_pt1 | contig 10459 bp, 7 predicted proteins | sample 9270951 | NCBI WGS metagenome assembly JACXTT01 (sample SAMN15532306, study PRJNA645909) | rock metagenome | isolation source: weathered quartz diorite | place: Puerto Rico | collected 2017-06-21
GCTGGCGACCGGCGCGGCGCTCGCATCGGCCTCGCCGCGGGGGGCGCTCGGCACGATGCGCGCCGACTTCATCGCATCCGCCTGGTCGGCGGTCGGTGCTGCGCTGGTGGGAGCTGGGCTGCGCGACGCAGTCGCGGCGCGGTCGCGGCACGCGATCAACAGACCCAACGCGACGATCAGGGCTCGAAAGCGATTGGCGTGCACGGCACGGCATCGTGACGCCGCGCGCCCCGTCCGTCAATCGGCGGCGGCAGCGCGCAGCTCGGCCCAGCCGTCATAGAGGGCGTCGACCGAGAGCGTCACGTCGATCGACTTCAACGGTGCCGCGTCGCCAGAGCCGAAATACTCGTGATGCCAGCTGCCGTCGGCGTCGCGGCGCATCACCTCGACGCGGACGCGCTCGCTCGAAATGAGGACATACTCCTGAAACGAGGCGAGCGTGCGATAGAGATCGTGCTTCTCGCCGCGATCGTAGCCCTCGCTGCTTGGTGAAAGGACCTCCACGATCACGGTGGGGTTGACGGCGGCGTCCTTGTCGGCGGGCGCGTGCTCGAGCCGGCCGCAGATGACGGAGGCGTCTGGATAAAGGCCGCGCCGCACGACGGGGAGGTGGAGGCGGAGATTCGACTCGAACGCGCGGCACGGTTTTCCCTCCAGGGCGTTGCCGAGCATGCGGACGACGTTAGCGGCCAGCAGGCTGTGCTCCGGCGTCCCCCCCGACATCGCGACCACCGCGCCGTCGTGATACTCGTGCCGAACCTCGGCGCGTTCCTCGGCCACGAGGTACTCGGGGTAGGAAACCACCTGCGGCGCGCGCGCGGCCATACCCGAAGCATAGCGCATGGCAAACGTCGAGCTGAAGCACGCCCCGGCGCCGCGACCGCCACCGAACGACCCAGCCCGGATGGGCAACGTTGCCCATCGATGGGCAACGTTGCACACGCCTCTCGAGCTCAGGCGCCGATCGCGCTCAAACCCATCGCGCGCGCCGCCATGGCCAGCTCTTCGTCGTGCGTGGCGAGGCGTAGGGCGGGCGTTCGCTCTCGCAGCAGCAGAGCGCTGGCGGTTGCGGTGGGTCGTCGGGCCGCGAATGCTATCCTGCGGCGCAGCCACTTCCCATGACCGACACCATCGATCGGACGCCGCTCGTCGTGCGCGCGCAGCTCGCCGTGGGAGGTGACGAGCGCGCCGCGACGCTCGTCGAGCGACGCGCGCGACAAGCGCAAGCGGCAGCCCGGTGCGCCGCGGCGCTATCGGCTCGACTTCGAGACCAACAGCGACATGAGCGAGCACGTCGCCGACTACCTGAGCGGCGACGCCCAGCGCGTCTACAAGATCCGCTGGATCGTGCGCGGCCACTGGCGCAACCAGCCTCACGGCCCCGGCAGCATGCTGCGCAAGCGGATTTGGATCGCGCCGTTCTGGAAGGGCACCGAGGGCGCGCCCGCGCCATAACCGAGCACCCGGTCGCCCTGACAGCTCCAATCGCCCGCGAAGAGGCGCACGAAGAGCGCCGCGTAATCGGGCGGCCAGCCGAGACGTGCGGCGAGCGTACGCGGCAGCCGCGCGCGCCGCAAAGGGTAGCGGAGCGCACGCGCCGCGCCGGCGATCTCGTGGCAGCGATGGTCGAGCTCCGCCTGATCCCAATACGAGAGAAAGGTCCGCCCCCGCATCGCGACGACGAACACGGGGATCCCGAGCAGCGCACGCACGAAAAACTCGAACGCGCTGCGATCGGCTTCGTCGATCTGGAAGAAGGCGTCCCGCGCGGCGAGCTCATCCATGACCACCACCGGCTCGTCCAGCAGTGATTCCAGGCGCTGCCTCAGCGCCGGAGCCCATCCGCTGGCGGCACGCAGCCGCCGTGCGGCGCGGCCCTCGATCTGCCGGACACGCTCCCGCGAGCGGTCGAGCGCCTTCGCGAGCGCGGCGAGCGTTTCTTTGGGCCGTGACAAGCCGACGCGACCGGAAAGAACAGCGCGATCGACCACGCCGAGCGCGCCCAGGGCATGATCGAGGAGCGCGCGCCAACACCCGCAGCGCTGGAGGACGGCGCTGGCCGGCACGGCGTTGCGCTCGTCCACGGACCGAATCACCTGGCGCAGCGTCGTTTTGCCCACGCGCTCGCGGCGGAAAGCTCGGCCAAGCTCTTCCTGCCGACTCCCCCACCGAAGACGGCGCGCGCAGGCAGGCGTACCACGTCGCGAACGGTACGCATCCCCGCTCGGCGAGGCGCGTATCCAGGCGCGACTCGAGGTGCAAGTCGTCAAGATGACCGTCGAGGCGGTGCTCGAATTCCGCGGCGTCTTCTTCTTCTTCCCAGGTCACGAGCCGCCGCCATTATACCCGCCCGCGACCCCGAACCGCGCGTTCCGCGGGGAGTCCCCACGGTGCGGCGGCCCGCCGCCACGCCGGGCAGAGCTCCTTGGCCGCTTCCGCCAAGATCTGGATCGCGCCGCTCTGCAAGCGCCCGGATCGGGCTCCGTAGCAGTCGCGGCCGCTCGTCCACTCGGCCGGGGCAGCCGTCGAAGCTGCGCGTCGAAATTCCGGTGTCGGCCATCGCCGCGCTCGCGCGGGTGCTGCGGGCCGCCGCCAGCGTTCACGGGCGCCGATGAACGGTTCATGGGCGCCGATGAACGCCCCGCGGGGCGTAGTTGGGCAGGGTGGGATCCAAGTGACGCACTGATCCGTGCAAAGCACATCGGAGCCGTCAGTCCGGCGGTATCCCAGGGCCGAGAGAATCGAGGCGGATGCGGGCGATGTTGTAGCGGCCGCCGAACTGGCCGTACAAGTAGACGTGGTCGCACGTGAGGCCGAGGACGGCGTCGGCGTCGAAAGTCGGTGGCGTCGCTGGCGGCAATTGCCAGCTGACGCCATCGGCGAGGCGCACGATGAGCACGGGTTGCTTGGAACCTCCGTGCGCTGCGCGTCCACACGCCACTTGGAAAGGAGCGCCGTTGACGTAGATGTTCGGATCGGACCGCAACCGCGTCGCCGCGATTTGTCCGGGATCGGTCGTGAAAGCAGCCGTCATGACGGAGCGCTTGGGATACGTCACGGTAAAGTCATTGGGCTGTTTACCCTCGCCGTAGCTCCACACCAAAGTCGTCCCGTCGGTTCCCAAGTTTCCCGCGCCCCGCGTGGCGTCACCGACGAATCGGATCAAGGGCTTCGAACCGTCTTTGGTGGTCCAAGAGTTGATGCCCGTGGCGTAGAGGTTGGAGCTCGTCCAGAACAGCGCCTCGCCGTGAGGAACCAGCTGCTTGAACTGCAAGCCTTCTGGATCCGACGCCTGCGAGCCAACGAGTTGCTCGCCCGACATGTTCCAGTTGTAAGCAAGAAGCTCAAAACCCGGCGTGACTCGGTAGATCCGAGCACTGCTACACGCCCAGCTGTCGGCTTCGCCGAAATCGGCCAATACATGGGGAGCCGCTTCGTCGATGGGACCGCCGATGGCGCCCTGATGGGGTGAGTTTGCCCATTTCCCATAGGCGTCGTGGCCTAGAACCAAGAATACGAACTTTCCTTCGTTGATGGCGTAGCGGTACGCAAAGCAACCGGTGGACGCAGCGGTAGTCGTTTTCATGGCGTAGATGGCCGATCGCACTGGCCCATCAGCGTCAGCTACAACGTGCGTGATGTAGGGAGGGACTGCGTCCAGCGAGTTGCGTTGGACGCTGAGGACTGGCCCCTGCGACGAAACGTCGAAAAGCCCGGGTGCCACGGCCAACTCGTCCTTGGTCCAGTCGATGACCATCGACTGGCAATCGATGCCACCCGGGCTTGCGCCGCATTTCTCCCACGCGATGGGGGGCGGGAGCGACGCCTTGGACGCCGGCACGTAAAGCCGACAGCCGTTGCATTGCCAGTCGGTGTAGCCGACCCAGCCGTCGGGTCCGGGGTATTGCGTCACCTCGGCGCATCCTCCCGAGCCGCCGCTGCCGCTCGACGATGACGTGCTCATTGCGGCGGACGACGCACTGGCGGAGTGGCTGCCGCTGCTCGCCGCCGGGCCTGCCCCCGGCGCGGTCGAGTCGCCCGGGCAGCCCGCGGGTAGGACGGCCGCGCCGAGAACCAGCCAAGGCAACCACCTCGTCCGCCGCGAGCTCATAGCTGGTCGCCAAGATCCGCGAGCTGGGCCGGTTTGAGCGCGAGATACGGCACGCTCTGGAGCTTGATGCGGGCGTCGCCACCGTTCGGGCCGTCGTCATCGTCGTCGCCCTTCTTCTGCTTCGCGCCTTGACCGCCTTTGCCGTCGTTCTCGCCGCCGTCGCCTTGTTTCCGCAACAACAGCGTATAACGCGCGTCGTCGACGACCGGCTCCATGAGCAAGGCGCGGTTGCCGGCGCCGGCCGTCGACACTGCGACGGGCGTTTTTCGCACGTCGATGCGGCTGAGCACGTGCTTGTGCTTCTTGCCATTCGAGGATGCGAGTAGCAGTCCGCCGTCGCGGTCGAGAACCAGGTAGTGGTGATCCCAGCTCGAGTGGCTCGGCCATGTACCCATGGTCGTGGCGGTGCGCGCGATGGGATCGATCGCCGTGAGCCTGGCGCTGCCGGCCTTCTCGTCGAGGACGTAGAGCCGGTCGGAAGCGAAGCTGTAGGTCGCCGCGAGGACGCGCGCCACCTCGTAGCCGGGCGTGACGATTTTCCCCCAGCGTGCCCCGTCGATCGCCGCGAACCAGATCTCGCCCACCGGCTGGTGGCTGGTCGGATCGTCGCCGCCCACCACGAATACGCCGCGGCGGTAGGCGGTGAGCACGGGTACGAACCCCGTGGCGTGCGGCGAGCCTGTGCGAGGCGGCAGATCGCAGCGGCCGGCGACCGAGCAATAACCGGTGGCGCAATCGCTCGCGGCCGTGCAGGCCTGTTCGCAGCACACGCCCGGTTGCCCGGCGATGCAGCGCCCGCTGGGGCAGGCGGTGCAGGCGTCGGCGATGGGCGCGAACACCTGCACGCGATTGGTGAAGTGATCGCTGACGAAGATCGCGCCGGCGGCGTCGAGATCCACACCGATGGCTCCTTGAAACTGCCCCTCCGCGGTGCCCTGACCGCCCCACAGCGTGACGAGGCCGCCGGTGGGCGAAAAGACCTGCACGCGGCTGTTGTTGAGATCGGCGACATAGACGAGCCCGCCGGCGTCCACGGCCACGCCGTGCGGATTCTGAAGCAGGCCCGGGGCGGTTCCGAAGCTCCCCCACGCAGCGACGAAGGTACCTAGACGATCGAACTTCGAAATGCGGTGGTTGCCGTGCTCCGCCACGTAGACGTTGCCGCGGACGTCGACGGCCACGTCGCGCGGGTAGCCGAGCTCGGCCGGCGCGGAGCCGAAGGTGCCCCATTGCCGTAGGTAATTGCCAGCGCGGTCGAACACCTGCACGCGGTGGCCGAAGGTGTCGGCGACATAGATGTCGTGCGTTTGCGGATCGAAGCCGATCCCCATCTCGGCCGCGAACTGGCCGGGTCCAACGCCTGAGCTGCCGAACTTGAACAGGAAGCGGCCGAGACCGTCGAAGCACTGCACGCGCGCGTTGATGGTGTCGGCGACGCACACCATGCCCGTGCCCTTGTCGACCTCGAGCCCATAGGGCCCGTAGCCGGTCGCGCCCGCGCCGCCGAACTCGCCGTCGCCACTGCCCGATTGGCCCCAACAAAACAGGAATGCCCCGGTCGGACCGAACTTGCACACGCGGTGGTTGTCGCGATCGGTGACGAAGGTGTTGCCCGACGCGTCGACGCCCACGCCCACCGGCGAGCTCAGCTGGCCGGGCCCCGAGCCAAACGATCCGAAGGTTCGGATGACCGCGGGAGGGGACGGCGCGCCAGGCGCCGCGCACAGCGGCCCGTCACCGGCCGCCGAGAGGCTGGCGCCCGAGCTGCGCACCACGGTGGTGAGCTGATCTCCGGTCGCCGAGAGCGTCACGCCGATTGGGAAGGCCGGCCCCGCGCCGATGGCCCGCGACGGCTCCGCCGGGGCCACGAACGACGCGCCGCTGGCGAAGGCGGTTTGAAGGTTCGCGCCGAGCTTGGTGGTGACCACCTCCGCGAGCGACACGCGCGACACCGGCGAGAGCGCGCCGACCCCACCGCCCTGGATGGCCACGAGGATCGCCGCCGCGCCGGCGCCGGGAGGTCCGGCCGCAAAGGCCCCCACGCTGCGCGTGGGAGCGGGCCGCACCACCAAGTGGGCGACCTCGGGGCTCGGCCCTGGAATGGGAATGGTCGGCAGAATGATCGAGCCGGCGGCGCGGTTGACCGAGAACGACGGCTTGAGCTCGGGCTCGTCGGCCGTGCCTTTGAAGTAGAAATTATTGAGCTGATGGAGCTCGGTCGCAAACCCAGACAGGTGAATGCCCGAGCCCAGGTTGCACGACAGCGCGCCGGGACAATGCGTGAACCCGCTCGCCCCGCCCCACGGCACCAGGGTGTGGATCCACAGGTTGCCGGCGAGCTCGTCGGGCTTGCCCGAGAACCAGCCGCCGTTGGGCCGCGTCCAGAAGGCGTAGTCGCTCTCGCTCGGCTGGCCCTGGCAGTTGCCGTTGTAGCACCACGTGTACTTCGCGTAGAGATCGGCGAGCGCGAAGTCGGGGTTGTCGTACGGCAGATAGAACGTGTCGGGGCGATGAACCAACGTCGTGCCGTCGGGCGCCAGCAGCGTCATCCGGTGGAAATGCGTGCCCCCTCCTTCATCGACCGCCGATGCTGCGCCCCCAGGTGGAGCAGTCAGGGCGTCGTCCGTGATGTCCAAGATTGGATCGATGCAGGTGATGTTCGCGCCTGCATTTGCCTGACAGAACCTCGCTGTGGTCTCCACCACCGTCCCCGGCGGAACGAACGCGTCGCCGTTCTTGTTGTGGGACGCCAATCCCTTCATTCCCAGGGTGGAGCGGTCGTAGACGCCGATCACTTGGCTGAGCTGGCCCTGCGGCCCGAGCTTGGCGACTTGCTCCGAGACGACCGCTACGGGCGCGTTGACCCTGACGGCGCAGGCCGGCTCGCACCCGTCGGCGAGCGGCTTGGCTTTTTGCGCGCTCTCCGACACGCCGTTCGAATTGGCCATACCAACGTTGAAGACGCTCGGGCACAGATCCGCCGGTTCTCCGGGGCACGGAACGGCGCAGAAGCCGTCCATGTCGCTGTCCTGATCGGCGGGGTTGGGATCGCACTTGCAGAGATCGGCGCAATCCGGGATCGTGTCGCCGTCGGTGTCGATCTTGTCGTCCCCCCAAGGGCACTTGTCGAACGCATCGGCGATGCCGTCGCCGTCGGTGTCGTGCAGGGCCTTCTGCAGGAACTTGCTGGTGCTGGGAAGGAACAGCGGCGAGTAAGCAGCCGCAGGTCGCGGCCCGTTCGGGCCCGCGACGTCGCTGGTCGACATCGCCGCGATGCCGGCCGCGTAATGACGCGCAGGATCGTAGCTGTCACCGGGCGCTACCGGAGTCGGCAGCGGCGTGGGCACGGCGCCGCGCGACGCAGGGCCTACCCCGACGAGCACGGGGCCGCCGCTGTCGCCCGCGCCCGTGAGGCTCTCGGCGGCGTTGGAGAACGTTTGGCCTGGCGTCACGTTGGTCCATGACGGGCCGCCGGCGCTGCTGCTGGGCGGAAGCGGGGCATCGCTCGCGAGCAAATCGAGCGGCGACACAACGATGGCCGGTCGAGCGTCGCCGGAGCTCTTCACCGTGCAAGGAAACGCGAGGTTGAACTCGGTGTCGTAGGGGACCCCCGCGGCGGATGATCCTTCCCAGGTCGTGACGCCGTAGTTGCGGCCGATGATGAACCCCGGCGGCAACGGCGGATTCAACAGGCTGTAGTCGCTCGATCCGACGCCGTAGCCTACGGTCGTGACCTTGAATTTCGGCAGGAGCCCGTTCTGGGTGGGATCGTTGGCGCCCGCCCACGCCGCCAACTTGGCCACGCTGTCGGGATCCCCCGCCGGCGTTGGCAGCGCGGCGGCGTCGAGGAGCAGCGGCAGCGGCTCGATGGGCTTCGCCGGCGAGCCGCCGTCGTCGGGCACATCGTATTTGAGGAACAGGAGCGTCGCTTCCTTCGAGCGATCGGAGAGATTGTTGGTGGCCGCGAAGGCGCACAAGTTGGCGGCGGCCGCGGGGCATTGCGTGGTGGTGATCAGCGACGCGGGGTTGGCCACCACCGCGACCACCGGGATGGTGCGGCTCTCGGCGTCGGTGAGGCGCGCTTCGAACTCGTTTCCGAGGTAACCGCCGTTCTTGCGCGCGAAGCGAACCGCGAGGCTCGCCGGAGCACAGCCGAGGGCAGCCGTGCAGCCGGGCGCGTTGCAGGGGACGCAATGGCCCGCGGTGATCATCGTGCGATAGCCGACGTAGAACGCCGAGCACCCGCCGGGCGGCTGCGGACCGACCCCGTTGTAGACCATCGCCGCGACCGCGGCGTAGTCGCCGTTCGCGTCCGCCGAGCCGTTGATGACCGCGCTCGTGACGTTGGCTACGTTCTCATCGGGGGGGGGCGCGAGAGTGCCGCAGGCAGCGAAGACGAGCGCCGTGCAGGCAGCACACGCGACAATACCAGGACGGCCGAGGTGTCGAGCATCGCGCATGAACCCCTCCTGATCACCAGCCTACGGCGTCGCTCCGCTGCCAGTCAATCGGGTGCGCTAACACCGGGTGCGCTAACACCGGGTGCGCTAACACCGGGTGCGCTAACACCGGGTGCGCTAACACGGAGTGCGCTAACACGGAGTGCGCTGGCGAAATCGAGCCACAGCCCTCGAGCTCGGTCGCGAACATCCCGGATGGGCAACGTTGCCCATCGATGGGCAACGTTGCACACGACGCGCGACATGTCGCTCACCGCAGCATGATTTCCGCTGCGCCCTACTTCTTTTGCTTTTGGTACGTGCCGACCAGCTCGCCCTGGGCGAGCACGTGCCCGCGCATGGCGTTCTCGACGTCGGTTTTGGTGTGGTCGGTGCCGCCCAGCACCGTGTCGAGCGCGTAGATCTTGTGGAAGTAACGGTGCCGGCCGATGGGCGGGCACGGGCCGCCGTAGCTCGGCTTCTTCCAGTCGTTGAGCCCGGCCTTGGCGCCCTCGGGCAGCTTGCCGGCGCCGGCCCCCTCGGCGAGCTCGGTTGCGCTCGGCGGGAGGTCGTACACCACCCAGTGCACCCAGGTGCGCTTCGGCGCTGCCGGATCGGGCGCATCCGGATCGTCGACGATCAACGCGAAGCTCTTCGTGCCCGGCGGCGCGCCGCTCCAGGCGAGCGGCGGCGAGACGTCGCCGCCCTCGCAGGTGTGCTTCACCGGAATTTCGGCTTGATGCGCGAACGCGGACGAACGGATCTGCATGGCAGCGGCTCCCGGATTGGAAGGCGTGGCGGTGACCGTCGCCGCGGGGGTGGTCGCGCCCGAACGCCCCGCGGGCGGCGCCGCATCCGTATGGCAAGCGACGAGCACGAGCGCGCCGGCGCCGGCGAACGACCATCGTCCGAAATCCATCATGATCTGCGTCTACTCGCGTGGCATCTCGGTTGCACGTTCCGAAACATGCTGCCTGCCACGCCGAGCTCCGACCTACCTCACAAACGTACGCGCTGCGCCAACGCGATCAAGGCGACCGTGGCGCTCGCCCTCGCGGGCTGCGCCGGCCCGGAGTACTTTCGTCCCAGCGAATCGGCGACCGCGGTCTCGCCGCAAGGCTTCGCGGCCGCGCAGTACGCGGTGTTGATCGGCGGCAACGCGCTCGGCGACGCCAAGGTGTGGTCGTCTGGCGCCTACCGCGAAAAATCCGCCGACGGCGGCCGCACCGTCGTGCGCGTCGGCTTCTCGCTCGAGAACAACGGCCACGAGCCGATGTGGCTCGACATCCGCGGCATCGAGCTCGACAGCGCCACCGCCGACGGGCGCGTGTTGGCCCCGGTGCGCCCGATCCGCGTCTCGGGCAGCCCCGACGTCGCGCCCGGCGGCGACGGCGAGGTGCACGCCACCTTCGAGCTGCCGCCCGACGTCAAACCGGGCAAAATCGACTCGTTCCGCGTGCGCTGGACGGTGCGCGCCCCCGACGGCGAGTATGCCCAACGCACGCCGTTTCTCGAGCAAAAGCCGCTGCCGTCGTGCGAGCCGGCGCCGTTTTGGTACTCGCCGTTTTACGACCCATTCTTGTACCCGGCGCCGTTCGACAACCGCTTGGTGGTGACGCACCCGCGCATTTACGTCGATCCCCGCGCGCGGTGAGGCGCGCGACGCGCGAGGCTCACAAGAAGCCGCGCTGGCAATCGGCCGCAAACTGATCGCGCGCGCACGGCACGCGGCACACCTGATCGCAGGCGCAGGCCAACGCCGCGGTCGCGGCGGCGAACGGAGCGTCGTCGATGCCGACGGTGCGGCACGGCTCGGTGCAATTGGTCAGGCACGCCGCGTTGTCGCCGAGGCTGCCCTGCCCGCACGCCACCGCGCAGCTCGCGATGCAGCCGAGCGCGGCGGCGCAGC
>JACXTT010014163.1_pt1 | contig 10459 bp, 8 predicted proteins | sample 9270951 | NCBI WGS metagenome assembly JACXTT01 (sample SAMN15532306, study PRJNA645909) | rock metagenome | isolation source: weathered quartz diorite | place: Puerto Rico | collected 2017-06-21
CCATAGCCGGTAAAGACGCAAGCCCCCGGGGTGCGAAGGGTGCGGATTGGCGGAAAGTCCCGGGTGCCCGGCGCATTCGTCAGGCTCGACACGCCGGCTTGCGCGAGGGCTGCGGCAACCCGATCGACCACGGCCGGCCCGACGTCGCCCAGACCGGAGGCGTGACTGACCGAGACGCGCTCATTCAGGCCCGCTGCGCGGGTGCGCGCGGCAATGCGATGCAACTGTTCGATGCCCTGCTGACCGGCTTCGTGCAGGTGGATATCGATCTTCACGCCACGTTTTTCCGCAATGCCGAAGAGGATGTCGAGCTGGCCGTCGGCGTCCGCGTCGAGCGTCGTCGGGTCGATGCCGCCGACCACCTGAGCACCTTCACGCGCCGCCGCATCGAGAATTTCTGCAGTGCCCGGGCAGGACACTACACCCGCCTGGGGAAACGCGACAAGCTCGATGTCCACGATGCCGCGCCACTTCTCGCGTGCTTCCATCACGGCGTGCAGGTTGGCGAGGCCCGTGGTCGCGTCGACGTCGACATGACTGCGCATCGCAATGGTGCCGAACGACGCCGCCTGGCGGATCAGCGCATCGGCGCGCTGGGCAATGGGCGGCGCCGACGCCAGTTCCTGCTTCTCGATGGCGAGACGCTCGCGCAGGCTGGCGGCGCAACGGTGAGGGCGCCAGCGGTCACCCACAAAACTCTTGTCGAGATGGATATGCCCATCGACGAAACCGGGCAACACGAGGCAACCATTCAGGTCGATGATCTCAGCGCCGTCGATGGCGGGGGCTTGAGGGCCGATGGCGGCGAAGCGGCCGTTCCGGACGGCGAGGTTGACGGAGCTGCCGTCGGCGCTGACGGCATTGACGAAGACGCGGTCGATCATTGTTTTGCCTCTGCAAATCAGGACCGGTTCAGCGCTGCCGATGCCAACGCGTGCATTGCACTGCATGGTCCGATGTGGGTAGATCTTCACACCATATCGAACCCCCACGTCATGCACAAATTAAATGTTGAAATACAAAGTATTTATTTTATGGATACTTAGTGGTGACGCGTTCGCTGGAAATTAAATAAGACATCCTATGCAAATGAAACGGCTCGCCATTGCGGATCCATGGCGTCGGAACCTTGTCTGGCGCCGCTACGCGCCGTCGCTGTCGTGCCGCAGCGGCGCGCTTTTCAGCACGAGCGCCATCAACTGACGCCGCGAATCGACGCCGAGTTTCGCGAAGGCCCGCTTGGCATAGGTTTCGACGGTCGAGGGTTTCAGCCCCATCGATTGCGCGATCGCGGGCGTCGTCATGCCCTGGATAAACGACGAGCACACGTGCGTTTCGCGCGTCGTCAGCTTGCTGTGCAATTGCGGAAGCCATTGCGCGAGCGGATTGTTGTCCGACGTATCCGGGCGGCCGTCGTCCGGCGAGATCGCGCCAATCAGCCGCTTGTGTGCCGCCGCGAGTGGCAGCACGACGTGCGCGAGCTGCTTCAGCAGGCTCAGTTCCTTCAGCGAGAAGGAGGGCAGGTTCCGTGAGCGCGCCATCGATATCGAGTATCGCGTGCCGTTCGTTACACCGGCGATCACACATTCATCATGGATGTCGGCGATGTCGTAAAACAGATGCCGAAGCTCACTCGCGACTTTCTGCGCGGAGATCTGGATCAACTGTATGTCGTCCTCGCCGCCGATTCCCTCGTAGGTGGCGTCTTCGCTGGCATAGCTCCGGTAGTAATTCCGCATGGCCTGCTCGACGAGCTCACGGTCGCGACCGAAGCTGCCGATCCAGCCGATGCCACGCTGGCCGGATGGCGACACGCGTTCGTAGTCCACGTGTACCGCGTCGAAGTCGACGAAGCGCGCGAGCCTTTCATACACAACCTGCATGAACTGCGGAGTGCCGACGGCCTGCGCGATGTCGCCCAATGTTTCGGTCACGAACGCAACCTGACTGAACTGGAGATCCGGGGAAGGGCGCGCGGCGTTCATGACTTCTGTTCTCTATCGTGTCGGAATGGCGCTACTGGTAACACGACAAATTCCCCATGCCTACACGGGAATCCCCCGAAACCGTAGCCGCCACTGGCGAGGCTTGTCCTTCATTTCCGGGACAGACGACGCGTACGCCGTTCTTTACAGTGCTCTACAAGCTGAAAGCAGGAAGACGGAGGCCGCATCGCCGATCCGCTGCTGCGCACTCACGATTTTGCTTATAGGCGGCCTCCGCATGGAACGGAGCGGCCGATTCACACTGTCAGGAGACTTTTCATGTGTGCCCGTTTTCGTCGCTGCCCGCTCATGAGCATCGGGTTCGCCGCATCAGCCGGCTTCATATTCTCGGTTAGCCCGGCAGTCCAGGCAGGCGAGTCCGATCTGAACGTCTACAACTGGTCCGAGTACATTGCGCCGGGCACGGTGCCGAACTTCGAGAAGCTGACCAGCATCAAGGTTCGCTACGACAGCTATGACAGCGACGACACGCTGCAGACCAAACTGCTCGCCGGCAGTTCCGGCTACGACATCGTCGTGCCGACGTCGAACTACCTCGCGCAGCAGATCCCGGCGGGCGTCTACCAGAAGCTCGACAAATCGAAGATTCCGAACCTTGCGGTTCTCGATCCTGCGCTGATGAAGGTGATCGCCAAGGCCGATCCGGGCAATCAGTACGGCGTGCCCTGGGCGTGGGGCACGACAGGCGTCGGCTACAACGTCGAGGCGGTCAGGAAGCGGCTTGGCGACAACGCGCCGACGGATAGCTGGGCGCTGCTGTTCGATCCGGCCAACGTCTCGAAGCTCAAGGGCTGCGGCGTGTCGCTGCTCGACGCGCCAGACGCGGCGTTCGCGGCGGTGCTGCAATACATGGGCAAGGATCCGAACAGCGGCAATCCGGCAGACTATCAGGCGGCCTATGGTGTGCTGAAGACGATTCGTCCGTACGTCACGCAGTTCAATTCATCGGGCTATGCGGACGATCTTGCGAACAACGACGTGTGCGTGGTGCTCGGCTGGTCCGGCGACGTTGGCGTCGCGCGGCGGCGCACGCAGGAAGCGAAACGCGGGTACGAGGTCCGCTATGCCAATCCGAAGGAGGGTGGCCTGCTGTGGTTCGACGTGATGGCGATCCCGAAGGATGCACCGCATCCGGAGGCTGCGTTGAAGTGGATCAACTACATCGAGGATCCGAAGACCAACGCGGCCATTACGAACGAAATTACCTATCCGAGCGCGAACAAGGCCGCGCGTGCGTTCGTGAAGCCGGAGATCGCACAGGATCCGAGTGTCTACCTGTCTGACAGCATGCTCGCCAGAATGACGCTCGCCATGCCGAGAAGCGTCGAGATCGCACGGCTGCAGAACCGTCTGTGGCTGCAGTTGAAGTCTGGCGGTTGAGGCGGCCGAACATGGACCCTATCCTGCTTGATACGCCGGTTCTGGCCGGTGCTCGCCACGGCAACCGGATCGCGCACGGCGCATTCGTGCGCATCGAAAACGTCGTGAAGAGATTCGGCAGCAGCACGGCTGTCGACAACGTCTGCCTGAACATCGGCAAGAACGAGCTGTTCGCGCTGCTCGAAGCGGCCTTCGACCTCGGCGCGACGCCGTTGGCCGCGTTCTGGCGGATCACGCTGCCACTGTCGAAGAAAGGGATCATCGCGGGCAGCCTGCTGGTGTTCATTCCTGCGGTAGGCGAGAACGTGATTCCCGAACTGCTCGGCGGCGCGAACATGCTGATGCTCGGCCACGTGATGCTGTGCCTGTCGTTCGTCGCAGTGATCGTCCAGTCGCGCGTGAGGGAACTCGACCGCTCGATCGAGGAAGCTGCGCTCGATCTGCTGTTCTATCCGATCCGGCAGGTCACGGTGAAGGACCCATACCGGCGCGATTGAGCGAACCATCAGGTATTTCCGCGCAATGACGGTACGCATGCGAAGCCGAACGACCTGCTGGCCATTCAATTCTTCTACTCTTTCTGATGCGATGCCGGCGCGTGCCTGAGGAAATCAGGTCGCCGCCGATTGCGAGTCCTTGTCATGCTCAAGTTCGAAAATCAGGTGCACGTCCCATCCTATTACGCGGCCACCGCGAACGACACGACGTCTTATCCACCGCTCGATGCGGCCGTATCCACCGACGTCTGCGTGATAGGCGGCGGACTGACCGGCCTTTGCACCGCGCTTGATCTCGCGGAACGCGGTTATTCGGTCGTGCTGCTCGAGGCGTCGAGAATCGGCTGGGGCGCTAGCGGTCGCAACGGTGGTCAGTTGATCACCGGGTATTCGTGCGACATCGATACGTTCTCGTCATACATGCCGGAAGCGGACGTGCGGCGTGTTTGGGCAATGGGGCTCGAATCGGTCGGGATCGTCAAGGAACGGGTCGACAAACACCGGATCGATTGCGACCTGACGTTCGGCTACCTGACCGCGGCAAACAAGCCACGCCACGCCGACGCGCTGCGTGCCTGGCGGGACGCCGCCGAGTCGCGCTTCGGCTATCGCGCGTATCGCTACGTCGCGCGTGACGAGATGCGCCACCACGTTGCGTCGGATCGCTATCTGGGCGGACTCTACCATGCCGACAGCGGTCATCTGCATCCGCTGAACTACACGCTTGGCCTTGCGCGCGCGGCACGCGACGCGGGGGTGTCGATCCACGAGGAGACCAGCGCGCAGGCAATCGGCAAGACCGCGCAAGGTCATCGGGTGACGTGCTCGCGCGGGCAGGTGGACGCACGCTACGTCGTGCTCGCGGGCAACGCCTATCTAGGCCGGCTTGCACCGGCGCTCGCGCGCAAGATCATGCCGGTGGCGACCTACCTGATCGCGACCGAGCCGCTCGGCGACGCGAGAGCGAGCGACACGATGCCGAGCGACGTGGCGGTCAGCGACTGCAATGCGGCGCTCGACTATTTCCGCTTGTCGAAGGACGGCCGGATGCTGTGGGGCGGCAAGGCGAGCAGTTCGACGCGCACGCCACGCGCGCTTGCCGCCGCCATGCGGCAAGACATGCTGAAGACGTTTCCGCAACTCGCCGACGCAAAAATCGACTACGCGTGGGGTGGTTTCGTCGACGCCACGATGAACCGCGCGCCGCATTTTGGCCGGCTCGAACCCACCGTGTATTTCGCGCAGGGATTTTCCGGGCACGGCGTGAACGTAACGGGACTCGCCGGCCGTCTGATCGCTGAAGCGATCGATGCGCAGGCCGCCCGCTTTGACCTGTTCGGCAAGATCCGGCACCGCGACTTCCCGGGCGGGCGCCTGCTGCGCAAGCCGATGCTGATGCTCGCGATGACCTGGCACCAGATGATGGACGCGCTTTGAGGCGGCGCCGGCCGATTCGGCCGGCGGCGCAGCACCTTGCATGCACTAAAACTTGCCCACCCTGGAGACGTTAATGACGAAAATTACGAACATTGTCGACCTGATGCGGGACACGGCGGAGCTGACCCAGTCGCGTGTGCCGCGCGGTTTGCTGCTGGCCGGCAATCCGATGCAGACGCTCACGCATCACTACATCAGTCCCTGCGGACAGTTCAGCTCTGGAATCTGGGAGAGCACACCCGGCCATTGGACGATCGAGTACGACGAATCCGAGTACTGCGAAATGTTGAGCGGCGTGGCGATTGTGCGTGACATGCAGGGGAACGAAAAGGTGCTGCGCGCCGGCGATCGCTTTGTGATTCCCTCCGGCTTTCGCGGCACCTGGGAGGTGGTGCAGGCGTGCCGGAAGATCTACGCGTCGCATGCGCCGCTGGCCGGCGCGTGACACGCGTAGTTGGGAACGGCCACGCGCGCCGTTCCTGTCGAACAGAATCTGATCGAGGTATCCGGATGAACCAGAAAACTTTCTCGGACTGGCAGAATGAAGCCGCCGCAATCAAAATCGAGGGGCGCGCATTTATCGATGGCGCACAACGCCACGCGAGGGGCGACCGGACGTTCGCCTGTGCGAGTCCGATCGATGGCCGCGTGCTGGCTCATGTCGCCGAGTGCGGCGAGGCGGAGGTCGACGCCGCCGTGGCGGCGGCCCGGCGCGCGTTCGACATGCAGACCTGGGCGGGTATGAATCCACGCAATCGCAAGGCCGTGCTGCTGCGCTGGGCCGCCTTGATACGTGAGCATCTCGAGGAGTTGGCCCTGCTCGAGACGCTCGATACCGGCAAGCCGATCGGCGACACAACGGCCATCGATGTGCCGGCTGCCGCGCACTGCATCGAATGGTATGCCGAGGCGCTCGACAAGGTGGGCGGCGAGGTCGTGCCGGGCGACCATCATCTCGTCGGTCTGGTGACGCGCGAACCCGTGGGCGTGGTCGCTGCGGTGGTGCCGTGGAACTTTCCGCTTCTAATGGCGGCGTGGAAGTTCGCCCCGGCGCTCGCCGTCGGCAATAGTGTGGTGCTCAAACCCTCGGAAAAATCGCCGCTCACTGCCATTCGCATCGCCGGGTTGGCGCACGAGGCAGGGTTGCCGCCTGGTGTTTTCAACGTCGTGCCGGGCGGGGCAGAGCCGGGCAGGTTGCTCGCGCTTCACCACGGCGTCGATTGCATTGCGTTTACCGGTTCGACGCGAACCGGTAAAGCGATTATGGAATGCGCGGCGAAATCCAACCTGAAGCGCGTGTGGCTCGAACTCGGGGGCAAGTCGCCCAATATCGTGCTGGCCGATTGCCCGGATCTCGATCGCGCGGCGAAGGCGGCCGCCGATGCGATTTTCTTCAATATGGGCGAGGTGTGCACGGCGGGTTCGCGGCTGCTCGTGCACCGTGATATCAAGGACGCATTCGTTGCTAAAGTGGTGGCGGCCGCGCGTGCCTATGAGCCGGGTCATCCGCTCGATCCGTGCGTGACGATGGGGCCGATCGTCGATCGCATCCAGTTCGAGCGCGTGGCGGCCTATATCGAAGCGGGGCGCCGTGAAGGCCGCTTGGTGACAGGGGGCGCGCGCGTCAGGGAGGAAACCGGCGGCTTCTATCTCCAGCCGACCGTGTTCGAGGTCAAGCCGGACGCGCAGATTGCCCGTGAGGAAATCTTCGGCCCGGTTCTGTCCGTCATCGAGTTCGACCACGTCGACGAAGCGGTGCGTATCGCGAACGACACCGAATACGGGCTCGCGGCCGCGGTGTGGTCCGGCGATCTGACGACCGCGCATGAGGTGGCGAGGCGCTTGCGCGCGGGAACGGTCTGGATCAACGGTTATGGCGAAGGGGGCGATGAAATGAGTTTTCCGTTCGGCGGTTACCGGCAGTCGGGCAACGGCCGCGACAAGTCTTTGCACGCGTTCGAGAAGTATACGGAGTTGAAGTCGACGATTGTGCGGCTGCGCTAGCGGGCGGGTCTGATTGCCAACATGCTCTAAGATGAAAGTATGGTCGCAACCTGATAGGGAGGCTGCCATGTCCGATTTAATGTTGGCGATTTTGATGGGAATAATCGTTGTCGTGTGCGGCGCCGCGATATGGGCCGCATCCAGCTACGAGGAGCGGCTCAGTCAATGGTTTCAGGAGCACCATCTTCGTGACCTGATTCACCATAGGCATTGATGCAGTACCCGCAGCACGGCAAAGTCCCTCCAGAAAGGGGCTCCGAACTTCGCGGCGAAACGTTGCGTGCCCTGCGGGCAAGCCCGGTGAAGTTTCAACGAGGAATTGCGGCCAACCGTGATGGCGATCGCACGATCGCCATCACGGTTGGCCGCGTTCGTTTTTGTCTGATCAAAACCGACTCGCGGTCGTAGACGAGATATCTGGCCGAGTGTCGTCGCTCCTGCTTACTTCGGATTTTTCCAAACTACATTCCATTAATTAGCTATTTCACCGGTGAATTTGGCTACGCAAAATAATTTTCGTCGACGTACTCGTTGGCGATCGAACGCTGCGCCGGTGACCTGACACGACCGCACACGTATAGGCGGAATTTGGGGGCTGTGCAGGGCAGCGCATCTGTTTTTTGTCCCGCTACATACTAAAACCTACTTGCTTTGGACATCCCCATGAAATTCTCCGAGATCATCGGCTATGACAGATACGGCACTGTACGCGAACTCAAAACGGCACTTAACAATGGCACGCTCAACACCAAGGACGTCACGCTCTCCGCTCTAGGTTTCAATGCGCCGGCGTGGGTGGCGGCGTCCTCGATGTCGATTTTGTATTCCATCACCGGTCACCATGCGCCACTGGCGATTCTGATTGCTTATTTCTTTCCCATGCTGGTGCTCGCGTTTGGCATGGTTTCACTGACACGTCATGCACCCTCGGCCGGCGGCATCTTCACTTTCAGTTCGCGATTCCTGCATCCCAATGTGGGCACTATCCTCGGCTGGACGTATACGGTTGCATGTACCGCGGTAGCCCCGATGTGTGCGTTGATCGGCACCGAGTACATCCAGGCACTCTGCCCATCTATTGGCGGAGTACTGAATGCGAAGATTATCGGGTCGCTGATGATTCTGGGTTTTTTCCTGGTCTCATGTCGCGGCGTGGGCGTGACAGCGAAAGTAGCCAGCACGTTTCTGGTCTTCGAGATTGCCGTCGTGGTCGGACTCGGGCTGCTCGGTGTGATTCATCCGCGGGTCGAAGGTTTGTCGCTCGCGTCGATGTATTCATTGCGAGGGGCCGGAGGCCTCGCAGGCATTGGTCCCGGCGTGCTATTCGGGGTGTGGATGCTCGCCAACTTCGACTCGGCCATCAACTACATCGAGGAAGCGCGTATACCGGTCAGAACCGTTCAGAGGTCGTTGTTCCTCGTGTTGACGTCTGCCTTCGTCATTTACACCGTCGCCGCCATCGGTTGGCAGTATGCGGTGCCAGTCGAAAAGCTGGCGGCGATTGTCGAGAATGGCAACGGGGGTCCGATTGCAGCGGTGGCTAGCGCGTATCTTCCGCCAGCCGTGGCCTGGCTCGCGCTCTTTGTGGTGATCACGTCAGCGTGCGCCGGCCTGCAAATTTCCTCAAACGCAGCTGCTCGAACGCTCTACCGGATGAGCGAAGAAGGCCACCTTCCGGCACGATTGGGTATTGTGAATCGGCACAAAGCCCCAGGGCTCGCAACAGCGCTAGTATCGATTGCCGGTATCGCGCTTGTCTGGTGGAAGCCGCTCGACAAGATTGTCTGGTACTACGACGTGGTCACCATCACGCTGGTCGCTTCGTATATTTCCGCACTGGCGGCGTTCATTGTCGTGGCGTGGAAACAGCTGCGTCCCGCTGTTGCCATGCTGCTTTCTATACCCGCGCTGTTGGCCGTTGGCGTATTGGCGTACATCGGCTACACGGCCGGCGCCAACCCCGTATCGCCGGAGGACCTCTACAACGCCTGGTATCTGGGCGGGGCGACCCTCGCCACAGGATTGCTTATCGTCATCGTTCGCCGGCGCGGTGGCGAGCGTGTCGCCACGGGGCAGGTAGAAGCATCGTGATCGTCCGGAAGATAGCTGATACCCGCAAGGTTCTCTGATCGGACTGACGCGCATTGTGCCGCCCTGTCGCGTTACGTCGATCTGGAATTAGAAGAAATCAGGTGGACAAACTATTTTCATAAATTTCCGTCACGCGGAAATTCCGTCTTGTTCACCGAAAAACGTCGCGCGAAACTAGTCTCAACCGGATGCATCAAGGGCCGGCACAATACCAGGAGACGATCGTGGAAAAACAGCTTTTATACGATGGCGGTACGCCGGACATCAGCTCGGTATCACCCGACACCCCCGCAGATCAAAAACTGACGGAGAGGTTGTCGACGGGACATGTGGTCGGTCTGGCAATGGCCGACGTTTCGCCCACGATGGCCGTGTTTCTGCTATCAGCAGGGGTGTTTGTAGCGGGTGGGACGTTCGCGGCCGGCGTGAACATTCTCATGATGGGAGTCGTCGTTCTCATCGCGATGTGTCTTGGTGAACTTGCATCGATGTATCCGTCGGCCGGCGGCATGTACACACTCGTTCGCGAAACCCTGCCCGCACCGTTCAGCTGGGTGACGATGTTCAACTACCTGTTGCAGGGCGTGATTATTCCTGCATCGATCGGTCTGGGCATTGCCCAGTTCCTGCGTGACCTGTACCCGGCGTTTCCTGTGCCCGACACGATCGTCGCATGCGCTTCAATTGCGTTAGCCGCATTGATCGCCATGACAAAAGTGGAAGTCGGGGCATGGCTGACTGTGGTCATGGTTGTGGTCGAACTGACCGTGCTCGGTATCGTCACGGTCGCGGGCTTCACCCATGCCCATCAACCCCTGGGTGATCTGATTCTGCGCCCGGTCATGCTCAATACAGCGGGCAACGGTACATTTGCGGTCGGGATGCTTGCGGTATTCGCTTCACTCGCTCCCGCGTTCAACGTCATCAACGGATATGACGCTGCGCTAGGATTCGCGGAAGAGTTGCACGGCGGCCGCAAGAACATCGGCAAGGCAGTCGTCTGGTCCGCCATCATCGCGTCGGTCACCATCATTGTTCCGCTGC
>JACXTT010014164.1_pt1 | contig 10458 bp, 7 predicted proteins | sample 9270951 | NCBI WGS metagenome assembly JACXTT01 (sample SAMN15532306, study PRJNA645909) | rock metagenome | isolation source: weathered quartz diorite | place: Puerto Rico | collected 2017-06-21
AATACTCCTTAACTACTCGGCGCTTAAACGCTTCGTCGTACTTCGTCATGAAAAACACCCCAAAGGTTGGATCTATGTCCAACTTTTGGGGTGCAGTTCACTGGAGCCACGCCTTTTTTTCCGATCATCGCGGCACGCTCACCGCATCAGACCGGCACGTCCCGGGTCGGATCCGCCTTGCGGTCGTCAAACCAGCGGTACAGCGTAGGCACCATCACCAGCGTCAGCAGTGTTGACGTGATCAGCCCGCCGATCACCACTACCGCCAGCGGACGCTGCACTTCCGAGCCCGGGCCGTTCGAGAACAGGAACGGCACCAGGCCCAGCATGGCGATGGTCGCGGTCATCATCACCGGGCGGAAACGCTGGGTTGCGCCCTGCACCACCGCTTCGTTTACCGACAGCCCCGAGTCGCGCAGCGTGCGGATGTATGACACCAGCACCACGCCATTGAGCACGGCCATGCCCCACAGCGCGATAAAGCCCACCGACGCCGGCACCGACAGGTATTCGCCGGTGACGAACAGTCCGATGATGCCGCCGATCGACGCGAACGGCAGCACCGTGATGATCAGCGTGGCGAAGCGCAGCGAGTTGAACAGCAGGAACAGCAGGAAGAAGATCGCGGCGATGGTCACCGGCACGATGATCTTCAGGTGCCCCATGGCGCGTTCCATGTTCTGGAACTGGCCGCCCCACTCGAGGTAATAGCCTTCCGGCAGCCTGACCTTGGCGCCCGTGGCCTGCTGCAGCTCGGCCACGAAGCCACCGAGGTCGCGGTCCTTCACGTTGATCATGACCACCACGCGCCGCTTGGCCATTTCGCGGCTGATCTGCGCGGGGCCGTCGTTGACCTCGATCCTGGCCACGCTCTGCAGCGGCACCTGCGTGCCGTTGGGCGTCGCCACCAGCAGCTGGCGGATCGCCTGCACGTTGTCGCGGAACGCCTCCGGCAGGCGTACCGCCGCCGCAAAGCGGCGCTCGCCTTCGAAGATATCGGTGGCGCGCTTGCCGCCGATCGCGATCTCGATCACGTCATGGATGTCCGACACGTTGAGCCCATAGCGCGCAATCGCCTGGCGGTCGATCTCGATCGACAGGTACTGCTGCCCCGACACGCGCTCGATGCGGATGTCCTGCGAGCCCTGGATGCCGCCCGCGACGCGCGCGATCTCGCCCGCGAGTTCGCGCAGCTTGTCGAGGTCGTCGCCGAACACCTTCACCGCCACGTCCGAGCGCACGCCGCTGACCATCTCGTCGACGCGGTCCGAGATCGGCTGCGCCATCACGATCTGCACGCCGGGAATCGCCTTGAGCTTGTCGCGGATGGCATTGGCGATGTCGTCCTGGGTCCAGCCGTCCGGCCATTCGTCGCGGTCCTTCAGGCTCGCGATCGGCGTCGATTCGTTCTGGCCCTGCGGGTCGGCCGGGCTTTCGCCACGGCCCACGCCCGACACCACCGACTTCACGCCCGGCACACCCAGCACCAGCTTGTTGGCCTCCTTCTCCAGCTTGATCGACTCCTCGAGCGAGATGTTCGGCACGCGGTCGATGGCCGGCACGATCGAGCCTTCCTTCATCTCGGGGATAAACGAGGTGCCCAGCAGCGGTACGATCGCCAGCGTCAGCGCGAAAGCCGCCACCGCGCCGATCACCGTCTTGCCGCTGTTGCCCAGCGCCCAGTGCAGCATGTGCAGGTAATGGCGCTTCATGAAGGCGATGACCATCGTGTCATGCTCGGCACCGCCCTTGAGCAGGTAGGAGCTCAGCACCGGCGACAGCGTCAGCGACAGGAACAGCGAGATCGCCAGCGCGATCGAGATCGTGAACGCCAGCGGCGCGAACATCTTGCCCTCCATGCCCGACAGCGTCATCAGCGGCAGGAACACCAGGATGATGATGCCCACGCCGACGATCACGGGCGTGGCCACTTCCTGCACGGCCTTCACCAGGATCTCGGTCTTTGTCAGCCCCGGCTCCTTGTGGCCGAGCCGCTCGAACGCGTTCTCCACCACCACCACGGAGCCATCCACCATCAGGCCGATCGCGATCGCCAGCCCGCCCAGCGACATCAGGTTGGCCGACAGCCCCATCCTGTTCATCACGATGAAGGTCAGCAAGGGCGTGAGCACCAGCGTGGCGAGCACGATCACCGACGAGCGCACGTCCCCGAGGAACAGGAACAGCACGATCACCACCAGCACCACGCCTTCGAGCAGCACCTTGGTCACCGTCCACAGCGCGGCATCGACCAGTTCGCTGCGGTCGTAGTACGACACGATCTGCAGCTTGCCGGGCAGCATGCCCTTGGCGTTGATCTCGGCCACGCGCGCCTTGACGCGGCTGACGACTTCCTTGGCATTGCCGCCGCGCATCATCATGACGATGCCGCCGACTGCCTCGGTCTGGCCGTTCTTCACCAGCGCGCCCTGGCGCACCTCGTGGCCGATGGTGACGGAGGCCACATCGCGCAGGTAGACCGGCGTGCCGGCCACTTCCTTGAGCACGATGCTGCCCAGGTCATCCACGCCCTTGGCCAGCCCCACGCCCCGAATCAGGTACTGCTCGGCATAGTGCGGCAACACGCCGCCGCCGGAGTTCGCGTTGTTGCGCGCGAGCGCCTGGTAGACCTGCTGGATCGAGACATCGTAGTGGCGCATGCGCTCGGGGTTGACCAGCGCCTGGTACTGGCGCACGTAGCCGCCTTGCGAGTTGATCTCGGCCACGCCGGGGATCGAGCGCAGCAGCGGGCGCACCACCCAGTCCTGGGCAATGCGGCGCTCGGCCAGTTCCTCCTGCGTCAGTTCGCGGCTGCCGTCGTCGGCCCGGTCCAGCGTGTACTGGTAGACCTCGCCAAGGCCGGTCGAAACCGGGCCGAGCTCCGGCGTCACACCTTCGGGCATGCGTCCGGATACCTCGATCAGGCGCTCCATCACGAGCTGGCGCGCGAAGTAGACGTCGGTGGCATCGGTGAACACGAGCGTGATCAGCGACAGGCCCGCCTTGTTCAGCGAGCGCATTTCTTCCAGGCCGGGCAGGCCGGTCATGGCCATTTCCACCGGCACGGTGACAAAGCGCTCCACCTCTTCGGGCGAACGCCCGGTGGCTTCGGTGGCAATCTGCACCTGCACGTTGGTCACGTCCGGGAACGCATCGACCGACAGTTTGGTGGCCGCGCGCAGGCCGAAGAAGAACAGCACCACGGCCAGCACGCACACCACCAGCCGCTGCTTGATGGCAGCTTCAACTAGGGATTTCATCATGGTGCTCAGCCCTGTTCGAGGCGCTTGCGCTCGTTGTCGAGATGGAAGGCGCCATCGACCACGACACGGTCGCCGGCCTTGACGCCATTGAGCACCACGCGCATGCCATCGCTTTCCGCGCCGAGCTTGACGCGCGTCTGGCGGAACTGGCCGTCGGCCATTTCGACGTAGACCAGCTCGTCATTGCCTTCGCGCACCACCGCGGATGCCGGCACCACCAGCTGCTCAGCCGGCTTGCTGGCGATCAGCATGCTTGCGAGCATGGCCGGCTTGAGACGGCCCTCGCGGTTGTCGAGTTCGGTGCGGACCAGCACCGTGCGCGACTGCGGATTCACCGTGCGGCCCACATAGATCAGCTTGCCGGTGATGGTCTGGCCGCCCTTGCCGTTGGCCAGCGACGGCACCTCGATCTCCACGCTCTGTCCTTCGGCCACCTGCGCGGCCTGCTGCTCGGGCACTTCGGCCACCACCCACACGCGCGACAGGTCGGCCACGGTGTAGAGCGCATCGGCCGGCTGCACCACCTGGCCCTGGGCCACGTTGCGCTCGACCACGGTGCCGCTGATGCTGGAATACACAGGCGAATGCGAATTGATGCTGCCATTCCTTGCCAGTTCCGCGATAGTGGCCGCCGACATGCCGAGCACACGAAGCTGGTCGCGATAGGCGCGCATCTCGGCCGAGGCAATGGCGAGCTCGCTCTCGCGGCGCTGCAGCTCGCCGCGGCCGATCACGTCGGCGGCGTAAAGCTGCCTGGCGCGTTCGGCATTGCGGGCCTGCAGTTCGTGCTGCGCCTCGCTCTTCAGGAAGGCCATCTGTGCCGCACCCAGTTCGGTGCTGTGCAGGCGGGCCAGCACCTGGCCGGCCTTGACCTCCTGGCCCAGGCTCGCATACAGGTCGGTCACGCGCCCGGTCACGCTGGCGCCAACCCGGGACACGCGCTGTTCGTCGAAATCGATGCGCCCGGCCACGCGCAGCATCTCGCTGAACGGCGACGTGGCCAGCGGCGCCACCTTCAGGGTCTGCATCAGGTTGGGTGCGGGCTTGACCACGCCGGGCGGCAGCCTGGGCGCTTCGGCGGCCTGGACCGGCTCCTTCGAGCAGCCCGCCAGGGCAAACACCATGACGGCGGCGGCCGTCAGCGAAAGCAGGAAATTGGGACGCATGATTATCGGTTCTGGATGGTGGAGGACGGCAGGCCCGCGGGCGTGGTGCCCGGCGCCGTCGACATGAGCTTGTCGATCTGGATGGCGGCGACCTGCAGGTCGAACTGGGCGGCGATCAGTTCATTGCGCGCGCCACGCAGCACGCGCTGCGCGTCGAGGTAATCGAGAATGCCGCGCTCGCCGAAGCGGTACGCCGACTCGGCCACGTTGAGCGCGGATTCGGCCTCGCGCACGATGCCGGACTCCAGCGCGGTGACCTGGGACTGCGTGATCTCGTACTGGCGGTACGCGGTTTCCAGTTCCTGGGCCAGCTCGAACTCACGCGCTTCCAGCGCGGTGCGGGCCTGCGTGGCCTGGGCGGTGGCCTCCCCCACCGGACCGCTGCGGCGGTCCCACAGCGGGATGGTCAGCACCAGGCCGATCTGCGAGACGTTGTTGTCCGGCTGGCGGTCCGTGCTCGCGCGCAAGGCGACTTCCGGCCAGCGCAGCGAACGCTGGTAGTCCACGCCCAGGCGGGCACGCTCCAGTTCCATGCGGCGCTGCGTCAGTTCGGCGTTACTCGCGGCCATGGTGCTGCGCAGTTGCGGCAGCGGGGCCACCTCGGGCGCCTGGCCCAGGCTGCCGTCGAGCGCGAACTGCGCCGGCATCGCGCCGCCGACCTGCTGGCGCAGCGCGGCCTTGGCCTGGTTCACGCGCAGTTCGGCGGTCTGCTGGCTCTTCTGCGTGGCCAGCAGTTCGGTCTCGGCTTTGATCAGCTCATAGCGCGGGGCCTCGCCCACCTCCACGCGCAGCCGCGCGCGCGTATGGATCTGGCGCATCATCGCCAGGTCTTCGGAAGCCGCCTGGAGCTCGCTCTCGCGGCGCAGCACCTCGAAGTAGGCGGTCTTCACGCGCGCGGCCAGCTCGGCGCGGAAGCCCTGGCGCACCGCCTGCGTGGCTTCCAGCCCGCGCGTGGCCATGTTTTCGCGCAGGCTGCGCTGATGCGGATAGTCGAGCTTCTGGGTGACGGCGTAGGTCGGCGCGCTGCCGCTGCCGACGCCGGGCTGCTTGCCCTGCAGGCGGCCAACCATCACCTCGACCTGCGGGTTCGGATAGGCGCGCGCGCTGGTGATGGCGGCATTGGCTGCGTCGACATTGGCCTGCGCGGCCTCGACGCCCTTGTTGGTGGATTGCGCCAGCGCCAGCAGGTCGTGCAGCGCGTAGATGGGGCCAGCGGGAGCGGCAGAAGGCGCGGGCGCGGTGTTGCCGGCGGCGAGGACGATGGCGGCCGGCGGGCGCACGTCGTCGCTGGCCTGCGCCGGCATGGCGGCGAACGCCACCAGCGAAAGCGACGCGATCAGGGTCAGCTTGGTGTTTGTCATGAGTCGGGAAAGCAAGCGAAACGGCTGCCTGCGCCATGCCGTCACCCCCGCTCGCGCGGGACGCGCAAGACGGACGGAAGACCGCAACGGACTCAGCCGGCTACCGCGAAGGCGCGCCGGGAGTTCTGACGAGGCAATGGGACGCAACCCGGTTGCGGCAAGGCCGCACGCCGGGCGCGAAGAGAATCAGGCGAGGGAGATCGGCGGCTTGAAGAAAGCCGTGGTGGGCGGCGCGGTGCGCCCGGAGGGTGGCTGCCAGAAATCTTCCGCGGGCAGCAGGAGCTTCGCGGTCGGCAGGTCGAACAAGGCACTGGACTCTTCGATTTCGTCCAGCAGGTCCAGCGGATCGAGCAAATCCGCCGACCAGATATTGCAGTAGCCGGGCGGCGGGTCGTCGATGGCGTCTTCGTCCAGCAGGCCATCATCGCCGGGGGCAATCACCCGCCCCATCTCGTCGACGGACGGCAGCGCAGCGACTTCGGTGACTTTGTCCGGCACAGCGGCCGCCTGGACCGCCGCCGTCGCGGCACTTCCCTGCAAACCCGCGTGCGCATGCGCCGCCGCTCCAAAGGAGAGCAGCGACAGGCATATGGCAGTCAGCAGCAGGAAAAGGAATCGCATGAGTCGGGAGGGGCGTTCAGCAGGACCGGATACTGCCGTTTGCAAACAAGCGCTGGCCGTGAAGCGCTGGCCGTACTGCGCTACAGCATTGTAACTTAGCGATTACGATTGACAGGGAATCGTTACGTTCGTTCCCATGGACAGTCGGGCGTACTGTGACAAATGACAGTACTCCGCCCAATGGTTCCTCCCTAGAATGGCGCCATTGTCAGCCGACAAGAAAATGCGGGCAACCAATGGCCGCCGGCTTCGTCTTTCCGACCATCCAGAATTCCCATTCGTCATGCCGCATCGATGCCATCGGAGCCGGGGCCTCAGCGTAGTCAGGCCCGCGTTGGCGACGGTCAACTGCATTCGGCGACCGCGCTGGCCGTCGCAATAACTTCACCAGATGAGCCGATCATTGCGTAAGTCGCAGATGCACTTGCATCCAGCCCATGTTCTCTCACCTGCGGGCCGATCTGACATACCTTATCCCCGCGATCCGCGTCAATCGGCAGCCCTGCTGCATATTGGCACACGGGGTACGCCAGATACTGATATGACTTCCGTTGTCAATCGGATTGGTTCGGTTTCTGGTCAGTGCATTTGATCTGAATTTCCTGAGGGCGACGTAGCAGTAATTCTCGACGGTAAAGATGCCAACGGATTGCCGCAGTTCTTCTGCCGCCATTGTCACCGGCGATTCAATCGGCTCACTGGCACGCCAATGGCCAGACTGAGAATCTCGGCCAAAATCTGGACATACTTCGGACTTATCGGTCGGCCTATGCCGCTGACTGACTGCGCCAGACAACTCGACATTGGCTACGAAACTTTAGTGAACTGGTCACTGCAAACGCGTTTGTGGCTGCTCATGCTCGACCCGACAGGAAAATGGGAGCGTCGCGTTCAGGTGGGTGTCCGCTATGCAGTGGTGCCGGCGCGCGCGTTGGACGGGCCGGCGCCAGTATTGCAAGGCTGCCAGTGCGTCCTGGTCGGAGACGGGCAAGGATCCCGGTCGAACGAGAACTGTGCCCCCTTACTGATGCGGGTATGCGCGCGGTGCGAACTGGCGGGACGTCATCGAGCGAAGACGATTGCCAAGTCTTGCATCAATTAACGCAGCGCGATATACCTCTCGCGGATGCCGCATTAGCACTGCTCAACCCTGTTGGGGCAGCCAGACCTCGAACCGTGTGCCTCGCCCCATTGTACTGTTGACTGACACTGTCCCCCGGTGCAGTTCGATGGCCAGCTTGACAAGGTACAGGCCCACGCCCGCTCCCGCCGTGCCCATCGTGTTCGCGCCGCGGACGAAGCGCTCAAAGAGATGCCCGAGGTCCTTTTCGGGAATGCCGATGCCGTTGTCACTCACTGCGATGCTGACCGCCGCAGCATCACCCGAAAGATGCACCGTAATCGGCGATCCATCAGGCGAATACTTGATTGCGTTGCCGACGAGGTTGCTGAGAGCCTGGAAAAGCAGCTTGGCATCCCCGTGGAAGATCTCGGGGACGCTCGCGTCGACGATCTCTTCGATCACCGCCGCCGGCGAGCTCTCGCGATGCATCTCGCAGACCTCGTGCAGGAGCAGCGTTAACGAGAAATCGACACCGAACCGCGCGACTGCGCCGTCCAATTGCTGTGAGGAATCGAGCAGGCGGTCAATCAGGCTGGTCATACGACGCACCGCGGCACGGATTCTGCCGCAGCGTTCGGCAATCAGCTCGGCGGAGGGCGTCTCCTTCATCCTGACGAGCCGCTGCGCATGGCCGTCGATCACGTTGAGCGGAGTGCGAAATTCGTGGGACGCCATCGAGACGAAATTGTGCTGCATCAGCGCCATGCGCCTTTCATTCTCGAGCGTGTCCTGGAGCTGAGCGGCTTGCTCGGCCAGCGCCGCTTTGCTGCGTTCCAGCTCAATCGTGTTGTCGCGAAAACGTACGACAGCATGGGCGATGTCTCCGATCTCGTCGCTGCGGCCCGTGCCAGGCACGTCCACGTAGGGGTCGTTATCCGCAATGCGGTGCATGCGCTCAACGAGGACGGCGATCGGGTTGGAAACGGCATGGACGATATAGAGTACCGCCATGATCACCAGCGCCGCGGAAATGACAATCGCGCCCGCGATAAGACGGCGTGCGTTGACGTAAGCCGCTGCCTCGCGCTCAGTGGCCTGCCTGGCACCCACGACATTGCGCTCCGTCAGTTCCCCAAGCGCTCCATTGGCAGCGTCGAAGGCTTGCCGCGATTCGCCATGGTACAGAGCGACGGCCTCGCCAGACTGCCCCGTATGGGCGAAGATTCTGACGCGATCCGCGAACTGCCGGTAGGCGGCCCATTCCATGGTGAACTGCTGGAACAGCGCGACGTCGTCATCGTCATGTTCGATCCGCCCATAGCGCGCCTGTCCTTTTGCGATGGCCGCATCCAGTGTCGCGAATCTCTGCTCCGCGACATCCAGCTTGGCGCGCGACCCGGCAATCAGCAGATCGGCTTCATTGGCTCGGAAATCCGAAATGTAGTTATTGAGATCGCCTAGAATCCGATTGCTCTGCAACCAGCGCCCGCTGATCTGCGCCGAGACCAAATGAAAACTGCTGAGCTGGTTGATGCCGAACCAGCCCACACCGACCACCAGCATAAGAAAGAGCACGCACACCATTGAAAGGCGCACGTGGATGGGCCGCAGCAGCGAGGTCAGTCCGCGCAGACCTCCCGGCCGGCGGTGCTGCGCGGCGCCGAAAGCATGAGTGAAGTGAGGCATGAAGCTCTGGCTATACTCCCGGCTAGGCGCTGCGGACCGGCGGTCCGCCAAGCACGTACCAACTCAAACCGGGCAATGTCATGAATTCAGTCAGTCCGAAGGTTCTCTGCATCGAGGACGATCTCGAATCGGCCGATCTTATTGCCGAAGAACTGGCTGACAGGGGCTATACGGTTAGCGTGGCGCACGATGGCGAGCAGGGCTTCGCCGCTATCCTGCGCGACAGGCCGGACCTTGTCCTCTGCGACGTGAGTATGCCAGTGATGACGGGCTTCGAGCTGCTGGAAAAGATTGCCGGGCTGGCGCCTCGCTTTGCCGACATGCCTTTCATCTTCCTGACCGCGCTGGGCCAGCGCGACGCCGAACTCAGGGGCCGCCGGCTGGGCGCCGACGACTACGTCACCAAGCCGGTTGACTTCGAGATTCTGGAAGCCATCATTGAGACGCGCCTTGCCCGCGCCCTGCCCGCGCGCCCGCCTGCGCCGCTCGTGGTCCTCTCCGAACGCGAGATCGAAACGCTGGTCTGGTCGGCGCGCGGCAAGACGTCCGGCGAGATCGCCTCGATCCTGGGTCTATCCAAGCGCACCGTCGATTTCCACGCCAACAATGCGCGGCAGAAGCTCGGCGTCGCCACCCGCGTCGAGGCCGTCATCAAGGCCGCCGCGGCAGGCATGATCCAGCCGTAGGGCGGGTCGCCGCGCCGCCCCACCTATGCCGATTGCGGCACGCCTGTCTACTGTCATGAATAACAGTAGGCAGTCGGTTACAGCGCACATAGAATCGCGAAAAATCCCCATCGGTCGTGCAGGGTCCCGACAATCGGCGATGCGGAAGGCAACACCCACGCTCACCCCCACAATGCGCTCGGAAATGTCATGTGTGGCCTGGAATGCATTTTCCCGGCGCTCATATTGACGCCTGAGCCACCGACGAGCGCGCATCCGAGCAGCAAGCGGGCCGCCGGCCAGTCCCTGCATGGTCCGGGCCGATTCTGCCTCCGCCTTTCCCATTGCCGCACCACCACGCTGAAAGCGCGCGGCTACGGTTTTGCCGGCAGGCGATGCGGATTCCTCCGCCGGGCGTCTCGGCAACCGCCGCGCAACCCGTAAGCATCCTGCAATGAATTGGAAAGCCAGTTGAAAGCGTACCTTGTCATAAATGCGCCCGAGAAACACGGAAGGCATTGTATGTATCTATATACAACCACGGCGAAGTCATCGGCGGCATGCCTGCTCGCGCTGGCGGCGCAGGTGGCGTGGGGCGTCGACCTGCCGGGCGATACGAACCCATTGCAGTTC
>JACXTT010014165.1_pt1 | contig 10458 bp, 12 predicted proteins | sample 9270951 | NCBI WGS metagenome assembly JACXTT01 (sample SAMN15532306, study PRJNA645909) | rock metagenome | isolation source: weathered quartz diorite | place: Puerto Rico | collected 2017-06-21
GGTCAGCAGGAGGAGCAGACCGTGGCGCACCAGCCACACGGTGCCGAACTGGCTTTGCCCCAGCAGCCGTATCCATTCGACGATCTCCAGCGCGGCCCGGGGGCGGCCGGTGACCACGGCGGCCTGATACGCGACCGTGGCGAGCCCGGAGAGCAGGAGCAGCCCCGCGAGCGCGCGGGCCCAGCGGAGCATGCGCGATTCCCAGGCGAGCGCGGTGGGCCGATCGCTGCGTCCGGCCAGCAGCAAGGCGGTGACGAGGCCCACCAGCCCGAGGCCGCAGGCCAGATGCAGCCAGCGGGCGGCGATGCCGAAGCCGATCATCCGGCCCTGCGGGTCAGCAGCATCACGAGGACCACGATGAGCACGCCCGCGACGAGCGCCAGCACTGCGGCGAGCAGGCCGATCATCAACGGGCTCATCTCCTGGGTGCGGAGCGGACCGCCGTGGTCGGCCCACGCCGTGGTGGCCAGGAGAAGCGAGGGGAGTCCCATGGGCGGCATCATTATAATGAGTCCGTGCGCGCCGTCATCTTCGACGCCGGCAATACCCTGTTGCGGATGAACTACGCGATCATCGCCGAGCACCTCCAGGCGCGCGGCCGCGCGGTGACCCTCGACCAGGTCGAGGAAGCCGAGCTGCGGGCCCGGGTGCGGCTCGATCCGCATCTGGCGCCGGGGGCCTCCACCGAGAGCCTCGACACCCACGGTTGGTATCTGCGGTACCTGCTCGAGCACCTGGCCATCACCGAGGAGGCGGAGGTCGAGGCGATCGCGCGGTGGCGCCGCGGCTACAACCTGCCGGTGGGGCTCTGGAACCGGGCCGATCCCGAGGCCCTCACGGCCGTCCGGCGCGTACGGGAGGCGGGCCTCGTGGCCGGCGTCATTTCCAACTCGAACGGCTCGGTGCGCTCCATCCTGGAGCAGACGGGCCTGGCCGCGCACCTGCACTTCATCATCGACTCCTCCGTGGTGGGGGTGGAGAAGCCCGACCCGCGCATCTTCCACCTCGGCCTGCGCGAAGCGGGGGTCTCGCCAGGGGAAGCGGTCTACGTGGGCGACCTCTACTCGGTCGACGTGCTGGGCGCCCGCGCGGCCGGCCTCGAGGCCATCCTGCTCGACCCGCGCGGGTTCTGGGCGCCCCGCGACTGTCCCCTCGCGCGCGGCCTGGACGAGGCGATGCGCCTGGCCCTCGGTCAGGACGGCAAGGTCACGTAGGGGTAGCGGCGGAGGGCGTCGTAGACGATGCCCTTCATCCGCTCGACCGCCGCCGCGGTGCGACCCTCGAAGCGCAGGGTGAGGTAGGGGTTGGTGTTGGAGGCGCGGACGAGCCCCCAGCCTTCGGGGAAGATGATGCGGGCCCCGTCGATGTCGATGGCCTCGTAGCGGCTCTTGAACTCCCGCGCCAGCTCGGCCACCAGCGCGAACTTCTTGTCGTCCGGGCAGGGCGCCTTCAGCTCGGGCGTCGCGTGCAGATGCGGCAGGGTGTCGAAGTGGCCGGAGGCGGGCTTCGTGTCGCCCGCCACCAGCTGGAGGAACCGGCAGGAGGCGAGGATGCCGTCGTCCACGCCGTACCAGTTCTCGCCGAAGAACATGTGACCGGAGACCTCGCCGCCGAGGAGGATGGAGTCCTCGCGCATCTTCCGCTTCAGCAGCGAATGGCCGGTCTTCCACATGATGGGCCGGCCGCCGTGCTTCTTGATGTCGTCCACCAGCACCTGTGACGACTTGACGTCGAACACGACCTTGGCCCCCGGATGGCGCGTCAGGAGATCGCGGGCCAGCAGGGCCAGGAGCAGGTCCGCCTCGTGGCGCCGCCCCTTCTCGTCCACGATCCCGACCCGGTCGGCGTCGCCGTCGTAGGCGATGCCAACGTCGGCGCGGACCTCGAGCACCTTCGCCACCAGGTCGCGCATGTTCTCCTCCATCTCCGGATCGGGTAGATGGTTGGGGAACGTGCCGTCGGACTCGCAGTAGAGCTCCACCACCTCGCCGCCGAGCCGGCGCAGCAGCTCGGGGGCGAAGACGCCCGCGATGCCATTGCCCGCGTCGACCACGACCTTGAGCCGGCGGGCGAGGCGCACGTGCCCGGTGATGGCGCTCAAATACTCCTCGCGCGGGTCGCGGCTGGAGCGGGTGCCCGCACCGCGCTCGAAGTCGCCCGAGGTGATGGTGGCCAGCAGCCCCTGGATCTCCTCCTCGGTGAGCGGCGCCGCCGCCGCGTGCACCATCTTGACCCCGTTGTCGGAGACCGGGTTGTGACTGCCGGTCACGGTGGCGCCCCCGTCGAGCTTCCAGTGCGCGGTGGCGAAGTAGAGGAGCGGCGTGTGGTTGACGCCGATGTCCACCACGTCGAGGCCGGTGGAGAGCACGCCGGTCGCGAAGCCCTCCTTGAGCGCGGGCGACGAGGTCCGATTGTCCATCCCGAGCGCCACCACGCGGCCCCCGCGTCGCCTGACCAAGGTGCCGTAGGCGCGCCCCACCAGCTCGAACACGGGCGGGGTGATGTCGATGCCCACCTTCCCGCGCACGTCGTAGGCGCGGAAGATGTAGGGGTTCAGCTCGGCCACGCGCGCCCCGCTATAGCACCGCGATCGCTTCGATCTCGATCAGCCACTCCGGGAAGGCCAGCGCGGTCACCGCCACCAGGGTGGAGGCGGGCTGCTTCTTCCCGAGGAACTCCTCGCGGATCGGGACCACGTCGGCTCGATGGCGGATGTCGGTGAGGTAGGTGTTGATCTTGACGATGTTGTCCATCGTGCCGCCGCCCGCCTCCACCTGGGCCTTGAGGGACTGGTAGGCGGCGCGAGCCTGCGCCTTGATGTCGCCGGGGTAGGCGGGGTTGCCCTTGTCGTCGTAGGCGACCTGCCCCGCGATGTAGAGAATGGTCTGCGCCCCGCTGACCTTCACGGCCTGCGAGTAGGCCGGCGGATCCCAGAAGCCCTTCGCGGCGTAGCGCTCGATCTTGGCCATGCGTTCTCCTCCGATGGGGGATGGGGTGCTCGTGATTGGGGTACTATATCGCGAACGGAGCGACCCGATGCCCAAGGAGTTCGCCCCTCACCGGGAGAGACCCGCATGGACGACGCCCTCAAGGAGACCACGCGCAAGACCGCCCGGATGCTCTTTCACACGATCAAGAGCGGGGTGGGCTTCGACACGTGGAAAAAGTTCGACAAGGACCTCGCGCGCGAGCTGAGCATGTTCTCAACCGGCAGGCTCTACAGCCGGGAGGTGATCCTTCAGACGCACCGCGAGCTGTGCGCGTTGGCTTCGCTCACCGTGCTCAACCGCCGCAACGAGGTGCGCGCCCACATCCACGCCGCCCTCAACGTGGGCGCGACCCGCCAGGAGGTCACCGAGGTGATCTTCCAGCAGGTCACCTACGGCGGCATGCCCGTCGTGGTGGAAGCCCTCGAGGTGTTCAAGGAGGTCCTGGAGGAGCGGGGCGAGTGCCGGGAGTGACGACGGAGCCCGCCATGCACGACGCGGTCGCGGCCCTGATCCGGGCCGCGCGGGCCGCGGGCGAGATCGCGATGACGTACTACCGCGCCGGCTTCGAGGTCACGATCAAGCCGGACCAGACGCCCGTGACCCAGGCCGACCGCGAAGCCGAGCAGGCGATCAAGGCGGTCCTGAGGGGCGCGTTTCCCGACCACGGCTTCCTCGGCGAGGAGTTCGGCCAGGAAGGGCCGAAGGATCGTCGCTTCATCATCGATCCCATCGACGGCACCCGGAACTTCATCCGCCGGGTGCCGGTCTGGGCCGTCCTCATCGGCCTCGAGGAGGCGGGGGAGGTGACCGCGGGCGTCGTGTTCAACCCGGCCAGCCGCGAGATGTTCTGGGCGCGGAAGGGCGACGGGGCGTGGGCCGACGGGGAGAGGATCCGCGTCTCGGACTGCTCGGTCCTCGACCAGGCCACCCTGTTGCACGCCGATCTGCACCTGCTGCGGCGGGCCGGCGTCTGGAACTCGTTCGTGCGGATGGTCGACGCCTGCGGCCGCACGCGCGGGTTCGGCGACTACTACGGCTATGGCCTGGTCGCGTCGGGCAAGGCCGAGATCTACCTCGAGACGGATCTCAAGCCGTGGGACATCGCGCCGGTGAAGATCCTGGTGGAGGAAGCGGGCGGGCGGCTCACCGACTTCTCGGGCCGGCCCACCATCTACGACGGCTCGGTGCTGGCCACCAACGGTCGCCTGCACGAGCAAGCCCTCGATCTCCTCCACGCGTGATGCGCCTGAAGCCGTTCCGCGCGATCCGCCCCGTGCCCGCGCTGGCGGCCGCGATCGCGTCGCCCCCTTACGACGTGATCAGTCGCGCCGAGGCGGCCGCGCTGGCCCGCGGCAACCCGATGTCCTTCCTCCACGTGTGCCGCTCCGAGATCGACCTGCCCGACGGCGTCGACGCCTACGACCCGCGCGTCTACGCCCGGGCGCGAGAGAATCTCGACGCGCTGCTGGCCCAGGGCGCCCTCGTGCGGGACCCCCGCCCCGCGCTCTTTCTCTACCGTCAGATCATGGAGGGCCGCGCGCAGGTCGGCGTGGTCGGCTGCGCGCACCTCGGTGACTACGAGGCCGACGTCATCCGCAAGCACGAGACGACGCGGCCCGACAAGGAGGATGACCGCCCCCGCCACGTCCTCACCACGGGCGCCCAGGCCGAGCCCGTCCTCCTGACGTACCGCGGGCGGTCCGAGATCGATCGCCTCGCCGCGGCGGCCACGACGGCGCCGCCGCTCTACGACTTCGTCACCCCCGACCGGGTGGCCCACACCGTCTGGCGTATCGACGATCCGGCGCCGTACCTGGACGGCTTCGACCGCGTCACCGCCGCCTATGTGGCCGACGGGCATCATCGCTCGGCCAGCGCCTGGCGAGCGGCGCGCCAGCGGCGGAGCGAGAACGCGCGGCCCCCGGGAGACGGGGAGCACGAGTGGCTCCTGGCCGTGCTCTTCCCGGCCGCGCAGCTCCGCATCCTGGCCTACAACCGGGTGATCACCGATCTCGGGGGGCGGACTCCCGAGGAGCTGCTCGCCGATCTGGGAGGGATCGGGCGGCTCGCCGTCACCGACGATCCGGTGCCCCCGGGTCCGGGCCGCTTCTGCTTCTATCTCGGGAAGCGCTGGCGGAGGCTCGAGCTGGCCGAGAGCTCGATCGACCGGTCGGACCCGATCCGCGCGCTCGACGTCTCGCTCCTGCAGGAGCGTGTGCTGGGGCCTCTGCTGGGGATCACCGACCAGCGCACCGACAAGCGGATCGACTTCGTCGGCGGCGTTCGCGGCGCGCGCGCCCTGGAGGCGCGGGTCGACGCGGGCCTGGCCGCGGTCGCCATCTCGCTCTACCCGACCACGGTCGATCAGCTCATGGCCGTCTCGGACGCCGGTCACGTCATGCCGCCCAAGAGCACGTGGTTCGAGCCCAAGCTCCTGAGCGGCTGCTTCGTCCAGCCCCTCGACTGAGGTCAGTCCATGTTCTCGCGAATCGGCACCTGGCAGGGCTCACCGGCCGCGCTCGAGAGCTGGATCACGCGCGCCCGTGAGCAGGTGAAGCCGAGCATCCAGCAGGATCCCGGGCTCAAGGCCGTCTACTGGCTCGTCGATCGCGAGGCGGGCAGGGGCATGATCGTCACCATCCGGGAGAGCCGGGAGGCGATGGTCGCCAGCGAGAAGGCCCGGGCCGGGCGACAGGCCGCGACGTCCGCGGCCACCGGGGCCACCGTGACCACGGACCGGTACGAGGTCGTGGACTGGCTCGTGACATGACGGACTTCAGGCTGCTCGCTACCAGACGCTCCGGCACCGCGGAGTCGAGTTCTCCGCGCCGCCCGAGCGGCAGCCCTGGGGCGGCGTCCTCGCCCATTTCCGCGATCCGGACGGTAACGTCCTCACGCTCGTGAGCGAGCCGGGCTAGACCGCGGAGGGAGGCGTGGCCATGACTTCCGTATCGCAGATCGATCCCTTCTCGCGCGAATTCCTCATGGACCCGTATCCGTTCCACGAAGAGCTTCGGGAGGCCGGGCCCGTGGTCTGGCTCGACCGGTACAACATCTGGGCGATGGCCAGGCACGAGGAGGTCAGGGCCTGCCTCATGGACTGGGAGACCTTCTGCTCCTCGGCGGGGGTCGGGCTCAGCGATTTCCGCAAGGAGACGCCGTGGCGCCCGCCGAGCCTCATTCTCGAGGCCGATCCGCCGCTCCATACCCGCACCCGGGCGGTGTTGACCCGCATTCTCTCGGCCGCCGCCATGAAGAGGCTCTGGACGACCTTCGAGCAGGACGCGATCCCGCTCGTCGATCGGCTCGTCGAGCGTGGGACGTTCGACGCGGTCCGAGACCTCGCCGAGGTCTACCCGCTCAAGGTGTTTCCGGACGCGGTCGGGCTCGAGGAGGAGGGACGGGAGAACCTGCTGCCGTATGGCAACATGGCGTTCAGCGCGTTCGGGCCACGGAACGACCTCTTCCATCAGGCGATGACCAACGCGCAGCCGGTCATCAGCTGGATCATGTCGAAGTGCCGGCGGGCGGCCCTGGCCCCGGACGGCCTGGGGGCTCAGATCTACGCCGCCGCCGATGCGGGCGCGCTCACCGAGGGCGAGGCGTCGCTCCTCGTGCGATCGTTCCTGACCGCGGGGCTGGACACCACGGTCGTCGGACTCGGCAACGCGCTCTTCTGCTTCGCGCACCACCCGGAGCAGTGGCGGCGTCTCCGGCAGGATCCCTCGCTCGCGCGCGCGGCCTTCGACGAGGTGCTCCGCTTCGAGTCGCCGGTCCAGACGTTCTTCCGGACCACGACGCGTCCGGTGGAGGTCGCGGGAGTGAAGCTCGGCGAGGGCGAGAAGGTGCTGCTCTTCCTGGCCGCGGCCAACCGGGACGCGCGGCGCTGGGAGGACCCGGACCGCTTCGACATCACGCGCCGCGCGACCGGGCATCTCGCGTTCGGCGTCGGCATCCACGGCTGGGTCGGCATGGCGGTCGCGCGTCTGGAAGCCGAGATCGTGCTGACCCTCCTGGCTGGCCGAGCCGAAGCGATCGACCTCGACGGTGAGCCCGAGCGCCGGCTCAACAACACGCTCAGAGGCCTCGCACGCCTGCCGGTCCGGCTCCGCCCGTCTTGACAAGCGCCGGACCCTGTCCGAGAATCGCGCCAGCGTTCACCGACTCGATCGCTCGTCATCGCCGACGTATTCACCTTCAGAGGAGGACCTATTCATGAGCACGATCAGCAGGCGGCGATTTCTCGGGAACGCGGGCTTGCTCGGAGCGGGGGCGGTGCTCGCGGAGGGCGCGCTCCGGGGCGCGCGCGCGGACAAGCCGCTGAACTTCTCGGGATGGGTCTTCAAGCCCGACACCGTGAAGGACTACGTCGAGTTCTACAACAAGAAGTACGGGGGGCAGGTGAAGTACGAGGCGATTCCGTGGACGGCGTACCACCCCACCATGGAGACGCGCGCCTTCGCGGGCGAGATCGTCGACGTGATGTACTGCAACCACAACAACCGCGAGCGCTGGTACGAGAACGGGCTGATCCGCCCCATCGACGACCTGCCCGGTACCGACGAGCTCAAGAAGAAGATGACGCCGGCGAACCTGGACAGCCTGAAGAGCAAGGACGGCAGCAAGCTCCTCGGCCTGCCCTACTTCACGAGCCTCTTCGTGCTCATCTACAACGAGCCCATGCTCAGCCAGGCCGGCATCAAGGCGCCGGCCAAGAGCTGGGACGAGCTGGTCGAGCACTGCACGAAGCTCAAGAAAGACAAGGTCAGCGACACCCCGTTCCTGCCCAACTGGAACAACAGCCCGTCGGGAACCATGCCCCAGTTCATGACCGACTGCTTCTCGGAGGGGGCCAACGTCTTCGACGCGAAGAATCGCGTGATCGTGGACCAGGAGCCCGGGGCGGCGCGGGCCATGGAGCGCTGGCAGAAGGTGTACAAGGCGGAGCTGGTGAATCCCGAGGTGCTCACCAAGACCTCATCCACCGACACCCACCGCATCTTCTGGACCGGGCGTTACGCCTACCACACGAACCACTCCTACTACCTCAAGACCATCGCGGGGGAGCCCGAGAACTCGAAGCTCGCCCCCAAGAAGGCCAAGATGGCGATGTACCCGGGAACCGGCCAGACCTACATGTGGACCGACTCCTACGTGGTGAACGCCAAGACCAAGGTGCTCGACGATGCCTGGAAGCTCACGAAGTTCCTGGGCGGGAACCTGAACGGTGACTGGTACGTGCAGCGGCAGTGGTGCCTGATCTCGGGCCTCGACAACCCGTACCCCGAGATGTACGACCACCCCGAGATCATCTCGTCCTACGACCGGTGGATCGACCTCAAGCTGCTGCGCGAGCAGTACAAGAAGGGGAAGGTCATCGCCGCCTACAAGGAGCCCTGGTACGGCGAGTACGACACCAAGGCGGTGGCGACCGTGCACAACATCATCCGGGGCACGACCACGGTGCCCAAGGGCCTGAAGGACCTGGTCGCGCTGCAGAAGTCGTTGGCGTAGTTGGCGGTCGGGATCCCGACCCCGGTGGCGGTGTCCCGCCTCGGGCTACGTGCCGTGCGCCTGTCCGAGGTCTCCTTCGCCTGGCTGCTGGTGGCGCCGGCGATCCTCGCCATCGTGGTGGTGGTCGCGGTCCCGCTCGGCTACTCGCTCTGGCTCTCGTTCACCGACGTCAACCTGCTCCGCACCAGCGGCGCGGCCCTCGAGCTGTTCGGGATCCGGCTCCCCCTCTACCGCTGGGTGGGGCCGAAGAACTACCTCCAGGTCTTCTCCGACCCGCTCTACTGGGACTCCCTCTGGCGCACGCTCTACTTCGTGGGCGGGTTGGTGATCGGGGCGACCCTGGTCGGGTTCGGGGTGGCCCTGGTGTTGAACGAGCGCTTCCCGGGCCGTCCCCTGATGCGGAGCCTCCTCCTCGTCCCATGGTCGCTGTCACGCATCGTGGTGGGGCTGCTCTGGATCGGTATCCTCGACTTCGAGTTCGGCGCCTTCAACGGCTATGCGCAGCGGCTCGGCCTCCTGACCGGGTCGATCGCCTTCTTCAAGGACGGCTTCAGCGCGCTGAACGTGCTGGTGTCGGTCTACATGTGGAACCAGGCGCCGTTCGCGACCCTCTTGTTCCTGGCCGGCATGCAGTCGATCTCCGAGGACCTCTACGCGGCCGCCGAGGTGGACGGCGCCGGCTACTGGCAGCGCTTCCGCTACGTGACCCTGCCCGCGCTCCGGCCCATCCTCTTCCTGGTGCTGGTGCTGTGCACGGTGAACGGCTTCCTCATGCTGGACCTCATCTACATCCTCACCATGGGCGGACCCGCGAACGAGACCACGACCATCTCCTGGCTCGGGTTCCAGACGAGCTTCGCGTTCTTCAAGTTCGGCCCGGGAACCGCGATCCTCTACACGCTCACCGGGCTCTGCCTGCTCCTGACCTTCATCTACCACCGGCTCATCCTGGCCCGCTTCGAGCCCGAAGGCTGACCGCGTGGCGACGGTCGCGGCGAGACCGAGCTATCGGGGGGGCAGCTACAAGGCGCGCTCCGGTCAGAGCCGCACGCTGCTCTACGGCCTCATCGCGGTTGTCACCCTGTGGCTCATCGGGCCCTTCATCTGGCTCTTCGTCACCAGCATCTCGTATCAGCGGAATCTGCTCGCCCGGCCGCTGCCCTTCGTCCCACCCGAGGTCACCCTGGAGAACTACCGGATGATCCTCGGTCTGGTGCGCTTCCACGCCGAGGGCCAGGCCGCCAAGATCCTGCCCTCCATGCTGAACACGCTGATCGTGGCCTCGGTGGTCACGATCGTGAACCTCGTGGTCGGCACCACCGCCGGCTACGCCTACGCCCGGTTCCGGTTTCCGCTCAAGACGTTCTCGCTCTTCGCCCTGCTGTTCACGCGCATGCTCCCCACCATCGTCCTGATCCCGGCCTTCTTCGTGATGTTCCGCGCCCTCGGGCTGCAGAACACGCTGGCCGGGCTGGTCGTCGCCTACTGCTCCTTCACGCTGCCTTTCACGGTGTGGATCATGAAGGCGTACTTCGAGACGGTGCCGGCCGACCTCGACAAGAGCGCCCTCGTCGACGGCTGCAACCGCCTGCAGGCCTACTGGCGGGTGGTGCTCCCGGTGTCGGGACCGGGGCTGGTGGCGGGCGGGGCCTTCACCTTCATGCTCTGCTGGAACGAGTTCGTGGTCGCCCAGGTGCTCAACACCAAGCCGGGCACGACCACGCTTCCCCCGGTCATCGCGGCCATGAACGGCCAGGTCAACGTGGACTACTCGGTGATCGCGGCCTCGGGCTTCCTGGGCGCGCTCCCCGCGGTGCTGCTCGTGCTGATCTTCCAGAAGTACATGGTGCAGGGGCTCACCGCCGGGTCGGTCAAGGGCTGACCGCGTATCCAACCGTCGGCATTGACCGAGCGATTCCGGTCCCGTAGTCTGAGCGCGTGGCGCAACCGCCGT